>Ga0209048_10004700_pt1 | contig 13022 bp, 16 predicted proteins | sample FrelakmetCRP12CR_FD_187146 | JGI IMG/M metagenome (GOLD analysis project Ga0209048, IMG submission 187146) | Freshwater lake sediment microbial communities from the University of Notre Dame, USA, for methane emissions studies - CRP12 CR (SPAdes)... | ecosystem: Environmental > Aquatic >... | reverse complement strand
CATGTCCTTCCGGAGAGCGACACGGGAGGCGACTGGGAACGCGGGATCGGGCCCACTCGGTGTCGTGTCTTGAAAGATGACTAGAACACTCTTCTTTGTCAAGCCCAAAAATCCAGGGGATTCTGTTAGAGATCGATGGACGAGTGAACGATGCTGGCATCGTGGTTGCACAAGTACCAACGTACGCGAGATCAGAATCTTATCCGGATAGAGGCGTAACCGTTTGGAATCATAGGGGCCAGGAGCCACGATGTTGACCAAATCTCGGGGGCACCGCATCGAGAGCTCTGCGAGCTTTCCCACAGGCCACCCACACTTTTGCGCCCCTGTGGCGTTCTCCCTGCTCACACGCTCTGCAGGTCGTCTGGCGTTTTTCAGCGCGACCGCCATCCTGTCGCTCGCCATTGGGTGCGCGCAGCTTCCGCCAAGTACGGCAAACTTGCAGCCGGTCCCGAGTGCCCGTCAAGACCTGATCGACCGGATTGTCACCAGCAGTGTCAAGGTTGCGGTCGAGCGAGATGCTCGCCTCGTGGCGTTCGCCTCCGGAGTCGTCATCGCCTCCCGGCCTGCCAGTCAGAACGCCGAGGCTGTCTCCTATGTCCTGACGGCCGCGCATGCGCTTGCCGGGGGGGGTGGGGCCACGATCTTCGTGGGCTTTTGCGGACCGGACGCCGCGCGCGGCAAGTTTGCGGCAACGGTGATCAGCCAGGGCACACGCGACACGCTGGATCTCGCCCTCCTCCGGGTTCCCGGCCTCGCCGCTCCGCCCGTCCTGTTCCCGACGGATGATCGGGTTCGCCTTGGGCAGCCGATCCTGGTAGTCGGATTTCCCGAGGGACAGCGGCTGGGGATCTCCGGGGGGATCGTGAGTCAACTCCCGCTCTCGGAGATCGAGAACGGCATTCCGGCCGACCGGGCAGAACACCGGATCATGATCGATGCCGCCGCACCTCGGGGTGTCAGCGGCGGGGGCGTCTTTGAGGTGGAAACGGGTCGTCTCATCGGAATTGTTCAGGGCCACCAGACGGTGTCGGTCGCGGTGAAAGACCAGACGCAAACCTACGCACTGAAGTTTCCTGTCCCCGGCGCGACGTTCGTGGTGCCCGCGGGACAAATTCGGCCGTTTCTCGCGCGCCCGGAGGTGGCGACCGAGTTGTCCAGTGCACTCCCCGTAACCGCTCACGCCGTCCCCGTCTTTCCGCGCTGACCGCGTCGGCCTTACCCCGCAAAGATCCCGAGCGTCTGGTGATCGGGTTGCATTCCTGCCACCAGTCGAGCATCGAGCCGCGCGAGATCGGGCGGTGTCACGCCTTCGGTTTGACCGCGATCCTCGCCCTGAGGCCGACATGATTCCCTGGGAATTTCTGGAGCGCGCGCCGGTGCCTGGAAGCGACGGCGAGCTCTGCCTATACCAACGGGGCGAGGAGTTCTCGATCCGCGTGGGCAACCGGGAACTTATGAACAGCCGCGCCCACGCATCGGAGGAGGCGCTGGCCGAGCTGGCGTGTGCCCGGGTTGCCGGCCGTCCCCACCCCCGGATTCTGATCGGGGGGCTGGGAATGGGATTCACCCTGGCCGCGGCGCTGCGCCGACTCGGGCCCGACGGACGCGTGGTCGTGGCCGAGCTGGTGTCGGCGGTGGTGGCGTGGAACCGGGGACCCCTGGCACCCCTGGCCGGTCATCCATTGCAGGACGCCCGGGTCACCGTGCGCGCGGTGGACGTCGCCCAGCTCTTGCGGGTGGACCGCCAGGCCTACGACGCCGTGCTGCTGGATGTGGACAACGGTCCCGAGGGGCTGGCCCGAGCGGAGAACGACTGGCTCTACGCTCGGCCTGGGCTGGAGGCGGCCCATGCGGCCCTTCGCCCGGCGGGAGTGCTGGCCGTCTGGTCCTCCGGACCCCATCCGGTGTTTGTCCAGCGCCTGCGCCGGGCGGGGTTCACAGTGGACGAGGTCCGGGCGCCGGCGCGCGATTCCCGCAAGGGACGGCGGCACACGATCTGGCTCGCCGGGCGTGCGTCCTGACCCCTCGCCGAGAGAAGGACGCCCGCCACGCGTCCGGAAGTCGGCGTACCGGCGGGTCTGTGGGGCAGTGCGTTTCGGCGTGCGCGTCGAGCGCTCGCTGTCGCGCCCGCGGCCACTGTCGCCACGCCGCGGCCGCGATCTAGTCCGCGCAGTATTGGCTGGCTCACGGAACGGTCGCGGAAACCTTTCGTTTGTTTCCTTTCCCTAGCGTGCTACTGTTCTTCCATGACATCAGGAGAGGTCCCCGAGGAGGCCACGCCGGTATCCCGGCGGCCCGAGCATTCCTTGCGGTGCACCCCTGAACTCATCGTCGAGTTGCAGGTGCGGGCGACGGCCCTTACCTTGGCCGCCATCGCGGTCGTGAACAACGACGTCACGCAGTTCGTCTTTGCGATCGATGACGACCCTCTCAGCGCACTCAATGCCCTCGTTCGCGCGGGCGGCCATCCCATCGGGATCGTGGGCGCCCGTCTCGGACCCGGGACCATCGAATACCATCCCCAGCCGTTTGTTGAATACCAGCACGACCCCCAGGCGATGGCATATCTGCAGACCCTCCGCGTCCCCTTCCTGACCCTCATGAGGACGCACGTCGACCGCATGCCGGATAATCCTCGCGTGAACTAGCATCGGTTGGCGTCTGGCGGGAAGGGGGAGGAGGACTCGGCCTTGGGATGACGGACAGCGTGCGGCGCCACAGGGCAGCGCCCCACCGCGAAACGATGACCGGCCACAGGAGAGGAGACGCGCCATGGGAGACAAGGGCGGCAAGAAAGACAAGCAAAAGAGCCAGAAGCAGACGGCACAAAAACAAGACCAAAGAGCGAAAGAGAAGCGGGGCAAGCAAGAGAAGAGCACCCCGTAACCGGCAGCGAGGTGCGCGCGCGACCCGACGCCGATTCCGGGTGCCGTGCGGTCGCGGCCACAGGGCGCTCCGGACTAGCGACGCCAGAGACCGCAGATGGACGGAAGAACGCGAGCTAACCTCACCCCGGGAACCCGGGTGCAGGTTGTACAGAAACAGGACCAGCGGTCAGGCACCCTGACCGCGGGTACTGTGCACGAGATTCTCACCAAGTCCGCGACCCACCCTCACGGCATCAAGGTGCGCTTGGTCGGCGGCGTGGTTGGCCGCGTGAAAGCAATCCTCCCCGACCGCTAAAGATCCACCCCGCGAAGCCCCTGAAAAGCTCCAAGCCCCAGGGGTTCATCCCCTGGGGCTTTTGGCAATGCCGAGCGTTTCGTGCGCCCGACTCGGTATGTTCGGACTAAGCCGTTGTCAAAGAATAACTTGACCGGAGAAATTCCGGAAACGGCATAAGGAGCCGTAACGAAATTACAAAAATGGACAAGTTATTTCGTAACGGCTCCTAACCTCGCGAGGCCAGCGCGCGCCTCGGAAAAACCCGAAAGGCCCGACCCGAGAGGTCACCCTCTCCATGGAGCGAGTGGCGACGGTCACGCCCTCGCTCCTGGCGTTGCTGGGACTCGGCCCATTGCCATCGGCCGCCCTGCCGCCGGTCCAGCACGACCTCGACGCCATCCGCCGTGGTGAGTGCCTGGCACAACTGCCACCACAGGTCGAACTGATCCCGCGCGACGACGACCAACTTCCGCCCCTCGCTCGCCTGCATCGCCGCTGGGAGACGAGGTGTGTCCGCGGGGGCGACCCCATCGGGATTCAACGCCGACAACGCAGCAGGTTGATCGGTCCGCATGTTCGGTCTCCTGTCTCGGCGTACACCTGCTCTCGGGCTCGAATCCTCTCACTGCCGTCCAACCACTCCCCGAACCCCGGACGACCATGGTGGCGCCCGTTCGGCGGAGCGAACACGCAGTCAGGGTAGACTGCACCCCTTCGGAGAAACCTCAGAGAAGCAAAGAGCATAGACCGTGCCTACTCCGCCGGAAATTCAGGAGCCGGACGGTGCCGTTCGGCAACCCGCTGTGATTCTTTGGAGTTACAGGGCGGGAGAGAAACCGGTCGGACGCGCGGCAACCTGGCCGTGTGTCCGCAGGTGTAAGCTTTTTCGACGGCCGAGTCAGTCAGTGGCGGGAAACCTACCACCGGCGGTCCGGCACTGACGCTGTGCGTTTCCTTTCCGGTGGCGAAACCGGGAAGGACGGGCGCTGGCCAGGACGGTGTGATTTGACGACGTCGAACGGACCTGTTACCTTCGTACCGAAAAGACGAGGCGTGCGGAAGGCGTACCCACACACACCTATTGACTGCGGAGGAGGTTTCCAGTGGCCACCATCAAGCAGGTTCAAGTTGAGGCCCATCTGGGCGATCGATTCAAGATCGAGAGCAGGATCGGGAATCATACGCTGTTCGTGGACCAGCCGAAGATGGGCGGGGGCGAGGATGCGGGTCCGACCCCGCTGGAGTACTTCTTCCTGTCGCTGGCCGGTTGCATCGCCACCATCGCGCGGATCGCGGCCAAGCAGAAGCGGATCAATCTGCGCGGCATGGATGTCAAGGTTGCGGGGGAGCTGAACGTCGAGGGCCTGATGGGGCGGAACCCCGACGGGCACTCCGGCTTCGACGGCATCACCGTGACGGTGAAGATGGACGCCGACCTGACACGGGAAGAGAAGGAGGCGTTCCTGGCCGAGGTGGACCGACGCTGCCCCGTGTCGGACAACATCCACAGGCTGACCCCGATGACGTTTGTGGTGGAATAGTCGAGCCGCAGGCGGGAAACCGCAGAGAAGTCGAATAGCCAGACGCGCAGAAGGCGGAGCCGAGGGGATCCTGATCGCTGCGAAAGGCGGAGTGGTGCGATGCGTGTGGTTCCGGTGGAGAGGGCCGACACCAGCTGCGATACGCTGGTCGCCCTGGGAACAGAGACCCGAGACGGCCACACACTGTTCGCGAAGAACAGCGATCGGCCGCCAACCGAGTGCCAGCCGCTGTTCCAGGCGCCCCGCCGGCGCCATCCGACGCGGGCCACGGTCCGCTGCCAGTACCTGGAAATCCCGCAGGCGGAGGAGACGCTCGCCGTCGTCGGGAGCCGCCCCTGGTGGCTCTGGGGTTTCGAGCATGGGGTCAACGAGTGCCGGGTGGCCATCGGCAACGAGGCCCTGCACGCGCGGGAGACACCCGGCCCGGAGGGCCTCCTGGGCATGGACTTGGTTCGGCTGGGGCTAGAGCGAGGGCAGACGGCGCACCAAGCGTTGCAGGTGATCACCGGTCTCCTGGCGCGGCACGGCCAGGGCGGGAGCGCCAGCGTCGACAGCGACCGGCGGTATCACAATGGCTTCATCATCGCGGACCCGGCGGAGGCCTGGATCCTGGAGACCTGCGGCCGGCACTGGGCCGCGAAACGCGTACGCGGCCGCGGGGCCATCTCCAACGTCTACGCGATCGAGGATGACTGGGCCGCGATCTCCGAGGGCGTCGAGGCGCTGGCGGCAGGCCCCGGGCGGGCGGCGCCCGATGGAGTCCGGCTGGATTTTCGCCGCACCGTCGAGAATCCGGACCTGCGCTATCGAGCCGAGGCGAGGCTCGCGGCAAGCTGCCGGTTCCTCGCCGAGGACCCGCAGCCCGGCGTGGCCTCTCTGATGCGCCATCTTCGGGATCATCACGAGGGAGGGACGGTCCATATCCCCGGTCGGCGGGATGGGGATCCGTTGGGCTGGTCGGTCTGCATGCATCCGAATCCCGGGGTCTCTGCGACGGCCGCGAGTCTGATCGCCGAGCTGCCCGAAGACCCCGCGGTCCCCATGACGCTGTGGTGCAGCATGGGCACGCCCTGCACCGGGGCGTTCATTCCGCTGCCGTTCGGGGAGCCCCTTCCGGATCTTCTGACACACGGGACGGGTTGTGCCGGTCAAGATTCGCTGTGGTGGATCATGAAGGCGCTCGGCGATGTCGTGATGGCGGACCCCGTGCGCCTCACGCCGGTTGTGCAAGCCCACTGGCAGGCGTGGGAGGCAGACCTCCTGGCCGACTGGGCGCGAGATCGGAGAGGCATCGGGCGGCGCGTCCGGGAGCGGGTCGAGGACCTGGTTCTCCGCCGGCAGGTCCTCGATGCCGAGCTCCGTCGGATCTCCTAACCTCCCGACCATGGTGGGCAGCGTCCGGCTTGTCCACAGGACCTCCCCAAGGCCGGGCGGGAACCACCCACTGTTATCCACAGCCGAACCGAGGGCCATCCACAGTCTACGGGAGCGTCATCCACAGGTTGTGCACCCTCCAAATCGGACTTGTCCACAAGGACGGCCTGGGGTATGTTTCTAACTGGGAATCACCCGGCACGCCGCACAGAGCGTTTATGGGTGGATACGCTCGGAGGGGGGGTCGATGGGACTTCTCGGCAAGCTGGCCTCGTTGTTCGGTGGACAGGGCGGTACGGGTGACGACGCTATCCACATCTACGTGGAGTGCGAGCGGTGCAAGGCCAAGGTCCACGTCCGACTGGACCGGCGCCACGACATCAGCGTGCGGGAGGACGGAGGCTACTACGTCCGCAAGGAGATCATGGACAGCAAATGCTTTCGGCTGATGGCGGCCGAGATCACTTTCGACGGCGCCTACCGCATTCAGAGCCAGGAAGTTCAGGGCGGCCGGTTCCTGACCCAGGCGGAGTTCGAGGCGTTGCCCCCCTCCTAGACCATTCGGGAGTTCCTGTCGGTCCGCCAGATGTTGGCGGCCGCCGACTAACGGTAGCGCCCCGGAGCGCTGGCACTGCCAGGCTCGCCCTCAGCTACACGCACTGCCCTCCTCGGGGCGGAAGGTCTCGGGGAGGGTAGCCGTCTCGCCGCAGCGGCATGCCAGCCAATTACAGTCGTTGGCGATGGGCTCGAGGGCCGGGATGTCCGAAATCCGGCGAGGATCGATCCGCCCCTCCATGGCCTGGCCCAACAGATCGGACCACGGCCGCAGGTAGTCCCCTCCGAGCGCCGAGCCGACCGCAATGAGTTGCCCCTCCAATTCGCCGAATGCGCACCCGACCTCACACGGCGAGAAGCACCCGGACATGATCTTCATCCGGGCCAGCTTGAGCTGCTCATTCGTATCAGACGGGACGCGGACTCCTCGCCTCCCGAGGTCGATGACCCATGCTGCCAGCACCGCCCACTTCATGCCAAACTTCTTCAACAACTCAAAGCTCACTTTTCGGTCATCTTGTTGCTCTACGGTTACCATGGTCCCCCTCCTGTAGGCAGCACTGCGCTCCCCAGCGCGTGGTTAGGAAAAAGAGAGACGGTCCGTCAATTCCTTCGGTGAACGTCCCATGTCGTGCCGGAGATTCACGCACAGCCTCGACGTTGGGGCGGCTCGTCCGGCCTCGTGGGTCGAGGCTGAGACAGAGGTACCAGCGGACCTGCGGTCGGCATGGCTCTGGTGGCCGCAGGCGCAGGGAAACGGGCAACCCGGACGCGCCGCGAGCGCGCCCAAGAACGGATGCACAGTCGACCGGTCGCCGTAATGGTGGGCCAGGGTGGTCTTCCCATAATCCACCCCGCATGTCACATGGTCAGATGACGATCCCTTATCATGAACGGAATACGACTGTCCAGGGTTTTCGCGGCGCAATGGCTCGGACAGAACGGGACCGGCGGAGCGCCCATGGAAACTCGCGCTGAGCTTCGTTGCAGTGCGGGTGGGGAGCCTAAAGGCATCTCCGGATCGGGGCCTGATGCCAGGCGGAAACGTGCTCCATGGCCCGTGACCATTCGGGGCGAGTCGCAAGAGGCGCAACGCGTGAACCGGTGGGGCCCGGCGCACCGGGTGCCGCCGGACCCGGACGGAGGGGGTTGTCGGTTTAGCCGCACACCTCCGGGTTGAGGAGGGTAGCCGGCCGCTCGCCGCGCAGGGCCTCCACGATCGTCCGCGCCGCTCGCCGACGCAACTCGGGCTCCGCCTCCTCCGAGTACCAGGCGGCGTGCGGCGTCACGAGCACGCGGGGAAGGTTCCGGATCGGGTGGTCCAGCGGCAGCGGCTCCGGATCCGTCACGTCCAGCGCCGCGCCGGCGATCCAGCCCTCCTTCAGGGCGCGCACCAGGTCGTCGGTGACGATCAGGCCGCCCCGCGCCGTGTTGACGATCACCGCGGTGGGCTTCATCTGCCGGAGGGTCTTTTGGGAGATGATCCCGCGCGTCTCCGCGCTCAAGAGGGAGTGAATCGTCACGATATCGGAGGCGCGGAGCAGGCTCTCCAGGCCGACCGGCTCCACACCGACGGCCGCGAACACGGCCGGGGGGGTGTACGGGTCGTAGCCGACGAGCTTCAGGCCGAACCCTCGCGCGCGCGCGGCGACGGCCTGCCCCATCCGCCCCATCCCCAGGATGCCCAGCGTCTTCCCCTCGAGTCGATAGACCGGCTTGAGAGGGCGGCCCCAACCCTCTGTGCGCACCTGCTGGTCCAGTTCCGCGGTTCGCCGCCACCAGGTCAGGAGCAACGCCATGGTATGCTCCGCCAGGTCGCTGATGCAGTAATCCGGCACGTTGGCCACCATGACCTTTCGCTCGGTGGCGGCCGGCACGTCCAGCGAATCGTACCCCACGCCGGTCCGGACGACGATCTTCAGTTTCGGCATGCCCGCGAGGGCGATCTTTCCGATCTTCGCGTACGTCACGAGGAGCGCGTCGGCGTCCCGGCACGCGGCAGCGACCTCCGCCTCGGTCGTCACGTTGAGGGGGCGCAGCGTGGCCCCGATGGCGTCCAGTTCGGCCTGCTCGTGACGGAAGTCGGTGTGATGGGGGTCGGTGTGAATGACGAGGAATCCCATGCGGCACCTCCGATGGATTGCGATGGTCGGGTCAACGTTCGGAGGCAGAGTAATATGACCAACGACGGTGCCGCGCAAGACAAAAGTCGAGATTGGCTGGCCGGGCAAAGGATTCCGCTTGTCTGGCCCATGCCCTTGCGATAGAAAGAGCCGACCGGTGGGAGCGACGGCAACCGGTCAATTCGGCAATCGGTCCGCGAGACCACCTCGAGGTCGGAACCCCGTCAGGGGGTGGCTGCTCGACGATTGGACCATTTGACACCACGGAAGGAGCGGGGGCGCCATGGGGTCTCAAGGGAAAATCCTGCTGGAGCGATTGCGCTCGGAAGTGTTGGTCCTGGACGGGGCCATGGGGACGATGCTCTTCGCGGCCGGGCTGACGCCCGGGGCCTGCCCGGAACTCTGGAACGCCGAGCGGCCGGAAGTGCTCCAGGGCGTGCACCGGGCCTATTTCGACGCGGGGAGCGACCTGGTGGAGACCAACACCTTCGGCGGGACCCGCCTCAAGCTGAAAGCGTACGGACTCGAGGATGGATGCCGGGAACTGAATGAGAAGGGGGCCAATCTGGCGCGGTCCGTCTGCCCGCCGGGTCGCTTCGTGGCCGGGTCCATCGGTCCCACGGGCCACCTGCCCGACACCTTCGAGCCGCTCGGAGACACGCCGCCGGAGGTCTTCTACGAGAGCTTCCGGGAGCAGGCGCTGGCGCTCGCCAACGGCGGGGTAGATCTCTTTGCCATCGAAACCATGATGATTCCGGACGAGGCGGTACTCGCGATTAAAGCCGCCAAGGACGCCACCGGCTTGCCGGTGATGTGCAGCATGACGTTCCAGTACCACCCGGCCACGGGCCGCGATCGGACCATGTGGGGGACGAGTCCGGCGGACGCGGCGGCCAGGCTGGTGGCGGCCGGCGCCGACGTCGTGGCCTGCAACTGCGGCGATGGCGGGCCGGGGCGCGTTCCGGCCATCCTGGCCGAGATGCGGTCGGCGACGCCAGCCTTCCTCGCGGCTTACCCGAACGCCGGCATCCCGAAGATCGTTGGCGACAAGACGATCTACGATCTGACTCCCGAGGCCATGGCCGCCGCCTTCCCGGCGATCCTGGACGCCGGCGCTCGGATCGTCGGCGCCTGTTGCGGCAGCACGCCGGCCCACATCAAGGCCATTGCGGCGGCTGTGAAAAGCAGGCGATTGGGCAAGTAGGCAACTGGGTGATTAGGGGATTGGGCGACGAGGCAATCAGGCAACTAGGCAACGAACAGAAGCGGCATTGGTTCTCCCAAGTTGCCGAGTTGCCAGATCGCCAAGTCGCCGAGTTGCCAAACCGTCGCGTTGGCAGCCCGTCAGGCGCGTGCGGGCTCGGTGCCGCCGAGGGGCAAGTCCAGGATGATGCGGCCGAGCTCCGGGATCGGGATGCGGCCCTTCATCCCGATGACCTCGATCCCGAAGAGACGACCATTCTGGTCCACGTCCACCAGCACCCCTTCTTCCACTTTCCGGGTGCGGGCGACACTCCCATCCTGGAACTTGATGTACAAGGCGTCGGCCTTCGGGTCATAACTGATCTTCATGAGGACAGGTCCTGCCAGTAGGTGGTGAGGATCTGCGTCTGCACAAGATCCCGCGTGAAGATGACCTCGAGGGTGCGCGCCTTGAGCGTTTTCCTCGCGTGCCAGCACTTCTCCAGCCAGGGGCCCAGATGGTCCGGCGTGTCCAGGGCCGCCCGGACCTCGGCCTCGCCGATCCCCCGCTCCAGCATCCGCGCCAGCGCGTTATTCGTGAACTCCAGCTTCATGAGGCACCCAACGGCGTCGCGCCGCGCGCCAGCCAGGCGGCGACCATTCCCCACAACGGGTGCAGTGTAGCACGTCCAGGGGGCTACAGGCCACCTTTGCAGGAACGTCTTAGCATGGTATAACCCAACCGGCTATCGTTCCAGCGATCCCAGGAAGCGCGCCCAGGCATCGAAGTACGCGCGTCCCCCCACCACGAAGGTGTCGTTGTGGTGGGCGCCGCGGATGACGTACAAGCTCTTGGGCTCGTTGGCGGCGGCGTAGAGCCGTTGGGCCTGCTCGAGGGGCACTATCTCATCGGAGTCACCGTGCAAGATGAGGAGCGGGACGCGGATCTCCGGCATCTTGTCCAGCGACTCGTACTTGGTGCGCAAGCAGCACAGGGGCAGATACGGGTAGTGCACGCGGGCGATATCTTTGAGCGTGGTGAAGGTCGTCTCCAGGATCAGGCCCGCGGGGGGATCTTTACGCGCCAGCTCGACGGCGACGGCGGCCCCCAGGGAGCGGCCGAAGTAGACCAGGCGGGTGCCGGCCACATCGGCCCGAGCGCGGAGATAGGCGACGGCGCCCTCGCCGTCCCGGTAGGTCGCCTCTTCGGAGAGATCGAAACGACCACCCTCGCTTCTCCCGTACCCGCGATAGTCGAAGATGAAGACGTTGGCCCGGAGCAGGCGGTGCAGGTAGCCGAGGTTGTGCACGCGGTCGCCGATGTTCCCCGCGTTGCCGTGGAACCAGAGCAGTGTCACGCGGGCCCCGGGCGCGGGGACCATCCAGCCGTGCAGCCTGACGCCGTCGGCGGCCGGAAACCAGACGTCCTCGTACGCCAGGCCGGCGGCCTGGGGTGTGGCTTCCAGGGCCCGCTCGGGAAAATAGAGCAAGTATTTCTCCAGCCCCAGGATCATGACGGTCCCCAGGATCCCTGCTACGCCGACGATCACGAGCAGGGGTACACGCCAGAGCATCGTGCGAATCGGTGGCATCATATGTTCCGAGAGCATGCCAGAGGCAGCGCCGAACGGCAAGGAAGAAGCGCCTGATCGTTTCCGGGGGGGCAGATAAGCGACTATGGCCAAACGTTCTGACGAGACGCCACCACCCTGTCGGCTCGCCTTCGCCCAGTTGGTCAAGCAGCCCGACGCGGCCATTGACCTGGCGGAGGCCACGCTCCTCATCGCCAAGGAAGAGTACCCGGACCTGCACGTCACGGAGTACCTGGCCCGCCTGGACCGGATGGGGGCCGACGTGCGCACATCGGCGGGCGGCCGCCACGATCCGCATCGGCTGATCGCCGCCCTGGGGGAGTACCTGTTCGGGCACCTGGGCTTTCGGGGAAACGTCGACCACTACTACGACCCGCGCAACAGTTTCCTGAACGAGGTACTGGACCGGCGCCTCGGTATCCCTATCACCCTCTCCGCCGTCTACCTGGAAGTGGGACGCCGGATCGGACTGAACCTGCAGGGTGTGGGGATGCCCGGGCATTTCCTGGTCAAGTACGTCGGGCCGGACGAGGAGCTCGTCATCGACCCGTTCGGCGGCGGCGGGATCCTTTCGCCTGCCGATTGCCAGCAGATCCTGGACCGGATCTTCGACGGCAAGCTCTGCTTCGAGCCGCAGATGTTGACCGTCGTCGGGACGCGGCAGATCCTGGCGCGCATGCTCACCAATCTGAAAGCGATCTATTTCAACAACCAGGAGTACGGCAAGGCGTTGTCGATCGCGGACTGCTTGGTGATCCTGCACCCGCATGCCGCCGGCGAGATCCGGGACCGCGGCCTGCTCTCGTTTCAGGTCAAGCGCTACGCCGAGGCGAGCGCCGATCTGGAACGGTACTTGCGACTGGCTCCCCAGGCAGAGGACAGCGAGGTGATCCGGGAGCACCTGCGCACACTGCGCCAACGGGTCGTCTCGCTGAACTAGCTCCGGCCCGACAGTTCGCATCGCCGAGGCAGCCGGCATGACACGCCGGCCACCGACACATCACACCCGGCCAAGGGGTACGCGCGGCCGGGGTCGCATTCCGGGTGCCTGGTCGATCCAATTCGCAGGCGCGGGAGGTCGCGGGTGAAGATCTATACGAGGACGGGGGATGCAGGCGAGACGGGGCTTCTCGGCGGAGGGCGGGTTCGCAAGAGCGCCTTACGGGTGGAGGCGTACGGGGACCTCGACGAGCTGAGCGCGTGCCTGGGCCTCGCCGACGTCTGTCTCGGGGATGCGAAGGCCGTCGGCCTGGTGAGACGGATTCAGCGGGAGCTGTTCGCCCTGAGCGCCCGCCTTGCCGATGTCCGGGCGGCGGGCGCCGCCGCCTCCGACAAGACCGCCTTTCCCGCGGAGCACGTGACCGGGCTGGAGCGGGCCATCGATGCGGCTGAAGAAGCTCTCCCGGCCCTGCAGACGTTTCTCCTGCCCGGGGGGAGCGAGGCGGGGGCGCGGCTGCATCTCGCCCGGACCGTGTGCCGACGGGCGG
>Ga0209048_10004699_pt1 | contig 13024 bp, 8 predicted proteins | sample FrelakmetCRP12CR_FD_187146 | JGI IMG/M metagenome (GOLD analysis project Ga0209048, IMG submission 187146) | Freshwater lake sediment microbial communities from the University of Notre Dame, USA, for methane emissions studies - CRP12 CR (SPAdes)... | ecosystem: Environmental > Aquatic >... | reverse complement strand
GAGATTGAAGGCCGCCGCCACGCGCTCGGGCGAGGCGCCGCCGCCGACGTCGAGAAAATTGGCCGGCTCGCCGCCCGCGTGCTTGATCATGTCCATGGTCGCCATGGCGAGGCCTGCGCCGTTGATGATGCAGCCGATATCCCCTTCGAGACCGACGTAGTTGAGGCCGAACTCCGCGGCCTGGGTTTCGCGCGGATCCTCCTCGGCGGAGTCGCGCATCTCGGTGACCTTCGGCCGGCGGAACATCGCATTGTCGTCGAAGGACATCTTGGCATCGAGGGCGAGCACGCGGTCATCCTTGGTGATCACCAACGGATTGATCTCGACCATGGTCGCGTCCAGATCGCGGAAGGCGCGGTAGCAGCCCATGATCGCGGTGACCGCCTGGCTGACCTGTTTGATGTTGAGGCCCATGCCGAAGGCCAATTCGCGCGCCTGAAACGCTTGCAGTCCGACTGCCGGATCGACCTGCTCCTGCAGGATGCTTTGCGGCCGGTCGCGGGCAATCTCCTCGATCTCCATGCCGCCTTCCGCGGAGGCGATCACGCGCACGCGTTCGATCTTGCGGTCGAGCACGAAACCCAGATACAGCGCGCGCACGTAGGGTTCGGCCTTCTCGACATACAGGCGGTGAACCGTCTTGCCGGCGGGGCCCGTCTGGTTGGTCACCAGCGTCGCCCCGAGCAATGCCTTCGCCGCGGTGGCCACCTCTTGATAGGTGCGGCAGAGCTTGACTCCGCCGGCCTTGCCGCGGCCTCCGGCGTGAATCTGCGCCTTGACCGCCCAATGCCAGCCGCCGAGTTCCGTGGCGACGTACACCGCCTGTTCGGAGCTGTAGGCCACTCCGCCCGGCGGCACCATCACGCCGAATCCGGACAGCAACTCCTTCGCCTGATACTCATGTATATCCATAACGATCCTTTGCCTGTTGCGCTTGGCGCCCGCTATTCGCCGGCGGCGAGGCGTGCTATCGGCCGGTCCACCGCGGCTTGCGCTTCTCGGTGAACGCCCGGGTCCCTTCCTTCAGATCTTCGGAGCGAATCACTTGCTGCACGATATCAAGAGAGTCGTGCAATTCGAAGGCCTGATGCTCGGGTATCATTTCGGTGTGCCGCAGCAGTTGCTTGATGGCCGGGAACAGCAGTGGTGGGCCCTCTGCGAGCTGCCGGGCAATCTCACGCGCCTTGGGCAAGCCCTGGCCCTTGGGCACCACATGGTTGGCAAGCCCCCAGTGTTTGGCTTCGGCGGCGTCCATCCAGCGTCCGGTCAGCAGGAATTCCACCGCCACATGATAGGGAATGCGCCGCCGCAGCTTGATGGTTCCGGCGTCGGCGAGCACGCCGACGTTGATCTCCGGAAGCGCGAATTTCGCGTGCTCCTCCATGACGATGATGTCGGTGCCGAGCACCACTTCGAAGCCGCCGCCGCAGGCAATGCCGTTGACCGCGGCAATGATGGGTTTGTTGAGGTTTCTCGGATAGTTGAGGCCGCCGAAGCCGCTCACGCCCCAGTTCTCGTCGGACTTCTCGCCGCCCGCCGCCGCCTTGAGGTCCCACCCCGGCGAGAAGAACCGGTCGCCGGCGCCGGTGATGATCGCGATGCGCAGCGCCGGGTCGTCCCGGAACGACACGAAGACATCGTTCAGGCGGCGGCTGGTCGCGAGATCGATGGCGTTCGCCTTCGGCCGATCGATGGTGACCTCGAGGATGTTGCCGTCTTTGACGGCCTTGATGCCGCCGGAGGCGGGGTTTGCATCGGACATGAGAGACCTCTTTGGACTGTTGGCCTGGATTTAGGACTGTTAGCCGGGATTTGATAGCCGAATCATCACATCGACCGCGACCGCACCGCAGCCCTTGGGCCGCACGATGACCGGATTGACGTCGAGTTCAACGAGTGTCGCCAGGTTCGCGCAAGCATAGCGCGTCACGTTGAGCACGGTATCGACGAGCGCCTCGACATCGCCGGCGGGCTTGCCGCGGTGACCTTCGAGGAGCTTCCCGACCTTGAGGCCGCGCAGCGCCGCGTGCACCGACTCGCGAGTCCAAGGCGGGAGGAGGGTGATGCTGTCCGACAACAGCTCGGTCAACACGCCGCCCGCGCCGAGCACCAGGACCTGGCCGAATTGAGGATCGACGATGAGGCCGACGAGGATTTCCGCGACCCCGTCGCTGGTCATCTGCTCGACCAGCAGCGAGCCGGAAAGCGCGCTCAATCGGCGCGCCGCGGCCTCGGCGTCGGCGGCATTGCGAATATTGAGGGCGACGCCTCCCACCTCGGTTTTGTGCTCCAGATGCGCGCCCACAGCCTTGAGCACCACCGGAAATCCCAGGGCTGCCGCGCGCTCGGCGGCCTTGCCGGGAGCCACGAGTTCGCCGCGCGGGATCGTCACGCCGAATTCCTCGAGCCCGGCCTTGCCCTGGTGCTCGCTCAAGGTGTACACGGCCGTAGTCTTCGCCCCACCGGGAGCAATTTGCAGTCGGACACGGTCATTCGAACGCCAGGCGACTCCCACCGCTCCCGCGAACGCCAATGCTTCCATCGCTTCGCGCTGCCCCTGCAGCGGGACGACGCCGCCGTCCAAACAACGCTGCCGGACGCGCGCGCTGATGGTCTCGGGCAGCGAGGCGATCAAAGCGGCCCGCGCCGGCGCGCCGTGCGAGGCGCCGATGAAGGCATCGATCGCCGCATCGAACGCCGCTGTGTCGGCCTTGCCTTCGGGCGGGCAATCGAGCATGAACCCGACCGCATCGTACCCCGAACGCAGCACGGTGCCGAACACGCGCCCCAGGGCGGGCGGATCGAACCACAAGTAGGTGTGAATATCGAACGGGTTGGCGATGGTTACGCGGTCGGTCAGCAACTCGCGCAGCGCGCGCTCCTGCGCGTGCGGGATAGGCGCAAAATCAATGTCGAGCGAACGCGACACATCCGCGGTCATCGCCATGTCGCCGCCCGAGGCGCCCATGATCATGATCTTGCGTCCGGCAAGCGCCCCGCCGGTATGAAACACTTTGAGTGTTTCGCACAGCGTGCCCAAGGTATCGCAGCGGGCGAGTCCCGCCTGCCTGCAAAACGCCTCAAATACGCTGTCGGCGCCGGCGAGCGCTCCGGTGTGGCTGTGCGCCGTGCGCGCCGCCGCGGCCGTGCGCCCCGATTTGACCACCGCGATGGGTTTGCCGGCGCGCCGCGCCATGTCCGCGGCGCGTGCGAAGCGCTCGGCGTCCTTGACGCCTTCGAGATACAGACCGAAGGCCGTGACGCGGGCATCGTCGCACAAGCTCTCGATGAGGTCCTCGACCGCGAGGCGGGTCTGATTGCCGACCGTGAACAAATAGCCGATCGGCACCGAGCGATCGTTGAAGCTCAATGTGAGCGCGATGGTGCCGCTCTGACAGATCACGGCGACGCCCCGCTCGATGGCCGAACCCACCACTTGATCGGGCAGCAGCGCCACCCGGTCGAAGAAATTCACGAACCCATAGCAATTGGGGCCGAAGAAGGGCAGGTCCCCGGCCTGGTCGAGGAGCGCCCGAGTCAATGCGTGTCCGGACTCCGTTCCCGATTCGGAAAATCCCGCGGTGAAACACACGAAGCCTCCGGCACCGCGCGCCCGAAGCTCGCCGGCCACACCCGGCGCGTCGTGATTGGGCACCGCAATGAACGCAGCATCCGGCGGGCCCGGCAATTCGGCGACCGACCGGTAGTACGTGGTCGAGGCGGTCGAAGGCCTGCTTGGATGCACGCGCCAGACCGTTCCCTGATAGCCGATCGCCGCATTGCCGGCCGCGACGGCATCGGTCCAGGCACCGGCGCCGATCAGGGCAATGCTGCGCGGCGCAATCAGTCGGCGAATGTCCCCCGGCGGCATGCTGCTCACCGGCGCTTCAATTCGATCTTGCGCGAACCCGGACCCCATGCCGCCAGCGCTTCGGGCGGCAATTTCAGCGTTTCGAGCCGGGCCAGTACTTCCGGCGGAAAGGAGGCGCTGGCGACTTTCTCGCCCTGATGCACGTGCAACAGCATGATGTCGGCGACCGCCGCCGGCTCGCTCGTGCGCGCGCAGTTGAACACGCAGCCGGCGTGTATGCGCTTGCGATCGAAATCCAGGACCGAAGTGCTGACGGTCAGCTCATCCGTGCTTTTGACCTCCTGCAGAAAATGCATGTGCAGCTCGAGTGTATACAGCGTGCACCGGGTGCGCTCACGGTAGGCGGCATCGAGGCCCAGGTGGTCCATGACCTCGTCGATGGCATGGCTCAATGCCACCGTATAGTACGCATCGCGCACATGCCCGTTGTAGTCGATCCAATCGGGCAGGATCGTGGCGCGGTAGGCGGGAAGTCTGCTCACTCGGACGCGCTCAGCGCAATTGCAGCCGCTCGCGCGCCTGCGCGGCGGTGAGGATGCGGGCGCCCATGGCCTCGATGATGGTGCGGGCCTTTTCCACGAGTTGGGCGTTGCTCGCATACACGCCCTTGCTCAAGTACAAATTGTCCTCGAGGCCGACGCGCACGTTGCCGCCCAGCAATATCGATTGCGCCACCCAGGGCATCTGCATGCGGCTGATGGCGAACGTGCCCCAATTGCAGTTGTCCGGCAGCTCGTTGACCATCGCGAGCAAGTGGCCGACTTCTGCCGGCACGCCGTAGGGAATGCCCATGCACAGCTGAATCATCGAGGGCGCGACCAGCAGACCCTCCTTGATCATTTGTTTGACGAACCACAGATTCCCGGTGTCGAACACCTCGAGCTCCGGCTTGACGCCGAGGTCCTTGGCAATCGCCGCGCCCTGGCGCAGGTAGTTCGGCGTGGAAATATAGGCGCGATTGCCGTCTCCGAAATTCAAGCTGCCGCAGTCGAGTGTCGCGATGTCGGGCCGGTACAGCCCCTCGTGGCACAGGTCGATGACGTGCTTCATGCGCTCTTCCTGGGTCACGAAATCGCTGCCCGGCGCCGGCGTGTCCTTCAAGCCGTTCTCGCCGATGACGATGTAGCCGCCCATGCCGCAGGTCAGGTTGACGATGACATCGACCTTGCTTTCGCGAATCCGCTTGACGACTTCCCGATAGTGACGGGTCTCCATGCTGAACGCGCCGGTCTCCGGGTCGCGGACGTGGATGTGGACGATGGCGGCCCCGGCATTCGCGGCGGCGATGGCGGTCGCGGCGATCTGTTCTGGAGTAATCGCGCAATGCGGGCTCTTCGTGACCTTGGTGTCGTCGCCGGTGACGGCGCAGGAAATGATGACGTCGTGATTCATGGGGGATCCTTCGGCAAGCGGTGGCCTCAAGCCCAGAGTTTATATTATTTCAATCATAATATTTAGGCGAAATTCGGACAAACCTGGCCGCTCGCCTGCGGCTGAGGTTGCCAGGCGGCATACGCTGATCTTCGAGGCGGCTCAATGCCGGCTGCCGGCGAGTGCGCGGATGATTTCCGCGTCGCCGCACACACCGACGATCCTGCCGTCCTCGGCCAGCAGCACCGGATGTCCGGTCGCCTGGCGCAAGCGGATGATGGATTGCAGCGACAGGCCGGCCGGCGCCAGCGCGAGGCCGGGTTCGATGCCGGCGATTGCCGCCTCGTCGGGCACCCGCCGAAGGGAATGTTCGACGCCGTCGACGTGCAGGGCGAGCGGCTCACCGGACGCATTCAACGCAAGCCGATAGCGGCGCCGCTCGTCGAGCCACAGCGCGCCGTCGGCCGAGTGCATTTGAGCGCGCCGGCACATGGTCATGCCGCCGGTGAGCACATCGAGGGGGTTCATGTGCCTGACGAATTCGGCGACGTAATCGTCGGCCGGGGCGAGCACGATGTCTTCGGCCGTGCCGGTCTGGATGATGCGCCCGTTCTGCAGAATGGAAATCCGGTCTCCCAAGCGCAGCGCCTCGTCGAGGTCGTGACTGACGAACAGAATGGTCTTCTTGACGCGCTCCTGCAGCGCGAGCAGCTCGCCCTGCAGCTTGCCGCGGATCAAGGGGTCGAGTGCAGAAAACGGTTCGTCCATCAGAAGAATGTCGGCGTCGGTCGCAAAGGCGCGCGCCAGGCCGACGCGCTGCTGCATGCCGCCGGAGAGCTCGCTCACATGGCGCTCCGCCCATTGGGACAATCCGACCAGCTCCAGCTTTTCGTCCACGATCGCGTTGCGCGAGGCGGGCGCTTCGCCGCGCAGTTCCAGGCCGAAACCGACGTTCTCGCGCACGGTGCGCCACGGCAACAGCCCGAACTGCTGAAACACCATGGCCACCCGCTCGCGCCTCACGCGGCGCAATTGCGCCGTGCCGCAAGTCGCAACGTCGATGGCGGATTCCCCGTCCTGGATCAGCACATGGCCGCGGGTCACCGGATTCAAGCCGTTGGCGGCGCGCAGGAGTGTGGATTTCCCCGAGCCGGAAAGCCCCATCAGCACCGAAATCTCGCCGTGCGCGACGCTCAAATCGGCCCCCGCGACGCCGACGATGACGCCGAATTTGCTCTGAATGTCGCCGCGGGTGGCCCCGGCATCGAGAGCCGTCAGCGCCTCGCGCATGCCGGCGCGCCCGGCACGGCCCGGTTGCCGCGCGAAAAGAATGTCGACGCTTTGGAATTCGACGGCGGCGCTCATCGCGGCTCCTCGCGCTCTTTGGGACGGCTGATGCGGTCCAAGATGATGGCGAGCAGCACGATGGTGAAGCCGGCCTCGAAGCCCATGCCCACCTGCACCGAGTTGAGCGCGCGCACCACCGGGACGCCGAGGCCGCCGGCGCCGACCAGCGCGGCGATCACGACCATCGACAGGCTGAGCATGATGCACTGGGTGATGCCGGCGATGATGGTGCTCGCGGCGCTCGGCAATTCGATTTTCCACAGCAGCTGCATGGGTGTCGCGCCAAACGCCTCTCCGGCCTCGATCAGCGGGCGCGGCACCGAGGAGATGCCGAGATGGGTGAGCCGGATGGGGGCGGGCAGGGCAAATATCACCGTGGAGATCAGGCCCGGCACGACGCCGAGCCCGAACAGCACCAGAGTCGGAATGAGATAGACGAAGGTGGGCAGGGTCTGCATCAAATCGAGCACCGGGCGCAGGGCGGCGAACAACCTGGGCCGGTGCGCCGCCGCGATCCCGAGCGGCACCCCGACCGCCGCGGACGCGAGAGTCGCCACCACCACCAGCGCGAGGGTCTCGAGCGTCGCGCTCCAGTAGCCCTGATTCAAGATGAACAGCAGCGCCAGGGCGACGAACACCGCCAGCGGCCAGGAGCGGCGCAAGACCCACGCCAGCGCGGCAATGGCCAAGATCAAGAACGGCGCAGGCAGGGCGCGCAGCAGGGCCGTCACGCCGAATACCGTGCCGCGGATCGCAATCGAGATGCCGTCGAACACGATCGTGCCATGCGCCTTGATGGTGTCGATCGCGACCGCCATGGCATCGCCCACCGGAATCTTGTGATCGACCACCCATTGCTCGAAGCCATTGGCGCGTGCCGGCGGTGCCTGCGCCGGCGCGCCGGCCGCCGGGTGTCCATCGAAGGTGCGCACACCCTCGAGCCAGCCCTGCACCACCGCGGCGTTTGCCTTCAACCATTGCGTTGCCGCGACCTCCGGCTGCTCGTGCCGGTCGAGAATGGCCGCCATCATTTCACTCTCGCCGCGCAAGGTGAATTTGAGGTTCGCGAGCAGGCGGCCCATGTTCGGGCACTCGGCTCCGTAGCCCTTGCGGGTCACCGTGTAAATCGTTGCGCCGCCGAAATTGGGACCGAACACCTCATCGCCGCCGTTCAAATACTTGATATCGAAGCGCATGTTCATCGGATGCGGCTCCCACGCGAGAAACACGATGGGCTCCTTGCCTCGATAGGCGCGTTCCACCTGAGCCAACATGCCTTGCTCGCTCGATTCGATCAGCTTGAAACTGCCGAGGCCAAATTGATTCTGCTTGAGCATCTTGAGCACGAGGCGGTTGCCGTCGTTGCCCGGCTCAATTCCATAAATGGAATCATTGAGTTGCGTTCCAAAGCGCAGAATGTCCTTGAAATTCTTCAAGCCCGCGTCATAGGTGTAGGCCGGTACCGCGAGGGTGTACTTGGCCCCCTCGAGATTCGGGCGGATGACCACCACCGAACCATCGGCGTCGTAGGGTTGGCGATCAGCCAACTGCGCCGGCATCCAATTGCCGAGGAAAACATCGATGTCGTTGTTCTTCAACGAGGCAAACGTCACGGGTACGGACAGCACGGTGATGGTCGGGGTATAGCCGATACTGCGCAGCAACTGAGCCGTCAGCGCAGTGGTCGCCGTGACATCGGTCCAGCCGACATCGGAAAAGCGCACCGTCTGGCACACGGGCGGGTCGCCGCCGCTCGCCGCGGCGGTCTCGTCGGCAAACGCCGGCGCTGCGCGCGCGCTCATGATCACCAGCGCCAACAGGGCCCATGCCGCGAGGACGGATTCGGGCCCTCTAGGGAGGGCATCGGCCGCCTTGACCGCACACTCCGCGGGGCGGCATGATTGCGCCTCCCAGGGCCGCTTTGAATGTTCGTTTAACGAGGCGTGGTAGGCGCTCACCCATGCATCCCTAGTAGATTGAAGTTAAACGCATAAGTCTGCTTTTACATCTTAAGCGGTAGCTGTCGCACAGGTCCAGAAAATGGCTCGAATAGTTCTTGGAGGCGGCTAAATTGAACAATCAATCAACGAGTTCGACCGACCTCTCCCGGGAGCCTTTGGAGGAGGGTCGGCGGCGGCGGCTGATCGAAGTCACCATCGATAGCCTAGCCGAACTTGGCTATGTGGGCACAACACTTGCGCAGATCGCCGGCCGGGAGGGAGTCTCGCCGGGGCTGGTCGCTCATTATTTCGGCGACAAGGATGGTCTCTTGGAGGCCGCGTTTCGCTCCCTGACCCGGCGTGTCGGCGATCATGTGCGGGCGCGATTGCGCCAGATCAGCACGCCGCGCGCTCGCATCCAGGCCATCATCGACGCAAATCTCGCGCCGGAAGAATTCGACCGGCGCACCGGGAGCGCGTGGCTCGCCTTTTGGGGACAGGTGCTGCAGATGCAGAGCCTGCGGCGGATCCAGTCCGTGTATCAGCGGCGTACGCTCACCAATCTGCGCAGTTCTCTTAAGAAACTCGTGCCTCCCGATGAGGCGCGGAATCTGGCGGCGATGATCGCCGCGATGATCGACGGGGTGTGGCTGCGGGCCGCGCTGTCGGGGTGGCGCGAAGCCGACAGCGAGAGTGCGCGCGCCTTGCTGTCGGAATTCGTCGACGGGCGGCTCCGGGAACGGGGCGGCGCGGGCAAGCCGGGCGAGCGAGCGGCGGCTCCGGCGGCGGGCGAGCGCTTTGCCTCCATCAATCCGGCCAATGGGGAAATTGTGGGCCAGTTCATCGTGGCGGGCGCGGCGCAGATCGACGCGGCGGTATGCGCAGCGCAGCTCGGCCAGGCGACCTGGGCCGCGATGACCGGCGCGGAGCGCGCGCGCGTGCTGCGCCGCGCCGCCGAGCTGCTGCGCGCGCGCAATCAAGAGCTCGCCGAGCTCGAAACGCGCGACACCGGCAAGCCCATTCAAGAAACGCGGGTGGTGGACGTCATTTCCGGCGCCGACTGCTTCGAATACTTCGCGAGCCTGGCTCAATCCCTGAGCGGCGAGCACATCGATTTGGGCCCTCAAGCCTTCGGCTACACCCGCCGCGAGCCCTTGGGAGTCGTGGCCGGCATCGGTGCCTGGAATTATCCGCTGCAAATTGCCTGCTGGAAAGCCGCGCCCGCGCTCGCCTGCGGCAACGCCATGATATTCAAACCCGCGGAGCTCACGCCATTGAGCGCCATGAAGCTTCAGGAGATTCTGCTCGAAGCCGGCCTGCCTGCGAATGTGTTCCAGGTGGTGCAGGGCTTCGCCGACACCGGCCGATTGCTCAGCCGCCATCCCGGCATACGCAAGATCTCGCTCACGGGCGAAGTGGGCACCGGCAAGGCCGTGATGAGCGATGCCGCGCAGACCCTCAAGAACGTCACGCTCGAGCTCGGCGGCAAGTCGCCCCTGATCATTTTCGAGGACGCCAAGCTCGACAACGCGGTAGCCGGCGCGCTGCTCGCCAACTTTTATTCCTCCGGCCAAGTCTGTTCGAACGCGACGCGGGTCTTCGTGCACCACTCGGTGAAGGCGCAGTTCCTCGAGCGCCTGATCAAGCGCGTGCGTTCGATGCGGATCGGCGATCCGATGGATCCGGCCACGCAGATCGGTCCGCTGGTATCGGAGCAGCACATGCACAAGGTGCTCGGCTACATCGAGCGCGGCCGTGCCGAGGGCGCGCGGATCCTGATCGGGGGAAACCGCCTGACCAGCGGAGATCTGGGCAGGGGATATTTCGTAGCCCCCACCGTCTTCGACGGCTGCCGCGACGACATGGCGATCGTGCGCGAGGAAATCTTCGGGCCCGTCATGTCGGTGCTCGAATTCGCGGATGAGCGCGAAGTCATCGAGCGCGCCAACGCCACTGAATTCGGGCTGGCGGCGGGCGTATTCACCAACGATTTGACGCGCGCTCATCGGGTGATCGCCCAGCTGCAGGCCGGCACCTGCTGGATCAACCACTACAACGTGACGCCGGTCGAACTGCCGTTCGGCGGCGTGAAAATGTCGGGCCTCGGGCGCGAGAACGGGCGCGCCGCGATCGAGCACTACACGCAGCTCAAGAGCGTCTATGTCGCCATGGGCAACGTCGACGCCCCTTATTGACCCGCCGCACCCATCGATTCTCGTACAACGGAGCCGGAGCCGCGATGAAAACCCCAGGCGAAACTTTCGACTACATCATCGTCGGCGCCGGGTCGGCGGGCTGCGTGCTGGCGGACCGGCTGAGCGCGGACGGCACGCGCCGCGTGCTGCTGCTGGAATACGGCGGCTCGGACCGCTCCATATTCATTCAAATGCCCTCGGCCCTGTCGATTCCGATGAACATGTCGAAATACAATTGGTTCTACCACACCGAGCCCGAACCGCATTTGAACGGCCGGCGCATGCACACGCCGCGCGGCAAGGTGCTGGGCGGCTCCTCCTCGATCAACGGCTTGGTCTATATACGCGGCAACCCGCAAGATTTTGAGCGCTGGGCGCGGGAAGGCGCGGCCGGCTGGTCGTACGCCGACGTGCTGCCCTATTTCAAGCGGGCCGAGAAGCGCGCGGAAGGCGCCGACGCGTACCGCGGCGGCGACGGCAAACTTGAGACCTGCTACGGCAGCCTCGCCAACCCGTTGCACGCGGCATGGCTCGCCGCCGCTGGCGAAGCGGGTTATCCGCGCTCCGCGGACGTCAACGGCTACAGCCAGGAGGGTTTCGGACGCATGGACATGACGGTGGCCGGCGGTGTTCGCTGCAGCGCCGCCAACGCCTACCTGCGTCCGGCCATGCACCGGCCCAATCTCAAAATCGTGACTCATGCGATGGCGACCCGCATCCTGTTCGAGGGCCGGCGTGCCCGCGGCGTGGAATACAGCCGGGACGGGGTCAATCATCGCGCGAAGGCCGGCGAAGAGCTGATACTGTCGGGCGGACCCGTCAATTCGCCCCAGCTCTTGAAGCTTTCGGGCATCGGTCCGGCCGCGGAGCTGCGTGCGCACGGCATCGATGTGGTCGCAGACCGGCCGGGTGTCGGCGAGAACCTGCAGGATCACCTGGAATTTTATTTCCAAGTCGCCTGCAAGGAGCCTATCACCTTGTATTCATCGATCAATTGGTGGAGTCGTGCACTGATCGGCGCACGTTGGCTGCTGCGCAGGGATGGTCTGGGCGCCACCAATCATTTCGAGACCTGCGGCTTCATACGCAGCCGTGCGGGCATCGCTTATCCGGACATTCAATATCACTTCCTGCCCATGGCGGTGGCGTACGACGGATCGACTCTGGCACAGGAGCACGGGTTTCAAGCGCACGTCGGGCCGATGCGCTCCAAGAGCCGCGGCTGGGTGCGCCTGGCCTCTGGCAATCCGTTCGACAAGCCGCGCATTCAATTCAACTACCTGAGCGAGCCGGACGATTGGACCGAAATGCGCGCGTGCGTGCGCCTGACGCGCGAGATCTTCGCGCAACCGGCCTTCGACCGTTACCGCGGGCGCGAGATCCAGCCCGGCACGGGTGTCCAAACGGATGAACAAATCGACGCCTTCATCCGCGCCAAGGTCGAAAGCGCATACCACCCGTCGTGCTCCTGCAAGATGGGCCAGTCGAACGACCCCAAGGCCGTCGTCGATCCCGAGGCGCGCGTATACGGAATCGAGGGTTTACGTGTCGTGGATTCCTCCATCATGCCGTCGGTGACCACCGGCAATTTGAATGCGCCGACCATCATGCTGGCCGAGAAGGCCGCGGACCATATCTTGGGGCGGGGTATGCTGCCGCGCGATCAAGCGCCATTCTATACGGCGCCCAACTGGCGGCACGCGCAGCGCTGACGAATCAGCCGATCCAGCGAACCTCCGGCTCCTTGCGCGCAACCGCCGCGGCCGGCGCACGCGGATGTCCGACGATAATGGGCGCCACCGGCACCCACGCCTCCGGGAGCCCGAGCGCCTGTTTGCCCGCCGGCGTGTTCAAATAGCTTTGGGCAAAGCCGATCCAACAGCTGCCGAGCCCCAGGGAATACGCCATGAGCATCAAGTTCTCGGCCGCGAGCGCACAGTCCTCGACGATCCACGGGCCAGGAGGATTACCCGAAATAAGGATCAATACCGGGGCGTGATAGAAGATCTGAAAGGCCGGGTCGCTGAGCATGGTACTAAAGTGCGCGGCGCGAGCGCCCGAGGCCATGTCCGCAGGCATGGTCGCCACCATGTGAGCCTTTGCCGCTTGTGACACCCGATCGAGCAGTGCTTGGTCTCGCACGACGGTGAACGTCCACGGTTGCTGGTTGACCGCACTCGGCGCCTGGGTGGCCGCGGCGATGAGGCGATGGATGGTTCTTTCATCAATCGCCTGGGTCTGGTACTCGCGGACCGAGCGCCGACCCGAGATCACCTCGACGATGTCCATGATGATTTCCC
>Ga0209048_10004698_pt1 | contig 13024 bp, 11 predicted proteins | sample FrelakmetCRP12CR_FD_187146 | JGI IMG/M metagenome (GOLD analysis project Ga0209048, IMG submission 187146) | Freshwater lake sediment microbial communities from the University of Notre Dame, USA, for methane emissions studies - CRP12 CR (SPAdes)... | ecosystem: Environmental > Aquatic >... | reverse complement strand
GAAAGCCACTCATCCAACGACGCAGGTGTGTAGGATGAGTGGTTTGAAGAGCTAGCTCTTCTTTTTTTCTCTTTCTTTCTTCGCCTTATAAAATGATTTTGGTTTTGGATGGCGTTCAGTGTCGACATATGCAGCAGGGGCTGCATCTTCACGAGCAGAAGTTTCAAATTCGTCACGCTCGCTGAGCAATTCTTGCAGGTCGTTGTAAATATTGTAGTTATCGCTGACTTCACGCATGCGCAACATATGCCGTAATACCTGTACCTGAGTGATGTTGGTTTTATCTGTCTTAGCAGGCTCAGCCCTCTTCAGGAGTGTTTCTACTAAATCCATGCTATCGTCATGAGCACCTATGCCTTCAAGCCGTTCGCGCACTACTATTAGTTGCTCGTATAAGTTCATTCGGTTCTCTCCTCATAGTTGTGGGCATCCCTTATCCGAAGCTCATGGTAACATAGCACATAGCGCACGTCAAATTGTGCATTACTTCTCAACTTCTGCAGGTTCTACACTTACAAGATTGGTGTAGAATGTACTGCCGCCTCCCAGATCAGCCAGACGATCGGAAGTCGTCCAATTCACGTTGCGCTGATCAGGGCTGAACTTTGGCCACCAGACTGTCGTCGTTGCCAGGACGCCAGGACGAACCGCCTCTGTTACTTCGGCAACTAACCTGCACCAACCTCGTTCGTTACCCACACGCACCAATTGCCCGCTTTGAATATTGCGGATGGCAGCATCGTTCGGGTGAATACGTAACGTTGGAGCACCTTCCTTGCTTATCAATCGTTCTTGATTGCCGAACGTTGAACTGACAAAGTGATGCGCTGCGGGGCATAGAAGAGGAAGGCGGCCAGTTGCAGATTGTGATGTATCTTGCCCTGTGCTTGTTTCGACTTCAGGTTCCCAGCCAGGAACCGGGTCATAGCCTTGAATAGCGGCTGTTTCTGAATAAAACTCTACCTTGCCAGATGGGGTAGGGAAGATACCATTAGAGAATGGCACCTCATCGCTGCTTGAGATCGCCATCGGAATCGAGCCTTCTTCCTGGAGGCGTTTTAATGTGATGCCTGCCAGTCTTGCATTGTGCTGTGCCGTCGTCTCAAGTATCTCCTGAATGACCTCATTCGCATCCTGATGCAGCCAGTATTCGTTGAAACCCATGGATGTAGACAGGCTACGCATAACATCCCAATTGCTGCGTGCCTCACCCTGTGGGGCAATTGCAGGTGTGTTGTACTGCAACGACATATGCCCGTATGGTTTATGCAGGTCTACATGTTCAAGCTGGCTCGTGGCAGGTAAAAGAATATCCGCATAGCGTGCTGTATCTGTCTCGAAGAGTTCATGCACTACAGTGAATAGATCATCGCGCTGTAATCCTTCAACGATCTTTCCAGCGTTGGGAGTTGAGGCAACAGGGTTGGCGTTATAGACGAAAAGCGAGTAAACGGGCGGATCGGCTTCTCCGGTCAGTATCGCTCCCAGGCGATTCATATTCAATGAACGTGGAGGCCGAGGGCAAGCCGGGTCTTTTTCGTGTGCCACTACTTCTTTATCCCATTGCAACCAATCGCTGGTGCTATACATGAGTCCACCACCAGGAAGACCATATTGTCCTGTTAAAGCGGGCAGGCTGGCCAGCGTGCGCACCGTCTGGCCTCCATTGGTATGACGATTAATGCCATCGGTCACACGTAACAAAGCCGGTGTGGTGGTTGCATAGGTACGAGAAAGGTTCAGAATCGTATCAACTTCCAGGCCTGTAATCTGTGCAGCACGTTCTGGTGGGAATTGCATGATGCGCTCAAGCAAAGATTCCCAGCCAACAGTATGCTCAGCAATCCACTCAGGCCTGTGTAGCTCTTCAGTTACCATGACATACATCATGGAGAGTGCAAGTGCGGCATCAGTACCGGGAAATGGCTGGATATGCTGGTCGGCAGAACGTGCTGTCAGTGTTCGAATGGGATCGATGACTATGACGCGCGAACCTTTGCGCTGGGCTTCGCGCAAAAATGGCATAAGATGAGGAGCGGTACTGGCAGGATTGCTACCCCAGATCAAAATAAGCTTACTCTGAAGCAACATTTGGGGTGCTGGAGCGATGCGAGCGCCAATGGTGAGCAGGACAGCTTCTTCGGCAGCAGCGCCACAAATACTTCTTTCGAGTTCGGAAGCCCCCAGACGATTCCAAAAGCGGCTGTTGGCGACGGAATTGTTAACCAGGCCAAGAGTGCCAGCATAACTATATGGAAGAATGCACTGCGCCCCATGTTGCGCAATAATGTCGCGCCAATGTGATGCGATCTCTTCGATAGCGTCATCCCACGAAATACGCTCGAATTCGCCACTCCCCTTTGGTCCGACGCGACGCATAGGATAGAGCAATCGATCGGGATGATAAACCCGCTCCAGGTAACGGTTTACTTTCGCGCAAAGCCACCCCCTTGTGATTGGATGGTCATTACGACCATGCACACTGACTGCTCGCCCCTGCTCGTTTACCTGCGTTTCAAGCGCACAACAGTCGGGGCAATCATGCGGACAGGCTCCATAGACAGTACGGAGTTTACTGCTCTCTTCGATTTGGACTGACGTTTTGGGGGACATGATCTTTCCTTTCAGTACATACTCCTGCTGATATGTTTCTTACAGTGTAACATGCAGAGGTAGGCAGTCAAGAGCCAAAGAGGATTTGTAAGGGGAACCAGGGCATCCCCATGAATTACCCTGGTCCACTCGAAGAAAGGGAGGAAGTATCTGCTAACGTATACTATGTTTTTGCTAAAAGTTTGCTGGAGGTGGTGTCTGTCCAGTATAGTCGCCAATCACAAACGCAGTATAGGGTCCATCGAGTTGATTAGGGCCGTTACCAATCACGTTGGTCATGCCGTACTGGAACTCTTTCGTCTTATCAGGATCAATGATAAGAGCACGATTGTTGAACTGGTCCGCTATGCTTATATCACCGTCAGCCAACTGCACAGCATTTGTTGGCGCTGGATTGGGATTGCTGTTTGCGGCCTTATTGGTGAAGTACTGGAAAACAACATGTTTGTCAGGAGTCACCTCTACTATACGATTGTTGCCCGCGTCGGCTATTAATGTATTCCCGTCAGGAAGTCGACTGGCAAACGCAACGATATTCAAGCCAACTTCAGAGCCAACCTGCCACACAATTTTACCAGAACGAGTAATCTCAATCGCACGACTATTGTTTTCATCGGCGATGAGAATATGACCATTTGGAAGCAGTTCAGCGCTATTAGGGTTGTTGAGCGCTCCAGGGCCAGAGGTTGGGCCATATGACCAGACGACTTGTTTATCTTTGTTCACCTCGATAATACGGTTATTGCCTTGATCGGTAATCAAGAAATGGTGATTCGGTAACTGAATGACAAACACTGGTACGTTCAACTGATTCGGGCCTGAACCAGTCACACCAACCTTACCATATTGCCAGATGATGTTACCGCCCTGGTCAACGACGATGACTCGATTGTCAACACAACCGCCTGGCAGGAACGATGAGGCACCAGCAGGAATTCCTGTACCAGCTATTACAGTTAAACCATCAGCCAGCCGCTCAGCTCCATTTGTCCCAATAATAGTGCCGGGACCGGGATTGCAGAGTGATGGATTACCTGAACCAAAACTCCATACGATGTGTTTGTTGCGATCGACCTCAATCACGCGATTGTTGAATTGATCGGTGATCAGGACATTACCCGGTTGATTGAACCCTCCTCCACCAGAGGCATGTGCTTGATGCGTACCAAAGGCAAAGAAAGAGATCGCTAAGCCACTTAACAGAAATAAGGTTGTCGTTGCAACAATGAGTAACCTGACACGTTGATATGAAATCCCCATAGTTTTCCCTCCTAAATGTTAAAATAGAAAAGTGTGAAGAGACTCACACCCTTCTATTTATACGTTAGGAGGTTACATCTTTGTTGATTTGCCAAGGTGAAAGGAAATATCAGTCCCAGGAACCTGTCGCAGTCAGCCAATCGAGGATAATCTCCGGCATATGCGATACAGCGCCCTGCCTTTGAGAACATTGGGGGAGAGTATGCAGTATCGTTGCTCCATATTCCTTCGAGCTGACACGGCGGTCAAACAGAACAACCGCATTGCGCCTGGTACTACTCCAGGCAAGTCGATTCAATGCACGGCGCACGCGGAGAGCAGCCATTGGCACTGTTACCTGATGCAGTTGATCAGAATATTGTTCTGCGCGAGCAGCAATGGGAGGATCATTCAACACCGGCATGGGCAGGCGCGCAAGTAAAATACATGCAGGAGTCCGGCTAATTTCATCTGTGCCATCCCAGAAACTGCCTGTACCCAGGAGCACTACCCGCTCTTGATTCTGAAACATTTGCCAGAGTTGACGCGGAGAGCCATCAATTCCGTGCCCCAATGCCAGTATGCCACGAGCTTCTAATAGTGGTTTCACTGTCCCATAGGAGCTTCTCAAGGCGGCATACGACGTGAAAAGCACGACAAGTTGACCATCCAACATGGTAGCAAGCTGCACAATGGCATCATCAAGATGGCGTTGATACTGTGGCATATTGGGTTCTGGAATATCGTTAGGCAAGTAGAGCAAAGACTGCTCATGATGTTCAGTGACAATGGAGAGAGCAGGACATACATCGGCTTCGAGGCCGAGGCGCCCCCGGTAAAAGGTGAAATTGTGATCCACGGAAAGTGCGACTCCCGCAAAAATAGCGCTCGTATCAGGTGCAAGTATATACTGCTTTAAGAGACTCGCAGTATGTATATGTTGAGCATACAGGACTGGAGAATTGGGCGATGGATTTTGAGAGGTCGACCTTGATGGATCGGGCTGGCGCTGATGCATAGAAGGTTGTGGAGTTGGAGGTATACGCAGCCAGTAAACCATTTTGTCATCGTTATTCGAAGTACTGTTCCCATTGCTATCAAACATGAAAGCCCGCTGACCAAGGCGTTTTTGGTCTTGAAGTCGTTGCGCTAGCGCGGCAAGTTCCCAGGCTAACGATTGATCTTCGCCGCTTCCAAGATCCAATTTATGACGACTACGCTGCGTAGTGAGCATGATTGTTTCAGCAAGATTGATCTGTTCAATTACACCTTGCAGACGTTGATCGACGAGTTTCCAGGCATGTTCTACCTCAGCCCATGTTGCTACATTACGCAGTTGCCTGGTAAGCCTTAGTGGTTGATCGACTCGTTCATTATTGCGACCTCCATAGCCACGACCGGAGTTTTCGCCTTTTCCTTTATCTCGAGCGCCACTGTTCACACCTTCCTGGAGAAGATTACCTAAGGCGATAAAAAAGTTGTCCACAGCAGCACGGGCGTGACGTAAAATCTGAAACCAGGAAAGCATGCGTGTATCAAGCTCAGATTTCGCGATGGTTTGAGTGGCAGAGAGACCACCAGGTCCATTCTCTCTTAGAGAGGGAGCAGCAAGCGCGAGCAATCCTTGATAACGACCATCCGGTAATTCAACGCCTATGGTATTCAACAAACGAACAAGGCGAGTATGATCAAGTTCGGAACTGCTCCATCGAGCGCTCTCTTCTTCAAGGAGATCAGCGTCAAGTATCAGCCTGTGACCGACTTCCTTCAGTAACGAGTGTGAAGAGGAGAGATCATCAAAAAGCCCTGCATGCGTCGTTACAACAATTTTAGCGGCTTTGACCCGCTCCTCTGCTCGACTCACAAAACAGTATCCTTTTCGCTGGTAGAGACACCTTTGATATGGGGTTTCGGTTTTACCATCGGCCAGAGTTACTCGCTCTACGCCAGAAGCGATACGCTCCCATGCAGATATTTCCTGAGGCAATAGAGTTAACTCGCTACGCTCACCTGTCATTGTTTGTTGCGCCCATAGCGCCAATTTGGCTAATCCGCGAGCCTGTTCAGCAGAGAGTTCACCACTTGTGCGGCGTAAGGCTGATCCGAACCAGCGATGGACACAAAGATAGCCATCGCGTTCAGCCAGGTACGCTACGGGCAGTTGATGCCTGAGATATGTTTGCAAACGAGGCAGCACTTGCTCAACCAGACGGCGAGCGCCCTGCTGATTCGCGCAGGCAATGATTAGACGCCTGGGTGATTGAGATACCTCCAGTTCGTCAAGAACTTCAGGAGCTTCGCAAAGCCACTCTAAAGCAGGCAAGATGACAGGTGTATAATCGTCTGCTCCAAGAGTCACCTCGATAAGCAGAGATTTGCGCTCTTCAAGCGCCTGCCGCACCGCTTTATATGCCGTTTGATAGCCGAAATGCACGTGGGCTTGCTGAACTTGCTTATCCTGCTCTTTAAGGCCGGGCGACGATGATTCCACTACGTCAGCAGGGGTTGAAAAGCCTGTTGTTTCCTGCGATGCTTCACTATTGAGCAGAGCGGTTCCCGATGAGGGAATAACTTCATCTGGCACTATCTCAACCAGTGTATCGAGATTATCGGAAATAGGAACATTCACTGAAGCAACAAGAATCGAGGATGGTGTTTGTTCAGCAGGTACACCAAGATCAGGAATGCGCAGTGGCTCGTGAGTTTCTAAATCTTGCTCAGGTTCGTTACTCCTGGCAAGAGCGAAGGCAAGCACACGAGGATCCATGCCCAGCTGGGCCGCAAAACGATCCCCCAGACTTCCACGTAATGGAGCCTGTTGCAAGCCATCCATAGCCATCCGATCCCGCAATTCTTGACGAAAGAACGAAAGAAGTGGCCAGGTACGAGGGGCATCCAGGTTAGCAAGGTCTTTCAGCAACAAAAGATCAATTGTTTGCAATCGTTTATGTAGCGCTAAAAACACTTGCATTGCCAGTAATGTATCAACCATAGCACGGTGGCGACCCGGAGCCACTTGCACGCCTAGGGCTTCTGCAACCTGGCCCAGGTTATAACTCGGCAAAGAGGGTAGCATGACGGTTGCCAACTCAAAGGTATCGACCAGGGGGTTGTTACGAACGAGCCCGCGCCTGCGTAAAAAACCAACATCAAACGGGATACTATGGCCAACGATCGGATAGTCGCCAAGAAAGTTTTGTAGCTGGCTGGAAATCGACTCAAAGCTGGGAGCGCCTGCTACATGTTTGGGTGTGATACCTGTCAGTCGTTGTACCCTGAAAGGGATTGAACGCCCTGGAGAAACAAGCGTCTCCATCTTATCCAAAATCGTAGCACCTTGAAACTTGATTGCTGCAATCTCCAGAATGGCATCTTGTTCCGCATAGAGTCCCGTCGTTTCCAGGTCAAGTGCTACACGAATGGGTGGCTTCATTGCCATGAGCGTTCCTTAGTGTCTCTAGTGATAGTCACGATTGCCACATGAGTCATACGGCCAAACTTCCAGGAGCTTTCGGGCTGATTGCGCAGCACGAGCACGATGGCTGATGCGATTTTTGTATTCAGGCTCCAGCTCAGCAAATGTCTTTCCTAGTTCGGGTAGAAAAAAAATGGGATCATAACCAAAACCATTCGCACCCCGAGGGCGATCGGCAATTACTCCCTCTACAACCCCTTCTACCATATTAAAAGTCCCTGATGGCTCAGCAAGGGCAATGACGCAGCGAAAACGAGCACTACGCTGGTCCAATGGAAGTCCTTGCAACTGTTCCAAAATTACACGGAAACGCTCTTCATAGGATGTCTCTCTGCCTAGATAACGAGCAGAATGGACTCCTGGAGCACCTCCTAAGGCATCAATCTCTAAACCGGAATCATCGGCAAGGGTCAACATATGTGATAGCTGCGCATATGTACGCGCCTTTAATTCCGCATTTTCAGCAAAGGTAGATCCTGTTTCCACCACATCAACATCCAACTGAATATCGCTTAGAGACAACAATCTCAAAGGTAGATCAGAAAATATAGCTCGAAATTCTTCTAGCTTATGAAGATTACTTGTTGCCAGCAATAACGAATGCATACATACTCTCTTTGCACAGGAGCCAATTGGCCCGTATAGTATCATATCCCAGCTTTGTTGTCGAGTTTGACTTAAGGACATTATGAACCTAATAGTACTATTCAGCAAGCATAAGATAACATGTCCGTCACAGATATGCTATCTATTACGTATCTATACGTAATATGTATCTACATTTTTAAAAAAGTAACGTTTCAACGTATATAATAGGTAAGCATCACAAAGGCCACTTGCTTTTCCCAAAAAGGAACTTGTATGAGTACTCAACCTCTCCTACACGAAAGCGCATCAGACGCAACAGAGATAGTCCGTGCATCACTTCAATTGGAAGATTTCCTGGGATTAGTAGATCCATTACTTAACCCATGGCAGCAGCAATCTAACTTTTTTGAACTACCTCAAGACACACCAATTGCCCAGGAAAGTGTGGAATATAAAACTGTACATGAAATACCTTTATTCAATAATTTAAGAGAAGAGTTTTCAGAGATCTTTTCCAGTCTTACGCCTGTGTTGAAAGCAAAAGATCCTCAGATTCACCGGCACTCATTGCGAGTGCATTCCCTTGCACTCTCGTTCACGACTACTACCCTGCAACTTTCAGAAGCCGAGTTGTTGAAGATTGGACTGGCAGCATTTTTCCATGATATTGGTAAAATGAACATTCATGATGCCATATTACAAAAAGCGTCTGGCCTGTCAAGACAGGAATACGAAATTATCAAAAATCATCCAGCTTATGGCGCTGAGATACTGAGTCAGTTTAAACTCATAAAAAGCGTGATTCCAGCGTTATACCATCACCACGAACGATTAGATGGTAAGGGTTATCCCGATGGATTGCGAGGGGACGCTATTCCACTTGGAGCGCGGATCATCGCGATTGTAGATGCGTTTGAGGTTATGACTTCGCATCGCAACTACCAGAAAAGTCGTACTCCTTTGCAGGCATTTGAAGAACTCCACGAGCATGCTGGAACACAATTTGATGCAGAACTGGTTGCACTTTTCTACAAATTTCTCGAAATATCCTCCCAATTGTAAACAACCGGTGCATCGAACCAATACATAGAACATTTCACGATGTTTGGATAGCTTCCTGCGCATATTGCTTTTCTATTTCCTGTTGTATTGAACGATAGCAACGACGCAGGTAATCTTCAAGCTTACTCCAATCACCCTCAACATCGGTAGAAGTATGACTTGTAATCAGATCAACGGTGGTTGCAGCAAGGAGTCTCCATTCTGCGGACTCCCTGGCTTGTTCAGGCGATATTCCAAAAATGGTACTGTGAAGATCAATGAGCGCTTGCAAAAATTCCTCTTTCTCAGGATTACCAGCCAATCGCCTGTGAACGTCAAAATATTGAAGCTCCAGGTTCGCTACATGAGATATATCAAATTTCAAGCCTGAATAGCGTCTGGCAACCTGATAGAACTTCTGAAGATATCGAAGAACCTTTTGCTCGTCATGATCAACGGGTACCCAGGCCGCTGATGCACGTGTCGTGTAGTAACCTGCGAGAAGTGACATAGGAAAGGGTATGCGAAACTGCTCCTGGCAAAGACCCACGATCAAACGCAGCATTTTTACCCACTTATGGTCATAATAGGCCCGCCAACCGGCAGTTTCAAAGTATGCGACTCGATCAGGGCTCAATGTAAAAGTTGTTGCCATGTGTTAGAGATCCCTTTCCAGGTTGAGTGCTTTGTACATTTTCACCGGAGTTCCTTCAACGTTGATCGGTGAACGCATTTGATTGGTAGCGTATAGGGCAAGACAGACCGGGCAGATTCCTTCGAGCCATAGTTCGAGTGAAGTCCCTTCCACATCGGGTTGTTCTTTCTTTTGTCGACATCGTATAACTACCCAAACAGCAAATATGGTTACCAACAACACCAGAACGAACAGAGCTACCCACGGTACTGGTAGCACATGCCTAATTATAGAGAAAAGTGACCCACCAATCAAGCCCAGAAAAAAGGAACCCTTTGCCAGGGCCGCGCGCCAACAAAAATTGGATCAGGCCTCCAACGACCAGCGCAACGAAGATGGCAATCAATGTTTGCCACAGATTCAGTTTACCCTGGGCAACTCGAGCCGCTGCCGTCAGTATGATCAAATCGGCCGGGATAGCAATAGGGATGCCGATTGTTTTGATTAGCAGAATGATAAAGATGGCAGCAAGGCCGTATTGTACCAGAAAGAGATCCAGGCTATTCATGTCGATGCGTCCATCCGTCTCTCAATTTGTTTGTATGAAGGTACGGAAAAAGGGATTTGTTGGATTACGTGGACGTTTCCTAACTCAAAAAAAGGATGATAGAATCCATTGGTTTCATATTTGCATCTCGCCACAACATATTACGCTCCAGCAAGACGAGCTACAACTGGCGCAAATGCCTCGCTATGTTCATCAAACACAGCAATGTATGAGATATCATATTGCTCACGACGTCTCTGCAAATCTTCACTGATCTGATCCAGCGTCCCGATCAGACAATGTGGGATAGTAAGGACAGCTTCATCGGTCGTCTTAAAGCGTCTGGCGAGCTGTTGGGCTATGTGGTGTCGATCTTCAGTGACAACAACTTCGTAGATGATCATGTTCAACTCAAGTTGGTTGAACCTCTCCCCTGCTTCCTGGCGTATCCATGCCACTTTTTGTCTCGTCGCTGCTGACGTCGTGTCTGTTACATCCAACCCACTTCCGTCACCTAATGCTTTGGCACCAATACTGACAATGCTCGCTTCTCTGGCAGCAAGCGTTAAGAGCCGCTTCCCGGCACCACCTATAAGCAGAGGGGGGTGTGGTCGTTGAACTGGCTTCGGAAAACCGTCAAGGTTGGTGACAGTGTAATAGCGGCCTGAAAAGGTGAGTGGTTCCTCAGCAAATAATCCTTTCACGACCTGGATCGTCTCATCAAGTCTGCTCACACGGACACTTGCTGCGTCATAGAAGAGACCCGCTTGTTCATACTCCGAGCGGAGATATCCCGCCCCAATCCCAAACTCGAACCGACCACCCGTCAGCACATCGAGCGTAGCCGCTTCCTTGGCCAGCATGACAGGAAGTCGAAAATCATTGGCAAATACATAACTTCCTACACGCAAGGAACGTGTCGCTTCAGCCGCTGTCAACATGGCAGGAACGGAAGCAAGTTGTTTCCCAAGGTGATCTGGAACTAACAGCGTAGCATAACCAAGTTGCTCTATTCGCCTTGCCTTGGCTACCCATTCTTCCTTGGATTGTGCATCGTACGCAATCACCCCGAAGCGGAATGGTCGAAATACCGTCATAAATGGCTCTCCACTTTCGCTTAGCAATTACTCCCTCTAGGACCCTTTCCAGACAAGGCTCGTTCCCTCAGCCTTTACTGACTCGCTCGGTCCGGCGATATCTCTGAGAGATGAGCACGGATCAGTAGGAGCGTGGGGACTTCGCGGTTGCCTGGCACCCGTTCAGCTTGTTTGACCGATGGACCTGGTTCGAGGGTACGCTCAATCACAAATCCCGCAGAGTAGAGTTTGTTGAGGTAGGTGCTGAGCATTCGGTGATGATCGGCAACCCGGCTCCGGACTCCGTTCTGGTTTGCTGAAAACCATGCTCGTTCGTCAAAATAGCCCGTGACGATCCGGCCAAGTGTATGCTCAGGATCAAGCAGAGGTGTCCACTGCGCATGAGGGGTCTCGAAACAGGGGTGAGGAATAACAAAGACAAACCAGCCTCCCGGTTGGAGAATTCGTCGGACACTCTGAAAGGTAGCTCGTAGATCGGCAATATTGATCAGCGCCATGACACAGACACAGCCGCTAAACTGACGGTCGCGAAGCGACTCGGGGCGCTCTGCGTCATCTTGCACATACACGATGCCAAGATGCTCCTGCTCTTCATAGCCTCGTGCGAGCGTCAGCAGATTCGGTGCCAGGTCTAGACCGGTGACCTGCGCTCCACGCCGTGCCAACTCACGTGCCACCCAGCCCTGCCCACAGGCCAGATCACAAATGACTTCTCCCTCGACCTCTCCGATGAGCATCAACAGGTTCGGCAGGATTACTTCCGTGTAGATGGGTCTCTCTCGAAGATACTGATCATACCATTGCGCGATATCATTGTAAGAAGCTTGCATCACAGCTACCTCCTTGCTTGTAAGTGACTAGCTCTTCTCCTGTAATAGCCTGTTAAGTCGGCAATCTCTTTGAGAGCGTTATTGAGAGGAATTGGGGTGTAAGGCAACAAGATCAGGATCAGTCAGTGCAAATTCTCTGAGCCCGGGATATAAAATCAATGCTTGCTGCAAAGTTGGCCGCGCTTTCTCCAACTGTCCATGCGTGGCATAAAAGCAGGCCAGATTATAGAGCATATAACCTTTGAGTGTATCGGGTATAACAGCCTCAACAACTCTACTGGTCCAGATTTCATAGATCTCAAGGGCGCCAGCGTTCTCTCTGCGGTCAAGCAAGTACTGCGCCAAATGAATCTGTGTATGCTCGTAGCAATTGCCCATAAAGGAGGTGTACAGTGGCATACAATCGAAACGACCCGAGGCAGTCAGATCTTCTTCTGTCAATTGCTCAGTGAGCGCGATAAGGTCAGCATACGCCTGATCAGATTCAGTAAGGATAGCAGGCCACGGACGATCGCATTGCTCTTCAAAGATCAGGGGATTGAGTTGCTCAAAATCTTGGACTTCGGGTTGTGGTTCTTCTCGAATGATGGCCTGCAATTTGAGTGCAAGGCGCTGACGCCAGAACGTCATATGGGCCACATGGTCTTTGGCAGACCAGAAATCCGGCGTGCCACTTGTCACCAACTCAGACTCAGGCAAATGCTGAAAAAAGGCATTCTGACTGATCTGAGCCTGGCGTAAGAGATCAAGGAGTACGGACTTAAAAGGGTGCTGGGTCATGAAATGTTCTTCCTCTCTTCTTTTTGTGTGAGAATGCCTCAAAGATAGAACAGGTTTTTCCTGCTCTTTTGCAGGGAAATGTAATCAATAGAAGCAACGCACTGAGCAAGAAGAACATCAGCATTGGGTCTCAAAGAAAAGTGGGATCGAATTCTTTCCTTAAGGCCAACAGGCAGAGAT
>Ga0209048_10004696_pt1 | contig 13027 bp, 12 predicted proteins | sample FrelakmetCRP12CR_FD_187146 | JGI IMG/M metagenome (GOLD analysis project Ga0209048, IMG submission 187146) | Freshwater lake sediment microbial communities from the University of Notre Dame, USA, for methane emissions studies - CRP12 CR (SPAdes)... | ecosystem: Environmental > Aquatic >... | reverse complement strand
GTAGTGCTCCACCTGGGAGAGAAAGTCCACCGCCACGTACCGGGGCTCGGCCGTGTCATCCGCCAGGATCAGGGCCTCGCTGGGCCCCGCGGGGGAGTCGATGCCCACCTGGCCGAACACCAGGAGCTTGGCCGCGGTGACATACTTGTTGCCCGGACCGACGATTTTGTCCACCCGGGGGACCATGCCGGTCCCGTAGGCCATGGAACCGATGGCCCAGGGGCCGCCGATCTTAAACAGTCGCTGGGCCCCGGCCAGGTGCGCCGCCACCAGGGTGGCAGGGTTTACCGCCATACCCGGCCCGGGGGGCGTAGCGGCCACGATCTCGGCCACCCCCGCCACTTTGGCGGGAATGATGTTCATCAGGGCGCTGGAAGGATAAGACGCCAGCCCTCCAGGAATATAGCAGCCCACCCGGGCCAGGGGCCGGCTCAGCCTTCCGGCCAGGATGCCGGGCTGCACTTCCAGGGCCCACATCTCCCGCTCTCGCTGGGCCTGGTGAAATTTTTCAATATTCGCCGCCGCCCGCCTGAGCGCCGCCAGGACCTGGGGATCCAGGACCCGGTAGGCGGCCTCGATCTCCGCCGGGGTGGCTTCCAAGTCCGCCACCGTGATGTCGGCTTTGTACTGCTGATGCTGCCGCAGGGATTCGGCGTCGCCGTCGACGCGCAGGGCGGCTAAGATGGGCGCCACCACCTCCAGGACCTGGCTAACGTCTTCCTGGGAGCGGGACAGGATCGCCTGCCGCCGTTCCGGCGCGAGCTCGGTGAGTAATTCCACCTGCAAATCTGGCACTCGCAGGGTCCGCCTTTTCTACAAAATTGGTTTATACCACCGAAAATTATATAAGATTGTTCACCGAAGCACAAATTTAAATAGGGCGCCAACGCCTCCGGCCTGGCGCGGCCCTTATGCATGGCAGGGGGAGAGAGTTCCCCGCCTATTTTGGGATAATCCGCACTCATTGAGACCATGTCAGCAAAAGAATTTACATTTTTAACGATGTTGCCGATAAAGCAGCAAGGGAGCTTGCTCACCCAATGATTTTTTATATTTTTTCTCTGCGGCAAAATTCCTATGCGAATTAATAAAATTACTTCCTTGTCGGGTTCTCCTGAAAGACGCCGGTTCGGTCGAATAAATCTCTCCGAACCCAAGATATGTCATGTCCACATGCCCCATTCCCAGGGATTATGGACCGACCAGGGCATATTAATGAATATCAGCCTGGGAGGAATTTGTTTTGTGTGTGATAGACAGCCTCCACTTGAAAAAGACGATATCCGATATTTAACTTTCGATACGGTAAACCCCGATCATGCAACGCATTATTTGGGATTTCATATTTTAGTGGTTCGCACTGAGCACGGGCAATTTGATTTTTCTCAATTTTCAGTAGCACTTAAATTACTTTCAGACCCCATTTATTATCCGCTTAGGGAAACCGATAAACGAGAATTTATGTCATCGGACAAGTTCCGCCTAATGTATGAGTATTACGATTTGAATAAAAAAGCCTACGAAATTATTAGCGATACCCCCGAGATTCGGACAGAAAAGATCAATAATATAAAGGAAAACATCGAGAAAGGCTGTTATAATGTACAATCTGAAAAAGTAACTCAAGGTATTATCAATGATCATTTCATAGAAAATATCTTGCGTTTAAAAAAGTAATCTTTCAGCTTTCAATCTTTGTCAGTTTACCTCCTTATCTTGTCTGACATTCGCTCCGCCACCCCGCTTCCCCAAACTCCGGCGCTCATGATCATAAAAGGCCGACTTTCCCGCAAGGTGAGCTTGAGATAACGCCGATGATCGCTATTGGGGTCGCTGCTTGCCCCCTCACTTCGCTCAAGATGACAGAAAAATAGGCCTTGCACGAGCTTTTCGGGTCATGACCATGAGCCGGCGCGGCCCCTACCAGATGCCGGCACCGATGCAAAGATTTACCCAAGATGCCGATTTTGGGTGACTATTATTTAACATATTGATATCATAAAGATTGTTTTCTAAAGGCATTAAATCAATGAACGCGGCGGCAAAGGCGGATAGCACCTCAACCCCTTTAAGGCCCGGGTTGCGAGGCAGACGATGACTACGAGAAGACGGCGCAAAAAGAAGCCAGAAGGCAAGGAAGACCACATCCTGCGAACCTTTCAGGAGGCCGCCCGGCCGTTGTTGATGGAGGAGCTGCTCCGCTTGCTCAGCGCCGGTCCGGACCAGGCCGAGGCCGTCGCCACGGCGGTGGATCAAATGGTGGCCCGGGGGCAGCTGGTTTCCCTCAAGGGCGGCCGCTTTGGCCTGGCCGAGAAGATGAACCTGGTGGCGGGGGAGCTCTCCGTCCACCCCGACGGCTTTGGCTTCGTCACCCCGGAGACCGGCGGCCGGGACATCTACCTGGTGGCGGCGAACCTGAAGGAAGCCTGGCACGGCGACCGGGTGGTGGTGCGGATCGAGGGCAGCCGGGGCCGCCGCCGGGAAGGCCGGGTGATCCGGATCCTCTCCCGCCGGCTCACGGACGTGCTAGGTACCCTGTCCCAGGCCGGCGACACCTATTATGTGGAACCCGAAGACGAGCACCTCCTCTTCAATCTGGTGATCGCCCCGGAGCACTTGAACGGCGCCGCCCCGGGACAGATGGTCCGGGCTGCGGTGACCCACTATCCCACGGGGCATCTCAATCCCCAGGGGGTGGTCACCGAGGTCCTGGGCGACGTGGAAGACGCCGAGGTCCAGACCCGGCTGGTGATTTTGAAGTATGAGCTGCCGGACGAGTTCCCGCCGGAGGTCCTGGCTGCGGCGGCCAACATCAACCCGGACCTGTCGGAGCAGGCCCTGAAAAGCCGGCTGGACCTGCGCCATTTGCCCATGGTGACCATCGACGGGGAGACCGCCCGGGACTTCGACGACGGCGTCTTCCTGGAGAAAAAGCCCGGGGGGAACTTCACCCTTTACGTGTCCATCGCCGACGTGAGCCATTACGTCACCCCGGGCTCGCCCCTGGATAAGGAGGCCGACCAGCGGGGCACCAGCGTCTATTTCCCCCAGCGGGCGGTGCACATGCTGCCCGAGAAGCTCGCGACCAACGTCTGCAGCCTCATCCCCGGGGAAGACCGCCTGGCGGTGACCGCCATTCTCAACTTCGATCGCCGGGGCCGCCGGAAAGACTTTACCTTTGCCCGCAGCGTAGTCCGCAACCATGCCCGCCTCACCTACCGCCTGGTGGACGATCTGCTGGTCAAAAAAGACCGTCAACTTCTTAGCCGCTACCGGGCTTTCGTGAAGATGCTCACTCAAATGACGGAGTTCTGCGACCTCCTCCGGGAGCGCCGGGCAGAACGGGGCAGCCTCCTCCTGAGCCTCCCCGAAGCCGAGGTGGTGCTGGACGACAAGGGCTGGCCGGTGGACGTCCGCCGGGTGGATCACCTGGTGTCCCACCTGCTCATCGAGGAGTTCATGATCGCCGCCAACGAAGCGGTGGCCACCTTCCTGGGGGAATTCTCCCTCTTCCGGGTGCACGAGCGCCCCGACGCCGTCAAGCTGGCCGCGTTCCGCACCTACCTGAAGAGCCTGGGATTCGACCTGCCCAAGGAGGTCCACCGCGATCCCCGGGTCCTCCGGGAGTTTCTGGACGAGGTGCGCCAAACCCCCCTGGCCCCCATGGTGCAGCTGATGCTGCTGCGCTCTTTGAAGCAGGCCCGCTACGCCGGCGAAAACCTGGGCCACTACGGCCTGGCCACCGACTGGTACACCCACTTCACCTCCCCCATCCGGCGCTATCCCGATCTCCAGATTCACCGGCTGCTCCTGGCCCGCCTGGAGGGGCGCAAGCCGCCCTTTTCCCTGGACCCGGAAGACCTGGAGGCGCAGGCCGCCCATCTCACCCGGCGGGAGCGGGCAGCCGTCGGAGCCGAGCGGGAGATGCTGTCCCGGATGCAGGTGCGCTGCCTGGCCCACCGGGTGGGCGATACCTTCATGGGCCGCATCACCGGCGTCAACGCCTTCGGCTTTTTCGTCTCCCTGGAGGAGATCTTTGCCGAAGGCCTGGTGCGCCTGGTGGACCTGCCCGACGACTACTACCGCTATGAGGAATCCCACATGCGCCTGTTCGGCCGCCGCACCCGGCGGATCTTCGCCCTGGGAGACGAAGTCAGGGTCAAGGTGGCCCACGTGGACATAAGGCGCCGCCACGTCAACCTGCTGCTGGTGGAGGAGAAAGAAGGGGAAAAAGACGAAGAGGGAAAAGGGGAATAAAATTTAGTAGATAGCTAACTAATAAAGAACGCCGATACTGGTGCGTAGGACACACCCTCGTGTAGGGTGCGTCCTACGCACCAAAAATTTTGCATGGCTCGTTCCCAAGGGTAACTTGGGAACGAGTTAACCCCCCCTGCCGCCCCTAAAAATCCACGTACTCCCCCCGGGCCAGGCCCCGGAGGTGGCAGGTGTCGTTGAGGCCCATGATGTGCCAGGTGTTGCCCACCCGGTTGAAGCGGTTGACCGCGGTGGTGTCCTGGCCGAGGCGCCAGAAGTGGGAGTTGTCCAGGCCGATGAAGGCCGCGATCAGGACCTTGTTTACCGCCCGGTGGGCCGCCAGGAGGACTATGTGCCCGGGGTGGCGCCGCACCACCTCCTCCACCGCGTCCAGGGCCCGGGCCTTGACTTCGTCCAGGGTTTCGCCCCGGGGAAACCGGACGCTCTCGGGCGCGGTTTCCCACTGGCGGTAGAGGTCGGCATACGTGACCTTGACCTCCGCCAGGGGCAGGCCCTCCCAATCGCCGTAGCACAGATCGGTGAGTCCCGGCAGGTCCGCGACCGCCAGATTGTGGTGCCGGGCAATGGCGTGGGCGGTGTCCCGGGCCCGGGACAGAGGGGAACAATAGGCGGCGTGGATGGTCTCGCACTTAAGCCACTCCCCCGCCAGGCGGGCCTCCTCTCGGCCCTGGTCGTTCAAGGGAATGTCCTTCGACCCCCGAAAGATCTTGTCTTTATTCCAGGGGGTTTGGCCGTGTCGCACCAGAATGATCTGGGTCATTGGTTGTCTTCCTCCCGCCGGGTAATCTCGCCAGGCCAACGCCTTGGCTTTGGCGCCAAAAAAGGGGCCGCAGGCATGAACCCTGGCCCCTACTATAATGCATCGGGCTGACCTTTGGAAAGCAAGAATCAGGTCACGATATCCCAATTGAGGGTGAAGGTATTGTCATAGAGGGTGTATTCATATCCCATCATCTTCCCCACCCCGGGCCGCTCACCTTCCTTGACCTGCCAATACAACAGATAAATGGCCGGGACCATGCGGGGTTCGCCGGTCTTGGGATCAGGTTCGATGTTGGCCCAAATTTCTTTCTTCTCCATTACCCGCCAGACCGTGCCATATTTTTTGTTGCGCACCTCCTGCCCTACGCTAGGCAGGCCCTTTTCCCGAATGATTTTCTCGAAACCTTGCATGGCCGCCTCCTTTTAGATGTGGTGGGAGTTTACCTCAAAGGTAAGGTTGATCTTGCCCATGTCAAGTCTGAGGTATTTTATACATACTAATTTCGTCTAGATGAAGATTACCATGAATAGACGTGACGTTAGCCAGATCCGCTTCGTCTGGCCGCCAAGTATCTCTCCCTGCCTGCCCTCCGGGCCACGCTCCCCTCCCTTACGCCCCTCCGTATCTTTGAAAACCCCGGCAATGGAGGCTGCCGGGTTTTTTCTCAGGATCGGTATTTGCCTTCATATTGCTCCACGGGCATATTGCGATTGACTATTCCTGCGGTTATAAGGTACAGGGGGGAAACACGGCGATGGAACTCGCCTGGGAAGCAATAAACGTCCCAAACCGCGATGACGCTGATGGCTCCTGATCTCTTCCGGGTGAGGTCAGGGACTTTTTTTATTGGTTGCGGTCCTCTCGGAATCAGGATAATTCACAACGCAGGAGGATTCCAGTGGAGCAGGTCTGGTACACTGCGGCTGCCTGGATCGGCCTGGCCCTGCTGGCCAGCTTGATTTCCATCCGCATCGGCATCTCCGTGGCCCTGGTGGAGATTTTCCTGGGCTTTATCGCCGGCAACTGGGGGGCGCACCTCGGGTCCGCCATTTTTCAGCCCAATGCCTGGATCAATTTTCTGGCCGGGTTCGGCTCAGTGGTTTTGACTTTCCTGGCCGGCGCCGAGATCGAGCCCGAGTCCTTCCGCCGGCAACTCAAACCCACCCTGGCCATCGGTTTGGTTTCCTTCCTCTTCCCGTTCTTGGGCGCCATGGCCTACGCCTATTATGTCAGCGGCTGGAATCTTCAGGCGGCGCAGATTGCCGGCATTGCCCTGTCCACCACCTCCATGGCGGTGGTCTACGCGGTGATGGTGGAGACCGGGCTGAACAACACCGACCTGGGGAAACTCATCCTGTCCGCCTGCTTCATCACCGACCTGGGAACGGTGCTGGCCCTGGGGTTGATCTTCGCCCAATACGATTACTGGCTCCTGATCTTTGTGGTTATCACGGCAACGGCCCTGGTATTTTTGCCGAGACTTAGCCGCTGGTTCTTTGCCAAGTGGAGCGGCCGGGTCAGCGAGCCGGAGATCAAATTTATTTTTCTGGTGCTGTGTGTCTTGGGCGCCTTGGCCGTTACCGCCCGGAGCGAAGCGGTGTTGCCGGCCTATCTCTTCGGCATGGTGATCGCCGGTCTCTTCGTGCATGACAAGGCGCTCATTCACCGCATGCGGGCCATTGTCTTCGCCATGCTGACGCCCTTCTTTTTTATTAAGGCTGGCACCCTGGTCTCTTTGCCGGCCCTGATTGCCGGTTTCGGCCTGCTGGTGGCGTTGTTTTCGGTGAAGATGATCGCCAAGATCATTGCGGTGTGGCCCATGTGCCGGATTTTTAAGATGCCTCTCCGGGAGAGCAACTATACCACCCTGCTCATGGCCACCGGCCTCACCTTCGGCAGTATCTCGGCTCTGTTTGGGCTTAATTACGGCTATATCAACCAGGCTCAGTATTCCATCCTGGTGACCGTAGTGATCGCCTCCGCCGTGATTCCCACCGTCATTGCCCAGGTCTTTTTCCAGCCAAGGGAGGTGAGCTTGAAGCGGCAGGCGGAATTTGTTTATTGCGGCACTGCCGAGCACTTTCTGCACATGCCGGAGGATGAATAATCCCGGGGTTTAAGAACAAAACCAGCCCGGCGCGGCTGACGGAGGCGAGTATGTATCGGAAAATCTTGTTGGCCTATGATGGTTCGGAAGGCGCTAAGAAGGCCCTTGTGGCGGGCATCAATCTTGCCAAGGTCCACCAGGCCCAGCTCTGGGTCCTGGCGGTCCAGGAACGGCTGCCCCGGTTCAGCGGCACCATTGATGAGGTGCAGGAGGAAAAAGCCCTTGCCGATGAGCAGTACGGCAGGCTCCTGCAGGAGGCCCAGGCCCGGGCGCAGGCAGGGGGGGTGGAGCTCAAAACCCTCATGCGGCCCGGACACCCGGCCCAGACCATCGTAGCTGTGGCGAAGGAAGGCAAGTTCGACCTGGTGCTGGTGGGCCACACCGGCCTTTCCGGGGTCTGGGCGGCTTTTTTAGGCACCACCGCGGAAAAGGTGAGCCGCCATGCGCCGTGCAGCGTCCTGATCGTGCGTTAACGGTTGGGGGTCCGGTTCCGGGACTTCCCTCAACCTTACCGGGCGTTGGCCACCTTAGGAGTTACCGTCAATGAGCTTGCGGGACCTTAATAAATCCGCAGCCTGGCGCTTTATTATCCTGCTGGGGGTCATCAGCCTTTTCAGCGACATCACCTATGAAGGGGCCCGGAGTATCAGCGGCCCCTTTCTGGGGGAACTCAAGGCCAGCGCCCTGGTGGTGGGGGTGGTGGCGGGCCTGGGGGAGTTTCTGGGATATACCCTGCGCCTGGCCTCCGGCTATCTTACCGATCGTCTGGGCCGTTACTGGCCCATAGTTTTTGCCGGCTATAGTTTGAACCTCTTGGCGGTGCCTCTTCTGGCCCTGGCCGGCCGTTGGGAAATTGCCGCGGTTCTCCTGGTGGCGGAACGGATGGGCAAGGCCATCCGCACCCCCGCGAGAGACGCCATGCTCTCTCATGCCTCCAGCGCGGTAGGGCGGGGCTGGGGCTTCGGCTTCCATGAGGCCATGGACCAGGTAGGCGCGGTCACCGGGCCTCTCATTGTGGCCGCGGTTTTATACTTCCAGGGAAGTTACCGGCAAGGGTTTGCCATACTCTTGTTGCCGGCCGTCCTGGCGCTGGTGGTGATCACCATGGCGGCGCGTCTCTATCCCCACCCCCAGCACCTGGAGGTGAGCGCCCCGGCGCTAAAAACCACCGGGTTCACCCGCCCTTACTGGCTCTACGTCGTGGCCGCCGGGTTGATAGGGGCCGGCTATGCCGACTTCCCCTTGATCGCCTATCACTTCGGCCAGACGGCCCTGGCCTCCCCCGGCTGGATCCCTCTGTTTTATGCCATCGCCATGGCGGTGGACGGCGTGGCCGCCCTCATCCTGGGCCGCCTCTTTGACCGCCTGGGGCTCCCGGTGATTATGGGGACCGCGGTCCTGTCGGCTTTGTTTGCTCCCCTGGTCTTCCTTGGAGGCTTTAAGCTCGCTCTGTTGGGCATAGTCCTCTGGGGGATCGGCATGGGGTCCCTGGAGTCTATTATCAAGGCGGCCCTGGCGGAGATGGTGCCCCGGGAGCGCCGGGCCACCGGTTTCGGCCTCTTTAATGCCGGGTTCGGATTGTTCTGGTTCCTGGGCAGCGCCCTCATGGGGTTTCTCTATGATTTTTCCCTGGTCGCCCTGGTGGCCTTTTCGGTAACGGCCCAACTTCTGGCTATCCCCTTCTTTCTGGCGGTCTCGAGAAAACTGTGTCTCCAACCCCGATGACCGGGAGTGCCCGGCAACTGCTGAGGAGGCTGCCAGGACTATAAACCGGCAAGACCGCTCAACCCCTTGACAAACTTTCCGCGCCTGAGTATATAAACTAGGTACCCTTGGGGGATCGTCTAACGGCAGGACTGCAGCCTCTGGAGTTGCCTATCAAGGTTCGAATCCTTGTCCCCCAGCCAGATTGACTTCACAATCCCCGGTAGCTCAGCTGGTAGAGCGGGTGGCTGTTAACCACCTTGTCGGCGGTTCGAGTCCGTCCCGGGGAGCCATAAAAATCAAGGGGTTGGCTAATTTGGCCAACCCCTCTTTTTTGCTTGGTGTCCATATAGGTGTCCAGGTGGTTAGATTTTCTCCCCCACCAGAGCTTTGAGTTCCTCCTTGCTCACCGTGTTGTACCGCTTGAAAACGCTCATGGTCTTGTGCCCGCTGGCCGCCATAATCCTGAAATAATCATGCCCCTGTAGCCGCCAATTGTTTATGGCCGTGTGCCGCAAGTCATGGAATGTGAAATCCTCTATCCCTGCCCGCTTACAGGCAGTAACAAAGCTTCTCGTCATCTCCGCCATGCTGCGCCCTTTGTAAGTAAATACGGGGACCCCTGGCAAGCCTTTAGGCATATCCTTTAGCATAGAAATTAGCTCAGCGTTAAGGGGCACAAGGCGGGGGTCATTAGTTTTTGTATCCCATGCTTCAAGCTTTATGAACCCCTCCTTTAAGTCCACTTGGCCCCAGGTCAACCCCAAAATCTCCCCCCTCCTCATGCCGGAAAAGTAACCTATCTTGATTACGGGCTTTATATGCGCCGGGGAATGGGCCAAAAGGCGGACATATTCTTCAGGGCTTAAAATCCGGTCCCTGGCGTTGTTCTCCTTAAACGGCTTTACCGCCTGGGCCGGGTTACGCTCCGCTTTGCCGTTCTTAATAGCCTTATTAAAGACGGTCTTGAATGTAGTAACTTCTCGATTTACGGTCGCCGGTTTGGTGGGCGTTCCGCGGTGGGAATTTTCAGAAAGCCGCTTTTGTTTATAGGCTTCCACCATTGCTGGAGTTATGTCCTTCAACAGTCGGTCCCCAAATTGAGCCATTAACCTCTTACAATGCATGTGGTCCTTGGCGTAACTCCGCTTAGCCTTCACTTCTGGGAGTTCCAGATACCACTTAGCCAGGTCTCTAAACAGCATCCTGGCGTCTGGGCTTTTTTTGATATACCGGCCCTCGGTCCGGGCCGTGAGCACTTCCCTCATTTGTTGCTCCGCGGCCGACTTGTTGGGGCCGATGCGTTCCCGCTTGCGCTGGCCGTCCTGATACCATTCAATCCACCACACCCGCCCCGAAAACTTTGCCAGGGCAAAGCCACATTTACAAGCCTTCACCTTGGCGCTATTCCGCTTCTTGCACTCCGGGCACTCCACCAGTAAACCCATCTTTGCCTCCTTTCTTTAACCGATGTTCCAGGGTTTCTATGGCCAGAGGTAAGAGAAAAGGAATTTTTCTCGCACCCGTCTCCCACCTGGCGATGGTCACCTGGTAGGTGCCCAGCATCTTGGCCAGGCCCACTTGGGTAATCGACCATCTCTTACGCCAAAGTTTCAAATCGCCCCCATCCATGGCTTTAATATATTACCAATGGCTATACATGTCAAGAAAGAAAAGTTGAGCCCAAACTAAAATCAATCAGCATTTCCAACATTTTTGGCTTCTTTGATACCGTCCCAACCGTCCTAAGTGTCCGCGGCTTAGATTTCATAAGACTTTTAGTGGTTTTCTCACCTGTCCGCTATCTTTCCCAAGTGTCCGATTCATCAACTCTGCATCCAGTCCAACTCTTCCCTGACTATGGTCTGGACATGGTGAAATTCATCCTTGGTGATTTCAGGGGTCATTGCGATTCACACCGCTGGTCATTCCAGATGAACACGCATCGGGCATCTCCCCATCAGCAGCTGGCTCCTTAACGACATCGTCCTCCGCTGCCTCTCACCCATGGCCTCGCCGGCCATGCGCCAGGAGCAGGGGAGCAGAACCCGGGGTGTGTAGTAGGGGCAGCAGCAGCCGCTCCCGAGCATGGCGAATGACATTGACCTTCTTCCTCCTTATCTTACGACCGCCGCCCGCCGCCCTCCTGTGACAACCCGCGACCTGGAGCCTGTGCTGTTAGCCCTGCCCCCGGCTGTCCTGCCTGCCCCCAGCCCCAGCCCAGTGCCTTGAGTGCCGCCGCCGTCGCCCGGCCTTCCAGCCCTGGGAAGAGGGGCACACCCAGCGCCAGCTCGGAAACCGAAATCCCGGGACCAGGGACTCCCCCCCCTTACTATAAATGCCCGGTCGGCACCCGACGTTCAAAAATCATCGGAACGTAAAAAAAATCTTCAGCGAAGAAGTTTGGGACGTTCTTTACTGTGGGGGTGGTCCCCCCTGGGGGTTGATGGGGATGAAAATTTTTTTATCAAAAATCTTCTGGGATTTACGCCACGATGGTGGCCATAACGAAGGCGTTGGCGCCGGCAGTTGCCGCTCCGGTGCGGAGGCCCCAAAAAGGGATGATGGAAAATTCCCACCACCGAAGGCTAAAGGCAAGACCTGCGACAAAATAGCGGCCTATGAAGGAGTATAGGGGGTGGACGCTGAGGAAGGCGATGGCCGCAGGGGAAAGTTCGGCCTGGTCCAGGGCATTTCGATGTACGCAGAGGGGGCCATTGCCTTGTCCCGCCCCGGAGCCAAAACCGCCCTCTGTTTCTCACTCGGGATTCGCCTCTTCCGGGCCCCTGCGGCGAACACCTTTTGCCCCACCGACTCCTTTGCCGTGGGTTCCCCCTTTGCGGGCCGTGGCGGCGCCGTGGTAGCCCTCAGCACAGTAGATTTATCGTTCCCGGGGGAGGTCTGGGGGCGCATCTCAGGGTGCAGCCGGCGTCAGCATCACCCGGTCCCGCACCTCTGGGCTTGGCCAGACTTGGCCTGAGTCGGAAACCGGACATCTCGGGAGGGACTCCATCCTTCCGGGTCATTATGACCGCCCCGGAAAATTTCCGATTTTCCGAGAGGATTACCAATTCAATTTCTATTCGCAAGGTTCCGATATACGATCGATATAGCAATATTCTGGAAGGTGCGTATAGTGGCAAGTTAGCGATGCTTTCGCTTAAGGCTCACATCCGGTTCTGCAAAGGCGTGGGGGTAAGATTCCTTTAGGCTAATCGACTATTGCAAGTTAGTGAATCTGACCCGTCTAAATTTTCGATAATCATTAGACGCTTTGAAGAGATTATGGGGTAGTCAATCCTTCACGGATGGCGTATTTGGTTAGCTCAGCAACGTTTTTGATATTTAATTTAATCGTAACGTTTTGACGATGAGTTTCCACGGTCTTGGTACTGATATGGAGGTTTTCAGCTATTTCATTTGAAGTCTTACCTTCGGCAACGAGCTGGAGGACTTCCCTTTCTCTGCAAGAGAGCAACTGAAAGTCTGTTGATTTCATGCCGGTGGATGAAGTCAGGCAGTTGTTCTCCACAAGGTCGGATATCTCATTGCTAAGATAGGTCTTATTAGCCATAACCATCCGGATCGCCTTGGATAGATTTTTAAAGGCATCATCCTTAAGTATATAACCGGCCGCCCCGGCCTTGAGCATGTTCAAGACAAAACGTCTCTCGTCATACATGGAGAGGGCGATGATCTTGACCCCAGGCAGGTCGGCGGCAATTTGCCGAGTAGCCTCGATGCCGTTTAGATCGGGCATCGCCACGTCCATGATAATTACATCCGGAACCAGCTCCCGGGCCAGCCGCACCGTCATTCGCCCATCCACGGCCTCTCCTACGATTTTGATATCATGCTCCTTTTCCAGCATGGCGCGGAGACCCTCTCGCATGATCTGGTGATCGTCGGCAATCAGGACCTTGATGCTCATGTCATTCCTCAGGGAAAGCATTTATTTAACCTCTATGTTCCTATTCAATATTATGAGGTTAAATTATTCAATAGGGAGAATAGTGGATTCGAGCCTCTAAAAACCTGATTTTCATATCAAGCTCTACGAATACTCTGGAGATAATTATTACTCAGAGCGTAAAAGAGATTAACTTTTCGCTCCCACCCTCTGAAGCCTGGAAGATTCTGGCTTCTAAAAATTAATCCATTAAACGCTCCCAGTA
>Ga0209048_10004695_pt1 | contig 13029 bp, 25 predicted proteins | sample FrelakmetCRP12CR_FD_187146 | JGI IMG/M metagenome (GOLD analysis project Ga0209048, IMG submission 187146) | Freshwater lake sediment microbial communities from the University of Notre Dame, USA, for methane emissions studies - CRP12 CR (SPAdes)... | ecosystem: Environmental > Aquatic >... | reverse complement strand
TGATCACGCCCATCGCCATGGAGAAGGGCCTGCGCTTTGCCATCCGCGAGGGCGGCCGCACCGTCGGAGCAGGGACCATCGTCGAGATCCTGGAGTAGCCGAAATGAAGAGGTTCACCATGGGATGTTGCATAACGGCCACCGGCTCCCGTCCGGCGGCGTCGAGCCGCCGATGAAAAACGAAAAGATCAGGATCCGGCTCAAGGCCTTCGATTACCGGATCCTCGACCAGTCGGCGAGCGAGATCGTCGACACGGCGAGGCGCACCGGGGCGAAGGTCGCCGGCCCGATCCCGCTGCCGACCGCGGTGTCGCGCTACACGGTCAACCGCTCGCCGCACGTGGACAAGAAGTCGCGGGAGCAGTTCGAGATGCGGACCCACAAGCGTCTGCTCGACATCCTCGAGCCGACGTCGCAGACCGTCGACGCGCTCATGAAGCTCGAGCTTCCGGTCGGCGTGGACGTCGAGATCAAGGCCTTCGGGAAGTAAGGCAGTAGAGCGAGCGAATATGGCCGTACACGGAATCATCGGCAAGAAGGTCGGGATGACCCAGATCTTCACGGCGGACGGCACGGTCGTGCCGGTCACGGTCGTGCAGGCGGGCCCCTGCCTCGTCGTCCAGAAGAAGACCGCCGACAAGGACGGCTACGACGCCCTGCAGATCGGCTTCGTCGGGCCGCGGCCGGACCGGCGCGCCAACAAGGCCTCGCGGGGCCGCTTCGAGAAGGCCGGGGTCGCGCCCATGCGGACCCTGATGGAAGTGAAGGCCGACAGGGGCGACGAGTTGAAGCCCGGCGACAAGGTGCTCTGCGACCTCTTCGCCGAGCAGGAGCACGTCGACGTCATCGGCACGTCCAAGGGCAAGGGGTTCATGGGCGTCGTGGCGCGGCACGGGTTCCGCGGCGGCGCGGCCACCCACGGCTCGATGTTCCATCGCGCCCCCGGCTCGATCGGGCCTTCGGCCTTCCCGTCGCGCGTCTACCCCGGGACGCGGTCCTCGGGGCGGCTCGGCGGCCGCCAGTCCACGACGAAGAACCTCGTCGTCGTGCGCGTGGACCTCGAAAAGAACCTCCTGTACATCTCCGGGCCCGTCCCGGGCGCGCGCAACGGGATCGTCAAGATCGTGCGCTCGAGCTTCGCGAAGAAGGCATAAGAGCATGGCCAAGATTCCCGTCTGGAACTGGAAGAAGGAGCGGGTCGGCGAGGTCGCCCTGCCAGCCGTCGTGTTCGAGTACCCGTACCGCAAGCACCTCGTGTGGGAAGTCGTGAAGGCGTACCTCGCCGGGCTCCGCGCGGGGACGCACAAGACCAAGATCCGTTCCGAGGTCTCGGGCTCGGGCAAGAAGCCCTTCAAACAGAAGGGCACGGGCCGCGCCCGCCAGGGCGGCGGCCGCCCCCCGATCCACCGGCACGGCGGCACGGCGCACGGTCCGCGGCCGCGCTCCTACGCGCAGGACCTCTCGGTCGGGGAGAAGAAGAACGCGCTGAAGGCCGTCCTCTCCCGGCGGGCCGCCGAGGAGAGGGTCGTCGTCGTGGAGAAGCTGGACCTTGCCAGCCACAAGACGAAGGACCTGAAGGCCGCGCTCGGGACGCTCGGCATCGAGGGCAAGGCCCTCTTCGTGGACTCGCGCGACAACGAGAACTTCGCGCGCGCCTCGCGCAACGTGCGCTCCTGGAAACTGGTCGATCCACTCGGCGTCAACGCCTACGACGTGCTCGCCCACGGGACGGTCGTGCTCACGAAGACCGCGTTCTCGCGGGTCGTCAAGAACCTGGGAGGCGAGTGATGCAGCCCCAAGAGCTGATCCGGCGCCCGCTCATCACGGAGAAGGCGACGCGATTGAAGGAGAGCTCCAACACGATCTGCTTCGAGGTCGCGGTCACGGCCAACAAGATCGAGGTCGCCCGCGCCGTCGAAAAGCTCTTCGGCGTCAAGGTGGCGGACGTGCGGGTCGCCAACCGCCAGGGAAAGTGGAAGCGTATGGGCCGGTTCCTCGGCCAGCGCAAGGCCTGGAAAAAGGCCTATGTCCGGCTCGCGCCGGATCAGAAGATCGAGTTCTTCGAGGGCGTGTAATGGCACTCAAAAAGTACAAGCCGACTTCCGCCGGGCGGCGGTTCCAGACGATGCACGACTTCCAGGAGCTGTCGGACGTGCGTCCGGAGAAGAGCCTGACGGTCGGAATGCGCAACACCGGCGGCCGCAACAGCCAGGGGCGGACGACCAGCCGCTTCATGGGCGGGGGCCACAAGCGGCTCTACCGCATCATCGACTTCCGTCGCGACAAGATGGACATCCCGGCTAAGGTGGCGTCGATCGAGTACGACCCGAACCGCACGGCGCGGATTGCGCTGCTCCACTATGCCGACGGCGAGAAGCGTTACATCCTCGCGCCCAACGGCCTCGAAGTGGGCGCGAAGGTCGTGTCGGGCGCGGCGGCCGACATCGTGCCGGGCAATGCCCTGCCCCTGAAGGCGATCCCGCTCGGCACGACGATTCACAACATCGAGCTGACCCGCGGCAAGGGCGGCCAGCTCGTGCGCTCGGCCGGGGCCGCAGCGCAGCTGATGGCCAAGGAGGGCGCCTACGCCCAGGTGCGCCTGCCCTCGGGCGAAGTGCGCGAGGTCCACATCGAGTGCTACGCCACGATCGGCCAGGTCGGCAACCTCGAGCACGAGAACGTCACGATCGGCAAGGCGGGCCGCAACCGCTGGATGGGCTGGCGCCCGCACAACCGCGGCGTCTCGATGAATCCGGTCGATCACCCGATGGGCGGCGGCGAGGGCAAGACCTCGGGCGGCCGCCACCCGACCTCGCCGTGGGGCTGGAAGACCAAGGGAATGAAGACCCGCAACAACAAGCGGACCGACGGATTCATCGTCCGGCGCCGCAAGTCGAAGGCTTAAACCATGTCGCGTTCCGTCAAGAAGGGCCCCTTCGTGGACGGCCACCTTTCGAAGAAGGTGGCCGCGCTCAACGCGTCCCGCGAGAAGAAGGTCATCAAGACCTGGTCGCGCCGCTCGACGATCATTCCGGACATGGTCGGCCACACGATCGCCGTGCACAACGGCCGGAAGTTCATCCCCGTCTACGTGGCCGAGAACATGGTCGGTCACAAGCTCGGGGAATTCGCTCCGACCCGTATCTTCAAGGGCCACGGCGGCAAGAAGGCCGCCGAGGCGGGCGCCGCCATCGCGGCGGCCCCGGGACGGCCGGTGTCGGCTCCGGGCGCTGCCCCGGCCGCCGCCTCAGCGCCAAAGGCTTAGGGAAAGCGCCATGAAAGCCACCGCGAAACTCCGGTACATGAAGGGCTCCGCCCAGAAGGTGCGCCTCGTCGCGGACCTCGTGCGCGGCAAGAAGGTCAACGACGCCGTCGCGATCCTGCGGCACGCGAAGAAGGCGGCGGCCCGCGACCTCCTGAAGACGCTGCGCTCCGCCGTGGCCAACGCCGAGCAGAAGGAAGCGCGCCTGGACGTGGACGAGCTCGTGGTGCGCCGGATCACGGTGGACAAGGGGCCCCAGGAAAAGCGCGTCCGGCCCGCGCCGATGGGGCGAGCGTTCCGGGTGCTGCACCGCAAGAGTCACGTGACGATCGAACTCTCGGACGAGGTGTAAACGATGGGCCAGAAGGTTCACCCCTACGGATTCCGGCTCGGCTTCAACCGGACCTGGCACTCGCGCTGGTTCTCCGAGAAGGACTACCAGAAGTTCCTGCACGAGGACCTGAACCTGCGCCGGGAGCTCAAGGGAAGGCTCTCCCACGCCGGAGTCTCGGAGATCGACATCGAGCGCTTCGCCGGCAAGCTCAAGGTCAACATCCAGACTTCGCGCCCCGGGATCATCATCGGCAAGCGAGGCGCCGAGGTGGACAAGCTGCGCGACGAGCTGCAGAAGCGGACCGGCGGCGAGGTCCACATCAACATCATCGAGATCCAGCGGCCCGAGACCGACGCGCAACTGGTGGCCGAGTCCATCGCCCTCCAGCTCGAGCGCCGCGTGGCGTTCCGGCGGGCCATGAAGAAGGGGATCGAGTCCGCGTTCCGGTTCGGCGCCCAGGGCATCAAGATCCGATGCGCGGGGCGCCTGAACGGGGCGGAAATCGCCCGCTCGGAGTGGTACCAGGAGGGGCGCCTTCCGCTCCACACGCTCAAGGCCGACATCGACTACGGCTTCGCCGAGGCGAACACGACCTACGGCAAGATCGGCGTGAAGGTCTGGATTTACCGCGGCGAACAGCACAAGGCCAAGAATCGCCGCAAGACCGCGGCCTAGGGGCAAATCACAAATCACAAATCGGAAATCTGAAATTGCCGATTGAGACGAACTGAGACTTAAGCCATGTTGATGCCCTCGAAAGTAAAGTACCGGAAGCAGCAGCGCGGCCGGATGCGCGGCAAGGCGTATCGCGGCGGCACGCTCGCCTTCGGCGACATCGGGCTGCAGGTCCTGGAGCCCGGGTGGATCACGGCGCGGCAGATCGAAGCGGGGCGCATCGCGATGACGCGCGCCGTCAAGCGCGGTGGCAAGATCTGGGTCCGGATCTTCCCCGACAAGCCGTATACGAAAAAGCCCGCGGAAACGCGCATGGGCAAGGGCAAGGGCGCTCCCGAGGGCTGGGTCGCGGTGGTCAAACCGGGACGGATGCTTTACGAGATGGAAGGCGTGGATTTCGCGACGGGCAAGGAAGCCCTCGAGCTCGCCGCCGACAAGCTCGGCTTGAAGACGCGTCTGGTCACACGGGAATCCGAGATGGAGATCCGATGAAGAAGAAGGAACGCGAGGCGCTGGCGCTGCAAGGGCTGGCCGAGCTCGCGGAAAAGGAAAAAGAGCTGCGCGAGGCGAACTGGAAGCTGCGTCTGCAGAAGTCGACCGGCCAGCTGGAGAACCCGAGCCGGTTGAAGGCGCTGCGGCGGGACCGGGCGCGCGTGCAGACCTACCGGCGGGCCCTGGAATTGAAAGCGGAGGCGGGAAAGTGAGCGAAGTGGTCAGACAGGGCCGGGCGACGAAGCTCGGCCGGGTGGTCTCGGACAAGATGGACAAGACCATCGTGGTCGAGGTGGAGCGCCGCGTCCAGCACGCGGAGTACACCCGGACGATCAAGCGCACGAGCCGTTTCCACGCCCACGACGAGGGCAACGCCGCGAAAGTCGGGGACCGCGTGCGCATCGAAGAGACGCGACCCATGTCGAAGCTGAAGCGCTGGCGGCTGCGCGAGATCGTGACCAAGGCGTGAGGCGAGGAGCAGCGCGATGATCCAGATGGGGACCATCCTCGAGGTGGCGGACAACTCCGGCGCGCGCAAGATCGCGTGCATCCGGATGCGGGGCGGCTCGGCCGGGCAGTACGCGGGCCTGGGCGACATCATCACCGCGTCGGTCAAGGAGTGCGCGCCGGACTCGCCGTTCGTCGAGAAGCACGGCAAGCGCGTGGTGCGGGCGGTCATCGTGCGCACGCGCCGCAACCATCGGCGCCGCGACGGGTCCTACATCCGGTTCGACGACAACGCCGCCGTGCTGATCTCGAACGAGGGCGAGCCGATCGGCACTCGCGTGTTCGGGCCCGTGGCCCGGGAGCTGCGCGAGAAGAAGTTCATGAAGATCATTTCGCTCGCGCCGGAAGTGCTGTGATGAAGAGCAAGCCGAAGTTGAAGAAGAACGACACGGTGGTGGTGATCGCGGGGAAGGACCGCGGCCGCCAGGGCCGGATCCTGCGCGTGCTCCCGACGGCCGGCCGGGTCATCGTCGAGCGGGTCAACATGATCAAGCGCCACACGCGGCCCAACCCCGGCAAGAACATCGCCGGAGGCATCTCGGAGCGGGAGGCGTCGATCCACATCTCCAACGTGATGCTCGTCGACCCGGACCGCAGCACGCGGACGCGGATCGGCCGCCGCCGGGACGCCGAGGGCAACCCGGAGCGGGTCGCGAAGAAGAGCGGCGCCGTCCTGGCGTAATTCGAAATTTGGAACTTTGGAACGCATGACTATGGCAGCCAGACTCAAAGAACGGTACGCGAAGGAAGTCGCTCCCGCGCTCAAGAAGGAGTTCGGGATCGACAACGCCATGGCGGTCCCGCGCCTCGACAAGATCGTGCTGAACATGGGGCTCGGAGAGGCCGTGGCCAACCCGAAGATGCTCGACGGCGCGGCCGAAGAGCTCTCGGCGATCGCGGGACAGCGGGCCAACGTGACGAAGGCCAAGAAGTCGATCGCGACCTACAAGCTGCGGACCGGGATGCCGATCGGGGCCCGCGTGACCCTGCGGGGCGACCGGATGTGGGAGTTCCTCGACCGGCTGATCAACATTGCTCTGCCGCGCGTGCGCGACTTTCGCGGCGTCTCGAGCAAGGCCTTCGACGGGCGCGGCAACTACACGCTGGGCGTGCGGGACCACTTCATCTTTCCGGAGATCGACTACGCCAAGACGGACAAGTCGAAGGGCCTGAACGTGACGATCGTGACGACGGCGGGCCGGGATGACCGGGCGAAGGCGCTCCTGCGCGAGCTCGGCATGCCGTTCGCGAAGTAGCAAGGGGACCAGATGGCCACCAGAGCGATGAGAATCAAGGCGGCGCGCAAGCCGAAGTTCATGACGCGCACGGTCCGGCGCTGCCGGGTCTGCGGGCGGCCCCGGAGCGTGCTCCGCAAGTTCGGGCTCTGCCGCATCTGCTTCCGCCAGAACGCCCTCATGGGCTACATCCCTGGCATTCAGAAAGCCTCGTGGTGAACCGATGAAAACCAGCGATCCCTTGAGCGACCTCTTCACGCGTCTGCGCAACGCCATGCGCGCCGGCCATGACCGCGTGGACGTGCCGGCCTCCCGGCTCAAGGAAGAAGTGTTGAATGTGCTCGCGCAGGAGGGCTTCATCGCCTCCTTCCGCAAGGTGCAGGAGGAGGGGCGGCCCGTGCTGCGCGTCGGCCTGAAATACGACCCCGAAGGGGAGCCGATCGTCGTGGGCCTCGAGCGCGTGTCGCGGCCCGGGCGCCGCGTCTACGCCCGGGCGGGTGCCATCCCGTCGGTTCTCGGGGGGCTCGGCGTGGCCATCGTGTCCACCTCGAAGGGGATCGTCAGCGACAAGTCGGCTCGCCAGTCGCGCCTGGGCGGCGAAGTTCTCTGCAACGTCTGGTGAGGATAAGAGGAGCACAGCCGTGTCTCGCATAGGAAAAATGCCGGTGGTGATCCCCAAGGGGGTCGAGGTCAAGGCCGACGCGGCGAGCGTGCGCGTCAAGGGCCCCAAGGGAGAGCTGGTCAGCGCGATTCCCGCGGGCTTGACGGTGTCCGTGGCGGACGGCCAGGTCCGCATCGCCCGGGCCTCGGAGGAGCCGCACTTCCGCGCTTGCCACGGCCTGCTGCGCAGCCTCGTGGCCAATTCCGTCGAGGGTGTGACCAAGGGCTTCACCCGAGAGCTGGAGATCTCCGGCGTCGGCTACAAGGCCGAGGTCAAGGGCAAGTCCGTCGTCTTTTCGCTCGGCTATTCGCACCCCGTGGACTTTCCGATCCCCGAGGGGATCGCGATCGCGATCGATGCGAAGGCGGGCCGCATGACGGTCACGGGCGCCGACAAGCAGCGGGTGGGCCAAACCGCCGCGGAGATTCGCGGGCTGCGGGTTCCCGATCCGTACAAGGCCAAGGGAATCAAGTACGTCAACGAGGTGATCCGGCGCAAGGTCGGAAAGGCCGGCGGGAAGTAATCATGAACCGATCCCAAGCACGCACCGAGGCCCGGGGCCGTGTCCGCCTCCGCATCCGCTCGCGGGTGCGCGGCGGCAAGGAGCGGCCGCGTCTGGCCGTCTTCAAGAGCGCCCGCCACATCTACGCGCAGGTCATCGACGACGGCAGCGGCGCGACACTCGCGCACGCCTCCTCGCTCGACCCGGGCCTGAAGAAGGAAGCGAAAAAGGGCGGCGCGACAAAGGATGCCGCCGTCCACGTGGGCTCGCTCGTGGCCGAGCGCGCGAAGAAGGCCGGCGTCACGAAGGTCGTGTTCGATCGCGGCGGGTATCTGTACCACGGCCGCGTCAAGGCACTCGCCGAAGCCGCCCGCAAGAGCGGCCTGGAGTTCTAGGCATGCACGCAATCACGGGGAGGCTTGAGCGATGAGCAGCAACCGGGGGCCGCGGGCGCCGCGGGAGCGCGAGAAGGAGCGGGACGCGCAGGGGCGCGAGCTCATCGATCGCGTGGTCCACATCAACCGCGTGACGAAGGTCGTCAAGGGCGGCAAGAACTTCTCGTTCTCCGCGCTGGTCGTCGTGGGCGACGGGCAGGGCCGGGTCGGCTACGGATCGGGAAAGGCCAAGGAAGTCCCCATGGCGATCAAGAAGGGGATCGAGATGGCCAAGAAGAGCATGCAGAAGGTCTCCCTGAAGGGGACGACGATTCCGCACACCGTCATCGGGGCATACGGCGCGGGCCGGGTGCTCTTGAAGCCCGCCACGGCGGGAACCGGCGTGATCGCGGGCGGCCCGGTGCGGGCGGTCCTCGAGTCGGTCGGGATCCAGGACATCCTGACGAAGTCGCTGCGCACGACCAACCCGCACAACGTCATCAAGGCGACGTTCGACGGGCTCCTGCGCTTGAGGAACGCGGACGAGATCAGCAAACGCCGCGGGCGCGTCGCGGTCGAGCCGCCGACGGAGGAAAAGGCGTGACCGAAGTGGGCAAGCCGGCCGAGAAGGCCCGGGCGAAGAAGGTCGCGGGCAAGGACCGCGTGACGATCACCCTCGTCAAGAGCGGGATCTGCACGCCGAAGGACCAGAAGGCCACGCTGAAGGGCCTCGGGTTCGGGCGCATCGGCACGAGCGTCGTCCGCGACGACTCGCCGGCCGTCCGAGGAATGATCCGCAAGGTGCGCCACCTCGTGGTGGTCGCGAAGGGCTGACGATATGGTCGAGAAGAAGAAGACGGCGGCTCCGGCCGCGAAGAAGCCGGCCCGGCCGGTCAAGCGGGAGGCCCGGCCGGCCGCAAAGGCTCCGGTCAAGGCGGCACGGGCCGATGCGCCTGCGCCGGCGGCCCCGGCCGCGGCGAAGCCGCCGCGTCCGGCCAGGAAGTCCGCTCCGCCCCCCGCGCGTCCGGCCGCGACCGGCGTTCACGATCTGGCGCCGGCCGCCGGCGCAACGCACTACCGCAAGCGGGTGGGGCGCGGTCCGGGCAGCGGCCACGGCAAGACCGCCGGCAAGGGCAACAAGGGGCAGAAGTCGCGCACCGGCTACCGCCACCAGCGGGGCTTCGAGGGCGGCCAGATGCCGCTGCACCGGCGCCTGCCCAAGCGCGGTTTCACCAACATCTTCCGCGTCGAGTACGACATCGTGAACCTGGCCGACCTCGACCGGTTCGACGCCGGCGCCACGGTCAATCCGGAGGCCCTCGCCCTGGCGCGGCTGGCGCGCAAGAGCCGGCCCGTCAAGATCCTCGGGGACGGGCAGATCCAGAAGGCCCTGAACGTCTCCGCCCACAAGTTCTCGGCCTCGGCGAAGGCCCGAATCGAAGCGGCCGGCGGCCGCTGCGAGGTGCTGTCCCGTTGAGCGCCCTCCAGAGCTTCGCCAACATCTTCAGCGTGCCGGACCTGCGCAAGCGGGTCCTGTTCACGTTTCTCGTCCTGGCCGTTTACCGGCTGGGCGCGCACATCCCCACGCCCGGAGTCGATCCCCAGGCGATCAGCGCCTTCTTCAAGGCTTCGGCCGGATCGATTTTCGGGTTCCTGGACATCTTCTCGGGCGGCGCGCTGCGCCGGCTCTCCGTGTTCGCTCTCGGCATCATGCCGTACATCTCCTCGTCGATCATCCTGCAGCTCTTGACCGTCGTGTGGCCCTACCTCGAGAAACTCTCCAAGGAAGGGGAGATGGGCCGCAAGAAGATCACCCAGTACACCCGCTACGGCACCGTGCTCCTCTCCTTCATCCAGGCGAGCGGCATCGCGCTGTGGCTCGAGAAGCAGGTCGCGCCGGGCGGGGCCCCGCTGGTGCCGCATCCGGGCTGGGGCTTCCGGCTGATGACCATCCTGACGCTGACGACCGGGACGATCTTCATCATGTGGCTGGGCGAGCAGATCACGGAGCGCGGAATCGGCAACGGCATCTCGCTCATCATCTTCGCCGGCATCGTCGCGGGACTGCCGCGGGCCATCTTCGGGCTCTTCCAGCAGATCAAGAACCAGACGATCTCGATCTTCACGCTGATCGCGGTCCTCGGCTTCATGTTCGCGATCATCGGGCTCATCGTCTACGTCGAGCGCGCGCAGCGGCGCATCCCGGTGCAGTACGCCAAGCGCGTGGTCGGCCGGCGGGTCTACGGCGGCCAGAACACGTACCTGCCGTTGCGGGTCAACACCGGCGGCGTGATCCCGATCATCTTCGCGATTTCGATCCTGTCCCTGCCGAGCTATCTCGCCCAGATCTCGGGCGCCGACTGGATGAAGCGCGCAGCCACCTCGCTCTCGATGGGGCACCCGCTGTACATCCTGCTGTACGCCGCGGGAATCCTGTTTTTCTGCTACTTCTACACGTCGATCGTCTTCAACCCGGCGGACACCGCCGACAACATGCGCAAGTACGGCGGCTTCATTCCGGGCATCCGGCCGGGCAAGAAGACGGCCGACTACATCGACACCGTCCTGTCCCGGATCACGATCGTCGGCGCCGTCTACCTGACCTTCGTGGCGCTGCTGCCGGACCTCCTGAACAACGGGTTCAAGGTCCAGGGCATCCCGGGGGTGGGGCCGTGGCTGGAGACGGTGCTTCCCAAGTTCATGACCGAGGGCTTCGGCTTCAACTTCTACTTCGGCGGAACCTCGCTCCTGATCGTCGTCGGTGTGGCGATGGACACCGTGCAGCAGGTCGAGTCGAAGCTGGTCGAGCACCATTACACCGGGTTCTTGAAGAAGAGCCGCATCCGCGGACGACGGAGCTGACGCGCCCATGCGAATCGTTCTCCTCGGCCCCCCGGGCAGCGGCAAGGGAACCCAGTCGGCGCTCCTCTCGGAGCGGCTCGGGGCTCCGGCCATTTCGACGGGCGAGATCCTGCGCGCCGCCGTGCGCGACCGAACCGCCCTCGGCCTGCAGGCGCAGGCCGTGATGGAGAAGGGAGAGCTCGTGTCGGACGAGCTCATCGTGGCGTTGATCCGCGAGCGGCTCGCCGCCCGGGATGCGCGCGGTGGATTCATCCTGGACGGCTTTCCGCGCACGATCGCCCAGGCCCAGGCCCTGGAGGCCATGCTCGCCGAGAGCGGCGAGGCCCTCTCGGCGGCCGTGAACTTCACCGCGCCCGAGGCCGCCCTGGTCGAGCGGATGCTCGGGCGGGCGAAGGCCGAAGGAAGGGCCGACGATCGGCCGGAGACGATTCGGGAGCGGCTCCGCGTGTACCGCGAGAAAACCGAGCCGCTGGTCGACTTCTATCGCCAGCGCGAGCTGCTCGCCGACGTCGAGGGCGTGGGGAGCGTCGAGGACGTCTCGGCGCGGCTGGACCAGGCGCTCATGTCGGTGCGTCGGGCGGGGGGCGCCGCGTGATCACGATCCGCAGTCACGAAGAGCTCTTGAAGCTCGAAGAGGCGTCGCGCATCGTGCTCGAGACCCTCGACGTGGTCGAGAAGGCCGTGGCCCCGGGCGTGACGACCGACGAGCTCGATCGCATCGCCGAGGCCGAGATCCGGAGCCGCGGGGCGCGGCCGGCATTCGTCGGATACCGCGGGTACCCGAAGACGCTGTGCACGTCGATCAACGACGAGGTCGTGCACGGCATCCCCGGCAAGCGCAGGCTCCAGGAGGGCGACGTCGTCGGCGTGGATTGCGGCGCCGTCATCGGCGGTTACTTCGGGGACGCGGCGCGCACGGTCGCCGTGGGACGCGTCAGCGCCGAGATCGCAAAACTCCTCGACGCCACGCGCCAGGCGCTGTCGGCGGGCATCCAGGCCGCGCGGCCGGGCGGCCGGGTCTCGGACATCGGGGCGGCCGTCGAAGCCGTTGCCCTGGTCCACGGCTACGGCGTGGTCCGGGACTTCGTGGGGCACGGCGTCGGCACCGCGTTGCACGAGGAGCCGCAGGTCCCCAACTACGGTCCGGCGGGCCGGGGGAGCCTGCTCAAGGCCGGCATGGTGCTGGCGATCGAGCCCATGTTCAATCTCGGGCGCGCCGAGGTGTCCGTGGATGCGGACGGCTGGACCGTGCGCACGCGCGACCGCGCGACCTCGGCCCACTTCGAGTACACGATCGCGATCGAGCCGCAGGGCGCGGTCATCCTCGGGACGGGCAGCCTGTCCGCGTTGCGGGCGGCGGCCGTGGGCGCGTAGACGATGTCCAAGGACGAGGCAATCGAGGTCATGGCGACGGTCGTCGAACCGCTGCCGAACGCGATGTTCAAGGTGGAGCTGGAAAACAAGCACCAGGTCCTGGCGCACATCTCGGGCAAGATGCGCAAGAACTTCATCCGCATCCTGCCCGGCGACAAGGTGCTCGTGGAGCTGTCGCCCTACGACCTCACGCGGGGTCGGATCATCTACCGGTACAAGTGACAGGGGAGCCAAAATCGTGAAAGTTCGAGCGTCCGTCAAGAAAATTTGCGCCAAGTGCAAGATCGTGCACCGCAAGGGAGTCGTGCGGGTCATCTGCTCGACGCCCAAGCACAAGCAGAGGCAAGGATGAGGGGATTTGCGATTTGCGATTTGCGATTTGCGAGTTGACGAGGGTATAGAACATGGCACGCATAGCGGGAGTGGATTTGCCGCTGAACAAGCGGGTGGAAATCGGGTTGACGTACATCTTCGGCATCGGGCGGCCGAAGGCCAACGTCATCCTCGAGAAGGCCGACGTCCGGCCGGACACGCGGGTCAAGGACCTCTCCGAAGAGGAAGTCGTCCGCATCCGCAAGGTGATCACCGACGACGTCAAGGTGGAGGGCGACCTGCGCCGGGACACCTCGGTGGACATCAAGCGGCTGATGGACATCGGCTGCTATCGCGGGATGCGCCACCGTCGCAACCTCCCGGTCCGCGGGCAGCGCACGCACACCAACGCCCGGACCCGCAAGGGCCCGCGCAAGCAG
>Ga0209048_10004694_pt1 | contig 13032 bp, 8 predicted proteins | sample FrelakmetCRP12CR_FD_187146 | JGI IMG/M metagenome (GOLD analysis project Ga0209048, IMG submission 187146) | Freshwater lake sediment microbial communities from the University of Notre Dame, USA, for methane emissions studies - CRP12 CR (SPAdes)... | ecosystem: Environmental > Aquatic >... | reverse complement strand
GGTCGAGCGGCTCGCGCGCGCGCTCGCCGATGCCGCCGGCGCCCCCGTCACCCTCGAGCGGCCCTCCGACGCGGCCCACGGCGACTACGCGACAAACGTGGCGCTCCAGCTCGCGGGCACGCTTCGCCGGCCGCCGCGCGAGATCGCAGAGGAGCTCGTTGCCGCGGCAACTCTGATCGGCGGGATTGCACGCGCCTCGGTCGCGGGGCCTGGGTTCGTCAACCTCGAGCTGGACGACGGCTGGTTCGCCCGGGCGCTCGCCGGCATGCTCGGGGACGGCAGCAGCTTCGGGGGCGGCTCGGGGCTGCCGGGCGAGCGGGTGCAGGTTGAGATGGTCTCCGCGAACCCGACAGGCCCGATCACGGTCGCTGCGGCCAGGAACGGCGCCTACGGCGATTGCGTGGCGCGGCTCCTCGAGTTCGCCGGCCACGCGGTCGAGCGGGAGTACTACTACAACGACGCCGGCGGCCAGATGGACCGGTTCAGGGCCTCGGTCGAGGCGGTGCGGAGGGGGGAGGCGCCGCTGGAGGACGGTTACCACGGCGACTACATCGTCGGGCTCGCTGCGGAGGAGGGCGACGCCGTGCCGCGGATGCTGGCGCAGATCGAGGCGGCGCTGGAGCGGTTCCGGATCCGGTTCGACTCCTTCGAGCGGCAGAGCGTCGTCGAGACAGAGATCCCGGAGGCGCTCGCTCTGCTGGACACGTTCGAGGAGGACGGCGCCTTGTGGGCGCGCACGTCCGCGTACGGCGACGAGAAGGACCGCGTGCTCGTCCGCTCGGACGGGACGCCGACCTACTTCGCCGCCGATGCGGCGTACGTGCGGCGGAAGTACGCGAGAGGGTTCGACCGGCTCGTCTACGTGCTCGGCGCCGACCACCACGGCTACATCGGCAGGCTGCAGGCGCTGGCGGAGATGCTGGGGCACCCGCGCGACTCGCTCGAGGTGCTCATCTACCAGCTCGTGCACCTGACCCGGGGCGGCGAGGCCACGAAGATGTCGAAGCGTCGCGGCGACGTCGTCTTCCTGGACGACTTCGTCGACGAGATCGGCGTCGACGCGGCCCGCTGGTACCTCGTCTCGCGCGGCCACGATCAGACGATCGAGATCGACGTCGACCTGGCGGCGGAGAAGACCGCGAAGAACCCGGTCTTCTACGTCCAGTACGCGCACGCCCGCATTGCCGGCATCCTCCGCAACAGGCCCGGCCTCGACCCCGCGGCCCTCGAAGTGGCCCCGGTGGAGCCGCTGCTCGCCGAGGAGCGCGACCTCGTGAAGCGACTGGCGGAGTTCCCGGCCGTCGCGGCGGAGGCGGCGGCACGGCGGGCGCCCCACGCGATCCCGACCTTCGCGATCCGGGTCGCCGACGATTTCCATCGCTTCTACCACCACCACAAGGTGCTGGGCTCACCGCAGGAGAGCTTCCGGCTGGGCCTCTGCGCCGCGACGAAGTCCGTGACGGCACGCTGCCTCGACCTGATCGGGGTCGAGGCACCGGACAGCATGTGAGGCCGGCGAGGGCTCCTCGCGGAGACGGCGACCCGATGCGCTGGAAGCTCGCGCTGGCCGGTCTCGCGGCCTCCTGGGGCCTGATCGCGGTGCTCGCGGGAGCCGTCTCGGTCGGCGCCGCGCCGCTTGCGATCCTCCGGCTCGGGCTCGCGGCGGTCACGCTGGGCCTGGTAGCCCTCGTCAGCGGCAGGAGGCGCCTGCTCGTGCCCGGCCGGCACCTCGCTGCCCTGATCGGCCTCGGCGCCGTCCAGGCGGTGCACTGGTGGCTGTTCTTCGAGACCGTGAAGCGTGGCTCGGTCGCTCTCGCGGTGCTCACCTTCGCCGCCGCGCCACTCTTCCTCGCGCTGCTCGCGCCGCTGTTCCTGCCGGAGGCGCTCTCGCACGTCGCCCTCGGCGCCCTCGTCCCCGCCGGCCTCGGCATCGCCCTCGTTGCCCTCGCGGGCAGGGGCGGCAACGCATTCGGTTGGTCGGCGCTCGCCTGCGGCCTCGGCTCGGCGCTCGCGTTCGCCGCCCTGCTGATCCTCGCCAAGCGACTCCTGCACGCCGAGGTGGCGCCGCTGACGGTGGCTTTCTGGGACTGTCTCGCCGGCGCCCTCATGCTCGCGCCGGCACTGCTCTTCGCAGGCTCCGCCGTGCCTCGCGACGCCGGCGAGTGGGCGGCCGTGCTGCTCCTCGGGATCGTCTTCACGGGGCTTTCCACGCTTGCCTACGCAGCGCTCCTGCGGCACGCCACGACCCAGGCGGCCGGGATTCTGACCTTCCTCGAGCCGGTCTCGGCGGTGCTCCTCGCGTGGACCCTCCTCGGCGAGTCGCTCTCGGCGCAGGCGATCCTGGGCGGCGCGCTCGTGCTGCTCGCAGGCCTCGCCGTGGTCGCCCTGGAGCCGAACGAGCAGCGCCTCAGCGAATCCGTCGCCGGAGTAGGATCAACGGCAGAGCCGTGAGCACGCACCAGGATCCAACCGTCCCCGACCGAAACCTCGCGCTCGAGCTCGTCCGCGTGACGGAGTCAGCCGCCATGGGAGCCGCCCACTGGATCGGCCGGGGCGACAAGAACGCCGCAGACGGCGCCGCGGTCGACCTGATGCGGCGGATGATCAACACGGTCACCATGCAGGGCATCGTCGTGATCGGCGAGGGCGAGAAAGACGAAGCGCCGATGCTCTACAACCGGGAGCGCGTCGGAGCCGGCTTCGGGCCGGAGGTCGACGTCGCCGTCGACCCGCTCGAGGGCACGCGCCTCACCGCGCTCGGAATCCCCGGCGCGATCTCGGTGATCGCGGTGGCCGAGCGAGGCTCGATGTTCTTCCCGGGCGCGGCCCTCTACATGGAGAAGATCGCGGTCGGGCCGCAGGCGGCAGGCGCGATCGACCTGAACCTGTCGCCGACCGAGAACGTGCGGTCGGTCGCGGCCGCGAAGGGCATGCGCATGAGCGATCTCACGGTGGTCGTGCTCGAGCGCGACCGCCACGAGGAACTGATCGCCGAGCTGCGCGACTCGGGCGCGCGCGTGAACCTCATTCGGGATGGGGACGTGGCGCCGTCGATCGCGGCCTGCCAGGCGTTCACGGGGATCGACATGCTGATGGGGATCGGCGGCACGCCCGAGGGAGTGATCTCGGCAGCCGCGATCAAGTGCCTCGGCGGCGCCATCCAGGGCCGGCTCTGGCCCCGCAACGACGAGGAGCGACTGGCTCTGGTCGAGGGGGGCTACGACCTCGATCGGGTGCTCACCGCCGACGATCTCGTCGCGGGCAACGACATCTTCGTGGCCGCGACCGGGGTGACGGGCGGCGCGCTCCTGCGGGGCGTGCGTTCCGACTCCTACGGCGTCCAAACGGAATCGATCGTGATGCGCTCCCGCTCGGGGACGGTGCGCCGGGTTTCCGCGTTCCACCCGGCTGGAAAGCTCGCGAACCTGCAAACGGAGGAATGATGTCTGCGTCCGAGCTCAACTCCATCGCCCGTTCGATCGTCGCGAACGACAGGGGGATCCTTGCCGCCGACGAGTCCACGGGCACGATCAAGAAGCGCTTCGACTCGATCTCCGTCGAGTCGACCGAGCCGAACAGGCGCGCGTACCGCAACCTCCTCTTCACCGCGGAAGGGATGGAGCAGTTCATCGGTGGCGTGATCCTGTTCGACGAGACGATCCGCCAGCGCTCGGACGACGGGACGCCGTTCGCGGAGCTGCTCGGCGCGAAGGGGGTCGTCCCGGGGATCAAGGTCGACACGGGCGCGCACCCGCTCGCGGGAGCCCCCGGAGAGGCGGTCACCGAGGGGCTGGACGGCCTCCGCGGCCGGCTGGAGGAGTACTACGCGCTGGGCGCGCGCTTCGCGAAGTGGCGCGCCACCTACTCGGTCGGCGGCGGGACCCCGAGCCGGCTCTGCCTGCAGGCGAACGCCCACGCGCTCGCGCGGTACGCGGCCCTGTGCCAGGAGGCGGGGATCGTGCCGATCGTGGAGCCTGAGGTCCTAATGGACACGGATCACTCGATCGACGCCTGCTACGACGCCACCGCCCGCACGCTGCAGGCGCTCTTCGAGGAGCTCGACCGCCACGGCGTCGACCTCGAGGGCACGCTGCTGAAGCCGAACATGGTCATCCCGGGGAAGGGCAACGCCGACCAGGCGAGCCCCGCGCGGATCGCCGCGGCGACGCTCGACTGCTTCCGCCGGCACGTGCCGGCGGCGGTGCCGGGGATCGTGTTCCTCTCCGGCGGCCAGTCGGAGGTGGAGGCGACCGTCAACCTTGACGCGATCAACCGGCTCGACGGCCGGGTCTGGCCGCTCTCCTTCTCGTACGGCCGTGCTCTGCAGGCGTCGGCGCTCCGGGCGTGGGGGGGAAGCCCCGACAACGTCCCCGCAGCGCAGGTTGTGTTCCTGCACCGGGCCCGCTGCAACGCGGCCGCCGCCGGCGGTCGCTACGGCGGCGCGCTCGAGGCGCAGGCGGAGACCGTGGCCGCGGGCTGAAGCGCGGGTCACCGGGCGCAGGACGCGGGCGGGTGAGGTAGGGTCGGCCCATGCCGGTCGGCCCCATCGAGATCTTCGTGATCGCGTTCAAGGACCCCGAGTTCGACGGTGAGATCCGTGCCGAGCTGGAGCGCCTCCGCGACGGCGAGATCATCCGCCTCGTCGACCTGCTCGCCGTCCGGAAGACCGAGGACGGGGTGATCGAGTCGATCCAGCGCAGCGACCTCGACTCGGACGAGGCGCTCGCGTTCGGTGCCGCGGTCGGCGCCCTCATCGGCTTCGGCGCCGCTGGAGAGGACGGCCTCGCGCTCGGGGCGGTCTGGGGGATGCGTGAGCTCTCCGACGGCCACGTCTTCGACGACGAGGACAAGTGGCGCGTGGCCGACTCGATCGAGCCCGGGGAGGGCGCGCTGGTGGCGCTCGTCGAGCACCGTTGGGCGATCCCGGTGCGCGATGCGGTGCGCCGCGCCGGCGGCCATGCCGTCGCGGGCCGCTGGATCGCCGATCAGGACCTGATCCGCCTGGGCGAGAGTTCGCTGCGGATCCCGCTCGAGCTCGACAACCTCTGAACCCAGTCGGGCGCGCCCGCGACGGAGCCGGGCCCACCTCCGGTGGTTTCGTGACCCCGATGGGACGCAGCCGCCGAGGGGCGTCGGCGACCGCCGCTCGACCACTCGCTCAAGGCCGCCGCTCCTCCTGCCGATGGCAGGGCCGTGGTTCCTGCGGCTGCCACTCCCCTGCGGATTCGCGTCACGCTCGAGCGGAACGCTCCGGACGTCGTCCTCGAGTGGCGCTTCGACGAGCTCGAGCGTGCCGGGGTCGACGCCGTCGAAGCGATCGGGCTCGCGCTTCAGGCCGATTTCGACGTGGCGGCGCTGCGTTCGCTCGTCGGCCGGGGCTGCCCGGCCGAGCTCGCCGTCCACATTCTGCGCTGAGGTCTCGCGCTTCAGCCCCGACGGCGCCAGCTCGGCGTGATCCTCGCCAACCACGGTTCGCGATGTCATCCGCGAGAGGTATCCAGATCCGGTCGGTGTGACCGAGCCGCTCCTCGCTCCGAGGCCCGAGCGGCCCGTGTAACGCCGCCGGCAGCCGGTGGGTGCGTGCGTCACCGGGTTGTGCCACCACCTGCCGATCGCAGACGCGAGTGCCGCGCCTCCCGGAGCGTTGTACGTTGATGCCCGCTGGGCGGGTGTGCTCGGCTCGAGGGGAGGACGATCAGGCGACCGAGGCGATTGCTGGCTTCGCTCCCGACGCCGGGTCTGCTGCTCGTCGTCAGCGCGGTCGCGGTCGCCGCAGACGGGCCGAGCGTCACGCAGGGCGACCCGTTCGCGTCGGGCTCGACCGCGCCCGACAGCTACGGCGGAGTCGTCCCCCCGTCCACCGAGCCGAAGGTGTGGCTCGCCGCCAACCCGGCGTCGCGCAGGGGCTCGTTGCGCCCTACAGCCGCGACGGGGGGCGGACCTGGGCCGAGAAGCCGCTGAGCGCCGGTGCCCACGACGCAATCCTGACGCGGCTTGAGGCGCTCCAATGACCGTTTGTGGCACGAATGTGACGACTCAGCACACCGATGCCCGGAAACAGCTTGAAATGGAAGCGGGCGAAGGGACTCGAACCCTCGACCTACGGCTTGGGAAGCCCGCGTAGTCCGGCTTCACGAAGCCGATTCCGTGCTCTGCGCGCCAGTGTGCGCGCCAGTCTCGAGGTGAGCGACCAACGCCCGTGTATTCGTCGTGCCGAAACCTTCGGAGTTGCCCGACTGTCGCTCGGTGTACTGGCGGCGTCCGTCGTCGAGGTGGCGTTGATCGTCCACAGCTGTCTGCCACCCTGGCATGGCATCCCCTCGCGGACGAGTAGCCGCTCGACCCTGGTACGAGCGGTGAGCGCGTCCCAGGCCTCCTCCACCTCCTGGCTGAGCTTCGCCCCAGGGTGTCCGACTGGTCGAGGTGGCTGTCGATGAACCGCTTGGGAGGCATCACGGGCGAGCCGGATCGTCCACCCCGGCCGCCTCGAGTGCCCCGTCCGGGGGGCGCGCGCACGTGCGCCGTCAGTTTGATGTGCCTCGAACTGGTGGAGACCTCGTACCGCGGCAGAGGAGACAGATGGCGAACATCGGTGAGCGGAGCGCGCGATCAACCGACCTTGGCGGCATCGTCCGCTGGAGACGTGCCGCCGCGCCCCCTCCGCGTCGCGACCGGGGAGGGTGGCGCCGCGGTCCGGTCGAAGTGACCCACGAGGCCGCCGTCGCCCGGATCGCTAAAGCTTCGGCCCCGCTCGGTCGATGAGTGCCGGCGTGAGCGCCCCCACGTTCGTCCCCCTGTCGTCGCCCGAGCCCGGGTCTTCCTGGGTCGAGCGCTGGCTTGCCGCCTGCGGCGATCTCGCAGAGCTCGAGCGGACGCACCCCATGACCGACGCCGTGATCGAGGAGATCGACGGACGCCTGATCCGGGTCGGAGACCAGTGGCTCGCCGACTTCGCCTCGTGCAACTACCTCGGGTTCGACCTCGATCCGGAGATCATCGGGGTCGTGCCGGAGTACCTCCGCCGCTGGGGCACCCATCCGAGCTGGTCGCGCCTGCTCGGCAGCCCCGTGCTGTACGAGCAGATCGAGGAGCGGCTGACCGAGCTCCTCGGGTGCGAGGACACGCTCGTGCTGCCGACGATCACGCTGATCCACCTGTCCGTGATCCCCGTGCTGGCCGGGAACGGCACGATCTTCATGGATCGCCGCGCCCACAAGACGATCTACGAGGGCTGCCAGTTCGCGGCAGGGCGCGGCGCCTCGATCAAGAGGTTCTGCGCCGACGACCTCGACGGGCTCGAGCAGCTGCTCCGCACGAGCCGCCTCAACACCCGGCTGATCTGCATCGACGGCGTCAACAGCATGACCGGGAACATGCCGGATCTTCCTGCCTTGGCTCGGCTCGCGCGCACCTACGATGCGATCTTGTACGTCGACGACGCCCACGGCTTCGGCGTCGTCGGCGAGCGTGCCCCGGACGAGCCGACGCCCTACGGCAGGCGCGGTAACAGCATCGTGCGCCATTTTGGCGAGAGTCACGACAACGTCGTGCTCGTGTCGGGTTTCTCGAAGTCGTACTCGTCCCTGGCCGCCTTCATCGCCTGCCCGACCGAGCTGAAGACGCTGCTGAAGACCGCTGCGTCGCCCTACCTGTACTCGGGGCCCTCCCCGGTGGCGTCGCTCGCGACGGTGCTGGCCGGCTTCGACGTCAACGAGCGACGCGGCGACTCGATTCGCACGGATCTCTGGCACAAGACGGCGACGGTGCTCGACTGCCTCGACCGGCTTGGAGCGCACACGCCGAACCGCTCGGGGCTGCCGGTGATCGAGGTGCCGCTCGCGCGCCACGAGGAGATCGCCGATGTCGGCCGCTTCCTCTTCTCCCACGGCATCTACGTGACGCTCGCCGCCTACCCGCTCGTCCCCAAGGACGAGGTGGGCTTTCGCATCCAGGTCACAGCGGCGAACACCGAGGCCGAGCTCGAGCAGCTCGTGGACGTGCTGGGCAAGCTGGCCGATCGGTTCGACCTGCAGCCGGCGCGTCGTGAGGAGGGGGCCGCGTGAGCAGTCCTTCCGTCCGTGCAGGATTCGAACTCCCGGTCGCTGTCGCAGGCGATTCCGGACCCGTCTCGCGCACCTGGATGCAGGCCAATGCGTGGCTGGGGTACCTGGTCGTGGCGGGGATCCTCGCCCTGCTCTACCTCTTCGCCTCGCCGCTCGCGGGGAACGGCCCCCTGATCAACCTGCTCGGTCTCTCCTCGCCGGTGGCGATCGTGATCGGGATTCGCCTGCATCGACCGAAGGCGGTGGCGGCATGGTGGCTCTTCGCCTGCGGACAGTTCCTCTTCTTCGCCGGCGATCTCTACACCTACAGCTACCCGAAACTGTTCGGTGCGGACGTGCCGTTCCCGTCTCCGGGTGACGGCATCTACCTCCTCGTTTACCCCGTCTTGATGGTCGGGCTCGTCGTGCTCGTGAAGCGCAGGAACCCGCATCGCGACCGGGCCGGGTTGATCGACTCGCTCATCCTCACGATCGGGGTGGGCCTGCTCTCGTGGGTGTTCCTGATCGCGCCGAACCTCCATCAATCGGGGCTGTCCCATCTTGCGACCGGGGTCTCGATCGCGTACCCGCTCGGCGATCTCCTCCTGCTCGCGGCGGCGATTCGCCTCGCGGTCGACACCGGCAAGCGCGCGCCCGCCTTCTACTTGCTGATCTCGAGCATCGTCTGCCTCTTCGTCACCGACTCGATCTACGGCTACGCGCTGCTGAAGGGCACCTACCACCACCAGCTGAGCTACGACGCGGGCTGGATCGCCTACTACGTGCTCTGGGGCGCCGCCGCGCTGCACCCGTCGATGCGATCGCTCGAGCAACCCTCGACTGAGGTGCGGGCGCGGCTGACGTCGACTCGACTCGCCCTGCTCGCAGGCGCGTGCCTGATCGCGCCCGGGATCCGCTTCGTCCAGGATTTCGGCAACCCCGACGTGGTCCTGCTGATGGTCGCAGCGGCCGCGTTGTTCCTGCTCGTGGTCGCCCGCATGGCCGGCCTCGTCCGCCAGGAGGCGCAAGCGGCCTCACGGGAGCATGCGCTGAGGCAGGCGGGCGGCGAGCTCGTCGCAGCCGCCGGTCACGAGCAGATCTACGAGGCCGCGATCTCGGCGGTGCAGCGGCTGCTCGGCGTCGAGGCGGGCGTGCGCCTTGCCTACACTTCCTCCACGGGGCAGGCTGTCGTCACGGCAGCCGACCACGACGAGGGCCGTGTGCTGCCGGACGAGATGCGGGCCTGGCTCGACGCGACCGCGACGAGGCTGGAGATCCCGTCCGGAGACGTCCCCTCCTGGGTGCGCGGCGAGCTCGGTATTCCCGAGGGTGACACAGTGGTCGTCCTCCCACTCTCGACGCGGGAGGGGGTTCGCGGCCACCTCGTGATCTGCTCGCCGAGCGGCGCTCCCGCCGAGTTGCTCGACTCGCTGGAGAGCCTTGCGGCTCAGACCTCTCTCGCGCTGGAGGCCGACTCGCTGACGGAGGACCTCCATCGCCGCCAGAGCGAGGCGCGCTTTCGGTCACTCGTGGCGCATGCGAGCGACCTGATCACCGTTCTCGACAGGGACGGGGTCGTGGCGTATCAAAGCCCCTCGATCGAGCGGGTGCTCGGGTATCGGGCCGAAGAGATCGAGGGCACACATTTCGACGAGCTCATCAGCGAAGCGGACAGGGCCAGTATCTCTCAGGTGATCACCGGGGTCGGCCGCAAGGGCGCGGAAGCCCACATCATCGAGTGCTCGATGCGCCATCGCAACGGCACCTGGCTCCAGTTCGAGGTCCAGCACGCCGATCTGCTGGCAGACGAGCACGTGCGGGGCATCGTGCTCAACAGCCGTGACGTCAGCGAACGGAAGGCGTTCGAGGAGCAGCTCGCCCACCAGGCCTTCCACGACCCGGTCACGAAGCTTGCCAACCGTGCCCTCTTCTTCGATCGGGTCCAGCACGCGCTCGCCCGGGCGCAGCGCTCGGGGGAAACGGTGGCCGTCATGTTCATTGACCTCGACGAGTTCAAGACGGTCAACGACAGCCTCGGACATCCCGCGGGTGACCGCGTCCTCTGTGAGGTTGCGGACCGCCTGAGCGCGGGCGTGCGGCCGACGGATACAGTCGCGCGCTTCGGTGGGGACGAGTTCGCCGTCCTGCTCGACGGCGTCACGGATCTCCCAGACGCCGCCGATGCGGCCGCTCGTTTGCTGCGCGCGATCGAGGCGGAGATCGAAATCTACGGCAAGCAGGTGTTCTCGGGCGCGAGCATCGGCCTCTGCCTGGTCGAGCCGGGCGGGCCTGCCATAAACGTCGAGGACCTGCTTCGGAACGCAGACGTCGCCATGTACATGGCGAAGCGTGACTGCAAGGGGAGTTGCCGTGTCTTCGAGCCGGAGATGCACGAGCGCGTGCTTGAGCGGCTCGAGCTGCGGTCGGACCTGCAGCAGGCGATCGCCCGCAACCAGCTCTCCGTGCACTACCAGCCGATCGTCCGCCTCCAATTCGAGGAGATCTACGGCGTCGAGGCGCTGCTGCGGTGGAGGCATCCCACGCGCGGCAACATCCTGCCCGATCAGTTCATCCCGCTGGCCGAGGAAAGCGGCCTGATCATCCCGATCGGACGCTGGGTGCTGCAGGTGGCGTGCCACGACGCCGCCGTCATGCAGGCGAAGTTCCCCCGTCCGCGGCAGCTGACGATCAGCGTCAACCTCTCCGTCAGGCAGCTCCAGTCCGAGACGATCGTCGCGGACGTCCGCGACGCGCTCGCCGACAGCGGCCTCCCTCCCTCGGCTCTGATCCTCGAGATCACCGAGTCGGTCATGCTCGCCGACACCGAGCTCGCCGTGCTGCGCCTGCACGAGTTGAAAGAGCTCGGCGTCCGTCTTGCCATGGACGACTTCGGAACCGGGTATTCGTCGTTGAGCTACCTCGGCAAGTTCCCGGTCGAAATCCTGAAGATGGACCGGTCGTTCCTTGCCACCCGTGACAACGACGCCCTCGCAGCGGCGATCATCGGACTGGGGGAGAGCCTGGCGATGGACGTCGTCGCCGAGGGGATCGAGCACGAGGATCAGGCGTCGTGGCTGACAGACCAGGGATGCGAGCTCGGCCAGGGTTTTCACTTCGCCCGGCCGATGCGCGACCTCGCACTGTTCGACTACCTGGCTGAGAGGAACGCCGCCGGATCGCAGCCGCTCGTGGTGCAGCCGCAATCCGATGCAGCATAGCTACGAGGCGCTCGACCGTCCCGGCGGCCGCGGCGGCGCACGCCTCTTCTCTCCGTTGCGCCACCGGGACTTCCGGGTGCTCTGGGGGGGGATGGCGGTATCGCTGCTTGGCGACGGGATCTTCCTGATCGCAGTCGCCTGGCAGGCCTACTCGCTCTGGAACGCGCCGCTCGCGCTCGCGCTCGTCGGGATCGGGATGACCGTCCCCACGATCCTGTTCCTCGTGCCCGGAGGGGTTGTCGGTGACCGCCTCGACCGGCGGGTCGTGATGCTCGTCGCAGACCTCGTCCGAGCCGGCGCCGTCGGCGTCATCGCCGCCCTCGCCGTCAGCGGCTCGCTCCTCTTCTGGGAGCTCGTGGCCCTCGTCGCCGTCTACGGGGCGGCGAGCGCGTTCTTCATCCCGGCGTTCGACGCGATCGTGCCCGACCTCCTTCCCGCGGATGCCCTCGCCGCCGCGAACGCGCTCGACCAGTTCGTGCGCCCGATCGCACTTCGACTCGCGGGGCCTGCCCTGGGCGGTGCGCTCGTCGCACTCGGAACCGGGGTCGCCTTCACCGTCGACGCCGGCTCATTCGCCGCCTCGGCCCTCGCCGTCTCGCTGATGCATCCGCCGGCAGAGCCGCGGCGCGAGACGCCCGAGCCCCCTCTCAGGGCCGTGAAGTCGGGACTTCGCTTCGTCCGGCAGCGCGTCTGGCTGTGGGGCACCCTGCTCTCCGCTGCGCTCGCGTACCTGGTCTTCCTCGGCCCGGCCGAGGTGCTTTTGCCCTACGTCGTCAAGAACGACCTGCACGGGTCGCCCGGCGCGCTCGGACTCGTGTTCGCCGCCGGCGGGCTGGGAGCCATCGCGGCCGCGATCGCCATGGGGCAGGGACGGGAGCCACGCCGGAGCGTCACCTTCATGTACGTGGCGTGGACACTCGCCACCCTCGCCGTGGCCGGCTACGGGATCGCAACGGCCGCCTGGCAGCTGATGGTCGCCTGCCTCGCCTTCAACGCGTTCGAGGCAGCGGGCACGATCGTGTGGGCGACGATGAAACAGCGCCACGTTCCCGCCTCGATGCTCGGCCGGGTCTCGAGCCTCGACTGGATGATCTCGATCGGACTCCTGCCGCTCTCGTTCGCGCTGACGGCGCCGGTGGCGTCCGCCTTCGGCGCCCAGGCCACGCTCGTCGTCGCGGCGCTCCTCGGCGGCGCGATCACGCTGGCCGCCCTCTTCCTCCCCGGCATGCGCGACCTCGAGCGGCCGCCCGAAGGCTTGAGCCTGCCCGCCGAACAGAGCCTGCAGGTGTCAAGCGCGGGCTTCTGAGCAGCGCTCGAACGTCACCGGCGAGCATCGTCCAACTCTCCTCGACGAAGCCGATTCTGCGCCGGGGTGCCGCCCGCTGCCCACCCAGCAGGCAGGTAGGTCGCTGCGCTCCCAGTGTCGGACTGAGCCGTTCGTCCCTGGTTGGTTCCAGCCATCGTTGACGCAGCGAACATCGACGCGCACACGACCGCCAACCCCAGGCCGAGCGAGATCCGACACGTCCTCGTCAGCCGCATGGCACGACCCTAGAGCGGCGAGCCCGTCTGGGCATCGGGAGAACGGCACCGATCTTCTGCACACTCGACGGCCAGCCGCTCAAACCGACCTACGTGCGCACGGCATTTCACCGGCTGGCAGCGAAGGCCGGGATCGAGAAGCGGGTGACACCGCATCAGCTGCGTCACTCGTTCGCGACCGAGATGGCCCGCGCGGACCATCTTCTTGAGCAGGGCAGGAGGTCGGTACT
>Ga0209048_10004693_pt1 | contig 13034 bp, 10 predicted proteins | sample FrelakmetCRP12CR_FD_187146 | JGI IMG/M metagenome (GOLD analysis project Ga0209048, IMG submission 187146) | Freshwater lake sediment microbial communities from the University of Notre Dame, USA, for methane emissions studies - CRP12 CR (SPAdes)... | ecosystem: Environmental > Aquatic >... | reverse complement strand
TGAGCGAGATAATCGTGCGCTTGGTCAGTCCGCCCAGAGGGCTTCTGCCGAGCAACGCGCTTTGCTCCGCGTTGGGGCGCCACGCCAACAGGACCTTCCCCGCCGCGGTGCAGTACAAGGGCGCCCGCCGCCCGATCCGGGAGAAGATACGGAGACTCTGCGGGCTCTCGACCTTGTCGAGATAGAGGACTTCTCGTCCGTCGAGGATGACGAGATTGGCCGTCTCGCCCGTCTCCTGGCTGAGCCGCTCCAGGATCGGCCGGATGGCCCGGCGGAGATCGAGTTGGCCGAGATACGATTCGGCCAGATGAAATGCCTTGGCCCCCAAGGCATAGCGGCCAGTTTCGGGATTCTGGCGGGCATACCCTTGCGCGATGAGCGTGGCGAGGAGACGATGTCCGGTGCTGACGTGAATTTCGACTTGCTTGCTCAACTCGGCGATGCCAACTTCTCCTCGGCTTTTGCCGAGGGCATCCAGGAGCGTGAGGGCGCGCACCACCGCCTGAACCGTTTCCCCTTGCCGCTCGCCTTGCCGACGTGGTGCCATCGGTCCCTCTCCCGCGCCGCCGGCGCACCCAGATTTCTCGGGAAAGGATCGCCGTGTAGTTGGCTCGCAGACTGAAACTCAGGTATTTTCGCCTGGCGAAAATCTATTTCGCGATGTGAAGTTATCGAAACCGAACGTCGGTTGTCAAGGCAATCTTGCAGTTTGGCCGGAGGAGCGGGCGATCTCTGCGGGCAACAGAGATCGCCCGATACCGTTAGGGAAAACAGGAGGGGCGTGACCGCCGACCTTCAGGCGAACAGGCCGGCTTTTCGTCCTTGAGCCAGCTTCACCGCCACCTCGATGGCGTCCAGCATGCTGTCGTGCGCCGCGGTGCCCTTGCCGGCCTTGCCGAAGGCGGTCCCGTGATCCACGGACGTCCGGATGATGGGCAGGCCGAGCGTGACATTCACCCCCGCCACGGACGTCCACTTCTGGGTGGCCTTGTCGAAGGTGAAGCCGAGAGTCTTCAGAGGAATGTGCCCCTGATCGTGGTACATGCAGACCACGATGTCGTAGAGGCCGCCGCGCGTCCGGCCGAAGACCGTGTCCGGCGCGATGGGACCGTCCACGGTGATCCCTTCCGCTCGCGCCTCCTCAATGGCCGGGATGATCTCTTTGACTTCCTCGTCCCCGAAGAGGCCGTGCTCACCGGCGTGGGGATTCAACCCGGCCACGGCGATCTTGGGTACCGCGATGCCGAGCGCCTTCAGGGCGCGGTTGGCCAGGCGGATCACGGTGAGGATGCGCGGCTTCTTGGTCCGCTCGACGGCCTGGCGGAGCGAGACGTGGGTGGAGACGTGCACCACCCGCAAGTCACCTCCGACCAGCATCATGGCGTAGTCCTTGGTACCCGTGAGCGTGCCGAAGATCTCGGTGTGACCCGGATGCGGGCAGCCCGCCTGATTGATGGACTCCTTGTGGATGGGGCCGGTGACCACGGCGTCGATCTGGTTTGCCATGGCCATGGCGATGCCCCTCTCGATGTACTCCACCGAGGCCTTGCCGCACATGGCGCTGACCTTGCCGTACTGATGCGTGACCATGTCCACGTTGGCAAAGTCCATGACGTCCAGAGTGCCGAGAGTGAAGCGGGCCTCCTGGAGCGTGGCGATGGGGTGGAGCGTCAACGGGAGCTTCGTGAACCGCAGGGTGTCCGCCATGACGGCCTTGTCCCCCAGGACGAACGGGCGCGACTTCGCGTACACGTCGGCCTCCGCCAACGCCTTGGCCGCGATCTCGGGCCCGATGCTCGCCGGGTCCCCCATGGTGATTCCAAGAATCGGTCGTTCCATCTCGTCACTCCTTTGAACCGCCTACGCGCCTCAGTCGAGGCCAAGAAGATATGCCGGGGCCGTTGAGCCATGAGATCCAATGCAGTCCAGCGGACCCTAATTGGAACTTGGTCATTGGTTTATCGCCCGCGCGACAGCATCTCCCACCGCCGCCGTTTTGGCCGAACCGCCGATATCCGCGGTGTGGTTCTTCCGGTCGGCCAGCGTCTTCTCGACGGCCCGCTCGATCGCCTTCGCGGCCCGAGCGCTCTGCGGGTCGCTCTTCGTCTCGGCCAGCCACTCCAGCATCATGCGAGCCGAGAGGATCTGCGCGATGGGGTTGGCGATCCCCTTCCCGGCGATGTCCGGCGCGGTCCCATGCGACGGCTGGAACAGGCCGTAGGTATCGCCGATGTCGCCCGAAGGGGCGATCCCCAGGCCGCCCACGGTGCCTGCCCCGAGATCCGAGATGATGTCCCCGAACATGTTCTCGGAAACCATGACATCGTAGCGGAGCGGCCGCTGGATCATGTACATCGTCATGGCATCCACATAGGCGTGCTCGGCCTGGACCGTCGGGTACCCCTTCGCCACCTCGTAAAAGATCTGCCGGAAGAACGCCATGCTCTGGAAGATATTCGCCTTGTCCACGCAGGTCACCCGGCGCACCCCGTCGGCGGGCGCCCCCTTGCGCTGCATCGCCAGCTTGAACGCCCAGCGGACGATCCGTTCCGTCCCCGGCCGCGTGATGACCAGGCTGTCCACGACCACGTGCTCGCCGACACGGGCCCCCCCGGCCTCGGAGGCGAATAGGCCTTCGGTATTCTCGCGCATGATGACGTAGTCGATCGCCGGGTCGCCGTTGAGGACGGGCGGGACTCCCGCGTACCGTTTGATCGGCCGCACCCCCGCGTAAAGGTCCAGAAGTTTCCGGAGCTTGATCTGGGGGCGGATCTCCGTCCCGTCGGGCAGCCGGACGGCCGGCAGGCCGGCGGCCCCGAAGAGGATGGCATCGGCCGCCTTGCAGGCGGCTAGCGTCTCGTTGGGAAGGTCGGTCCCCGTCTCTTGCACACATTTGGCCCCGGCCGGATACTCCCGGCAGGTGAATGCCAGCCCCGGGAATGCGCCCTCGACCGCCCTCAGCACCTTGAGCGCTTCGGCCATAACCTCGTGACCGATCCCGTCACCTGGGATCACCGTGATGCGATAGTTCGCCATGAGTGTCTCTTGCGTCCGTTGCGTCTACCCCGGCGCGGCATCACCGTCCCGAGGCGCCGGATGAGTCCGGGGAGTGTACTGGAAAGAACCGTGGAAGCGCGTGGCCGGCGTCTCAGGCCCTCGCGTATCCGCCGAACGGCCCCCAGACCACCGACTGCCCACCCTTGACCAACTCGCGACCCCGCGCATACACCCGATCGACCTGCCCGCCCGCATCGAGGATCAAGATGTCGGCATCCGCGCCGGCCGCAAGTCGTCCCTTCCGCGCGAGACCGAGAAGTCCCGCCGTGTTGGCCGTCGCGAAGGCCGCTGCGGCGCCCCACGAGAGGCCGGCCTGCACGAGTTCCCGGATGGTCCCCAGGATGGCATCAGGACCCGCCATGTACAGACCGATGACCTTGCCGGAGGCGTCCAGTTTCGGATAGGGTACGCCCGTATCCGTCGAGAGCGTCATCCGCGCCGCGGGCACGCCGGCCGCCAGGGCTTCCCGCAGCGCCTGGGCCGCCGGGATCGCGTGGAGGTGATTCGTCTCGGGCCGCTGCATCGTCGTCAGATCGATGCTCCCGCCCGCCTTGGCAAACTCCATCGCCTGTCGCCAGAGATCGGGGTTGCGATTCACATGCGTCACCACCAGTCGTTCCGCCGGGATGCCCGTCCGTCGCTGGACCTCGCGGATCGAGGCGAGGCCTTCCGGCAGATCCCCGGCGTGCGTGTGCAGAACGGAGCGCTTTCCCGCCATGCGCCCCCCTGTCCAGGCGGCATGCGCCAGCCGGCACAGTTCCTCGGGTGTGTACGCCGGCGCCATGGGCTCGGCGATCGCCACCTTGACGCCCAGCACGCGATCCACGTAGGCCACATCCGCCTGCGGGTCCCCCGTCAGCGTCGGCACCGGGTTCTTCCAGCCCCCCGTGTAGCAGTAGGCGCTGATCCCCTCGCACTCCAGGGCGGCGGCGCGCGCCAGCAAACACGGAATGCCCCGGCTCAGGCTGTCGGCCCCCAGCGGGGAGACGACGGTCGTCACGCCCACGCCGGCGATCCGCTCGATCTGCAAGTCCGTGCTCCGCGTGGTGGGTCCCCCCATCCCGCTCGCACCCATGACGTGGATGTGCGGGTCAATCAGGCCGGGGAGCAGGATGCGGCCCGAGACATCCACGATCTCGCCCTCGCCAACCCCCGTCGGCGCCGCCAACCCCGGCCCGACGACGGCAATCTCTCCTCCCAGCATCAAGACATCGGCCGCCCCCCGATCCTCGGGGTCGAACACCTGACCGCCCTTGAGCAGAACCCAGCGCATGGCTACCCCCGAATGAAACGGTCGGCGGTCCGACCATTCGACTGTGCGGTCAGGGCCGAACCGTCAAATTGCCACACGGTCGTACTTTCCTTCGCAGTCTGTTGAAATATGAGCATTCTCCCAGGCTGCTCAAAAAGGTCCGTATGCAAGGCGGTTTGCCGGAGGTCGAGCGAGACGTACTGGAGGTACGTCGCAGCGAGTACCGAGGCAAACCAACGCCGCAGATGGGCCTTTTTCAGCAGCCTGGGTTAGTCGCAGAGGATGCCGCCGTTCACCTCCACTGTCTCGCCATGGACGAAGCGGGCGGCGTCGGAGGCCAGGAAGGCTGCCACGTCGGCGATGTCCTCCGGGGCGACTAGCCGGCCCAGCGGCGTGTTCTTGACGATCCCCTCCATGATGCTCTGGGGCCAGTCCTTGGTCATCTCGGTCCCGCTGGTCCCGGGATTGATGCCGTTGACCACGACCCCGTATTGCCCGAGTTCCTTCCCCAGTTTTTTCGTCATGGCCAGGACACCGCCCTTGGAGGCCACGTAGTGGATACCCGCCATTGTCCCGCCGTTCCGCGCGGCAATGGAGGCGATGTTCACGATGTGGCCCTTGCCCTGCTTGCGCATGATGGGGATGACCGCCCGACAGCAGAGAAACGTCCCCTTCATGTTCACATTGACGATCCGGTCCCACTCCTCTTCGCTGGTCTCTTCTGTGGGGATGAGCTTCCAGATTCCGGCATTGTTGACCAGAATGTCCACCCGGTTGCCGTAGCTGGTGAGGGCGGTCTTCACCAGCGCGTCCACGCTGGCCGCCGACGACACATCCACCTGGACGGCCATGGCTTCGCCGCCATCCTGCTTGACGAGGGCGACCGTCTCCTGTGCCCCGGGCACATTGACGTCGGCCGCTACCACCCGAGCACCGCCCTTGGCCAATCGTCGCACGATCGCCCGACCGAACCCCCGTGCGACACCGGTTACGATTGCCGTCTGTCCTGCGAATTCCATGAATGGCCTCCCTTCGGGCGCTGGAAAACGGACAATTGATGGGAGCCGACAGCCGGCCCTCTTCATTGACCGGTTGTGCCTTGTCGGCTGGCGGTCTGACCTTCTCCGCCTCAGCGGGCGGTAACGCCCACCCAGAGACGCCGGTAGACTGTCGCCAGACCCCGGATACCGTATTCCGGTTCGGCTTGAATATCAAGGCCTAGCGAGAAAGTCAATTTGCGCATCGCGAACGTGCCGTAGAGCACAACACTTTCACCCGATCCATCTTTTCTGTTGTTGACAGCCGCCTCCGCCCCGCCGGATACTCCCCCGGTCCGGGAAAACGTGGCATGACGCGCGCTGCGGGGCTAAGCCGTTGTCAAAGAACAACTTGACCGGAGAAATTCCGGGAATGGCATAATGAGCCGTGGGCCGGCTCCCGCCGGGGGTGTGCAGCGCGGCCGGCGACGTGACCGTCGCGCGGCCCAAAAAACGAATGGCGAACACCATCACCACTGTCTGCCGTGAGTCTCCGGATTGACCCCGATCGAACAACAGGAGGACTCCATGGACGACCCTGTAGCGTACCGCTCCAAGGTTCGAATTGAGCGCGTGAAGGGTCCGCTGCGCCGCGCCTATCTTCCGGCCGAGGATGAGCCGACGCTCTTCGGCGTCCATTCGGAGATCGCGAAACACTACGGCGTGGATCCCCAGGTCCACGCGCCGCACGCCGCCACGCTGGATTACATCGTGGCCGCGGCCGCCGGGTGACTCACCGGCACCCTTGGGGGCGCGCTGGAGGCGCGCGGGATCCCGGCCGGCGAGGGGCGGCTGACCTCGGACGCGACCGGTGAGGTCGAACTGGATGGGAAGGTGCTCGTCATTCGCCGTATCCACGTTACCTACCACCTGAAGCTCGATCCCGCACACCGCGAGGTCGCGCAACGTGTCCATGGGTTCCACGCCGAATCCTGCCCGGTGGATCGTACGCTCCGTGGCTGTATTGCCATTTCCACCGCGCTTGAGATGGAGGATATCTAGCCGGACGGTCGCTCGGCGATTCCGCAGAGGGCGCGAGTCGCCGGGGTCAGCGTGACCCAGATGTGTACTCGGAGCCTCTGGGCGATGAGTCGGGAAGACGGTCCAGCGCAGGATTGATGGATACGCGTGTTTGCGTACGCACACTTTTGACCGCCCGGTGCACCGGATACTCCTCGCCCTGGAGGCGTGGCCTGAAGTGCCCTGCGGAAACCGGCCTAGGAGGATGAGTCGGGTCCCGTCGGGATGGCGCGCGCTCCGGCAACGCGTCCATGAAGCCCGTGACGGCATCGCACGGTGTCGCAATTGCCACATTAACTTCCAGTTGACGAGGTCGGGCTGGTTCGCGGAGTCGGTCGACCTGACGGCGCGACGGAAGCCGTTCTGGGATCCGAGTCGTTACCTCGGCTTTTTGCAGGCTGCTGAAAACGGCCCATCTGCGGCTTACCGGGAGTACGCCTTGACCCAGTCTTGCTGGGTACCCCGCTCATCGCGCGCCGCCCGGCATCTGGGCCCTTTTGAGCAGCCTGACGCAACACGTGTTTTTCAGCAGTCTGCTGGAAGCCGTGCCGGGTTTTCGGGAGGACCAACCTCCGGTGCCGGGCGGTCGAGAGGGCAAAGCGCGAGATCTGCGCCGCCCCCTTTCGTCCCCTCCACTCTCCCTCTTTCCCCTTGACTGCCGCTTCCCTAGCCCCGGATACTCATCCGGCGTGTTGGGACACGACTCGGGGACGAACGGACCGCTCGGATCGCCCCGAAAGATCGAGCCGGCTCCCGGCAGGAACGCGGCGCGGCCGTTTGCCGGTGGGCGCGCCCGAAGCGTGAGCTTTTGTCCTCACCCCATCGACCAATCGCGCGCAGGGTGTGAACCAGGCCGCTCGGCGCAGGTGACCGCCGCCAGAAGGAAAAACGCGGAGATCACGAAGCAATCCAAGAGATCCTGACCCGCCTCGAGCCAGGAGGAACGTTCCTCCCGGAGACGCCGCGGCGATTCCAAACCGGCCGTTGCCACGCGGACGCGGCGAGATCTGGTTCAGGCCATGGGTGTCACGCCGCACGTGCCGATGCTCACCACAATGACCATGAAAGGACAGCGACATGCGCCATTCCCGGCAGACCCTCGGACCGCTCTTTGTGCTCGTCGCACTCACGGGACTTTCGCTGGTCGCGCCTCCTCTCGCACACGGTGACGACGCACCGCTCACCTGGGCGAAAGCCGTCGTGTATCTTCCCGGCGAGACGCAGCCCACAACCGTTGACCGGATTCCAGCCGATCGAAAGCACCCGGCGATCATCTACATACATGGTTGCAGCGGCATCACCGGCGGCGAGGGCGGCGACAACCATCGGTGGGCCAAGCTCCTCGCCGCACAGGGGTTATTGGTGGTCATGCCCGACAGCATGGCGCGCGGGGATCGCAAGCCCAGCTGCGATCCGGCCGCGCACAAGGGAGGACTGTTTCCACCGGTCTACGGCATGCGCCTAGAAGAGATCCGCTACGCGGCGGAACAGATACGGACGGCGCCCTGGTTTTCGGGCCGCCTCTTCCTGATGGGCCACAGCGAGGGAGGCATGTCCGTTGCCCGCACCAAGCTCGCCGGTTTCGCCGGCGTCGTGATCAGTGGTTGGACCTGCACCAACAAGCAGTTCGCGTCCTTCGACGGCGTCTTCGCTCCGGCAGAGACGCCCGTGCTGGCCATGAAATACGAGGACGATCCGTGGTATCCATCGAGCTCGCCGGCGCACGGCAGCTGCGAATCCAAGCTGGCGGGCCGGTCGAATGCGAAGTACGTCTCGCTGCCGGGCCGCGGCCACGGCACGTATGACAGCGAGGCCGCGCGCGCAGCCGTCGTCGTGTTCATCGGGGATCTCATGAAGAAGTGACCGGGACCTGCGCGAAGAGGGAGTTGCCGTCAAGCCGTGGAGACCGCGCGGCAGCAGGTGCGGGGCACACCCGCGACCACGGAGCGTGCCGACGACCACAAACGCAAGTTGCTTGAACGCCTCGAAACCATGGTCAGCGAGAAACGTGCGCCGCGCGCGCCGGAATGCGACATCTGGACCGAGGTCGGCCGGATCGCTGTCTCGCAATAGCGGTCAACTCGACGAATCTCCCGCACGAGACGAAGGCACGTCCGACACGTTCTCCACCGCACTCGTCTGCGTCCACGGGGGAGTCGCCGCCGGTGGGAACCTCCTGAAGACCTCCGCGTGAAGATCGACCCACGACCACCGCTCGACGGTAATGTGACCAGGGCGATAGACGGATGGCTTATGCCGATCCACGGTCAGAGTCCCCGCAGGACGTTCCCCTGCTTCAATAATCCTCGCCGACGCTTGTTCTCCCCCTGAACGCTTCCTCGCTTCTCAAGCCAGCCGGTCGGCGCGCTGACCGGCTGGCTTGACAGGGCCGGGGGTCGGGTATTTAATGCGTGCCGAGCCGGTTCGCCGTCGGCCCGCCATGCTCGTGCCCGGACCGGTGCCTGTTTTATCCTAATTCTCGCTGTCCTCGTGGAGGTGTGTCCATGTTCCTGACGGATCGTGTCACCCTGGTGACCGGTGCCTCGCGCGGGATCGGCGCCGCCACGGCCAAAGTGCTGGCAGCGCGCGGCGCGCGGGTGGCGGTGAGCGCCCGCACGGTGCCCGACCTCGAGCAGACCGCCCTCGCCATCCGAAACGCCGGCGGCCAGGCGCTGGTCGTTCCCTGCGACGCCCTGGACCAAAGCCAGGTCGAGGCGATGGTCCGGCGCGTGGTGGACGCGTGGGGCCGGTTGGACATCCTGGTGAACAACGCGGGTATGGGGACCCCCACCGTGCCGGTGGAGACCATCGCACCGGCGGATTGGGATGCGACGGTGGCCTTGAACCTGAAATCGGCGTTCCTGGCCATTCGGGCAGCCGTCCCGGTCATGAAGGCCCAGAAGTCCGGCCGCATCGTCAACGTCTCCTCCTTCGCCGGCCGGAACTTCAGCCGGATCTCCGGCCCGCAGTACAGTGCCGCCAAGGCGGGCATCATCGGCCTCACCAAGCACATGGCGGTTGAGCTGGGCCCCTTCGGCATCGGGGTGAACTCGGTCGCCCCCAGCATCGTCCTGACCGCCCGCGTCAAGGCCAAGTGGGAGGCCCGAGCCGCCGACGAGCAGCAGCGGATCCTGGCGGGCATTCCGCTGCGCCGCCTGGCACAACCGGAGGAGGTCGCCACCGTAATCGCCTTTCTGGCGTCCGATGATTCCAGCTACGTGAACGGCGTCTGCATCGACATCAACGGCGGCAGCTACATGGTGTGACGGCGCGGGACGGCACCAGGCCGTATAGCAAGCGAGGAAAGAAACAGAGATCGGCGAATGATGTGTAGGGGTGAAGCGGGTGCAGCCTGAGGAGGGAACAGCGGGGGAGCCCAACACTCGCGTGGATGGATCGCGGCCTATCCTTCCTAACCCTTCACTGCCCCCGTCATGGCGCTGACGTACTGCTCGACGAAGAAGGAATAGATGAAAGCGATAGGCACGGACCCCAAGAGCGCTCCAGCCATGAGGGGCCCCCAGAAGAAGGTGTCGCCGCGCACCAGCTCGCTCACAACCCCTACCGGGATGGTCTTCTGGCTGGCGCTGGAGAGGAAGACGAGGGCGTAGAGGAACTCGTTCCAGGAGAGCGTGAACGCGAAGATCCCCGCCGAGAGGATTCCCGGCATGGCCACCGGGAAAACGATGCGGACCATGGCCTGCACGCGCGAGGCGCCGTCGATCTGGGCGCACTCCTCCAGTTCCTTGGGGATCGTGCGGAAGTAACCCATCATGAGCCAGGTGCAGAACGGAATGAGGAACGTGGGGTAGGTGAGGATCAGCGCCCAGGGGGAATCCCCCAGGCGGAAGGTCCGGATGACCTCTCCCAGGGGAATGAACAGGAGGGTCTGGGGAACCAGGTACGTCACGAAAATGCCGGTGCCCATGGCCCCGCCCCCGGGAAAGCGCAGCCGGGCCAAGGCGTAGGCGGCGAGGAGGCCGCAAAAGAGGGAGATGGCCGTGGAGCCGAGCGAGATGACGAACGTATTCACCATCCACTGCGAAAACAGCGTCTCCCGAAACAGCAGCGCAAAATGTTCCAGCGTCGGGTGCGCGGTCCAGAAGGGGGCGAAGTTGGGCCGGTTCCAGGGGATGTACATCTCCCGGTCCGGCCGGACCGCCGTGACCGCCATGTAATAGAACGGGAACAGGGTGAGCACCACCACGGCCCCCATGGGGAGGTACAGGCACAGCCACCGCTTCCACCAGGCACCCTTGACCACCAATGCCTCCCTATCGCGCCTCGCCGCGCCGCACGTACCAGAGCTGGAAGACCACCACCAGGAAGAGGAAGGGGAACATGGCCAGGGACGCGGCCGCCCCTTCGCCGAGCTTCCCGGTCTGGACTCCGATCTGGTACGCGTACGTGGCGAACAGGTGCGTGCTGTTGACGGGCCCCCCGCCCGTGAGGATGTAGACCAACTGGAAATCGGCGAACGTCTGGATGACGGAGAAGAGCATGACCACCATCGTCACCGGCATGAGCAGAGGCCATGTCACCCGCCAGAATCGCTGCCAGGCGTTGGCTCCGTCGATGGCGGCCGCATCCTGGATCTCGGGGCTGATGGTCTGGAGTCCCGCGAGGAGCGTGATGGCGAAGAAAGGCATCCCGCGCCAGACATTGACCAGGATGACCGACCACATGGCAGCCACCGGCCCGCCCAGCCAGTCCACGCGCACGTTGATGAAGCCCAAGCGGTAGAGCATCCAGTTCACGATGCTGAACGTGGGATCGAACATCCACTTCCAGGCCAGGGTGGACAGGACTGTGGGAATGATCCAGGGCAGGAGCATGGAGGCCCGCAGGAGGCGCTTGAATCCGATCAGCATGTTCAGCATGACCGCGACGGCCATGCCCAGCGCCAGTTTGAGCACGGTCGCGGCGGCCGTGTAGATGAACGTGTTCTGGGTCGTGCGCTGGAAGATCGAATCATGCCACAGCTTGACGAAATTACTGAGGCCGACGAAGGCCCCCTCGCGGCCGATCATGGTGTCCGAGAAGCTCAACCAGATGCCCCGCCCGAAGGGATAGGCGACGAAGACGGCGAGCATGAGACAGGCGGGCGTGAGCAGGGCGAGCGCGAACACCCACTCACGGCGCTCGCTCGCACTGGCCGTCCGGAGACGACGGAACCGGGCGCTGATCCCCCTCTTCTGACCCGGGAGATGTTTCACCGGATGGGTCCTCGCCGGACAACGCCCACGCCGAGAGCGCGCCTCATTTCGTTCCCGCCGGGGCGAAGGTGGCCTCCATCTCCCGCCGGAAGGCAACGGTGGGTTCGGCGGCATCCACTTCGACGTCCATCCAGGTGACCACGGCTCCCTTGGCGACCGGACGCACGAGTTTCAGGTGGGCCAGCCCGAGGGGGAGCCCCCTCCTCGCCAGGGAGGTTGCCGCCGGGAGGATCTTCCCCCAGACCATGAATCCGCCCTCGCCGTCCAGGATTTCCCCCGGCCGGAGGTCCCGCTTGGCCGTCGCCACCACGTCGGCCTGCCAGGCGATTGGACAACCCGTGGGCTCGCCCCGCAGCGCAATGGAAGCCACGCTGATGCCGAGTTCCAGGCCGATCAGGTGGAGCGGCCGGTAGAGACCGGCGTACTTCCCCGTCTCATCGGGCAACAACCAGTATTCGTTGAAGCAACGCTGCGTGTATTCGCTTGGCGCTTCATACGTCACGTAGACACCCACCTGCAGGTGGTGGGGCACCGGGGTCATGTCCCGATTCAGGCTGGAGATGACCTCGACCGTCCCCTTGTAGGGCAGCGTCCCGCCGTCGGCCTTGGGCTTCAGGAACTTGGCAACCTCGGCGGCCGAGACCGGCGGAAACTGGAGGCCATCGGGTGGCGCCATGAGCCCGGTGGCGTTGCACACCGCGGTCATCTCGATGCCGGATTTCGTCCCGTCGATAAACGAATTGAACATCTTGGGGTTGGCGCCCGCTTTTTTCGCCGTTTCCTCGCTCCATCCGAAATACTTCCAGACCGTCTCCGGCGTGGACTCGTGGAAGGTCGGATGGTATCGGGTGCCCTTCCCGGCACAGACCACGGGGAAACCGCAGGCGCGCGCCCAGTCCACCAGCTCGCAGATGATCGCCGGCTGGTCACCGTAGGCCAGCGAGTAGACGACACCCGCTTCGCGGGCTTTCTTGGCCAGGAGCGGACCCGCCAGAGCGTCCGCCTCGACACAGACCATGATCACGTGCCGCTGGTGGGCGATCGCCGCGAGGGCGTGCTTGATGCCTGCCTGCGGAATTCCGGTCGCCTCCACCACCACATCCAGGCCGTCCGCCGCGATCAAGGCCATCGCGTCGTCGGTGATGTGGGTGCCCCCGCTCTGCAGGGCCGCGGCGAGCGAGGGCGTCGCCACTTGCTCGGCCGGCCATCCGCTGCGCTGGAACGCCTCTCGTGCCCGCCCCACGTTCAGGTCGGCGACTCCCAGGATGTGCATCCCCGGCGTGATCCGGGCCTGGGCCAGAAACATGGTGCCGAACTTCCCGGCCCCGATGACGCCGACCCGGATGGGGCGCCCCTGGGCGTGACGCTCCTGCAGCAAGCGGTAGAGGTTCATGGTCCTGTCCTCTCAGATCCTGCGGTTGGTGAAGGCGGCAGCAGACAAAGTGCGCGACG
>Ga0209048_10004692_pt1 | contig 13036 bp, 8 predicted proteins | sample FrelakmetCRP12CR_FD_187146 | JGI IMG/M metagenome (GOLD analysis project Ga0209048, IMG submission 187146) | Freshwater lake sediment microbial communities from the University of Notre Dame, USA, for methane emissions studies - CRP12 CR (SPAdes)... | ecosystem: Environmental > Aquatic >... | reverse complement strand
GAAGGGGTCCCAGTACCAGGCTCCATCCAAGGTAAGGACCCGGATTCAGCAAATTCACAAGCGCTGCTTTCAGCAAACCCTGCTGAGCCGATCTGATTTTGTCTGACCTGTTTGCCTCAAAATTCCGGCATGAACGCAGTGCCCCGTAAGCCAGATATAGGACATATACCCCTCCCAGCAAATGTAAAATTTGTTCCATCCGGGCAGGCACCTGGCTTAAAAACATCAAAACCAGAACGGCAATAGGACCGTCGCTGATAAGCGGCGCACACACGGCAGGCAGGGTCCGGCGCCAGCCCTGGTTCAGGGTGAGCGATATCAGGTAAGCCTGGAAAGGACCGGGTTGCACTCCCGCCGCAAAACCGTATGTAATCCCCAAAGCGAGGTAAACTAACATGAGATTTCGTTGCTCTTTATCCCACGGAGGTTCTCACCACCGGTATGCCGAGCGGGGCATATTTCATCTGATAACATGTGTATCTTGAGATCAATGACAACTAGATCTGAGTGTTTGCCTGCCGACCTGACAGGGCCTTCCATTACCCCTCAAGAGAAATGGGGATCTCGTGCGTACCACAATTGCAAGCCGCCGGCATCAGACAAACACAAGCGGTATATGCAGCGCGGCCCATATGCCGTAGCGCAGGATGGTCTCCCTCTGGAGCCGCTTTGAGATTACCGCAAAGTATATGCCCTTGATGAGGGTATTGCTCATTGCGGCGAGTATCACTGCCGAAACATATATGGTTTTAACAGATTCGGCGTGTTGGATCAAAGATAGGATGAAGGGATCGATGTCCATCACACCGGTGATTGTGGAAAGAACGAGTAATCCCGCGTCGCCCAAAAGCCGGTTCACGAGTGAGGTTATAATCGTCAAACCCACGAAGAAAATCCCGAACATCATTGCCGGCCTTATTTCAAAGGGGTTTGACAGGTCTGTAACCTGGGATGCAGAGTCTGAGAGATGGTGATTTTTCACGCCAAGCACCAGGAGAAAGCCGAGGCATGAGAGTATGAGCATCTTCCACCATAAAAATCCCACGAAGGAGGGATTGATGAGCCACACCAAGACCAGGATCCTCAGGTACATCACGCTGCTGGCCAGGATGGATGCCTGCAGGGCATTGCCGCTCTGATCAGCAATGTTTTTTGCAATTCTGGCGCTTGCGATGGTGACAGCCGTGCTCGAAGCGATGCCGCCGAGCAGGCCAGAAAGCCATAAGCCGAGTTTCCCTCCGAACTTCTTGGTCAGGAAATAACCTACGAACCCTATAGTCGAAACCATGATCACGATCTGCCAAATGCGCGTGGGGTTCAGTTTAAACTCTGTATATTCATGGTTCGGCAGTACTGGGAGTATGATCACCGTGACGAGCAGGAACTTCAAAACCCCCAGAAATTCCGATTTGTCAAGACGTTCGACGAACGTTTCCAGGTCGGCTTTCTCGGAGAGCAAAATCGTGCTTATGATGCCGAGAGCCATCGCCACCCAGACATCCGTCAAAATGGTGAGCGTGCCCATGATGAAGGTAAGAAGGGCGGCAACCTCGCTTGTAGAACCTATCCTTCCTTCCTTCAGCTTGGCCAGGTACCCCACCACCGCCAATGCGGCCACGGAGATCATCCCGATGGGAAGGGCCAGCGTCACGTTGATATGGTTCAGCCATCCGCATCCAAAACCGTACAAACTGATAATAGTGTAGGTTCTGACTCCGGCGAAATACCGGAACTTACGGTCTGAGCTGGCAGTCTCCCTTTCCAGTCCAACAAGCAAACCCAGAGCCAAAGCCAGCGCAAACCTGAGTTCAAATGTCCATTCAAATGTATTCATTCAGATTTTCCAAAAAATCGTTGAAATATAAGAAATCTTTTTGAAAATATCATTATCACGAATAATCTTCCAATTAAGTCAGGCCCTCTCCGTAACGTCCCGGCCGAAAACGCGCTTGCTCAGGAGTCCTGTCAGGGCAAAAAAGATAGCCAGGAAAAAGCATGTGGCGATGCTGGCAATGACGTCGACATAAGCCAGGATAAAAGCCATTAGATACAATGGGGGGCCGAACCAATATTGACGGTTAACTCCTTTCACGAAAACAGGATCGGCATTTCTGTCCAGAAGCCGATTCTTATGCGCCGCATACCGCCACAAGAGGTTGAAAAGGACGGCAATGATGAACGAATTGCCTGAATAGATGGCCATAGCGGTATGTGAGTTCTCGTGCTGAATGTGTTCAGCCAGAAGCGATGTTGGGAACGGCACCACCGAGATAAACAGGAGCAGAAGGCCGTTGATATATAGAAATGTGCTGTTAATCCGCCTGATTTGTTTGAAGAGGCGGTGGTGGCTCGCCCACATTATCAGAATCGTGAGGAAACTCACAAAATATGCAAGAAATACAGGCCACTCACCCAGGAGGTACTGCCAGAGACTCATCCCAGCTGGAATTTCTTCGGCGCGTGGGACCTTAAGATCCAGCACCAGCAGGGTGATGGCGATGGCAAAAACACCGTCGCTGAAAGCTTCTACCCTCCCGGTTTCTTTCTCCTCAACTGCCTTGCTTTCCGTAATCAAGGGAAACTCCTTATCAGACCTGTCCAAAATAACTCTGTAACTTTAAGCAAAATCATGATCGATGATTAGTAATAGGATAAATTCAATTCATTCACACTCTCCATTGCCCAAACCAGTCTAAAATCATCATAATTTCTATTTGTAACGATGTTTCCGGCATTAAAATATCTTGGACAGCATCCATACCATTAACTCATTGAATAGAGGGCTTCATCTCAAAAATGCCCAGAAACCTGATATTCCATGGGAAATTTAAAGGGATTTCGAAATAATAAGTTTATTTTGGACAGCAGTGACTCCTTATATGAAAATTCCTTGTAAGATAATGCTGGAAATGTATGACATTACGGTATGATTATCAAGCAAACTGGCTGGGGCAGCCCTATATGCGGAAAATATGATAACAGACCCAAGAAAAAAAGAAAAAGAAAAAAACGCCGGCCCGCGCCCAGACCTTCCTTCGGGCACGAACCGGCTTTTCACCACCTCTTATCATTCAGTGACGCATAAAATGAAGCGGTCAAACTACAGCTGGATTTTCAGGCTGCTGAAGAATTCCCTTCCCGCACCCGGCTGGTAGGCATTGCCTCCCGGATCCGGCTCGGTGAATGCTGCATATTTCTGATCAGTCAGGTTCCTGGCGCTGAGCATCAGATCCCCGTTCAGACCCATCAGATTCCAATGGTATCCCACCCTGCCGTGGAAAAGAGTGTACCCGTCCGCGGCTTCCGCTTCGACATTGGCCCCGTCAATGTAAGTCTTGCTCAGCGTTTCCGTGGCCAGACCCGCATAGAGCCCGGGCATGAAATTATACTGTACATCCAGACAAATCTGGTGAGCCGGGGAATTGGGCAGCCAATTTCCGTCCACAATGTACTTCTGGATAGTCGTATCGTCCATCATCACCCTTAACGGCGTTGAGCTGGTGTATTTGAAATTCGAATACGTATAGGCCAGCTTGATGATCAGCTCCTTGACCGGCGCAACTTCCGTAAAAAATTCCAGGCCTAATCTCCGGCTGGATCCTGCATTGCGGTAGAAGGTCTCCTGATTGCGCATCGGATCCGTAATTCTGTACCTGTCAAAATCGTTGTCTGTCGTCATGTAGAATCCCGTAACGTCATAATAGACATAACCCCTCCAGGACCCCCGCGCCCCCAGTTCATAACTGTTCGAGGTTGCCGAGGTAAGGTGAGTGTTGAAACCCCCGAAATGATCCGGATTTTGAGCCAGCTCTTCGGTAGCGGGAGGCAGAAAGCCCTGTCCCCAGTTTCCGTAAAGCGTAATATCCTCTGTTGGGTAATAGGTTACCCCCAACCTGCCGATTGTTTTCGAGAAATCCGCGTTGCCGGAAAGATCATAGGGTGTTTTCATAAGGTCTGACAATTCGTTGTATATCTTGTCGTAGCGCAAGGAAAGCATGAATCCCCATTGCTTTCCCAGATCCATTTTATCGATTGCAAACAACCCCACCCCTCTCTGCCGGATCCGCTCGTTGGAGCGCAGGGTGTCCCCCTCCTTTGAATGAAGGTTGTCCACCCTGGATTCATCGATTCTCTGCCACTGGAGATCAGTGCCGACGCTTATCTTGTTCCTCAGCATCTCTTCAGGCTGGCCTGAACTGAACGAATATTGCAGCGAGGTTCCCGGCGTTAGGATTGTCCGGTGGTTGAAAGTGTGGTTGTTCGCTTCAGTAAAAAGCGTCCTTTTTACGTATCCGTTGAAGTTGATCTCATGGTTCTGAATCAGGACCAGCCCCGTCAAGCCGTTGGTAATCCTGTTGGTCTCGAGATATTCGTTGTACGGAATAGCATCGCCGTTCGGCTGCCGGGGATCCTCATTGTACTGGTCAAGGTTTATCCCCTCGGGATTTTCGTGGTAGAAGTCAGTCCAGCTGAAAATCGGGGTCAGCTTGACCTCCGGCGTTGGCGTATAGTTCGCCTTCCCGTACACGTTGTTCCCCCAGAAATGCGTGTGTTCCCTATATCCGTCGCCCATCGTCTTGGACACGGAGAGCCTGTAATTGGTTTTTTCGTAAGATCCCCCTAACTGAGCCCCCTCCTTCCAGAATCCGTTCGAGCCGAAAGTACCCAGCACCTCGCCACCGAGAGGCACGTCGGGAGCATTCTTTGTAGTTATGTTCACAATGCCCCCCGAGGCGCTTCCGCCGTAAAGGGAAGCCGCCGCGCCGCGCAGGACCTCGATCCGGTCAACCGTGCTCAGATCCACGTCAAAAAAATCGGGGGCAAATCCCGTTGGATCGTTTATCGGGATTTCATCCTGCAGGATTTTTATCCCCCTGATGCCCCTTTCGGTGAGAATCCCCTGGCCGCGAATCGACAGGTGAATTCTGCTTCCGTTAGCCTGGTTGTCTACCTTGACACCGGGCACCAGTTTCAAGGGCTCATCGATAGCGATCGCTCTTGGAAGGGATTGCATGATTTCCTGCCCCACCAGGTTTGTGGAAAACGGGATCTCCATCAACCGGATGGGTAAGCGTGATGCCGTGATCACGATTTCAGTCGGATACCGGTACTCCAGGGTATCACGAGTCTGGGCCCGGACTGTCAAAAGCTGAAACGGGTAAACAAGCAAGCCTAGAATAATTATTATCGCGTATTTCATAAAAATAATTCCTTTCACTATTGAATCTCGTTTGAACTCCGCAAAGAGAGATTCCGCCGAGATGGCAAAATTAATATGTGGTAAACATTAATTGGAAAAATCAAACCGGCTTAATTTTACGGAAATCCCGATAAGAATAATATCTTACCATCAAGATTTTTAAACTTAAAACAGTTGCTCGGTTTTTGGACTTTTAATGCTTCCTCTTAAGGCCAGTCGCCCCAAGAAATCCAGCATCTTGCGGCGAGGTTTTTCTTGACCACCATTTGAGCTTTACCGGGGCGGGGATTTATCCTTGACAGGTTCGGGAGATCTTTGGGAAATGAGGTTTTCGCGAACACAGCGTTCGCTGTAGCAGATGAATTCTATCTGTATTTCAGTATTGACGACAAAAGCCTTGGGGGCATTGTCCTTATCGAAAGTTTCCCAGTTGAGAGAAGTGCGCGTGAATGAGCAGACGTCGGGGATGGGAGGGTGGTTCTCTTTGTACTCATCCTCTATCAACTCCACCCTGAAGGCAAAATAGTTACATGCCACAAGGAGAGGGAGAAATTTATGGATAATTCCGAGCATCATGCCCTATATTAGCCTTGAATAAATGCCAGGCCTGCTGGCAAAAAAAATATCACAAATATACGAAGATATATGCACAACATGCAATAACCAGAAGAGCCCTGATCCTCGCAGGGTGAGCCAGGCGAGTTGTGCGATCCTATAAAAGGACATGGATAATATGCCGACAGATTTACGGGATATAATTTCACGGCATCAAAGGATTCAAACGGCCGCGGGGCAGCCGAATACCGGAGGGGTCCGCATTATGCATAGTCCGGATATAGTCTTTGCATGCAATCCGGGCATATACCGTGCGAGAACACAGCCTGAGAATGTTCGCTGATATAATTTTCTATCGGCATCCATTCGTTGTCGCTTATGCGTATTTTTTTGCAGGAGCTGCATATCGGCAGCAAGCCCTCCAGTGTTTTCACTTCCTTCTCCAACATTCTTGTCTGTTGTGCAACCCTGTTCGTAAGAATCGCCAAAACAGCCAGCACCCCCATCCTGATGGCGGCATTTACCGAAGATTCAAAAATAGTCCAGGGAACAACCCAAATCGTTGAAAACCAGAAGCGGATCAAAGGCAGCAATACGGAGTAAAACAGACCCCATCTTGTTCCACAGTACCATGAAGAAATTATCACCGGGAGAATAAATAAGAAGGGAAACTGGACAAAAGGCCCCAAAATATAATCAATTACAAGCATCACCACTGCTAAAACGCCGAGATAGGCCAGCAATGTTTTCCGGCTCACAGGGGCGGATTTTAGTATGTTTTTCATTCTAAAATGAACAGGATTGTGGCTAAATTATTGGATCTTATTCATCCCCTCAATGCCGTAGAATTTGCCCCGATGAGGGACATGCAAACACCTCATGGATTATTCTGCCATATTTGATGGATCTTGGAGTATGGCGGGCCGAAATCCCTAGGGTAGCTGAAAGTAAGAATACTTAGTCAAATTGTCAATAAACCCTGATCTTTAAGTCCGCCAGGTTTGCTCTGAAATTTTCAATCGTGGATGAAGTAAAAAAGAGGATAGTGCATAAAAAATCCTTACATTCCCTTTAAAGGATTACCGAAGAATTCTCTCTGCCCCAGGCAATAAGGGCGTATCTTTGCGCCTTTTCTCTCGTATACATTCAATAATGATCGAGTCTGCACGCATCATATTAGCCAAGATTTCAGAATGACATCCCGGATTATGACCTTCGGATCGAAATATTCTAAAAAATCAGGCGTCGAAGAACTGGTTCAAAAACTCAAAACAAAATACACGGGCATCTGGAGGGGCACCCCGGAGGTTTCACCCCCGTTCAAATGCGCATATACCCTTCAGGATCAGATCGACAATGAAGCAAGCCTCGAGCTCACAATGAAAAATATTTTTTCTGAGGCGGAAAGGTGGAACGGCAACGGCAGCAGAAACATCGAAGTTATTGAAAAAATCAAGGCATCTGTAAGGATATCCCTGGTCGATTCATTCCACTCTCCTCAACTTTCCCGGCATGACCATCTGCTGGACGACTATTTCGATTCCGCAGACAGGTTTATTAAAGAGGCGAAAAAATTTGATCCCTCCCTGCATCTCCGGGATATCCATCAGGCACTCAGAAATTTATGGATCATTAACAGCATCCAGACTTATCTCGGAATAAATATTTCAGTCACTCCTTCGGCTTTTGCGTACAGCCTTCTTTATCCCTACACAGACAATTATCTGGATGATACCCGGTTCAGCGAGGGAGAAAAGGAGATTTTTCTCTTCGAGGTGGGTGCCAGGCTGGAGGGGAAAATCGGGGAAGCTCCTTCCCCGGATTTAAACAATATATTCCGGCTCATCTCCCTGATAGAAAAGGAATACCCCCGGGATGCGTATCCGGCAGTATACGGCAGCCTGCTGGCAATACACCGCGCGCAGAAGCGCAGCCTTGACGAGCAGCGAAACAGATACCCAGTGGATCTCCTGGATATCAGCGTCGAAAAGGGGGGCACCTCCGTGCTGGCGGACGCTTTTCTGACAGCCGGAACGCTGGGGGGCGATGTTGCCGATTTTATGTTCGGTTTCGGCGTACTGCTGCAGTTCGTGGACGACCTACAGGATCTTCAGCAGGATAACGATAAATTGCACCGCACGATTTTCACCCGCAAGGCCGGGCTTGGCTCGCTTCAGGAAATCACAAACCGGTTATTCAATTTCGTGCGGGCGGTACTTGAACCCACCCAAATCTTCACCTCTCAAAATGCAAAGGCGATGGCCGAACTTACCAGAAAAAGCTGTGACCTGCTGATATTCGAGGCTATCGCCCGCTCCGAGCAGCTCTACCCCGATTCCTATCTGATAGCGCTGGAGAAGTTTTCGCCGCTTCGTTTCGATTTTCTCAGAAAAATGAGGGATAAAGTCGACCAGAAATGCGATGCCCTGAACACGGGATTTATTTCTCCTATCCCGTCAAGCTCGCGGTCTCAAATGGACATTTAATTTCGCATTCTGCATCCCGGGGATCCACCCCCTGCGAGATTAGTGCCGGGAAGCTTTGCAACACCGGGCTCATCTCTCAAGTATAGCAAGGACAGAAAAGATTCACAGGATTCAGGGAGTTCAGCCGTAATTACCGCCGGACCGGAAGTTTAATTTTTTTATGGGGAACAATTTCGCAAAACAGGCTTGATTCGTCAACCTCCGTAATATCAACTTCTGCATCAGAAAACTCCCGCGTCATCGACCTGAACTCAAAGATCCCGACTGTCCCGGAGACAAAACCGTCCTTGCAGACTATCACACCTTTGGCTGTCTTTTCAAAGTCGATCTCCCCTACAAGACCTGCATCTGATTGCAGTTGGAACCACTCCAGACGGTGCTTCCAGAATTTCTCCGAATAGCTTGACAAGAAAACCCTTCCACCGCCTTTGGTTACACGGATGCTTTCGCGGATTACATCCGCCCCCTCCACATGAAATGCCGAAATACCGTTCTGGACGCATACAACGGCATCGAAAACATCCTCTGCCAGTGCAAGTCTGAGGGCATGCATCTCTAGAAGGAAGCAGTTTGGAGCGTGCCGAAGCAGCTCCTGCGCAAGCAACAAACTGGAAAGCGAGGTGTCTATACCCATCACCGATCCTGCTTTCCCGGCAATGCGCTGCAGAACTCTTCCATAACCGCAGCCGAGCTCCAGAACCTGAGAACCGGGGGAAATTTTCCCAAGAACATGATTTATCTCCGCCTCCAGATACTCCTGAACACGCGGGGGAGCGATTTCATAACACCGCGCGAGCCTCGCCGCGGAAAGCTTATCGTCGTAATAACTCTTCATAAAACATTTCTTTGTTAATGCCGCAAATTGCGCCCTCTGTCAGCCTGCCTGAGCAGGTCATACCGGCTGGCATCGGGAAACAAAATGTTTTTTCAAATATAAACATTTTCCCTTTTATGCTGCAGCATTTCCGGTGTCTGCTCCCCAAGCGGAAAAGATAAAAAAACCCGGCTTTTTTAATGAACCGGGTTCATTAGGTGCTCCCTCCGACCTCACTCGATCAGAAGCATTTTCCTTGACTGCCTGAAAATTTTCCCGGGATCCGCCACGCTGACGGCATCCAAACGGTAAATGTAAATGCCGCTGGGCAGGTGAGATCCGTCCCAATTGAGGGATCTGTAACCGGCCCCTTCGACCTGGCTGACCAGTGTCTTCACAACTTGTCCCAGCATGTTGAAAATTCTGAGTGTGACCTTGCTTTCGGCACTCAGGCTGTAAGTTATGCGCGTGGAGGGATTAAATGGGTTCGGGTAGTTCTGGTCAAGCGAAGATACAGAGGGTACAGCCGGCCTAGCGCCGCTTTTCAGCAGTATGCGCTCTCCGGGATTCTGCACATTTAGAGATCCGCTTCCATTTAAGGTTATTTCTCTTCCGCCGACTTCAAGCTCGAGACCGGGCAGCGGGGATCTGATCTCCCATGCGACAGTCACCGGGCACCCGGGGGGACTAACTTTGAGGGGAATTTCACCTGTAAGACCATCGCCGATATATTCCAGCATGCGGTCGGATGTGAAGCGGACGTCGAACCCGCCCTCAGGCGGTGAGGGGGGCAATTCAAAACGGCTCAACTGGAGAGTTTCATACGTTTTCCTGCCGAAATATAATGTCTGGGCGTGCCCCTTTAAATCTCTGAATGATATGCTGTTAAATTCCTGGCTTATTAAATTAACTGCCTGATCCGCATGTGGTTTTGCAGTTATCGGTACTGATGAGAGGACCAGCTTTCCTGCAGCGCTCAGCTTCACCCAGTATCCTCCGCCCGGCTTGAGAGTGTCGGCCGTATAATAGGATCCGTCATACCCGAAGATACTCGAGAGTATGCTGGTTCCCAGGGGAGCAACAGCAGATGCCGTCATTCCCCTGGACACAGAACCTATCATATTCCAGCCGCCGAGTACCTCGACCGTGTCCAGATCGAGCGGCGTAAAATCATGCGTGAAAGCCGTGTCAGAGGCGAACTTGAGCCAGTAACCGGTCCCGATTTTCAGGCTCTCAGCGACCAGATAGCTGCTCTTGTACTCAAATGCCTCGGAAACTGCCGAAGGGAAAAGGAAGCTTTTGCTGTAATCGCTGAACTCTCCCGGGACTGAAAGGATGTTCCAGCCGCTACCGACAGAAATTGTAACGGTGGGGTTAAATTTCTGAACCGTAAATCTGAAGCGGGCAGACCAGGGGCTCACTCCCCCAGTGTTGCGGGCATTGATGTGCCAGTAGTAAGTCGATTCGTTTGAAAGAGAACTGACATATTTTATCGTATCCGTTATCGAAGAGTCATCAACAGCCACTGCAGAAAACCCGGAATCCGCCGAAACCTGCAGATGGAACAGAGAGGCACCCTTCGGCCTGTTCCAGCGTAAGGTCAGGGAGGCGGGCTCATCAAGTGCACCGTCGTGAGGATTCAAGAGCAGTGGGGCTAGGGGGGGTACCTCAATCGTCATGAAGCTCCAGGCGGCTGAAAATGAACCGTATCCGCCCGAGTTCCACGCCCTTACATCCCAATAATATCTGGTCCCCGGATCCAGGGAACCCACCTGAAGGAGCGTGTCCGTTATTGAAGAGTCGCTCAGTAAAATACTGCTGAAAGCGCTGTCAAGTGAGAGCCGCAGCTGATAATTTACCGCGCCCAGAGACGGGTGCCATCTTAAAAAGAGGCTCATCGGCTCACCCGTGGAGCCGTCAGGAGGATCGGCGAGTGTTATCGCAGGTGGCGGCGCAATTACCGTTGTGAAGGACCAGACATCCGAATACTGGCTTGTGCCCGAGTTATTTTTAGCGTTGACATGCCAGTAATACTTCGTCCCGTAGGCAAGCGGGCCCACAAACTTGGATGTATCGCTCAGCGTGGAGTCACTGACTACCAGAGAAGCAAAACCGCTGTCTGAGGCGAGCTGGAAAGTGTAGCTCAGCGCCCCCGGCACCGGATGCCAGAACAGGGTTCGTCTCCTGGCCTGGTCCACCGCACCGTTTGAAGGCGATGCAAGCAGGGGTCTTGCGGGCGGTGTGGTGTCCGTGTTTGTGACATACCCCAGCATTCGTACGTCGTCCACATAAAATCCGTCCCTCTGCTCCCCGCCGTCTGAAGCCAGACGGAAGCGCAGTTTGAACTGCCTGTTCACATAAGAGCTCAGGTCGATCCGCTGCTCCACCCATGTGAGGCCGGGCGTATAACTTTCATAACCCCAGGATGTGGTAGGCTGCGCAGAGCCGCTGCGCCCCGAACCCGAATGGGAAAGCTTGGACCGCATTGTGGCCCATGTGGAGCCGTTGTTCGTGGAAATCTCTACGGTGGCAAAATCCCACGTGGGCTCCAGCGCCCATTTTGTCCAGAACCTCAGTTCCGCATACTGGTAGCCGCTCAGGTTTACCTGGTTCACCAGAGTCAGGGAGTTATCGGCATTTGCCGCATAATTGCCGGAAGGACTGTCGGTGAACGCCCAGGGTGGAGTATGGGCATTGGAGGTCGTTCCCCATCCCTGCCCGGTTGTCCAGTTGGAAATCCCGCTGGTAGCGCTGTCTGCAAAAACAGTGGCAGGGGTGCCGATGAATAAGTCCAGCGTATCAAATTTCTGGAAACCGTTCGGATCAGTGAATGAAACATACGCCTTGAACGGAATCCCGGTAGTTGCATTTGACGTCACGCTCCCGTTGAGACTCAGGACTGTCGTGCTTTGGGGATTCAGCTGCGGCAGTATCGCCGAAGGAGAGGGGAAATGCACAAACGGCGTGTTGACGCTGACAGAAACCGTCAGGTTCGTGGCAGTGTCAAGACCCCTGTTTTTCAGCGTCAGGTCAAGTGAAAAACTTTCACCCCTGTCAATGAACCCGTTTCCGCCCGCGTCCGTAAACTGGTACCGGACTATTGATGGATAGAAACCCGCAAAATATGCCAGGTACTTGTTCTGGTTGAGATTCTGTATGGCAAGAGGGAAAATTTCCCCAGTGGAGGGCCAGAAACCCGATGTGCCGACTTCGGGGGTCATCGCATACCCCAGAGGTTTTGTAGTATCCCCGAACATGAAATCGTCTGAATTACCCCTGGTGGAATAGGCTACAGTCTGCTGGTCTGTGCCGTTGGTATAGTGGTTCGCGAAAATCATGTCGTATGTCCAGTCGCGGTATATCAGAGAATCCCCGCTTTCCATTGAGAGATATCCCCACGGATAAACCAAGTAGTTCCCGTAGGTGTGATAATTCAGACATGTCCTGATATGGTGGGCTCTTACGAACATATTTATCGCGTTGACTTCTGGTTCAGAGAACGGAGCAGTCCCCCTGTAGGTATCATCGCTTGGATTAGTGCTGGAACCGCCGTTGGGGGCGTTCCACATGTAATAAGGCCCGTAGTTCCTGTTAAGATCCACCCCGTAGACGCCCGGACTGCTGACCCTCCTGTTCTTTCGCCAACCGCCCCCTCCGCCGGGGTTGGTGGAATGGTTATACTCGTATCCGTCTGGATTTACAACGGGAATAAACCACATCTGCCTGTTATTCACAAGGTATGTGGCTTCCGGATTCAGGCCGTAGTTCTCTAGCAGCCACCACATATAATAAATAACCGTCATCATCCCTTCGGGCTCCCGCGCGTGGTGGAGCGCTGTATAAAGTACTTCAGGCTCATTTGGTTCGAACTGATCTGCGTTATCCGATATCTTGACCGTCCACATGCCCCTCCCTTCTATAGAGGTGCCCAGCGATATCTTGGCAGTTATGAGGTTCGGATAGAGGAGTCTCATCGAATCC
>Ga0209048_10004691_pt1 | contig 13039 bp, 12 predicted proteins | sample FrelakmetCRP12CR_FD_187146 | JGI IMG/M metagenome (GOLD analysis project Ga0209048, IMG submission 187146) | Freshwater lake sediment microbial communities from the University of Notre Dame, USA, for methane emissions studies - CRP12 CR (SPAdes)... | ecosystem: Environmental > Aquatic >... | reverse complement strand
TTCGCCGCGTCGGCGTAGCGGATTTCGCTCGCGACGGTGCTGCGCGAGTGGACGACGACGTACCGGTCGTCCTTGGTGACGGCAACGTGCGTGTAGAAGCTCGTGTCGTCCTGCACGTAGACGACCGGATCGTCCTTCGGATCCGTTCCGATCAGGTGTTTCCGGACCTTGTAGCCCAGCAGCGTCTCGGGATGCTTCTCCACATAGAACACCGTGCGGTTGTCGGCCGCCCACGCGATCGACGCCTCTGCGTTCGGAATCCGGTCGGCGAGGGTCACGCCGGTCGAGAGATCCTTGAAGCGTATCGAATACTGGCGGCGGCCGACGCTGTCCTCGGCATAGGCGAGGATCCGGTTGTCCGGGCTGACCGTCAGCGCGCCGACCTGGAAGAAATCGAATCCCTTTGCGAGCGCGTTTACGTCCAGCATCACCACTTCGGCGGCCAGCGTTCCCGCCTTGCGGGCGTGGATCGGATATTCCTTTCCGGTCTCGTAACGGCTGTAATACCAGTAGCCCCGCTTCGCATACGGCACGGTGGAGTCGTCCTGCTTGATGCGCGCGACGATCTCGCCGAAGATCCTGTCCTCGAGCGGCTTCACGTGCGCCTGCATCGCGTTCAGGTACGCGTTCTCGGCCTCGAGATGGGCGATGACCTCCGGATCCTTGCGCGCGTCGTCGCGCAGCCAGTAGTACTCGTCGACGCGATCGCCGTTGGGCGAGCGCACCAGATGGCTGCGGACCGCCGCGACCGGCGGCGCGGGCATGGTTGCGGTGTCAGGCATCGTGGGTGTCCCGGGTCGGGCGACGGAGGAGCAGGCGACCGCGATCAATGCGCCCGCGCAAACCGCCGCGGCGCGCACGAGGCGGCAGGGCCGCGTCGAAGGATCGAAGTCGGAAAATCGGATGGCCGCCGTGCAGGCGGATTCCCGGGAGAAGCGCGGCACCGGCCGGCGGGCGACCGCATTCGGCCGCGGCCACGGGGCCCGTTGAAAAGAGGTGATCGCGTCGCGGGCGTTCTACCGCAACGCGCCGGCCCCCTGCGAGGACGAGGTCCAGGTGCTCTTGTACGAATTCCACGCGTTCCTGCCGGCGAATCCCTTGTATCCGGCGACGATCTCGTCGACCGAGAGCGTCGCGCTGCCCCCTGCCACCATCTTGCCCGTCACGACGCAGGTGTCCGTATCGAAGAATACGAGCGTCTCGCCGCGTGCGCGCATCGCTTCGCGCGCCGGCGTGCCGGCATCGCTCAGGTCGACGGGCGAATGCGTGTCGCGATAGATCACCGTATTGCTGCGGTCGATCACTTCGAAGCACGAGATCGCGCAGGCAGGCATCGCTGCGGCGCCGAGCGCGGCGCCGACGATCAATGCAGTGGACCAAGGTCGATTCATGGGGCTCTCCGAAGGCGGTCAGGGGACCATGTACCGGGCCATTATCCGCGTAGCCCCGGTGCAGACGCAACTGGTGCCCGTCCGGGGCGATTTCGGCACGCCCGGGGCCGGCGTCAGCGGATGCCCGGCGGCTCGTTGTTGCGAGCGCGGCCCGGCGGGTACGGCGCCGCGGCCGCGGGCAGGCCGGACCCTACGCCGAGATCGATGTTCGGCGCCGCGGCGAATTCGTAGGGCGCCTCGTTCGGGCCGCTGCCCGCCCGCAGGCGCGCTCCGGCCCAGAAGCCGGCGTCCTCGAGCGCCACGCGATCGATCGTGAGCAGCAGCTCGGCGTGGCTCTTCAGGAACCCGTATGCGGCAGCCAGCTCGACGGCGGACCGGCCCTGCGCCTGCGCGACCCGCGCCAGATCGGCCATGTGTTCGACGACGGGACGCAGCGCGGTCCGTGCCTCGACGAACAATCCCCTTGCGTCGGCAAGCTGTTGCTGCGCGAGCGCATGGTGCGCCTCGACCAGCTCGCGGGCGATCGCCGCACGCGCGGCCTCCGCGCCTGCGCCGCTGCCCACCTCGGCGCGGCGCAGCAGCGCCTCGCGGTCTCGCGCCGCGTGCAGACCGGCGTAGCGCGTCTGGGCCTCGAACAGGCGCTTGTAGTAATCGCCGGCGCGCGGGTTGCCCATCATGCGTTCGCTTCGGTAGGCGATGATCGCGCTTGGCGGCGCGGCGTCCACGCCCGGCGCATTGCGGGTCGCGGGTTCGGCGAGCGTTCGTGACACGTCGCGCTCGAGGGCGCGAATTTCGGCGGTCGTCGGCGGCGCGGCGCCGGGATTCTCCAGCTTCAGCACACGATCGATCTCGCGGGCTTGCCGTGCCAGCGCGGGATCGCTTTCGATGGCCCGCATCCGCTCGTTCACGACCGCCGCCGATGCGGCGGACTCCGGCGCGTTGAGCGCGTCGATGTCGCTCTGGAGCTTGCGCAGCGCGGGGTCGGTCACCTGGAGGGCGAGGCGATCGTCGCCGCCGGGGCGCACGCCGATCATCGCGAATGCTTCGGCCGCGCGCGAGGGCGGCGGCGGAACGGCCGCGAAGAGCAGAACCCAGCGGTCGGCGTCGCTCGCCGCGGCCGCCATTGCCATCGATGCGCACCCGGCCGCTGCGAGCGCCCGCGACGCACGGGCGGAAATGCGATCGACGCCCGACCGGCGGCTCATCGCGCGGCACCGGATGCAGGGCGGAACCGCGAGCATCGACAACGGGCCGCGGCACACGTGGTCATCGGTCGCCCGGCACGCGCCCGATTCCCGGCAACTTGATCGCGGGACGGGCGAAGTCGATGCCCGTGACGAGGCCCAGCAGGTTCAGCTCGAGTCCCTCGTCCCGGCCGGCGAGCACGCCGAGCACGCCGAAGAGCGAGAGCTGCATGCCCTCGCCGCTGGGCGTGCGGGACACGGCCTGGGAGAGCGGAACAAAGTCCTTGCCGATCGCCGTCGATGGCAGTGTCAGGCGCAATTCCGGAATCGCGCGACCGACATAGGCGAGAAACGTGTTGCTGTTGGGTCCGGGCCACACGGTGTACGTGTCGCCGAACGGGTACGCGGCGATCGCCGCGGGCAGCTTCGCGATGATCGCGTCGGCCGCCGCACCGCGAATGTCGCGTATCACGCGCGGCGAGGCGCCGAACCATTCGGCATCGGGCGCGCGCTGGTCCGACGCCGACACCACCGAATGGCCGGTGCTGCGAAACCAGCCGATGACCTCGTAGCGCGTGTAGCGGTCGGCGCCTTGCGGCTTGATCGCCAGCCACGTGTGATCGGAAAACGCGCCGCGCCAGCTGAACGCGCGGCTCGCGTAGACCTGCACGACCGCCCCCGGATGGCTCGCGGGATCGGGAGCGAGGCCCGCCGACCGGTTGGACGCCGTTCGCCAGTCGGCGCGCAGCGACGCGCGTCCGGACGCGAGATTGAGCACCGGTCCCGCGATCAGCAGCACGAAGATCATCACCAGCCACAAGGCCATGCGCGGTGCTCTCGATTTGAAGGATGCAGCCATGACAATGGAAATCCGATTTCGCGTTGGCGCGATCGATGCCGCAAAGGTTCCCTCGAAGGCCGGGACACGAAGATGGGGTCGGGCCGCGGCACCGGCAAGGGCACACCCTCCAGTACGATCGAATGCGCCCGGTTCGGGCCGACTCTGCGGCGTCAGCGGTTGAGCGCCTGCATCATCGCCTCAGGATAGCGCGTGCCCGAGGCCGCGTCGCGCGGAAAGGCAAGGTCGAGCGCGGACAGCTGCTCCGGCGAGAGCCGGATCGCGAGCGCGCCGACGTTTTCCTCGAGGTACTTGCGGCGTTTGGTGCCGGGGATCGGGACGAGATCGTCGCCCTGCGCCAGCACCCACGCGAGCGCCAGCTGCCCCGGCGTGCAGCCGATGTCGGTTGCGATCGACCTGACCTTGTCCACCAGCGCCAGGTTCTTCGCGAAGTTCTCGCCCTGGAAGCGCGGGCTCCTGCGGCGATAATCGTCCTCGGCGAAGTCGTCCGGTCGCCTGATCGCGCCGGTGAGGAACCCGCGCCCGAGCGGGCTGTAGGGGACGAAACCGATGCCGAGCCGCCGGCACGCGGCCAACGTGCCGTTCTCGGGATCGCGCGTCCACAACGAGTATTCGCTCTGCAGCGCTGTGATCGGGTGAATCTTGTGCGCGCGCTCCAGCGTCGAGACCGACGCTTCCGACAGCCCGATGTGGCGGATCTTGCCGGCCTTGACCAGCCCGGCAAGCGCGCCGACGGTGTCCTCGATCGGGACTCTCGGGTCGACGCGGTGCTGGTAGTAAAGGTCGATCGTCGTCACGCCAAGCCGGGTGAGGCTGCCCTCGATCGCCCGGCGAACGTAGTCGGGACTGCTGTCGAAGCCGCGCACCGCCGGATCCTTCGGATCGCGCAGCACGCCGAACTTGGTCGCGAGAAACACCTGGTCGCGCCGGCCCCTGATCGCGCGCCCGACGAGCTCCTCGTTGGTGTGCGGCCCGTAGATGTCCGACGTGTCGAGGAAGTTGATTCCGAGGTCGAGCGCGCGGTGGATCGTCGCCATCGACTCGGCGTCGTCGCGGCCGGAATAGAAATCGCTCATGCCCATGCAGCCGAGGCCGATGGCGGAGACCCGCGGGCCGTTGCGGCCCAGTTGACGCGTTTGCATCGAGGCCCTTCCGGGATTGAAATGCTTGACGACGGAACAGACTCGATTCTAGGCCATTTGTAACCGAGGCCTGCGAACTGCCCTACGGCACGCGCTTCGCCTTGCCGGTGGCGTCCCCAGTCGGGCGACCATCGTCGGGCAACACCGCGAATTCGTTTACTCCGGCGAAAATTCCAACCGCGCGGTCGTCGTCCCCGTACGCCACCGCCAAGAAGCTGCGCACGTGAAACGGCTTGTACGCGTGACCTCCTCGCGCATTGTCCGCCGCGACGAACACCTCGGCGAGTCCGATCGAAACGACGTCGAGATACACCATTGTCGCGGCGTCGCCTGAGCGCGGAGGCGCTCCCTCGTCGTACGAATACAGGCGATACCGTATGCCGGGTGCCGACTGCCACTCGCGCACCGGCGTTCCGACAATGGCCTCGATCTCCTGCTGCCCCGCGCCAACCGTCACGCGGCTGAGATCGGTGCCACGCTCCCCTTCCATGAAGCGCGTCACAGTGCAGGCAGCGAGCGAGCCGATCGCTAGCAGTTGCACGAGCGGGAGCAACCACCCCGGCCGTTTTATCGCTTCACCCCGCCGTTGTGCAGCCATTCGTCGATCTCCTTCCTGAAATCCGCCTCGCTGAAAGCGGAAACCTCTCCGGAACGAACGACTCGTCCCTCGGCATCGAATTCGATGGCGAAGGCAAAGTGATCGCTGATTGCAATGGGCGCGGCAACGGGGCCACCGATTCCGCCGACCGCGCGCAGTCGGTCCCAGCGGTAGATGAACACACGGTCGTCCGAATGCCGCTCGTCCGGGTTTCCGTACGCCATCAGCACGTCGACGCGCGTCGTCTTTCCCGGCTGCACGAGCTTGAGCCGCTCGCCCGGAATCTCGTTGATTCCGACCGGCGGCGTCGGGATGAGAATGCATCCGCTGATCGATGCAATCAGCAGTGCGGCGGCCCAGCCGCGAACGTGGCCCGACTTCCCGGCCACGGCGCGCCACAACCGATGCGAGCTAATCGAGCCTCGTGAGCGCGCGTCGAACGAGCCGGCCGTCCGCGTCGTAGTGGAGAAGCAACGCATATCGCCCACTTATCATCCCGGGATTTCCATCGACCGTGGTAGCCAGCCGATCGTTCTTCATGAAGAGCGTGTAGCTCGCGACGGCCCCCCCTTCGTAAGTGGTCGACGGCGCACCCAGACGCGCCTCGACGTACGCGCGGGTTACATCCGGCCCGTTGAGGAAACCGAGCTGGGCGATCGCCGCGGGATCATCGACAGCGCCGCGCGACGCGCACGCACTCACCGCCGCGATCGCGACAAGACCCAGAAACCGCCTCAGCGCAACCATCGTCGCCGCAATCTCCCGTTTCCATTCTCAATCCATGACCACTCGCCGATATGCCCTGGATCAAGAAACGCCTGAAAAATAGTGACGATCCATGCTCGATCCGGGCGCATCACATCACGCCAACGCACGCTTCGAAGAGCAGGCATCACGCATTTCGCCAAATCGGGGCCGACAGCGGGATATCCGCACCGTGACGGTTTGCCGCGGGATCGCAAGTCGCGACCGCAGAACGGCGATCGAAGATGCGCCGCGATACGGCGGGAGCAGGCAATGAGTCCGGTGAGTCGGACGTCTTGACAGCGTCCACGCCCGCACCAGACAGACCAGCGCTGACCCTGGCCTCGCCGGCGCAGAGCGAGCGGGCCGCGGATCAGTTTCCGGCGCGCTTCGCCACCGGCCAGAACGTGTCGAGCACCTGCAGCCGGGTCGCCTGCAGGCGCTCGGCGACGACGCCCAGCAGACGGAGCATCAGCACGAAACCGAACGCGGTGTCCGCTTCACACATCGCGCGAAGGTCGCGGCCGTCGAAGACCAGCGCGCGCACGTCCTCGAGGGTGCGCGCCTGGAAATACTTGCCCTGCCCCATCAGCACCGACGACCATCCGAGCTCGTCGCCGGCGCTCAGCGTGTCGACGCGGAAGGCCTGCCCGGGCGGCGCGATCTCGAGCGCGACCATGCCCGAGATGACGAGATAGAACTCCGAGCACTCGTCGCCCTCGCGGAAGAGCACGTGGTCGGGCCCGAAGCGCACTTCCTTCGCGAGCGCGGCAAGCTTCGTGATCTGGTGAGGCTTGAATCCTGCGACGAACGGCTGCTTTTCGAGCAGCGGCAGGAGCATCCCTTCGGCCATCGCGCGCCCTCCTCTCGAATCTTGACCCCGCCACCGGTTCACGCCGCTCCGCGACGCCGGTCGATCGCGAGCCGACGTCCCGATCACTTCTATAGGTTCCCTCGAAGCTCGCTCGGCATCCGAGGGTGGCGTTTCAGTCTACACCCCCAGCGCAAATGGGGCAGCCGCTGCCCGGCGGCCCATGGGTCCCCGTCCCCGGCGCGATGCCGCGCACGGGCGCGTTGCCGGGCTGTCGGCCACAAACTGCAGATGCGAACCGCCGCCCCTTGCATCCGGCCGAACGAATATTCCGTATGGATTTCCGGCGCCCGTTCGGCTAACGTTTCGGGCTGACGGGCACCGATGGGCCCTGTTTGCGCTATTCTCATGCCGATGCGACCACGACATGCCTTCGCCCTGCTCGCCCTGCTGGCCCCGCTCGCCGCGGGACCCGTGTGGGCACAGCAGGGATTCAAGTTCTCGCAGGCCGACGAATCCGACCGCCAGGAGCAGGAGGCGCGGCAGAGCCGCATCGCAGCGCAGCTGTCGACGCCGTGCCGGGCCGAGCTCAAGAACAAGAAGATCATGGTGGTGATCGGCGAGGTCCAGTCCAACGGGTACGTCATGGCGCGGCAGCAGAACTACGGCGCGCATTTCGAGGCGATCAACGCCCGCCTGCGCGCGCTCGGACTGCGCACCTACACGCCGGCGGAGATCCGGGCGCAGATCGCTCAGGCCGAGATCGACGCCTATTTCAAGAACGACCCGGATGCCGCGCTGAGCGCGTCGAAGCGGCTCGGCGCCAATTTCGTGCTGCGCGGACTCATCGCCGCGCAGGCGGTGCGCAATCCGATGATGAACGTCAATCAGGTGTCGGTGAACATGCAGTTCACGCTCTACGGCAGCGACGGCCGGCTGATATCCAATGTCGACGCGAGCGAGAGCTCATACGCCGGCGCGGACGTGACGAAAATGGCGCTGACGCTGGTCAACGAGAAGGCGGACGAAGTCGTGCCCGCGCTGTACGCGGATTACTGCACCCGTGCCGCCCCCGCATCCGCGAAAAAGCCGGTCCCGAAGTAGATCGTCGGCCCCGGCAACGACAGCAACGTCGAACGAAAGGTAATCGCCATGAACGCTCGCGCTTCGATCGCATGCCTGAATTGCCTGCTTGGGGTGGCCCTCCTCGCATCCGCGTCGATCGCCTCGGCGCAGCCCTCGTGGGGCAATCCTTCGCCGACCGCGGGCAAGGAGACGTCGCAGAAGGCGAACGCCGCGGCCGACCAGACGATCTACCAGCCGGTCGTCTACACCAACGCCGGCAAGAAGGGCCCCGCGCTGGTCGTGATCCCGGGCGAGATCAAGAGCAACAACGCGACGTTCCTGCAGAAATTCACCGCCAACAACATCGCCGACTTCGGCGAGATCGAGCTCTCCAGCGCCAACTTTCCGGTGCTCGAGCGCTCGAATCTCGGCCCGCTGCTGAAGGAGTTCGAGCTCGCCTACAACCTCGGCGATCCGGACCAGGCGCGCAAATTCCTGAAGATGGGCAAGCTCAAGTCGACGAAATACGTGGTGAAGTTCGACATCCTGAAGACCGAGCAGGTCGCCGCCGCCGAGCAGGGATTCGACGGCCGCACGCTCGGGCAGATGGCGGGACTGCTGGGCGTGTTCGCCCCGACGCGCGGCGGCGCGGTGGCCGGAACGGTCGGCGGCACGGCGGTCGGATCGGTCCATTCCGAGGAAGCGACGGCCGTCTGGGTCATCGGCATGCGCTACAAGATCATCAATGCCGAGACGACCGAGCAGGTCGCCACCGGCTACACCGAGGAAAAGATGGAGATCGGCGCCACGTCGTCCGGCGCGCTCGGCATCCACCAGTCGCAGAAGGGCGGCGTCTCGCTCGACACGATGGTTCAGCGGCTGGTGCAGAAATCCGTGTGGGAAATCGACAGCAAGTACAAGTGAAGGCCTGACGGCCGACCGCGACGACGCCGGCCTCGGTGCCGGCGTCGCCGTTTTCGCGCGTGGAGCGACGCATGGCAGAAATCAGCAGCCTCGGCAAATACGAGATCCGGCGCCAGATAGGGCGCGGCGCGATGGGCGTCGTCTACGAAGGCTACGACCCGCTGATCAAGCGCATCGTCGCGCTGAAGACGATCCGCTCCGACCAGCTCGCCGACGACGACTCGGCGACGGTCGTCGCGCGATTCCGCCGCGAGGCGCAGGCCGCGGGCCGGCTCAACCATCCCAACATCGTCTCCATCTACGATTTCGGCGAGGACGCCGGCGTCTGGTACATCGCGATGGAGTTCATCCAGGGGCGCGAGCTCAAGGAGTGCTTCGAGACCAACGAGCGCTTCAAGATCACCGACATCGGCCGCATCATGTCGCAGATCCTTGGCGCGCTCGACTATTCGCACCGGCAGGGCGTCATCCACCGCGACATCAAGCCCGCCAACATCTTCCTGCTGAAGGACGGCTCGGTGAAGGTCGCCGACTTCGGCATCGCCCACATCGAGGCGTCGAACCTCACGCAGGCGGGCACCGTGATGGGAACGCCGAGCTACATGTCGCCCGAGCAGATCCAGGGGTTGCCGGTCGACGGGCGCTCCGATCTCTTTTCCGCCGGAGTCATTCTCTACCAGTTCCTCACCGGCGAGCGGCCGTTCTCCGGATCGTCGACGACGACGATGCAGAAGGTCCTGAAGGAGGACCCGATGCCGCCGTCGATGCTGAACGTGCAGGTGATGCCGGAAATGGACGCCGTCGTGCGCAAGGCGCTCGCCAAGCGGGCCGACGAGCGATATCAGACCGCCAGCGAGTTTGCCGATGCGATCTCCGATGCCGTGAACGCCGCGAATGCGCTGTCGACGATCAACAAGGCCGACGCGACGATGATGGCGCCGATCGACCGGACGCTGCTGGCGCCGAACCGGACGATGGCGAAGCCCGCCGTGGCGGCGGGCGCAGGCACGCCGGTGCCCCCTGCGCCGCCGGGCGCTCCCGCATCGGCCCCCGCATCGGCCCCCGAGGCGCGCAACCCCGCATTCGTCGTCGTCGCCGGCGCCGCGCTGGTCGCCGTCGCCGCGGCCGGATGGTTCTATTACCAGCAACGGGCCGGCTCGGCACCGACCGTCGCGCAGTCACCGCCGACGGTCGCGACGGCGCCGGTCGCGCCTCCGGCAACGCCGGCGCCCCCGCCCGCAACGAACAGATCCGGCGCGGGGACCCTGACCATCACTGCGGTCGGGCTCGTCGATCCCAGCGACCCCCGGTACCAGGGCGACAAGGCGCTGATGCAGGGCGACCTGCGCGCGGACTCCAAGAGCCAGCTGGTGGAAAAGGCGGTCGGCCTGCTGGTCGACACGGGCTCGATCGCGAAGAACTACGAACTGCTGAAGACCCGCCTGCTGTCGAAGAGCGGCGACTACATCACGACGGTCGTCCGCGAAGGCCCGGCCGAGCTCGGCAAGGACGGCCTGATGTCGATGACGACCGAAGCCGTCGTCAACGTGAAGGCCGTGCAGAAATCGCTCAATCAGATGACGCGCGACGAGCGCGTCGAGTTCATCCGCGCGAGCGGCGACCCGAAGATCTCCGTCGCGATCTCGGTGCGCGATGCGGATCAGCCGGACGCGCCGCCGCAGCCGTCGCCCGTCGCCGAGAACATCCTCAAGGAGCGCATCAAGGCGTTCGGATTCCGCACGTGGGCCGAGGGCAGCGCCGGTCCGAACGACAAGGGCGCCGACTTCGTGGTGCTGGGCGAGGCCCAGATCAAGAAGCTTTCGCTGCGGCTCGAGGCCTCAGGCGTGACGGTGACCAAATACGCGCTCACCTCGTGGACGGTGAAATGCGTCGATCGCGAGACGGGCGAGGAGATCTACTACAACACGGTGCTGCCGAAAGGCATGGGCAGCTTCGCCACCGAGGGAGAAGCGCTGCTGGCGATCGGCGGGAGGATCGCCGACGAGTTCTCGCGCGAATTCTTCCTGCAGCACGCCAACGTGACGAGCCAGAAGGTCGCGCTCGTCGTCGAAGGCCTGCCCAACGCCGCCGCCGAGGAGCAGCTCGCGAGCGAGCTCGTCGGATTGCCGGCCGTCATCGCGGCAACGCCACAGGCTTCGGCGCGGCCGCGCACGTACGACCTGCAGCTCGCAGGGAGCGGCGCGCCGGCCGATCTCGTCGCAAGCGGGGTGCTGAAGCCCCTCAACGCCCAGCTCGGCCAGGCGTGCTTCAGCCTCGGCGCCAGCGCGGGCGACCGGGTCACCGTCGTGCTCGACAAGCGCTGCGCCGATCCGTCGGTGCTGTCGCGGCTCGAGACCAACCTGCCGGCCGGCCTCTACGGCGCGCCGCCGGGGCGGCAGAAGACGGTCATCCGCAATCCGGAGATGCTGAAGAAGCTCGCCATCTAGCGCACGGCGAAGCGGAATGCTCCGGGGGCGGCGCTCAGGCGTCGCCCTCGACGCAGGAGAACGTCACCGTCTCGCCCGGATTCGCTTCGTGCGCATGGCCGAAGCTGATGTGGCCCCGGCCGTGCAGCTTGAACTCCTCGCGGCGCACCTCGAATTCGCCCTCGCCGTCGATCGTGACGAACGTGCCGTTCGAGCTCTGGTCGACCAGCATGAAGTGTTCGCGGCGCCGCTCGATCTTCGCGTGCAGCCGCGATGCCATCCGATCGGCGATCACGACGTCGTTCTGCGCGTCGCGGCCGAGCGAGAGCGACGACACCGCATCGGACAGCTCGAGCGCGCGCTCGCCGTGGCGCAGCGCGAGCCGCGACGCCTTGCGCTTCGGGCGCGGCGCCATCGACGTGAGGTCGGCGGAGTCCTGCCACAGCAGTTCCAGGATCCCGATGTCCTTTTCCTTGCCCTTCACCGTCATGACGTCGACTTCGCGCAGGCGCTCGCGCAGCGCCGCCGACAGCGCCTCGGCGGTCGGCGCCGAAAGGATGACCTGTCCGCTCTTGGCGAGACCGACCATCCGCGCGGCGACGTTGACCGAATCGCCGAAGACATCCCCGTCGCGCTCGATCGCCGCGCCGCAGTGGAAGCCGATGCGGAACGCGATCCGGTAGTTGCCCGCCTGCGCGAAATCGGTCATCCGACCCTGGATCTCGGCGGCGGCGGCCGCCGCCTGGTCGGCGCTCGGAAACGCGACCATCGCCTCGTCGCCGATCGTCTTGATCAGGCGCCCGCCGTGGCCGCGAGACACTTCGTCGACCAGCGTGAGGCACTTGCCGATGGTCGCCAGCGCGAGCGCGTCGCCGACCTGCTCGTAGAGGCGGGTGCTGCCGGCGACGTCGGCGAAAAGGACGGCAATGGTGGGCTCGGACGGGGTCATCGGCGATCGCGTGGGTGCGGGAATGCCTAAGTATAAGCACCCGCGCCGGATTCTGAGCCGGACCCCGTCTATTGCGCCGTCCGCGTCTGCGCGCGGACGGCGTCGAATCGGACGCGCCGCTCCGCAATCACCGCAATGAAATCGTCATCGTCGCGGCGGCGCAGCGTGCAGGTTCCGTACGAGCACTCGCCGATGCAGTGGCCGAAGTACGGACCGGCCGAGCATTCCGCCTCGGTGAACTGCCGGATCGCCCGCTCGGCGAGGGCGAAACGCTGATCGATCTCCGCGAAGTACGCCTCGCGCGCCACCTCGTCCGAAAACGTCGTCGGCGCCAATGTCAGCGCGATCACCACCGGATAGGAAAATGCGGCGCCCGACGCGTAGTCCACGCCCGGCGAAACGAGCCCGGCCAAGAATGCGCCAAGCATCAACGGAGCGGCCACTGCCGATGCTTGCACCAGGGACGCTGCCATCGGACCGGTGACACCTTCCACGAGGCCGTGGGCCGCTTCGGCGACCGCCTGCGATGCGACCAAACTGCGGTGCTGCGTCAGGTCATCCGTCACGGCTTCGCCCGCCGCAAGACCGTCGTGCTCCCGCAACAGGGCGCCGGCAAACAGGATTTCCCGGCGTTGTGCTTCGACGTACCGGTCGCGCCCGAGCGGCGGATACCTGGCTTCGGCAACGACACGGCCGTCCTTGATGCAACGAGCCGTGAGTCGGGAATTGTCGCGAGGCACTTCCACTTCGCCGGGCGTCGCGCGTACGATCACCGGCGCGGCGGTGCGCGCGTTCGCCAGCATGCATTCGGCACCCGGCGGGTCGGTGACGACCAGGATCCTCTGCGTCGTCCCTTGGATCACGGTCGCGCAGCCCCCCGCGCCCAGCAACAGTGCGCATGACAGGAGCGCAGCGAGTCCCATCGCGGCGTGCTTCGGCATCATGA
>Ga0209048_10004690_pt1 | contig 13040 bp, 5 predicted proteins | sample FrelakmetCRP12CR_FD_187146 | JGI IMG/M metagenome (GOLD analysis project Ga0209048, IMG submission 187146) | Freshwater lake sediment microbial communities from the University of Notre Dame, USA, for methane emissions studies - CRP12 CR (SPAdes)... | ecosystem: Environmental > Aquatic >... | reverse complement strand
CCCGCTCCCGCGGGGCTCGGGCCGGCACGGCCGTCGCGGCCCTCCTGCCGGCCGTGCTCGCCCTCACCGGCTGCCAGGTCGCCGTCTCGGCGGTCAGCGTCTGCGGGACGCAGCTGTGCGTCGGTTCCAGCCCCTGGGTCATGGAGGGGTCGACCTTCTACAATCCGGGCCTGAAGCCCTACCAGTCCGGGATCGCCAACGCCGCCGGGACCGTCTCCCTGGCCCAGCAGGCCCACCTCAACACCCTGCGGATCACCGACTTCCTCGACGGCGAGGGCGTGCCCGCGACCGCCGCCTACGACAGCGCGGCGTGGGCGCGGGTCGACGCCATGATCGCGGCGGCGGCATCGTCGGGCCTCCACGTCGACCTGGTCCTCTCCGACTACCGGTCCATGCTCTGGAACAGCTGCATCAACCCCTACACCGCCGACTGGAGGGGCTTCGTGTCGTTCGTGGCCAACCGGGTCAACACGGTGAGCGGCCTCACCTACAAGAACGACCCGGCCATCGCCTTCGTCTCGATCTCCGGGGAGCCCCTCGCCGTCGGCAGCCACCAGTTCACGACGCCGGGCGGCCAGTCCTGCACCATCACCTACTCCACCGCCGACCTGACCAACTTCTACCGCGCCACCACCGGCGCCTGGAAGGCCGCTGGTGGGTCCGTCCTGGTCAACTCGGGCGGCCTGAGCTACCTCGACTGGAACTCGGGCATCGACTGGACGTCCATCTTCTCGCTCCCCACCAACGACTTCTGCGCCATCAAGACCTACGGCGGCATGCTGGCCTGGGCCCCGAACGCCGCCAACTACTGCGCCGCGATCGGAAAGCCGATCATCGACGAGGAGTTCGGCTGGACGCAGAGCAACGGCGACGCCCAACGCGCCTTTCTCTTCGGCGTGACGTACGCACAGCTCCGCTCAATGCACTTCGCCGGCGTGGCCTTCTGGAATCTCGGCTACGAGGTCGCATCGACGAGCTACGAGGTCAACCCCTCGACGCCGCTCACCTTCTCCGCCGTTCAGGGTGGGCTGTAGCAGCACCGTACCGGGCCGTGCTCCGTCTTCCACCGAGGGCCCAGAACCAGCGCCGACGGCCGGAGCCCGCCCTTGGCCATACGGCCCGTTCGCGTCGCGACGGAGGCTCGGCAGCGGGCTGACGATGCGAAGGGGGAATGACCGGTTTGGTCGTCCGGAGACCCATTTCCGCTCATTGCCCGTCATGTTCATGATGTTCTCCGTGAGGGGAATAGGCCGTTGCCTCGACGTAATTCAAGGTGGTACTCCTTGGTCCGTCACCGCACGCTGAGCCGAACAAGGGGATATCGAATGAGTGGTCGACGGGCTGTTTCGGCTCGCCGTGCCGGTGCGGTGCTGGTCACCGCCTGCACGGTCACGCTCGGTCTGGTGAACGTCCTCGCCGGGCCGTCCGGCGCCGCGGGCGCCGCGGTCTCGATCGTCACGTCGACCAACGGCGTCGCTTCCACCGACCCCAACGCCGCCGCCGTCCCCAACCTGGCACCCGGCGCCCCGGTCACGTGGACCTACCAGGTGACCAACACCGGTTCGACCAGCGTGGCGCGCTCCCAGGTGGTCGTCGCCGACAACCAGCCCGGCGTGACGCCCGCCTTCGACCACGAGGTGACCGGCAACGGCGACGCCAGCCTCGATCCGGGCGAGGTGTGGGTCTACTCGGCCACCGGCGCGGCGCTGAACCTCGCCAGCCCGCCGTTCGGCGTCACCGTGCAGGTCAACTCGTGCACCGCCGTGGCCACCCAGCTCCCGCGGTCCGCCTACCTCGGCACCGGCACCGTGACCGTCCCCGGGGCAACCGCCAGCGCGTCGTCCGCCTACTGCAACCCGGCCAACGCCGCGTACCCGTACCTGCAGCCGGGCTTCGCCCAGACGCAGCTGGCCAAGGGCCTGAAGAACCCCATCGTGTTCGCGTTCGCCCCCAACGGCGACATCTACATCGGCGAGCAGTCCGGGATCATCCTGATCTACCGCAACGGCGCGGTGCTCCCGACCCCGATGGTCACCCTGCCCAACGTCTACGGCTCCGGTGAGTGCGGCCTGCTCGGGCTCGCCCTCGACCCGAACTTCGCGACCAACGGCTACCTCTACGCCTCCTACACCGTGGCCACGACCAGCGCCTCCGGGGCCGCCCAGCAGTTCGCCCAGCTGTCACGGTTCACGGTGGTCAACAACACCATCAACCCGTCGACCGAGAAGGTGTACTACCGGGGCAACCAGCTCCAGAACCTGCACCACAGCGCGAACGACCTCCACGTCGGCCACGACGGCAAGCTGTGGTGGTCCGTGGGCGACAACGTGCCGTCGATCAGCAACGCCCAGACCCTGACCAACATCTACGGCAAGATCCTCCGCTTCAACCTCGACGGCACGATCCCCGCCGACAACCCCTTCGTCCACGTCCCCAACGCCGTGCCCGCGATCTGGTCCTACGGCCTGCGCAACCCCTTCCGGTTCTCGTTCCTCCCCGACGGCAGGCCCGTCGAGGAGGACACGGGCTCGAGCTACTGGGAGGAGCTCAACGTGCTCCAGCCCGGCGGCAACTTCGGGTGGCACTTCGTCGAGGGCAACTGCGGGAGCTGCGGCTCCATCAACCCGGCCTTCGCCTACGGCCACCTCCCGACCGACGGCGCGGCCTCGGCCATCGCCGCCTACTCCGGCTCGGTGTTCCCGCAGCAGTACGGCAACGTCGTGTTCTTCGGCGACTACAACCGACGCGACATCGAGGCGGTCCGGTTCGACCCGACCTACTCCACCGAGATCTCCGACACCGTCTTCTCCAGCAACGCCGGGACGATCGCCGACCTCCAGGAGGGGCCGGACGGCAGCCTGTACTTCGTCAGCATCTTCGAGGGGACGTTCTCCAAGATCAGCGTGACCGGCCCCTTCCCGCCCGTCGCAGCCGCGTCGGCGACCGCCGGGAGCGGCCTGGGGGTGCAGCTGTCGTCGGCCGGGTCGTCCGATCCCTACGGGCTCCCCCTCACCTACTCCTGGGACTTCGGCGACGGCGCAACGTCGGCCGCCCCGAACCCGTCGCACACCTACGGCGCCGGCGGGACCTACACCGTCACCCTCACGGTGGGCAACGGCACCCAGACGGCCAAGTCCGTCACCAGGGTCATCGCCGGGCACGCGCCGCCGACGGCGATGATCACCTCGCCAGCGCTCAACGCGACCTACAGCGGTGGGGACACGATCTCGTTCAGCGGCACGGCCACCGACGCCGGCGGCAACCCGCTCCCCGCCGGCGCGTTCACCTGGCAGGCCGACTTCTACCGCAACGGCGTCGCCCAGCCCTTCTACACCTCCGAGGCCCCGCACCCCTACTACGGGCCCACGTCGGGGGTCACGAGCGGCACCTTCCCCATCCCCCAGGACCTCTCCAACAACGCCACGAGCTTCTACCGGATCACCGTGACGGTCGTGGACTCCCTCGGCGTCCGCACCGTCGTGACCCGGGACATCCATCCGAACCAGACCAGCTGGTCCGTCAACACCAACGTCCCGGGCGCGGCATACGCGGTCGACGGGACCTGGTGGACGGCGCCGTCGACCAATCCCGACGGGGTCGGCATCCAGCACGTCCTGAGCGGCGTGCCCACCCAGACGGTCGGGGGCGTGAAGTACCGCTTCAACGGCTGGAGCGACGGCAGCGCCCTCACCGACCCGATCACGACGGGGTCGGCGAGCGCCTCCTACACGGCCAACTACGACCAGGTGCAGAGCACCCTGCCGTCGGGCTGGCAGACCACCGACGTGGGCAGCCCGCTCATGGCGGGCGTCACCGACTACGCGCCCGCGAGCCAGACCTTCTACCTCGACGGCTCCGGGTCCGACGTCTACGGCACCAAGGACCAGTTCCGCTACGCCTACCAGCCCCTCACCGGGGACGGCACCATCATCGCCCGCCTCCGGTACCAGACGAACTCGGACCCGTGGGCCAAGGCGGGCGTCATGTTCAAGGAGTCCGCGACCGCCGGGGCGACCTTCGTAGACGCGCTGACCAGCCCCAACGTCAGCGCCACGAACCCCAACATCAACGGCGTGGGCTGCAACGCCAACGGCTGCCTCAGCCCGCTCCCACCGGTGACCCCGGCCGTCGGCCACGGCCAGCGCATGCAGTACACCGGCTCGAAGTCCATCACTCCGGCCAACTCGCCGGCCAACTACCGCTCGCCCAACGAGTGGCTCAGGCTGCAGCGCAAGGGCAACACGTTCACGTCCTGGGCGTCCACCGACGGCCAGACGTGGACCCAGATCGGCTCCGCCACCGTGACCATGAACGCCTCGGCGACGGTCGGGCTGTTCGTCACCTCCCACGACGTCGGCCAGTACAGCACGGTGGCCTTCGACAACGTGTCGGTGAGCACCACGGCGCCGCCGCCGCCTCCGCCGCCGCCGCCGCCGCCGAGCCCCCTGCCGTCGCCATGGCTCGACACCGATATCGGCTCCCCGGCGCTCGCCGGGTCGGCCAGCTACGCCAGCGGCACGGGGGTGTTCACGGTCAACGGGGCCGGCGCCGACATCTACGGCACCAACGACCAGTTCAACTACGTCTACCAGAACCTCTCGGGGACCGGGAACGGCACCATCATCGCCCGGGTGGCGTCGCAGACGAACACCAGCTCCAACGCCAAGGCGGGCGTCATCTTCAAGCAGTCGACCACGGCCGGGTCTCCCTACGTCATGATCGCGGTGGGGCCGGGAGGCACGGTCAAGGTGCAGTCGAACTTCAACAGCTCGACGACGGTCACCGGCACCTACAGCTTCCCGAACGTCTGGATGAAGCTGACCAGGGCCGGGAGCACGTTCACCGCCTCGCTGTCCAGCGACAACGTCACCTGGACCCAGGTCCTCTCGAAGAGCGTCACCCTGACGACCCCGGGCACGGTCGGGATCTACGAGTGCTCCCACAACGCCTCGGCGCTCGGCACGGCGACCTTCGACAACGTCAGCTTCACCCCGGCGCCGTAGGAGCTGCAGCGGTCCGCGGACCCCAGCCCTGACGACGACCGGGGCCCGAACACCCCCACCACAACCTTGCACAGCGGAGGATGACCTGATGGACCCCCGAGATCGGGAACGGCTCGACACCGGGCGTGGGCGTGTTCCGGTGCGGCACCGGGCCCTCGCGACCATGGCCACGGTGGCCGCCCTCGCGGCCGGCATGCTCGCGCTGGTGACGGCGGCGTCGGCGCCGGGACCTGCCGGCGCGGCCGGAGCGGCCCAGGACTGGCCCACCTTCCTCCAGAGCACGTCCCGGACGGCGGCCACGACCGACCCGAACCTCACCGTGGCCAACGCACCGCAGCTCACCCTGAAGTGGACGACGACGACCGGTGGGCCGATCGCGGCGGCGACCTCCATCGTCGGCACGACGGCCTACGTGGGCTCCTGGGACGGCTACGAGTACGCCGTCAACACCGCGACGGGCGCCGTCCTCTGGAAGACCTTCCTCGGCACGACGACCAACGCAGCCTGCCCACCCTCGCCGATCGGCGTCACGTCGACGGCGGCCGTGGTCAGCGTGGCGGGGATCAACGGCGGGAACCCGGTGGTGTACGTCGGCGGTGGTGACGCCTACTGGTACGCCGTCGACGCGGCCACCGGCACCGTCCTCTGGAAGCTGTTCGTCGGGGACACCTCCCAGACCGGCGCCCACTTCAACTGGTCGAGCCCGCTCATCGTCAACGGCGCCGCCTACGTCGGCGTGGCCAGCAACTGCGACAACCCCCTCGTCCAGGGTGGGCTGCTCAAGGTCGACCTCGCCTCCCAGCAGGTCGTCGCCCAGCACTGGTTCGTGCCCGCCGGGCAGCTCGGCGGGAGCGTCTGGACCGCACCGGTCTACGACGCCGCCACCAACACGGTCTTCGTGTCCAACGGCAACCTCAACGACTACACCCAGACGGAGTCGCAGTCGATCGTGGCCCTCGACGCCACGGCCCTGACGACGAAGAGCTCGTGGCAGCTCCCCTTCGCGGCCGCGGTCACCGACTCCGACTGGAGCACGTCGCCCACCCTCACGACCGACGCCAACGGCGACCAGCTCCTCTCGGTGGGCAACAAGAACGGCGTGGTGTACACGCTCAACCGCAACAACCTGGCGGCCGGCCCCGTCTGGCAGCACCAGGTCGCCATCGGCGGTGACTGCCTGACGTGCGGCGAGGGCACGGTGTCCGCCGGGAGCTTCGCCAACAACGTCCTGTACTACGCCGGCGGCCACAACGTGCTCAACGGGCACGGCGCGAACGGCTCGATCCGCGCGCTCGACTCGGCCACCGGCAACGAGCTGTGGGTCCACCAGACGGATCAGCCCATCATCGGCTCTGCGGCCCTCGTCAACGGCGTCATCGCCGAGGTCGAGGGCTCCACGTTCGAGGTCCTCGACGCCTCGAGCGGCGCGCTGCTGTACTCGTACCTGCTCCCCGCCCCGTCCTACGGCGGGGTCACCTTCGCCCAGGGGCTGTTCTTCGTGGGCGGCTACGACGGCAAGCTCTACGCCTTCGGCCTCGCCGCCGCCCCGAAGCCCCCGCCGGCCGACCCGAACTGCCCCCCCGGGTTCACCTGCCAGGACATCAAGAAGCCGCCCGCCGGCTCCGAGCAGAGCGCCAGCGGCGTCCTGACGGTGACGGGGGGCGGCGCCGGGATCAAGGGCACCGGTGACCAGTTCCGGCTCGTCTCCAAGGCCGTGACCGGCGACTCCCAGGCGAGCGTGCGGCTCGTCGCCCAGGCCAACCCCGGCAACTCGAATCCCGCCCAGGCCGGGCTCATCGTCCGCCAGAGCCTCGACCCCTCCTCGCCCTACTACGCGATCCTCGCCTACCCCAACGACACGAGCCTGTCGCCCCCCGGGCCCGATCTCCAGGTCTGGTACCGGTCGGCGTTCGGCAAGAACCCCACGCAGCTGGCCAAGTACCCGGTCACGCTGCCGGTCTCGGTCATGGTCCAGCGCCAGGGCAACTCCTTCAGCGCCGGAATCTCCTCCGACGGCACGACCTACACGCTCATCCCCGGGTCGTCGACCGGCCTCGACCTGCCCGCGACGACCCTGCAGGGCCTCGCCGTCGACTCCGGGTCCGGGTCGAACACGAGCACCGCGTCGTTCGCCAACCTGGCCGTCGGCGGCCCGCCCGCCACGGCGATGGCACCGCCGGCCCCGGCCGATCCGTGCCCCTCGCCATGGACCTGCGCGGACGTGGGCAACCCCAAGCCGATCGGCGACACGACGGCGTCGGGCGCCTCGCTCACCCTCGCCGGCACCGGCGCGGGCTTCGGCGGGGCGACCGACTCCGCGCACTTCGTGTACCAGCCCGTCACCGGCAACCAGTCGATCAGCGCCCAGGTGGTGACCCAGGCCGGGGCGCCGGTGAAGTCCCAGGCCGGCCTCATGATGCGGGCGAACGCCAGCCCCAGCGCCCCGATGTACAGCGTCTACCTCAATCCGGGGGGCAGCGCCACGGTCCAGTGGCGGGCCTACGACGGCATCAAGTGGACCCATCCGCTCCCGCTCACGGGGACCACCTCGCCGGCCTACCTGCAGATCGCCCGCTACCAGGACACCCGCTTCACCCCGCCCGTGACCTTCTTCTCGGCCGCGACGTCCCCGGACGGCATCACCTGGAACCCGGTGCTCGGCTCGACCGTGGCCATCGGCATGGGATCCGGCTCCTACCTGGCCGGCGTGGCGGCGACCAGTGCCAGTGCCACCGCGACCGCCCCGGCGGTGTTCAACAGCGTCACGCTCACCGGGGTGAGCGTGCCGCCCCCGGGCATCTGCCCGTCGGGCTACGCCTGCGCCGACGTCGGCACCGGGATCCCCGACGGGAACCAGCTCTTCCTCAACAACACCTGGACCGTGCAGGCCGCCGGCAACCTCTACGGCGTCTACGACACGTTCCGCTTCGCCGACGCGCCCTTCCCCGCCGACCCGGCGAACTCGGTCAACGGCGACGGCACCATCGCCGCGCACGTCGTGTCCCAGACGGGAGGTGGTCCGTTCATGCGGTCCGGGGTGATGATCCGCTCCGGCACCGACCCCCAGGCCCCCTACTACGGGGTGTTCGTCACCCCGTCGAGGGGCGTCGCCGTCCAGTGGCGGTCGACGAAGGCCGCCCAGACCGCCCAGGTGATCCTCCCGGCGTCACCCGCCACCGCCGCCCCGCTGTTCGTGCTCGCCTCGCGGTACACCGACACGGCTCACGGGGTCGTCTACTACAGCGCCAGCACCTCCCCCGACGGCAAGACCTGGACCCTGGTCCCCGGCTCGACCGTCGCCCTCAACCTGCCCGGGCCCCTCGTCGCGGGGATCGCCAGCGAGTCCAACAGCTCCAACAACCAGGCCGTCGCCACCTTCGACAGCGTCGGGCAGCTCGGCGGCTCGCAGCCACCGCCCAACACCTGCCCGTCCGCCTGGTCGTGCACCGATATCGGCGGCGCCCTGCCCGCCGGCCAGGACCAGCTGTCCAACGGCACGTGGAGCGAGATCGGCGGCGGGGGCGACATCTGGGGAACGGCCGACGCCTTCCACCTCGTCTCCCAGGCGCTCACCGCCGACGGCACGGTCACCGCCCACCTCACCGCCCAGCAGGCGACCTCGCCCTGGGCCAAGGCCGGCCCGATGGTGCGGGCGACCACCGACGCGGGCTCGATGTACTACGCGGCGTTCGTCACGCCCGCGAACGGCATCAGCATCCAGTGGCGATCGGCGCAGGGCGCGACCACCAGCCAGCTCCTGACGCCCGGCACCGTCCCCGCCTACCTGATGATCGGCCGCTACACGACGAGCGGGGCCAGCCCCCAGACCTCCTACACCGCCTACACGTCGCCGGACGGGAGCACGTGGACCCCGGTGGCGGGATCGACCGTGCCACTCGCCATGTCCGGCCCGCTCCTCGCCGGGTTCGCCGTCACGTCCCACAGCCAGGGGACCGGCTCGTCCGTCACCCTGGACTCCGTCGCCGTTGCGGCCGGTGAGCTCGCCCCGCCGGGGGTGTGCCCCGTGGCCTGGCAGTGCGGCGACGTCGGGACGGCCAAGCCGGCCGGTGGCCAGAACCTGGCGGGCGGCGTGTGGACGCTGCAGGGCGGCGGCGGCGACATCTGGGGCACGGCCGACGCGTTCCACTACGTCTGGCAGTCCCTGGCGGCCGACGGCAGCATCGGCGCCCGGATGGTCTCCCAGACCAACACGAGCGCATGGGCCAAGGCCGGCCCGATGCTGCGCGCCAGCACGGATCCCGGCGCGCCGTACTACGCCGTCTTCGTCACCCCCGCCAACGGCATCGCGGTCCAGTGGCGCACCGCCCAGGGCGGCTCGACGAGCCAGGTCACGACGGCGGGCACGGTGGGGACCTACCTCCAGGTCTCCCGGTCGGGCACGACGTTCACGGCGTCGACGTCGCCGGACGGGGTGACGTGGACACCGATCCCGAAGTCGACGGTCTCGCTGGCGAACCTCAGCGGCCCGATCCTCACCGGCCTCGCGGCCACCTCCCACAACACGGGGGCGCTGTCGACGGTCGTGGTGGACTCGGTGGTGACGAGCCCCTGAGCCCCCCGCCTACAGCGCCTTGCCCGGGTTGAGGATGCCCAGCGGGTCGAGGGCCTGCTTGATCCGGCGTGACAGGTCCAGGACGCCCTCGCCGAGCTGAGGGCCGAGCCACGCCCGCTTGAGCGTGCCGATGCCGTGCTCGCCGCTGATCGTCCCGCCCAGGGCCAGGGCGACCTCCATGACCTCCGCGAAGGCGATCTGCGCACGCTCGACCGCGTCCGGGTCGTGGCGGTCGAAGGTCACCAGCGGGTGGAAGTTGCCGTCGCCGGCGTGCCCGATGACCGCGATCAGCGTCGCCCGGCGGGCCGCCACCGCCTCGACGCCCGCGACCAGCTCGGGGATCCGGGGGATGGGCACCCCGACGTCCTCGATGAGCACCGTCCCGAGCCGCTCGACCGCAGGAATGGCCATGCGGCGTGCGGCCATGAGCTGCTCGCCCTCGTCCTGGTCGTCGGTCGAGGCCACGTAGTCGGCCCCGGCCTGCTCGCAGGCCCGCTCCATGACCTTCACCTCGGCGGCCGCCTGGGCCCCGCCGGCATCCGAGCGGCCCAGCAGAAGCGCCCCGCAGGACCGGTCGAGCCCCATCCTCGTCCGGTCCTCGACGGCACGGATCGCGGTGCGGTCCATGAGCTCGAGGGCGGCCGGCCGGACGCGCCCGACGATCTCCGTGACCGCCCCGCCCGCCGCGATCACGTCGGGGAAGGTGGCGACCAGCGTCGTCGCCGGGGGCGGAGGCGGCCGCAGCCGGAGGGTGGCCTCGGTGACGATACCGAGGGTGCCCTCGGACCCGACGAACAGCCGCTTGAGGTCGTAGCCCGCCACGTCCTTGATCGTCCGGCCTCCGAGCCGGACGGCGGACCCGTCGGCCAGGACGACCTCCATCCCGAGGACGTAGTCCGTGGTGACGCCGTACTTCACGCAGCACAGCCCGCCGGCGTTGGTGGCCAGGTTCCCCCCGATCGAGCAGATCTCGAAGCTCGACGGGTCCGGCGGGTACCACAGCCCGTGCTCGCGGGCGGCGTCCTTCACCTCGACGTTGAGAAGGCCGGGCTCGACGACCGCGACCATGGCCGCGGGGTCGACGCGGATGCGACGCATCCCCACCGTGGACAGGGTGATGCATCCGTCGACGGCCGTCGAGCCCCCGGACAGTCCGGTCCCGGCCCCGCGGGGCACGACCGGGACCCGGTGCGCGGCGGCGACCCGCAGGGTCGCCTGCACGTCGGCCGTACAGGTCGCCCGGACCACGGCCAGCGGCGTCCCGGGCACCACCATGTCGGCCCGATCCCACCGGTAGGCCTCCACGATGTGGCTGTCGGCGACCAGTGCCCCGTCCGGCAGCACGGCGGCCAGGTCGGCCAGGACAGCGGCGCGGTCGCCCATCGGGCCACCGTATCCCCGGGCGGACGCCGACCCCCGGTGCCGGCGTGCCACCGGTCGGGACGAGGACGGGGCAGGCTCCCGTGGCATCAGTCGGCCCCGGCTGTCGCCCGTTCGTCCCGGGGATCCCACCGTGGCCCCGCTGTAGGGTTGCGGCATGCACGCCGTGGTCAACCATCTGCACTTCACCGAGCCGGTCGATCCCGCGCTCTTCGGCCAGGCCGAGCGCGACCTGGCCCCGGCGATGCGCGCCATCGCGGGCTTCCGCGGCTTCCACGTCATCCAGGCCGCGGTCGATCATGCCATCCTCGTGATCATCTGCGACACGGCGGAGGCTGTCGACCGGCTCGCGACGGAGGTCGGCTCTCCCTGGATGCGGGCGAATGTGCTCCCGCTCCTCGCGCGTCCGCCGGATCGCCACGTCGGCCCGGTCGTCGCGACGACCGGCCTCGGGTAGCGCCCGCCCGGGCCCGAGGCTCTCCTCCGGGCCTCCCCGGGGAACCGGTCGACACCCCTACGTCCGCGCCGGGACCTGGGACCGGATGGTGCGGAGGGTGGCGCGCATGACGTGGCCGACGAAGGGGCGGATCAGCCACCAGTACCGGGCCATCTCGCGACGGGAGACCGCGTCGGTGGTGGCCGTCCGGCACTCGTAGGTGAGGACGCTGCGTCCCTCGCCATCGGGGCGGACGAGGAAGTGGCAGGCGATCTTCCCCCATCCGGCCTCGTCGAACGCCGGGAACTCGTCGAGCGGGACATCGCGCCACTCGATCTCGGCCTTCCAGAACCGGCCGACGGCGCCGAAGGCGAGCTCGCGCCCCGGTTCCTCCCCGAGGACGAGCCACCCCGGCACGTCCTCGGCGCCAGCCGCCAAGCGGAGCTCGGCGACCGGCTCCGGCGAGCGGCCCCGCAGCCTCGCGGGCAGGCCGCGGACGAAGAACGACGCCAGCAGCAGCGGGGACCGGACGGACAGGAAATCCAGCTCCCGTGCCGCTGGATACACCGTCTCGATGGGGGCGTCCACGACGAGGTGCTCGGTGATGGCGACGTCGTAGACCGGCAGGTACCGGTCGATCAGCAGGTCGCCGGCCCGGTCGCTCGCTTCGGTCGGACGAGCAACCTCGGTCATCTCGACATCGTAGAGCGCGCCGTCCGAGGCTGGCCGCGCCGGCTGCCACGGCGCGTGGCCCTCGGCCACCTGTCCAGGAGGTGGCGCCAGATGCCACTCTTGTGCCGTGGAGGACAGGGTGGGGGCCACGGACGGACACGCCGGGGGGCGCATACCGGGCTTGGACGGGCTGCGGGGTGTGGCCGTCCTGGCCGTCCTGGCCTTCCACTTCGGCGTCGCAGGCGTCCGCGGCGGGTTCCTCGGCGTCGACGTCTTCTTCGTCCTCTCGGGCTACCTCATCACCTCCCTGCTGATCGCCGAATGGGGGCGGACGGGCTCGATCGGTCTCCGGGCGTTCTGGACCCGGCGTGGCCGCCGCCTCCTCCCCGGCCTCCTGACGGTGCTGGGAGGGCTCGCCCTGTGGGTGACGGTCGAGGGTGTCGACCGGTCCGGGCTCCGGGGCGACGCCCTGGCCACCCTCGCGTTCGTCGCGAACTGGCGCGACCTCGTCGCCGGGCACGGGTACTTCACGCAGGCCGGCCCGCCCTCGCTCCTGCTCCACACGTGGTCGCTGGCGATCGAGGAGCAGTTCTACGTCGTGTGGCCGTTGGTGGTCCTCGTCGTGCTGCGCCACTCCGGCGTCCGCAGCCTCCGGCGCGTCGCGCTGGCCTGCGCGGCCATCTCGGCGGCGCTGCTCGTGGTCCTCCACGGCGTCGGAGCGGGCACCGACCGTCTCTACTACGGGACCGATACCCGCGCCCAGGCGGTGCTGCTCGGTGCGGCGCTGGCCGCCTGGCTGGCGGACGACCGCCCGAAGCAGTCGTCCGGAGCCCGTGGGGTTGCAGCCGGGTCCCTCCTCGGGGGGCTCGCCCTCGTGTGGGCCGTGCACGCCCTCGACGGATCCTCGCCCGTGCTCTACGAGGGCGGGTTCACCGCGGTCGCGCTGGCCGCCGTCGCCGTGATCGCCGGGCTCGTG
>Ga0209048_10004689_pt1 | contig 13042 bp, 11 predicted proteins | sample FrelakmetCRP12CR_FD_187146 | JGI IMG/M metagenome (GOLD analysis project Ga0209048, IMG submission 187146) | Freshwater lake sediment microbial communities from the University of Notre Dame, USA, for methane emissions studies - CRP12 CR (SPAdes)... | ecosystem: Environmental > Aquatic >... | reverse complement strand
GGCCGCGGTCATGGCCCCCAGGATGGCCCGCGGGTCGTCGCCGGCGTCGATGGCCTCCTGTGTGATGCGCACGGCGGTGGTCCGGTCGCCCGCCTCGATCGCGGTGGTCAGCCCGCCCAGGTCGCTCATGTCGGTTCCTCTCCTCGCGTGTCGCCCGCACCCCTGTGCGCAGACCGGAATCCAGTTGAACGTGCGTCGCTCGAGGTTGCCCCGCCGGTCACCCGTCAGGTCGCAGCAGTACTGGCGTGAGCAGTGCGGATCCGATCGCATTCCGTGACGAATGCGTCCCCCTCCGCCGTGTAGCCAATGGCGCACTCGACATAGGTAATCCACCGACTGGTCCACGCTCCCGGCTGGTCGATTCCCGGAAGCTCGATGGCATACGTGCAGTCACGCAGGAGCAGCACTCGGTAGTTGCGCCAGAGGGCATCGATCATCGTGGCCCCCAAGCACATGTCGAGTGCAAAGCCGACACAAACCAGAGTTCTCACTCGGAGGTTACGGAGCAGCGAGTCAAGCCTGGTGTCGAAGAACCCGCTGTGAGTGTGCTTGCGGACGAAGTAGTCGCCAACCTTCGGCTCGCTGTACTGGTTGTACTTCAACACGTCGGAGTCGCCGTAGAAGTACTCCCGCGGGTCGACCCGGTCCTCGCAGTAGAGGTCGTCCACGTCAACGTGCTGCGTGTCCCATTTGTTCTCCCAGTACGCCGATTCATGCAAGGCGATTCTGGGCGCGCTGTTCGCCAGGTAGATGACCGGGAGTCCAACCGATCGAGCTGCTTCCAAGACCGGGGCGATGCACTCACGGATCACGGTGCCCGATTCCGACGCGCTGTGGTCCGAAAGCATCCCCGAGTAGCTGCGGTTGCTGCCTCCTTCAGGACCATAGATGTCGACTACGACGACCGCCGTCTCCGTCAGGTCAAGTACGAGGTCCTTCTCTGCGAAACCCAGGAACGCTCCAGGCGGGAACATTCGGTAGTAGCGACCCTTGATCCTGAGTTCCTCATTCATCGTTTGCCCTCGAATGCCGGGTTAGTGACAGGTCAGGAACTTCCGATTGCGCTGTTCGGGCACATTGCCGTGCGTTCAGGAGAAGTCCGCGCCGCCGTTCACGTCGACCACGGCGCCTGTTATGAAGCTTGATAGGTCCGACGCGAGAAACAGAACTGCCCCGGCGATATCGACCGGGAGTCCAGGGCGCTTCACCAAGGTTGCGTCGACCATCGCTTGCTGGTCTGCTGCCGGGGTGAACGCCTCGTGGAATGGCGTCTGGAGCACGAGGCCAGGGGCAACACAATTCACCGTGATATCCGGGCCTAACTCCTTCGCCAGAGCCCTGGTGAGTCCAATCAAGCCGGCCTTTGCAGAGACGTACGCCACCGTGCCCACTCCGCCACCAGTTCTTGCCGCCAGGGAGGAAACGTTGACAATCCGCCCATGCGCGCGCATGTGTCGCACGACCGCCCGGCTGCAGTACATGGCGCTCGAGAGGTTGAGGTCGATTACGCGACCCCAATGCTGGTCGGTCATCTCCCTGAGACCAACGCGGGCAACGAGCCCACCAGCGTTGTTGATGAGGATGTCGATGTGTCCGAAAGCGTCCGCGACCGCGGCCATTGCTCGGTCCACTTCGTGGCTGTCACATACGTCGACCCGCAGGGCGAGAGCCCGTCGGCCGAGAGCCTGGATCGAGGCGGCCGTGTCTGAGTCGGCGTGTTGGTGATAGGTGACTGCGACGTCGGCGCCACTCTCGGCCAGGGCGATCGCAATTCCTCGCCCAATGCCAATATTGCCGCCCGTTACGACCGCCGTGCGGCCGGTTAAATCTATCTGCATGTTGTCAGCCTTGCGCTCCGGGTAGTCGAGTCCCGTTAGTACCGCCCGTAGTCAGCGGCCATCTCGAAGGCAGCCATGACGTTCGCGGGCGGCACAAGTGCCTGAATGTTGTGAACGGCGGCGAAGACGAAGCCGCCGCCTGGAGCGAGATCATCGATGCGGCGCTTCACCTCATCGGCTACCTCCTCCGGTGTACCGAAGGGCAGGTTCCATTGCGTGTCTACTCCGCCGCCCCAGAAGACGATGTCTTGGCCGTAGGCGGCCTTGAGGCGCCTTGTATCCATCCCACGCGCGCTGACCTGGACCGGATTGATGATGTCGACGCCAATCTCTATCAGATGAGGGATTAGGTCGAAAACTGCGCCACAGCTGTGATAGAAGATCTTGGCCTTCGTCTTCTGCCTGACTGCTTCGAAGAGTCTGCGATGCCTTGGCTTGACCAAAGAGACATATAGGTCGGGGCTGATGATCCAGGCCTCCTGGCTGCAGATGTCGTCGGCGAAGGTGAACACGTCGAGATAATCACCAACTTGCTCGAGGTAGTTCGTGGCTGCCTCGATGTAGGCGTCAGTCACGCGATCCAGCAGGCGTTCACCGAAGCCAGGCTCCGTCAGCATGCCCATCAGGGCATCCTCAAGACCCACGAGCTTCCAGCCCTGTTCGAAGATCCCACCAATGCCCATGAACGAGCCACCTACCAGCCCGAATTCCGTTTCTTCGTAGATGGCTCTGGCCACCTTCCTGAGCGCCGGCGGAGACTCGATCGGCGGAGGCCAGGAGTAGGCCTCGACTCCTTCCACCGCGGGAGGCCGGATGGGGAACTCCACGCGGTCGAAGTAGAACGGCGAGTCCTTGGGCATCTTGAGTTTGATGCCCCACCGGTCGTGGTAGGCGAGGTACTCCCCTTCATCTTGGACGGGCGGGAACGTCACGGCCCCTCGTGGTAGATGGACCAGGCGAGTGTCCGCCTGCAATCGGTCCAGTAGGTCGTCGGAGAGATATGCGAGCTGTTGGACCTGATCGATGATCGCGATATCCTCGTTCGGAAGACCGAGAAACGACCTGAGTTGCTCGTAGGTTGAAGCCGCGATTGATGTCGTGGACGACCCTCCGAGGTCGATGGGAACCCGGTCTGGCTCGTGATGCTCGAGTGCTGCCGTCAAACGCTCACGCGGCGTCATCGTCTCCTCCGATGCAGGATTGCTCCGGTTGCGTGAGGGACTTGGAGCGACGCGCCATGAGGCCTCGATGAGGGAGTTCGCGTCGCCCCAACCGGGGAGCTCGCCGGTGCTGCGGCGGGTTGTATTGAGCCGGGTCTCCCGCCGCAGACACCGATCCCGTCACGCCCAGGAGGAGGTGTCTCCGCCTACAGAGCGCACTGGCCAATCCACTGGTCGATGTTGTCCTTGGTGACGGAGGCGGTCGGGGTGAGCAGCTGGCGGGCGATAGGCCGGTTCATCAGGATGTCGTAGGCGGCCCTGACCGTATACACGCCGATCATGTAGCTCGTCTGGAGCGCGGTACCCGCGTACGTGCCGTTCTTGATGTCCTGGCAGGCCTGCTTGAAACCGCCCACGCCGTAAACCTTGATCTTGCCTTCCTTGCCGGCGGCCTGGATGGCCTGGAGGGCGCCGAGGCCCATCCCGTCGTCCTGCGCCATGACAGCGTCGATGTTGGGGTACTTGGTCAGAAAGTCCGTCATCACCGTGACGGCCTCGTCCTTGCTCCAGTGGGCCGTCTGGGTCCCGAGGACATTGAAGCTCGCGCCGGTGTCTTTCCAGGCGGCTTCAAGCCCATTCTGGCGGTTGATGACGTCGGTCTGGCCCGGGTTGCCCTGGATGATGACCACGTTGCCCTTACCGCCCATCTGTTGGTCCATCATCTGGCCGATGGCGTAGCCCTGGTCGTACGACTGCGCCCCAACGAACGTCTTCGTGTACGCCTGGCCGTCCTTGTTGGTGTCAGCGTTGAACATGACGACGGGGATCCCCGCGGCTTGCGCTGCCTTCAGGCTCGGGACGATCGCCACGGGGTCGACAGCGTTGACGGCGATGACCGACGGCTTCTTCGTGATGCAGTCCTGGACCATGGAGGCCTGCTTCTGCGGATCCCCTGCAGGATCGAGCTGCGTCACATTCGCGTTGTAGATCTTCGCTTCATCGGTCATTCCCATGATGATCTGGGTGATGGAGGGATGGTCTGCGACGTTCTCGACGGCACAGATGCTGAGCGCCTTCGCCTGGACGGCACCAGAACTGGCCGCTGGAGCCTGCGTCGCCGAGCTTGAGCATGCTCCGACGGCCAGCACAGCGACTGCGAGGCTGACGAGTAGCTTACGAGAAAGCACCTTCAATCCTCCTGGGCACCTAATCAAGGGGTTCGATTCACCAACACGCCATTCGATCTCCTCCTCAGCGACGGGCGACTGATGTTTGACAGAGAAGGCCGACTTACGACCCGCGAATTGACGGCGTCGAGCACCACCACCGCGATGAGGATCACGGCGGTGACGCCGATCTGGTAGTAGGTGGAGACGCCCACGGCATTCATCCCGTTCGCAAGGACGCCAAGAACGATGACGCCGATCAAGGCCCCGCCAATGCCACCACGGCCCCCAAACATGCTGGCGCCTCCGATGATCGCGGCCGCGATGGAGGTCAACGAGGCGTTCGCCCCAACTTGCACGCTGCCGGAATTAAGGCTCGAGGCCAGCAGAACCCCCGCAATGCCAGACAGAGTGCCCGCGATGATGAACCCAAGCAGCTTATGGTTCTGGACGGCGATCCCGGTGACGAACGCTGCATCGGCGTTGCCGCCGACCGCATAAAGGTTCCGCCCGGTGCGGGTGTAGACGAGGAACCCATGCAACACCGCAGAGATGACCAGCACGATCAGCACCGGTGTTGGGACGAACAGAATGTCACCGCCGCCGAATTCGGTGAATGCGGGTATGGTTCCCGCGATTGGCTGCTGGTGCGTGTAGGTAAGCAGGGCCCCGGTTACCAGATACATCGTGCCCAACGTGACGATGAACGCGTTCACGCCGGCCCTGGTAACAAGCAGGCCGTTCACAGCTCCGATGAGCGTTCCGAACAGTACGGCCACGATGACTGCCGGCCATAGGCCCAGAGGCTGCAGGCCCACGGCAAGCACCCCCGACATGGCGAGGACGGCGCCCACAGAGAGATCCATGCCGCCGATCAGCAGCGCGATCATCTGAGCCAGGACCACCGGGGCAGTAATGGCGATCTGCTGGGTCAGGTTGTGGAGGTTCTCGCTGCTCAGCGTCGAACCGCCCGTCAGCACGGCAAACAGCGCCAACAAGCTGAGCAACAGCACGACATTGGCGCGCAAACGTAGATGGCTGCGAGCCCATGCAAGACGCGCCATCACTTGCTCCGAAGTACGCCGTCTGCCCAGACGACGGACAGGAAGACAGCGCCTTTCACGATCGCCTGCGCCTCCGCCGGCACATCCATCAGAATCAGAAGGTTGCTCAAGACCCCCAGCACGAGCACGCCCACGACCGTGCGAAGCGTTCCGCCGAAGCCGCCGAACAAGCTGGTTCCGCCGAGCACCGAGGCGATGATCGAGTCGAAGAGGTAGCCAACACCGACGTTCGCGACCGTGCTTCCGTCACGAGAGGTGACCATGAGGCCGGCCAGGCCGGCGAAGAGGGAACAGAGCACGAAGGTCATGATTTTCGTGCGCGCCACGAGCAGTCCGGACAAGCGCCCCGCGACTTCATTGGTGCCGAGAACGAACAACGAGCGGCCGTACGTAGTCCGGCGCAACGCGTACTCGAGCGCAAGCGCCAGGACCAGGAATACGGCGGTGGAGTAGTACAACCCGTCCACCAATCGCCCCTGCCCAAGGGCGGTGAATGACGCGATCGGCGTATAGAGAGTCTTCGACCCTGTTAGGGCAAGGGCGATGGAATAGGCGAGGGTCCCCGACCCGAGGGTGATCAGGAACGGGCTCGCACCCGTCAGAACGACGAGCCCGCCGTTGAAGAGCCCGAAGAGGGCGGCAACCAGCAACCCAGCCGCGATCGAAGGCACCAACCCGAAGCCGAGCGCCGTCTGGGTCAGGATGATGACAACGCCGACGAGTCCGACGACGTAGCCAACCGACATGTCGAAGTTGGCGCTGATGAGCAGCATCGTCTGACCTAGAGCGACGATTCCGAGCACGGAGACAGCCCACAGGATGTTGAGCATGTTCCGCGGGGTCAGGAAGACGGGCGAGAGCAACCCTCCCACCAGCAACAAGACGACCAACAGGACAAGTGGCATCTCGTTGCGAATGAAGACGACGATCCAGCGGGAGCGGCCCCTGCCGAGGGAGGCGAATGGGACCTTCCACTGGCGACCGCTCCCCTCGCCGTCGCCATCACCCAACGCTCGCGTCACCGAATCAGGCATTCGCAGGTTCTTCGGTCAACCCGGATACCTGACCGGTCGCTAGATCCATGACGGCGGCCTGCGTAGCTTCCTCGCCCGCTAGCTCGCCTGCGATGCGGCCCCGATGCATAACCAGAACGCGATCGCTCATCCCAAGCACTTCAGGCAGGTCAGACGAGATGAGAAGGACGGCGACGCCATCGTGGGCAAGGTCGACCATCAGCTGGTGAATGCTCGCCTTCGCCCCAACGTCGATCCCGCGGGTTGGGTCATCGACGACGAGCACTCGGGGATTGGTGGCGAGCCACTTCGCGATCACCACGCGCTGCTGGTTTCCGCCGCTCAGGGCGGACACGGCCTGTTCTCGTCGTGGGGTCTTGATGGCAAGTCGGTCGATGTACTGGTCAGCAAGACGCCGTTCCGCAGAAAGATCGAGTATCCCGAGGTGAGACAGGACCTTCAGCGAGGCGAGACTCACATTCCTGGCAACCGAAAAGGCAGATATGAGGCCCTGTTCCTTGCGGTCCTCCGGGATGAGGGCGATCCCGTGGCGGATCGCATCGCTGGGCGATTTGATGTGGGCAACCTGCCCCTCCACCAGGATCGTCCCAGAGTCGATGCCCAGAGCCCCAAAGAGGCATAGGGCTAGCTCGGCTTGCCCGGCTCCGACCAACCCTGCGATCCCCAGAATCTCGCCCTTCCGCACAGTGAGGTCGACGTCGGCGAGAACTCCCTGCTTGGTCAGGCCTCGAACCTCCAAGGCGGGGACTTCGCTGGCGCCAGGTCGTGCCGGGTACATCTCCGTAAGCTCGCGTCCGATCATCATCGTGATCACAGCCGGCAGCTCAGTCTCTGCCGTGACCACCGTGGCGATCTGGCGACCGTCCCGAAGAACCGTTAGCCGATCACTCGTCTCCTTGACCTCATCGAGCCGATGCGAGATGTAGATCACGCCGAACCCGCGGTGCCGGAGGTCGGCGATCACCCCGAACAGGTGTCGAGTTTCGCTCTCCGTCAGCGACGACGTTGGCTCGTCGAACACCAGGACCTTGGCTTCGGCGGACATCGCCCGAGCGACCGCGACCATCTGCCGTTGAGCGACCGACGCCATGCCGAGCGGAATCTCCGGGTCGAGGTCCACACCGAGTTCATCGAGCAGACGCTGGGCTTCACGCCGCATCGCGCGCCAGTCGATTGCCCTTCCGAAGCCGAGAGGCTGACGACCCAAGAAGATGTTCTCGGCCACGGACAGGTATGGCTCCAGCGCCAGCTCTTGGTGCACCGGGCTGATGCCAAGGCGGCGGGCATCGATCGGGTTGTGGATCTCCCGCGGGACGCCAAGTAACCGAATGACTCCCGAGTCAGGCTCATGCACGCCCGAGACGATCTTGACGAGGGTGGACTTCCCGGCGCCGTTCTCGCCGACGAGCGCATGGACCTCGCCCTCGTTCAGGTCAAACGACACGTCGTCGAGGGCGAGGACACCAGGAAACGTCTTTGTGATGTGCTCGAGCTCAAGCAGTGGGGCGGGCATCTCAGGACCGCTGTGGTGGCACTGGATGCCAAGCCGGCAGACGATCGCGGTCGCCCCGCCGGGAGTGGCGCCCGAGCCCAGCGTGTCTAACGGGACGCCCGCAGGTGCCGCGCCAGAATCGTTCAGGCCGCGCCCAGCCAAGCTCGCTGCTCATCGGCGACTTGCGCCCTCTCAGCGACACGCAGACCGTCCCAAAGCCCGGGTTTGACCTGTCCCATGCAGGTAGGACCGGTCTGACCGGCGCCAACCTAAGGTGGCGGCAATGCATGGGTCAAGGGCCGTTTGGCTCTTGACCCACCCGCTCAGTCCGCGCCTAGATGCTGGAGTGACCGGTCTTACCGCCTCTCGGACGTCGGCGAAGGAGGAAATCGCCGCCGACCTAGAGGACGCGATGCTCACTGGTCGCCTGGCAGCTGGCGACCGGCTCCCTTCCGAGCGCCAGCTGGCCGCCTCCTACCGCGCAAGCCGTCCGGTCGTGCGCGAGGTCCTCAGTGACCTGGCCGCGAGAGGTCTGATCGATGTGGCGCCCGGTCGCGGCGCCTTCGTTCTCCGGCCAAACGCCGCCCACGGCGCGGCGCCCCTCGAGTTGCTGTTTCGGCGGCAAGGCGCCACGGTTCGGGATCTGACAGAGGCGCGGTTGATGCTGGAGTGCGAGGCCGCGGCCCTCGCCGCCCAGCGGGCTGGCCTGGACGACGTCCACGCTCTCGAGGAGGCCCTCATTGCTCTAGAGGGCGCCCGGTCAGCCGTCGAGCACATCCGCTGCGACCTTGCATTCCATCTAGCCATCGCGTCGGCAACGCATAACCCCGTCATCCAGACCATGCTGCTCGCGATTGCGCGCCTGTCGGTTGAGTTGATGGTGCAGAGCGTCGGCGACCTACAGGCGATGGCAGTAAGCGACCGATTCCATCGCCTGGCCTACGAAGCTATCAAGGCGCGGGACGCAGTTGCCGCTAGGGAGGCGATCCGGGAACATCTCGGCGTGGCATCCCAGACGTATGGGACGGACTACGAAGAACGCCTCGACCTGGTCGCCTCTCGTGGCCTCCGCGCACTCGGTTTCACGAACGTTGAGGAGTTCGTCCGGGTCGTAATCGGAGGCAACGGTCGGTAGCAGGCTCGGCGCTGGGACCGATCGCCGGTTGTGGCGGCGCACAGGTGCGGAGCATGACTCGGAAACCGAACAGACCTGACCCCCAGCGAGGTGTGGTCCCTGTAGGTTGGCCGTACCCGCTGCCACCACGCATGAGCTCCTGCCCTACTGGAGCTGGGCTATGACTGGGCAGGCGGACAGATTCTTGTGACCCCACCTGTTCGAACGGCCCTACTCGGCTGTGGGAAAGTCGCGCGGATACACGCGAGGGCCTTCGCGTCACTCGCAGGGTCGGACTTCGTTGCCGTCTGCGACCCGACCCTCGCGAAAGCCGAGGCCCTTGCCAGACAATACGGTGTGGCGGCATACACGAACCTCGAGGCCATGATCCGCGAGGCGGCGCCTCAGATGATCTCGATCTGCACGCCTCATCCGTCGCATTCTGACGCGGTCGTCAGAACCGCCAAACACGGCGTTCATGCATTCGTTGAGAAGCCCCTCGCCGCGGACTTACACGGATGCGACCGAGCCATCGCCGCGTGTCGCCGCCATGGTGTGAAGCTCGGGGTCGTCAGCCAGCGTCGCTTTTACCCCCCAGTGATCCGGTTGAAGGCAGCCATCGACGCCGGGAAGATCGGCGTCCCGATTCTTGCGTCGGTCACGTTGCTTGGCTGGCGGGACCAGTCGTACTACACGTCGGACTGGTGGCGAGGCAACTGGGATACCGAGGGTGGGGGAGTCCTGGTAAACCAAGCCCCCCATCTCCTGGACCTCCTGCTCTGGCTGCTGGGCCCCGTCGAGAAGACGTTTGGCTTCTGGGACAACTTCAACCACCCCGATGTTCCGGTAGACGACACCGCGGTCGCCGCTATTCGCTTCAAGAGCGGCGCCCTGGGTTGCCTTGTCGTGAGCAACTCCCAGATCCCCGGTCTGTACGGGCGGATCCACGTTCACGGCTCAAACGGGGCCTCGATTGGAGTGCAGACCGAGAGCGGCTCATCGTTCATCGCGGGAGTCTCGACCGAAACAGCGCCGCCCGTCAACGATCTGTGGACCATTCCTGGCGAAGAGTACTTGCTGCCCACCTGGCAGAGCGAGGATCGCGAGGCCGCTGGCGCCAACGACCCTATGAACTACTACCACGAGCGCCAGATAGAAGACTTCCTTGATGCGATTACTCACGATCGTGTGCCGGTAGTGAGCGGGGATGATGGGCGGCGGGTGGTCGAGCTCTTCACCGCTGTGTACCGATCGCAACGTGATGGCCGATCTGTCAGTTTCCCGTTGCGGGCGGAGAGAAGAAACGACTACGACGGGAGGCTGAACAGTGCGCCACTCAGCCGCACGGAGCGCATGGCCTCATCGTGAAAGCTCTCCTGCTGTCCGATGTGGGACGCCTTGAGTATGTCGACCTCCCGATCCCTGACGTTGGCCCGAACGACGTACTTGTGTCGGTGAGAGCCTGTGGGATCTGCGGGAGTGACGTACACGGCATGGACGGCAGCTCAGGCCGACGGATCCCACCCTTGGTGATGGGCCACGAGGCCGCAGGGCTCATCACCGCCGTCGGGCCCGCGGTCCCAAGCTGGCGGACAGGCGACCGCGTCACGTTCGACTCCACCATCAGCTGCGGCGAGTGTGTCTACTGCCAGCGCGGGTTCGTCAACCTATGCGACAACCGTCGAGTGCTTGGCGTTTCTACCGACGATTACCGTCGACAGGGGGCCTTCGCCGAGTACGTTTCTGTTCCTCATCACCTTCTCTATCGACTCCCCGAATCCGTTTCCTTTGTGGATGGGGCGATGGTCGAACCCTTGACTGTCGCCGCTCATGCCGTATCGCGGGCGCATCCGGGCTCCGATGACGCCGTGCTGATCGTGGGTTGCGGCGTGATCGGACTACTCATTGTGCAGATGCTCAAGGCCGCGGGGTGCAGCCGCACCATGGCCGTCGACGTTGACGACTACCGACTTGAGCAGGCCCTCAGCCTGGGCGCGATGGTCGCGTTCCGGTCGGACCCGGGCCGAGTCGTAGATGCCGTCCGCGAGCAGACCTCGGGTCAGGGTGCCGACGTGGCTTACGAGGCGGTGGGTCTGAGGTCGTCGGTCGAACTAACGATCGCTTGTCTCCGCAAAGGAGGTACTGCGGTCCTAGTCGGCAACCTCGAGCGCACGGTCGATCTGCCCCTGCAAGCTGTCGTCACTCGGCAGCTATCGCTCTTGGGCTCGGTTGCGTCGGCCGGGGAGTACCCCGCATGCATCGACTTGATCGCCTCGCGATCCGTCAATGTGGGAGCCGTTGTCAGTGTTGTGGCCCCGCTCAGCGAGGGAGCGGCGTGGTTCGAGCGGCTCTATCGGGGCGGTGAACAGTTGCTGAGAGTGGTGTTGGAGCCCTAGGCGGGCTTCCTTCCTGCCCGCTGGGGTCCTCCACGCCGGAGGAATTGGAACTTACAGGCCACCGTTCCGCGATGAAAGGAGCACATGGATGCGGCCCAGTCTGGCGGTACCGAATGGCGGCGCTTTCGACCTTGTTGCACTCGGCGCTCTTGTGCACCGCCTCGATCCCGGAACCACACCGTTCCGCAAGGCGACGCAATGCCACATCCACGTCAGTGGCGCCGAGTTCAACGTGGCGGCCGACTTGTCGGATTGTTTCGGGATGCGTACCGGGATCGTGACGGCGATGGTCGACTACCCCATCGGCGCCTTGGCGGCCGAGCGGGTTCGCACGGCTGGTGTGCATCCCTTCTATAGGTGGTTTGAGCATGACGGGGTGACCGGACCCAACATCGCTACGGTGTACAGCGATCGCGGCTTCGGCGTCCGACCTCCTGTCGTCTTCTACAACCGCTGCAATGAGGCCGCCGCGCAACTCAAGCCCGGCGATTTCGATTGGGACGACGTGTTCACCACAGGTGTCCGGTGGTTTCACACGGGAGGCCTCTTCGCGGCGCTGTCCGAGACCACGAGTGAGCTACAGATCGAGGGAATGCGCGCTGCAAAGTCGCACGGCGCCGTGGTGTCCTTTGACCTGAACTACCGCGCCAAGCTCTGGGGGATCCGAGGGGGTTCGGGGCCAGCTCAAATGCTTCTCCGTCGCGCTGCTGCTCTGGCCGACGTCCTGATTGGCAACGAGGAGGATCTGCAGATCGGTCTTGGCATCAATGGCCCCGACGTGGCTAGAGGCTCCGCGCTGGACCCGAACGACTACGGACGACTGATCGAGCAAGTCGCCGAACGGTACCCATCGCTGCATGTTGTGGCGACGACTCTCCGCGAAGTCCGCTCCGCCAGCCGCCACCGCTGGAGTGCTGTGGCCTGGATCGACGGACACCTGGAGATCGCGCCGACTTGCGAACTCGACGTACTCGACCGAGTTGGTTCGGGCGACGGCTTCGCGGCGGGGTTCTTCTACGGCCTGCTGAATGCTGCGAGTCCAGCTGAGGCGATTCGAATGGGCTGGGCGCACGGTGCGCTTGTTGCCTCGTACCCGGGTGACACCACCATGGCCACCCGAGACCAGGTGATAAGCATGGCGCAAGGCGCTTCGGCCCGGATCCAGCGATAGGGATGCCCTGCACGATCCAGCGGGGCGCCCAGGGGGCCAAGGACGGATTGGGTGCAGCTGTCGCGGACGGCTTCCCCCAAAGACCTCCGAGAGAGGTTCGTCGCCAATCGCATCGGAGTTGGTGGCAGCAGCGCGCCGCGTTGACTGCCGGCGTATCATCCTATGGTATGATGAATAGTGACTCCCTTGCGACGCGTCCGGTACGCCGCGGCCTCCATCGAGATGTGGTTGAGGAACTCGGGTTGCGGATCGCGCGCGGCGACTTTGGCGCAGGCGACGCGCTCCCGAGTGAAACGGAACTCGGCCGCGAGCTGGAGGTATCAAGGACGGTTGTCCGCGAGGCAACGAGGGTCCTCGCCTCGAAGGGGCTTGTTGAGCCACGGCCGAAGACGGGCACACGAATCCGACCAAGAGCAGAGTGGCACCTTGCCGACGCCGACGTCCTGCGGTGGCAACTCACGGCCGGCCGAGCCGAGTTGCTCTTCGACGAACTCGCCGAGGTCCGGCGGATCATCGAGCCGCCGGCCGCGGCTCTGGCCGCATCCCGACGGACCGAGGAAGAAGGGCGTTACCTTGTCGAGTTGGAGCTCGATTTGGAGCGGCTCCC
>Ga0209048_10004688_pt1 | contig 13043 bp, 11 predicted proteins | sample FrelakmetCRP12CR_FD_187146 | JGI IMG/M metagenome (GOLD analysis project Ga0209048, IMG submission 187146) | Freshwater lake sediment microbial communities from the University of Notre Dame, USA, for methane emissions studies - CRP12 CR (SPAdes)... | ecosystem: Environmental > Aquatic >... | reverse complement strand
GGCGATGAAGAGGATGTGATCCGTGCGCACCGGCCCGTACTTGGTGCTGACCGTGCACCCCTCGACGATGGGCAGCAGATCGCGCTGCACCCCTTCCCGCGAGACGTCCGGGCCGTGCGTCCCTTCCCGACCGGCGATCTTGTCCACCTCGTCCAGGAAAACGATCCCCGCGTTCTCCACCCGGGCGATCGCCTCGCCGGTCACCTCTTCCTTGTCCACCAGCTTGTCCGCTTCTTCCTGCATCACGATCCGCCGCGCCTCGTGGATCTTGACCTTGCGGCGCCGGGTGCGCTGGGGCAGGAGATTCCCGAGCATCTCCTTGAGGTTCTCCTGCATCTCCTCCATGCCATGGCCGCCCATCAGATCGATCATGGGCAGCCCCCGCTGGGCCACCTCGATCTCGACCGTCCGGTCGTCCAGCGCCCCGTCGCGCAGCCGCGCTCGCAACTTCTCCCGCGTATCGTGGACGGCCCCGGCCTCCGGCGCCGCGCCGACGGCGGGCCGCGCCGGCGGCAGGAGCAGGTCCAGGAGGCGCTCCTCCGCCAGCTCCCGCGCCCGCTGCTCCACGGTGCGCGTCTTCTCGCCGCGCACCATATTGATCGCGAGCTCCACCAAGTCGCGGATCATCGACTCGACGTCGCGACCCACGTACCCCACCTCGGTGTACTTGGAGGCCTCCACCTTGATGAACGGCGCCTCGGCCAGCCGAGCCAGCCGCCGGGCAATCTCGGTCTTGCCGACCCCGGTCGGCCCGATCATGATGATGTTCTTCGGGGCCACCTCGTCGCGGAGACCGGCGGGCAGCCGCTGCCGGCGCCAGCGGTTCCGCAGGGCGATGGCCACCGCCCGCTTGGCGTCGTGCTGTCCGATGATGTATTTGTCCAACTCCGCCACGATCTGGCGAGGGGTCATCTGGTCCATGGGCGTCAGAGCTCTTCGATGGTGATTCGGTCGTTGGTGTACACGCACAGCCCCGCGGCGATCCGCATGGCCTCGTCCACGATGTCCCGCGCCGAGAGCGTCGAGTGCTTCACCAGGGCGCGGGCCGCGGCGGCCGCGTAGCCGCCCCCGGACCCGATCCCGATGACCCCGTCGTCGGGCTCGATGATGTCCCCGGTGCCGGAGATAATCAGGGAATGCTCGGCGTTGGCCACCGCCAGGAGCGCCTCCAGCCGGCGCAGGGCGCGGTCCATCCGCCAGTCCTTGGCCAACTCCACCGCGGCCCGCGGCAGATTTCCCCGGAATTCTTCCAGCTTCCCCTCGAACTTGGTGAACAGGGCGAACGCATCCGCGGCCGCGCCGGCGAAACCGGCGAGCACCGTGTCGTTGGACATGCGCCGGACCTTCCGGGCCGTGTGCTTCATCACCATCTCACCGAACGACACCTGGCCGTCGCCGGCGAGGGCAACCCGGCCCTGATGCCGGACGCAGAGGATGGTCGTACTGCGCACCCGCAGCGAACCGCGCGCGTTCCCATCGCTCATCGTGACGCCGCCCCTTCCGGACCCCGGCGGCCGCGGATGCGCGCCCGTGGATGGGCCCGATCGTAGATCTCCATCACCTTGTCCAACCCGACATGGGTGTAGCGCTGGGTCGTGCTGAGCCGGGCGTGGCCCAGCAGCTCCTGGATGACCCGCAGGTCGGCGCCGGCGTTGAGCAGGTGGGTGGCAAAGCTGTGCCGCAAGCCGTGCGGCGTGATCTTCTTCCCCAACCCGCTGGCGACCAGATGCCGGAGCACGATGCGGGAGACGCCGCGGGCGCCAAGCCGCCCGCCACGCGCATTCAGAAACAGCGCCGCTGCCTCGCCGGCACCGCTGCGCGGTTGCAGGCCTCCTCGAACCTCCAGATACCCCTGCAGCGCGTGCAGCGCGGTCCGTCCCACCGGGACGATCCGCTCTTTTCGACCCTTTCCCAGAACCCGCACCAGCCCCTGTTGCAGATCCACCTGGTCCAGAGCGAGACCGGTGAGTTCCCCGATCCGCAGGCCCGAGGCGTAGAAAAGCTCCAGAATCGCACGGTCGCGCCGAGCCAGCGCCTCGCTATCCTTGCGGGGCCGCCGCGCCACAGCGGTCAGCCGCGCGGAGGGGGCGGCCAGCAACTGGAACGCCTCGTCCACGGAGAGGTGCGGCGTTGTCCGGATCGGCAGGCGCGGGGCGCGGATCAGCTCCGCCGGGTTCGCGTCGAGGACGCCCTGACGGCAGAGATACCGAAAGAAGGACCGCAGCACCGTCAGCTTCCGCGCCACGCTGCTGCGGGCCAGCTTCTCCCCGTGCAACCGGGCCACGAAGCCGCGGACGGCGAGCTGATCGACCGCGGCGGGAGTGGGGTCGGCGCGATCGGTCGCCCGGTCGCGGAGATACGTCAGGAACTGTGTGAGGTCCACCCGGTAGTTCCGCAGGGTATGGACGGACGCATCCCGCTCCCCTTTGAGGTGTCCAAGGTACGCCTCGATGGCCGCCTGCACGGTTCCCTCGCCGCCCGAAACGCAAAACCGCCGCTCCACCCGACGGCGGCCCGGCGGCACATCCAACCGCGCGAAATCTACGCCGGAGCGCCTGAAAGATCAAGCGAAAAGGGGGGCGTTTCCCCAGCGAGACCTCGCCCGGCGTATCGGCTTGACCGTGCACTCCCGACGGATTCCCGCTGCCAGGGATACCCCAGGCTCACCCAAGGGCTGCCGCAGCCGCTACCGCCATCCTCGCTGTCTTCAACGCATTCTCGAAAGGAATCCGGTCCGACTCGTACGAGCAAGGGGATGACATTGAACCGCCAATCCCGCCGGAATCATCGAACGTGCGGTGGAGCGACCGGGGTATTCATTCGGATACCCCATCCTGAATTGATGCGGCCCAACGTCCTACTTCCATCGGGATCCAGCAACGTGACCCCTTCGGAGATCAACTCGCGCCATCGAGCCAGGCGGGCGTCTCGATCGGGAATGTCGAGGGACAGTGACTCGGTGAGAACTCCGAGACGTTTCGGCACAGTCCGATTCGGAAACCGGCCGAGATATTCGTCCAGACGTTTCCAGTCGATCTCCGATGACGCCGTAGCGACGGCGCCGAAGACCTCTGGCATCCCCCCTGAAAGATCCGGCCGATCCAGGATGTCGAGCAGGGTCTTCTCTCGATCGGTCACGACGAAGGTCTTGGCCCCAAGCCGCTCCGGTCGAACGCCGAAGAACTTACCGGGGACGACAGGGATGAAGCGATAGGCGACGCCCAGGACAGTTCTCTCGTAGCGCCACTTCCGCTGGGTCGTCTGAACGAAGACTGTCTGAGGAGCCTGTGTGGTCCAATTCCAGTGCCGCATCGCCGACCAGTACGCCACCGCGGCGGGTTGTGCAAGAGAGCAGGCAATGACGAACGCATCCTCCGTCCACTGCCTCGCGATGCCTGCCTCTAGCGGAACGATGAGATAGACCCCCCGCTTCAGCCGTCGAACCCATCCCGCCTTGAGCAGTCTCGTCAGGGCAGCCCAGAGCGCGGTATCATGGGAGAGATACTTTCGTGCATCCGCAATCGAAAAAACGTGTCTTCCCGCCTCGCTGAGGGCTCTCAAGAGATCGAGGGATCTGGTCTGCGGATCGAACCGCAGCGTCGGCGGCCGGCGCGGGCTGTAGTCGTACCGCACGTCCGACACCTTCGGGATCGCCCCCTCCGCCGCGATCTTCGCCGGCGGAATGTTCACCCGCGTCGCGTTCTCGTGCCGGTAGTCGGTCACATTCCCGAGCGCGTTTCCTTTCCCACCACTGGCCTCCTTCTTCGCCATTTTCAGACCCCTCCGCCGGGATCACGACCTCATGAATTGGGAACTATTGGTGACGCGCTATGGTGAGTTGGCGGATGATGGCATCCTGGTGGAGGGGGCTCACATGAAAGCGAGGCTCGCCCAGGCCCTCCACGTGCTGGAGGGCCTTTCGACAGGCCTGCAGCATGTCGAGCAGCCACGCGTCATCCCTCCACATAGAGGGGCTCCAGGTGGCTCAGGATGTGCTTGCGCCGGATATAGTTCTCGCTCGCTTCCACCAGCCGGCGCTCGACCAGGTCCACGGCCCGACCGAAGAGCGTCTTTAGCTCCTCTTTCATTGTGAGGAGATCATCGAAGCCCCACGTTACCCCAGGGGCAAACGAGACGAAGAGATCCACATCGCTGTCCGGCCGGAAATCCTCGCGGAGTGCGGAGCCAAACAGGGAAAGCTCAGCGACCTTCCAGCGACGGCAGAAATCAACCAGCCTGTCTTTCGGAATCGAAACCGCTGACGTGGCGGTGAGCTTGTCGTTCATCACTTACCCTTCTCCATGAGTCGCCTGAACCAATCGAAGAGCCGGAAGACCTGAGCCTCTATACCAAGAAGCCTCACCACGCGCAAGTGACATTGCGATCAGGCCTACCCCTTGACGCCATCTCGCCGCATGAGCACGCCGGACAACTGGCTGACGGTCGTGCGAGGCCATTTTAACTTTCGCAGATGCTTGTTGGTCTTGTTGCGATCAAACGCCTCGGGTTCGAACCTGCCGCCCAGCCATTCCATCATGGACTCGTACTCCTCGTGCTTGGGATCCATGATGATTTCGCAAAGGTCGGCGTATCCCCACACGCCGCCACAGTCCTCTGGCGGGCAGGCCCGCTCGCCGTCCAGGCACTGCGCGAATCCTGCCGCCGTGGGATCGGGTTCGAGGATTTTCTCGACGACGATCCGATGGTCCCAGGAGTCGCCGAAGTCATACTCGTACACGAACGTACTCTTCGCGCGGCACGCGATCTCGCTGATCGTCGTCACGTTCTCGTCCAGGACGCGCGGATCATCCTCAAACTCGTGCAGGTCGTGGCTGGGATTGGAATACAACCGCTTGCCGACGACGAACTGGTGCAGGTGGCTGTTGGCCCATCCCATCGCGACTTGGATGACGGCGTGCAGCCACCCGAGATTGGCGGTGCCCGGCACCTGCAACCGCCGCCAGATCACCGGCTCGATCCCCTCCAGAGAGATCTTCAGATGGTAGATGGGGGTAGGTGTCGCGATTGTAGGCTGTCGCTTCTTCGGTGCGGGCATCGGGTAGCCTCCCCTTCTGTCGCCGGACTCCTTTCGTTGCGTTCCTCCGCCACTAGCGGACTGTCCGTGCGAAAACACGACCGCCGATCCTCACGCAAGAATCGGCGTTGAATGAAATCGCGTTGCCCTCCGGCAAAGAGGAGAAACGGCGCTCAGGCCGCTTCGAGAGGCGCACGTTCAAGCGGGAGGTTTTCGATCGAGACATTGACGAGGCTACGAAGCCCCATCCGCTCGGACGCATCCAGAATCTCGAGATCGACGAGATGTCCCTCCGGATCGAAATCCAGCGTGACTCCCCCTTCGACATCCCGGCTCTCGGCAACCGGTGCCACCCGCAGATGGATAGAGAGAGCTTCTGCGTGCTTGCTGTATTCGATTCTCACGACTGGCCCCCTCAGCCGTGTCGGTCGAAGCGGATCGGCTTTATTTGCGGTTAGGGTACTTGGAAAGCCGGAGTGCAGTCAAGACGTTCCTTGCGGTTCCTTGCGGTGTGTTCCTTGCGGTGCTACCCCAGATGCTGCCGCCAGGCCTGGAAGTCAGCTTGGGCACGGGCGACCAAGAGGCGGTTCCGGTCCTGACGGTCGCGGACGACCTGGGAGAGGACGGGCAGGAGGCCGAAGTTGGCGTTGATGGGCTGGAAGGTGGCGGGCGACGCAGTGGTCAGGTAGTGGAGCAAACCGCCGAGCATGGTCGTCCGCGGCGGGTGGAGCAAGGGAGCGCCCGCCGCCTGGCACACGGCGTTGATGCCGGCGAGCAGGCCCGTGGCGGCGGATTCCAGGTAGCCCTCGACCCCGGTAAGCTGGCCGGCAAAGAAGATCCCCGGATCCCCGCGGAACTGGAGCGTGCCCTCCAGGAGAACCGGCGCCGTGAGAAACGTGTTCCGGTGGACGCTCCCGTACCGAAGGATCTCGGCGCGTTCCAGTCCCGGGATGAGCCGGAGGGCCCTCACCTGGTCGCCCCGCCTGAGCCTGGTCTGGAACCCCACCAGATTGTACATGGTGGACTGCCCATCCGGGCCCTGGTTTTCCTGACGGAGCTGGACCACCGCAAAGGGCCGCTTTTCGGTCCGCGGATCGCGCAATCCGACCGGACGCATCGGGCCGAATCGCAGCGTATCCTCGCCCCGCTCCGCCAGCTCTTCGATCGGCAGGCACCCCTCGAAAAACGTCGCCCGCTCGAAATCGTGCAGCGGATATCGCTCCCCGGTCAGCAGCGCCTCGCGGAACCGCTGGTACTCTTCCCGGTTCAGCGGACAATTCAGGTAATCCGCGCCCCCCACCCCGTACCGCGCGGCCGCGTAGGCCACCTCCCGGTTGATCGAATCCGCGGCCACGATCGGGGAGATGGCATCGTAGAAGTAGAGCCACTGCGCGGCGCGAGAGGTCGCCGCCTCCGGCCCCAGGAAGGCCGCGAAGCGCGCGGCGAGGCTCGCCGCCAGCCGGTCGGAGGTCAACGGACCCGAGGCCACGACGATCGGGCGATCGGCCGGAAGCTCCGGGACCTCTTCGCGAATCAGCTGGATCTTCGGGTGACCCGCGATCGCCTGCGTCACGGCGCCGGCGAATTCCTCGCGATCCGCGGCCAGGGCCGACCCCGCCGGGACCCGATGGGCCTCGGCGCACCGCAGGATCAGCGAATCGAACGCCCGCATCTCCGTCTTGAGCAGACCGCTCGCATCCTCCAGGGATTCGGATTTCAGGGAGTTGCTGCAGACCAGCTCGGCCAGCCGGTCCGTTTGATGGGCCGCCGTCCGCACGGTGGGTCGCATCTCGTAGAGGCAGACGGACGCCCCGCGGCTGGCCGCCTGCCAGGCCGCCTCGGCTCCGGCCAGGCCGCCGCCGATGATCACGATGCAGCTTTCAGCCATAAGCTTCAACCAAATGACCAATGACCAAATCCCAATGACCAACTACCGAAAGACCTGCCCATTGGTCATTGCTCATGGGTCATTTCCGACGCGGCATCGCGCGAATAGTCGCAGCCTTCTTTGATGCATCGCAGCGTCACGCCCGCCTTGCTGCGCTTCTCGACTACGAACGGCGCCTGGCAGGTCGGGCAGGGCGCCGCCACGGGGCGGTCCCAGATCGTGAACTCGCACGTCGGGTAGGCGGTGCACCCGTAGAAGGTTCGGCCTCGCTTGGTGCGGCGGGCCGTGAGCGGCGCGCCACATTTCGGACAATCCACACCGATGGGGATCGGCTTCACGTTCTTGCACTTCGGATACGTGCTGCACGAGTAGAACCGGCCGAAGCGGCCGGTCCGGATCACCATGGGGGCGCCGCAGGTCTCGCAGAGCTGGTCCGTGGGCTCCGGCGGCGCGGCGGCTGCCTTGGCGACCTTGACCACCGTCCGGCACTCGGGATAGCCCGAGCACGCCAGGAAGGGGCCGAACCGACCCCGCTTGAGGACCATGGGCTTCCCGCAGTTCTCGCAGGCTTGCCCCTCGCCGGCGATCGTGTCTCCGTCGCCGCTCCCGCCCGCTTCCGGGGCGCCATTCCCGTTGCCCGGCAGCTCCTTGGTGCTCTTGCATTCCGGGTAGCCCGAACAGGCCAGGAACTTCCCGAACCGCCCCCACTTGATCACCATGGCGCGGCCGCACTTTTCGCACACCTGGTCCGTCGGCTCCTCCATGGCCTTCACGTTCTTCATCGTCTTCTTGGCGTCCTCCAGCCAGCGGGTGAAGGCCCCATAGAACTCGTGCATGGACTCCAGCCAGTCGGCCGTCCCCTCCTCGATCTCGTCCAGCCGAGTCTCCATCTGGGCGGTGAAGCCGGGGTCCAGAATACGCGGGAAGCTCTCCACCAGGAGGTCCACCACGATCTCGCCCAGCTCCGTGGGCCTGAACTTCCCCTCGGCCTTGACCACATAGTCCCGGTTCTGGATCACGCCAAGGATGGCGGCATAGGTGCTGGGGCGACCGATCCCCCGCTCTTCCAGTTCCTTGACCAGGGTCGCCTCGGTGAAGCGGGCCGGCGGCTGGGTAAAATGCTGGACCGGGTCGAGGCCACGACAGTCCAGTGGCTCCCCCTCGGTGAGCTGGGGGAGGCTTTGCTCTTCGTCCTCCTCCCCATCTGCCTGCCCGTTCTTGGCGGAGCCGTCCGCCTGCGCCTCGTCGCGCCCCTCCACGTACACCTGCATGAATCCTGCGAACGTCATGTGCTGGCCGCCGGCGCGGAACGTGAATCGCCCGGCGGCGATGTCCACCGTGGTTGTGTCGAAGAGCGCCGGCCGCATCTGGGATGCCACGAACCGATTCCAGATCAAGGTGTACAGGTTCAACTGGTCCCGCGTGAGGTGGGGCGCCACCTGCGCCGGCTCGCGCAGAACGGAGGTCGGCCGGATCGCCTCGTGGGCCTCCTGCGCCCCCTTGCCGCTCTTGTACGCCGGCGGGCGCTCCGGCAGAAACTGCGCGCCGTACCGGTCCGTGATGAACGTGCGCACCTCGGCCTGCGCCTCGGGAGAGACCCGGGTGGAATCGGTGCGCATGTAGGTGATGAGACCGATCGATCCCGCCTCCCCCAGCTCAATGCCCTCGTAGAGCTGCTGGGCCACCTGCATCGTCTTCCTGGCCGTGAAGCGGAGCTTTCGGACCGCTTCCTGCTGAAGCTTGCTGGTGGTGAACGGCGGGACCGGATTCCGCCGCTTCTCTTTGCGAATGACCGTGGCGACGCGGTAGGTGGTTCCCGGCGCCTGAAGCGCCGCGAGGATCCGGTCCGCCTCGGTCTGGGAGGGGATGCTGGCCTTCTCGCCGTCCACCTTGGCGAGACGGGCCGGGAATGCCGGCCCGATCCCGTCGGGGTGTGTCAGCGTGGCCGTGATGGTCCAGTATTCCGTGGGGACAAAGGCCCGGATGTCCTTTTCGCGATCCGCCACCAGACGCAACGCCACCGACTGGACCCGCCCGGCGGAGATGCCCCGGCGGACCTTCTCCCACAAGAGGGGGCTGATCTTGTATCCCACCAGCCGGTCGAGGATGCGGCGCGCCTGCTGTGCATCCACCTTGCGCTGATCGATGTGCCCGGGGTGGGTGAAGGCCTCCGTCACCGCCCGCTTGGTGATTTCGTTGAACATCACCCGGTGCACCGGCTTCTTGGCCGATTTCAGTTCGTGGGCCAAGTGCCAACAGATCGCCTCCCCTTCCCGATCCGGATCGGCGGCCAGGTAGATGGCGGCCGCCGTCTTGGCGGCTTTTTTCAGTTCGGCGAGCACGCCTTGACGGCCGGGGACGACCTCGTACTTGGGCGCGAAATTCTTGTCCACGTCCACCGCCAGGCTCTTCGCGGGAAGATCCCGTACGTGGCCCATGGAGGCCTTGACCGTGTACTCTCGCCCCAGGAACTTATTGATGGTCTTGGCTTTGGCCGGAGATTCGACGATGACCAACGACTTCGCCACAGGTGGAGACTCCTTTGCATCACGCCATCAGGATTCAGCCGTCAGCCCCGGAACGCGGCTGATGACGGATCGTTGACGGCTGATCGCTTCACCTCTTGACTGGACGCTGAAATCCCGTTTCGCGCAGGCTGCTCAAAATGGCCCAGGTGCAAGGCGGTGCGCGTAGGGTCGAGTGAGGCGTACTCCACCTACGCCGCAGCGAGTGCCCGAGCGGACCAATCCGCCTGAGGCGGACAGATGGGCCGTTTTCAGCAGCCTGCCAGAATCGAAAACCCAAGGCGAATACCCGGCCTTGGGTCGCGTCGTCCCTCGCGGGGTCCCCTGGCGATCAACCCGCGTCGCGCTGTTCGAAGATTTTTCCCGGCAGTTGTCGGATGGCGCGTTTCATCTCCAGGCCCACCAGGACCGACGCCACCCGTCCGCCACCCCAGCCGCTCCCCACGATGAGGGCATCGATGTGTTCCGGACCGCGTGCCAGAAGGTCGTAGATCTGCCGCTCGTCGGCCGTCAGATCGGCAGGTGGCGGTCCCGCGGGACGCCGCCGAGTTCGGCGCTTCAGGTTCGGCACGAGCTCGACGAGGACGTCTTCCCAGGTCTCTACCAGCTTGGCCCCGTCCTTGATGAGCCGGTTGCACCCCTCGCTGTACCTGGCGTGGACCCGTCCGGGAACCGCAAACACCTCCCGGCCCTGCTCCAGGGCGTGATGGGCGGTGATGAGCGCGCCGCTCTCCACGCCCGCCTCCACCACCACAACTCCCAGGCTGAGTCCGCTGATGATCCGATTACGGCGCGGGAAATTCAGGCGAAGCGGCGCGGTCCCGAGGGGGAACTCGCTGAGGAGGGCGCCGGCCTTCGCCACATCGTCCGCCAGTCCACGATGTTCCGGCGGATAAATCTGGTCCAGCCCGCTTCCCAGGACGGCCAGCGTCCGCCCGCCGACCTCGATGGCGCCCCGGTGGGCCGCCGCATCGATACCCCGCGCCAACCCGCTCACGATGGTCAGGCCACGCCGACCGAGCTCCCGTCCCAACTCTTGGGCCATCTCCTCGCCGTAGGCGGTCGCCCGGCGGGATCCGACGATGGCCACCGCCGCGTCGTCGTCCGGCTCGAGTGTGCCCCGTAGATACACGACGGGCGGGGCCGAACCGATCGCCTGCAGGCGGGCCGGGTATTCGGCATCCCCCCACACCAGCACCGTGAGTCCTGCGCCAGCGACTCGCGCCTGGTCCTGTCGAACCATCCGGACCCACGGAAACCGTCGCATGGCCCCGGCGATCGCGGGGCCGATTCCCGGCACCTGCTGCAAGGCAGCCGGCGACGCCGCCCACGCCCGGGAGATCGACCCGAAATTTTCCAGCAATCCCTGCAGGGTGACGCCACCGAGCTGAGGAAGCAGACCACAGGCCCAGCGGGCCTCCCGCTCCGTTTCCGCCGGGGAGGGTGATTCGATGTATTCTGGAGGCCGGGCGCCGACGCGCATCGCCCTCCTCGCCTGGTTCCGAGCGCTACTCCGGGACCGTGCACGTGCCTCAGGGGGCGATCTGATGGCTCAGAATGGCCTGATCCCCAACCCGTACCTCCCGGGCGCTGCTCGTCAGCAGTACGGTGACCGAACGCTCCACGACCCGGATGACGACCGCGTCTCCAAGCCGGTCGGAAGGCATGGGAAGGAACACACCCGTCTGCATGGGGGCCGGAAGGTTCGGCCGCTGGAGCAGGAAGACGTCCCCCAAGGCGACGCCCTGGTCCGCGCCCACATCCACAAAGGCCATCTGCTGCATCCCCATGAGCTGTTCGCCTCGGAGCGAGTCGACGATGACGCCGCTCACCGACCGCCGGGCCGGCTGCGGGGTCTTGTCGTCGGGAAAGAGCAGCGGCGCATACGGAATCACTCGATCGCCCAAGCCGATCGGTCCGCAACTGTAGCTGACCCGAGCCTGCACGACCCGAGCCTGCACCTCCGTCACATCGAGCAACCCCACGGCGTAGAGGACGCGACCGGCTGACTGCCCCGTGCGCGGGTTGATCAGTCGTCTCCCCGTGCGCGCCACCAGGAACTGATCGCCCTTCTTGACCGCGTGATTGTCATCCAACCCGACGACGACGCGATCCTCCATGGAGAGCATGAGGCGCTCCTCGGCGCTCTTCACGAGAGTCCCGATCCCCACGCTGTCCACCTTTTGCTCCGGCACGAGCCCGGGGCTGCAGACCATGGCATGGCGGCTGGCCGGCGGCACGGGCGGTTCGGGGGCCGGCGTGGCCTCGACCGGTGCGGGCGGTGGAATGGCCGCGACTGGCGCGGGTGGCGGCATGGCTGCGACTGGCGGTGCTGGTGCAGCCGGTGGTGGGGGCGGCGGTGCCTCGACCGTCTGCGCCGGAGGGGCCGGCTTGGGTGCCTCGACCACAGGAGAAGCCGGGGTCAGATCTTTCCCTGGCACCGCCAACTGATCGCCGGGGTAGATGAGATTTGGATTCGTAATGAAGCTGTTCGTCTCCCAGAGCCGGGGCCAGAGCAGCGGGTCCTGGAGCAGGTCCCGCGAAATCCCCCACAGGGTATCGCCCTTCTTGACCACATACGGACCCTCTGGCGCGACGAGCGGCGATCCCGGTGCCGGGTCCGGCGGGTTGGCCGCACCCGCCAGGACCGGCAGCATACACGCCAGCAGTGCAAGGCTCCCCAGGCCGATCCACCCCGTCCGTTTCATGGGCGCTCCTCCGGACGAGCCTGCGCTTCGAGCCGCGGCCACCCCTCACCGTTGAGGGCGTGCCACGGTTGGCCATCGGGCCGAGCGCCGGCGGCGTCCCTGACAGATCCGAAGCCGTACTCCAGCAGCGCTGCCGCGTCCGTCCACCGCTGCGGGTCGTTCAGCAACACGGCGATCATCCGGTGGGTCCCCCGGCTGGCCGACGCCACGAGGCAACGGCCTGCCGAGTCGGTATATCCGGTCTTGACTCCATCCGCGCCCGCCACTTGGCCGAGAAGTCGGTTGTGGGTGAGCACGATCCGGTTTTGCGGTACGAGGTTCCGGTGGCCCGGCTTCCAGATCGTGAGCGTCGCTTGCCGCGCGCGCACCAATTCCGCGAACCGCGGGTTCTCCAATGCCGCGCGCGTCAGGGCCGCCATGTCCCGGGCCGTGGTGAAGTGAAACGGCTCGTCCAGGCCGTGCGGATTAGCGAATCGGCTGTTGGCCATGCCCAGATCCACGGCGGTCTCGTTCATGAGAGCCACGAATCCGGCCAGGCTACCCCCCACGTGTTCCGCCGCCGCCACGGCCGCGTCGTTCGCCGATCGGATCAGCAGCGCGGCAAGAAGATCGCCAAGCGTAATGCGCTGACCGGCGCGCAACCCCAGCCGCTGCCCCCCCGTCTGGGCCGCCGCCTGACTGACCACGACCGTGTCGTTCAACCGGCCACGCTCCAAGACGATGAGCGCCGTCAGGATCTTGGTCACGCTCGCCGGGGGGCGCGGGGCGTCGGGGTCTCGCTCAAACAGGACCATCCCAGAGTTCGCGTCCACCAAAATGGCCGAGGCCGCGTTCGCCCCCAGGCGGCCCATTCCGCCGCGGTCAGCCGACCGTCCTCCAGTTTTCGG
>Ga0209048_10004687_pt1 | contig 13045 bp, 9 predicted proteins | sample FrelakmetCRP12CR_FD_187146 | JGI IMG/M metagenome (GOLD analysis project Ga0209048, IMG submission 187146) | Freshwater lake sediment microbial communities from the University of Notre Dame, USA, for methane emissions studies - CRP12 CR (SPAdes)... | ecosystem: Environmental > Aquatic >... | reverse complement strand
CAAGCCACTCCTCGCCATCACACACAGCCATGATTGCGGGAAGGTGAACATGCGGAGAAAATTGGATTAACTCTTACTGCCGATAGTTTTCACGAAAAATTGGACTCTGCGCAATGTTGCTGTCACACAGCGCTCGTAACGTAAGTCTGCGTCTCTTACAGGCGGTAAGTGGTCGCAAGAGCCAAGGTTCCCAATAGTTAGAAAGTAGCCGCGCCCCAGGAGGGATGAGGACGCTGCTCCTCGCGGGCAGGTCGCACTCTCGCATCCTTTACCGGCAACCAACAAACCAACCAACCAAGTGCGTTTCAAGGAGCAACGTATGCGCAACTCGACAAAGTTTCCCCTCCTCCACGGCAGCCTGCTTTGGAGGGCAGCAGTCATCGCGCTTTGCATCGCCCTGATGTGTGGGACGCTGTTGGCGCAAGACCAACTGGTCACTGGGAAAACCATCACACCAGCAGGCTTCAATGGAGAAATCGCCAGCCTGCCGATGAACATCATCTTGTCACCGGATGGAAAATTCGCCATCACCAGCGACATGGGATTTCATCAGGAGCTTTCCTCGATTGACACCGCCACGGGTCAGACCGTTTCCGAGGTTCAATTCGAAAACACTTCGGCCGCTCCCACCAATGGCCTGTACTACGGAATAGCCTTCGCTCCGGGTAACGGACCGGAGTACACGCTGTACGCCGCCCAGGGTGAGAACGAGACAATCGCGATCCTCAGCCTGGCCGCGGATGGGACCCTTACTCAGACCGGATCGATTGGAACCAAAGCGCATGATTTCCCGTCCGGAGTCTCCACCGACAAGAACGGCTACCTCTATGTGGCCAACAACGATCCCGACACCTTCGCCCTTCCCGGAAGCGTCGCCATCTACAACCCCAATGGCAATGAAGTCGGAAGATACCAGTTCACCGCCAGTTACGGAGGCACTCCCAACTTCCCGCTTGCGATTGCAACCCTGCAAGACGGCAGCAAAACGTACGTCGCCAGCCAGCGCGACGGAACGGTATACGTGCTGAACACTACCGACCCGACCAATCCAAAGCTGGCGACAGCAATTGCCACCGGTGCGCATCCAACCGGCCTGCTGTTTAACCAGTCACAGGGACTGCTGTACGTTGCGAATGCACACAGCGACAGCATATCGGTGGTCTCGACCAGCACGGATTCGGTTCTAAGCACGCTGCAGTTCCAGTTCGGTACGCTGAAGGGACTATACGGCGCGACACCTATCGCAGTTGGACTCTCGCCGGACCAGAAGACGCTTTATGCCGCCATGGCAGACCTGAATTCCATCGCGGTCCTTGACGTGAACGGCAGCGGATTGAACATACGAGGATATGTTCCGGTTGGCTGGTATCCGACCGGCGTGGTCGTCAGCCCAGACGGTAAGCGTTTGCTGGCAACCAACGCGAAGGGTGTCAAGACCCGCATTCCCTCCACCGGCTACGTCCAGTACCAGTTCAATGACAATCCTTGGTACGACCTGAACACCATCATCGGCACGGTGTCACTGGTTCCTGTACCCAGCCAGACCGAATTGCTCGCCTTTACCAAACAGGTATACCAAAACAACGGGCTCCTTCCCCCGATCCAGCCAAACAAGAACGATCAGCGCATTGCCTCCATCGGCCTGAAATCAGGCAAGATTACGCATGTGATTTACATCGTCAAGGAGAACCGCACGTACGATCAGGTGCTTGGCGATATTCCACAAGGCAACGGCGACCCCAGCCTCGTGCTCTTTGGCCAGAACGTTACCCCCAGCCTGCACGCTTTGGCGCAGCGGTTCGTTTTGCTCGACAACTTCTTTGACAACGGAGAAGCCAGTGGCGACGGTTGGCCCTGGAGCACACAATCCATGGCGAACGAGTATGTCATCAAGAACCTGCCGTACAACTACAGCGGTCGCGGCCGGAACTACGATTTCGAGGGCCAGAACAACGGCTACCCCGTCGGAGGTTTTCCTGCCAAGGACCCGTACGGCAATCAACTCTCCAAGCAATTCCCTAACGGCCTTCCGCCAATTCCGGATGTAGCGGAGGCGCCCGGCCACCACATTTGGGACGCGGTCGAGAAAGCCGGGTTGACCTATCGCAACTATGGGTTCTTCTACACCTTCGGCGTGTCGGGCGTCATTCCCGACAACTATCCCGCAGCCAGCGGACTGCAGCCGGCGGGCGTCGATTTGGGTGGCGTCAGTGATTATGACTACCGCCGCTATGACAACGCCTACGCAGACAGCGAAGCTCCCACGGGCTATGGCTGTTCCTACAAAACCGCCACTTACGGACACTACTCCATGCCCAGCCGCTTCTCGGAATGGAACCGTGAGTTCCAGGAGATGCTGAACAAGGACCCGAGCGGGAACTCGGTTCCGGCGTTCATGACCGTCCGTTTCAATCACGACCACACCCAGGGCCTGTCATCCGGTAATTTCACTCCGTCCGCGGAGGTGGCCGATAACGATTACGCCGTAGGCCAATTTGTGGACGCCATCAGCAAGAGCCCGATCTGGCAGCACACCGCCATCTTCGTGGTTGAGGATGATTCCCAGGACGGCCCCGACCACGTTGATGCCCACCGCTCGACCGCCTATGTGATCAGCCCCTACATCAAGCAGAACTCGGTTGATCACACCTTCTACAACACGGACAGCATCTTGAAAACCATGGAACTGCTGCTCGGTGTTAGACCTCTCACCCAGTACGACGCCATCGCCAACTCGATTGCTGCGTTCGACACGCAGCCTTCGAATGGCGCAACGTTCAACGCCATCAAAGCCACACAAGATGTGATGTGCCAAAAGGGCGCGATGTCGCTACTCGCCAAGGGAAACCCCATGCGCAAGTGGGCGATTGAATCGGCCAAGATGAACTTCGACCTTCCGGACAGCGCACCGTCTGCGAAGCTGAACGAAGTCATCTGGAAGTCGGTCAAGGGGCCGGACTCGAAGATGCCCAAGCCACGTCACACCGTGATTACGGCCACTGACAAGGACTAGAGGATCTTCAGGCCTGTTGAGCAAAGGGCGAGCACGCCAGCAGTAACGCCGTTTTGAGCAGTAAACATGGGATCCGGCAGAACATCCGGATCCCCTTTTAATTTGTCCCCTCACTAGGAGCGAAGGCAGTCGAGCACTTTGCCGCCGGCGTCAAGCAGCGAGATCTCCAGCGCAGGAGCGCCGATGGCATGGGTCGAACAACTCAGGCATGGGTCGTAGGCCCGCACCACCGCCGATACGCGATTCAGCATACCTTCTTCCAGATGGTCGCCATGAATAAAGTGTTCGCTGACCTGGCGCACGCTGTCGCCGATGGCGCGGTTGTTGTGCCCCGTGGCAACGATGAGGTTCGCCCAGACGATGGCGCCATTGTCGTCCACCTTGTAATGATGGATGAGCGTACCGCGCGGCGCTTCGATGATGCCTACGCCTTCCGTTGCATTCACACCCGCGGTGGCGCGGACGTGCGTGTCGAGCACATCCGGGTCCAGCAGCAGGATCTTCAGGCATTCCAGCGCATAAATCACCTCGATCAACCGCGCGTAGTGATACAGGAATGCGCTGTGCGCCATGCGGCCGAAGCGCTGACGGAAGAGTAGTAACTCGGCATTGGCGCGTGGGGTGCCGACAGCATCGGCCACGTTCAGGCGGGCCAGTGGTCCAACCCGGTAGCTCCCTTGCGAGTATCCTTTGGGCCGGAAAAACGGAGCCTTGAGATAGGAGTTACGCACCGTCGCTTCGCCGATGAAGTCCGCATAGCGATCTGCGGTAATGCCATCCTGCACAATTTCACCCGCGCCGTTGCGGAAACGCAGCAGGCCGTCGTACATCTGGAGGCTGCCAGACCGGTCAACCAGACCCGCGTACATGCTCGGTGCGGAGCCAAAGTTACTGATCTCCTCCTGAAAGTTATCCAGCACACCCTTAAAGATACCGAGAGTTTTTTCGGTGGTCGCCATCGCCTGCGGCAGCCCCGCAAGGATGCGATCACGGAACTGCACCGTCATTGGCGTTTTCACTCCGCCGGGGACGACCCACGAAGGATGAACGCGTTCCTCGCACAGCCCTTCGATCACCTGCAGGCCGAACTTGCGTAGTTCGATGCCGGCACGCGCCAGTTCAGGGTTCGCCTCAATCACTCCGACAACGTTCCGGGTCGCAGGATCGGAATCCATGCCCAGCAGAAAGTCCGGCGCGGACAGATAGAAGAAGCTCAAGGCATGTGATTGCACGAACTGGCCGCAATGCACCACTTCGCGCAGCACCTGCGCGGTGCGCGGAATGCGTACTGCCATGATGGCGTCGCAGGCTTTGGCGGAAGCCAACTGGTGGCTGATGGGGCAGATACCGCAGATGCGCGAGGTAATGCCGGGCATCTCGTAAAACGGACGTCCTTCGGTGAATTTCTCGAAGCCGCGGACCTGCGTCACCTGGAATTGGGTGTCGGTCACCTTGCCACTGTCGTCGAGCTGAATGGTGATCTTGGCGTGCCCTTCGATGCGGGTCACCGGCTCAATCGTGATGCGCTTCATCGCCGCTCCTATCCAAACTTGATCTTGGTATTGGCTTCCAGCTTGCGCCCGTCCAGCACGTTGTTCAGGAATCCGGCAATGACCTTGCTGGCGGGCGGACAGCCGGGAAGGCAAACGTCGACCTTCACGAAATCCTGCGCCGGACGCGCCAGCTTCGCCAGCGGGGGTAGTCCTTCGCCGGGGATGCAGCGGTTTTCATCGGCGCCCTCAACATAAATCCGCTGGAGCAGCTTGTTGACCGGAACCATGTTGCGCATGCCGGCGACGTTTCCGGTAACCGCGCAATCACCCAGCGATACCAGCAACTTGGTGCGCTGGCGGATCTGCTGCAGCTTGTCGACGTCTTCCTGGGTACTGATGGCGCCCTCCAGCAGCGTGACGTCCACGTCATCGGGAAATTCCTGGGCGTCCACCAGCGGTCCGTAAACAATGTCGACCTTGCGCGCCAGCGGGATGATGGCGGCGTCAATGTCGAGCAGCGACATGTGGCAGCCGGAACAACCGTCCATCCATACCGTTGCCAGCTTTGGTTTTCTCATAAACCAGCTCCTCGGTGGCGGGCCAATGTGGTGAGAGCTGTGGTGGAGTGCGTCATCTCCTCAACTGCTTTGCCCTTTTCCGCCAGCGCCCCGGTGGGACAAGCCTGCACGCATTTGCCGCAATTCGTGCAAGTGCAAGCGTCGCCCCACTTCCGGTTCAGCTCGGAAACAATTCGCGCGTGAATGCCGCGCGAGACCATCGCCCAGACGTGTGCGCCTTCAATCTCGGCGCAGGTCCGCACGCAGCGGGTACACAGGATGCAGCGATTGTGATCGAGCACGAAACGCGGGTGCGACGCATCCACCGCCTGCTTCGGAAAGTTGTAGGCGAAACGCACGCTGGTGACGCCCAGCGAGTACGCCATGTCCTGTAACTCGCAGTGTCCGTTGGCGACGCACACTGCACAGACATGATTGCGTTCCACCAGTAGCAATTCGGTGGTGATGCGGCGGTAGCGAGTCAGGCGCGTCGAGTTGGTGGTAACCGACATGCCCTCCTGCGCCGGTGTAGTGCAGGCCGCGAACAAGCGGTCACTGCCCGAGATTTCCACCATGCACAGCCGGCAAGCGCCCACACAGGACAGGCCTTCCAGATAGCAAAGTGTCGGAATGTACTTTCCACCGGCCCGGGCAGCCGCCAGGACCGTCTGTCCCTCGACTGCATTCACCATTTCGCCATCGATTCGTAGCGATATCTTTTTTTGTGGCAAGGCTCGACTCCTCCTCCCTAACGGGACACCGCAACTTCAGCGTCGCAACGCAGGCAACGGCAACATTCCTCGTGGACCTGTTCCGAGGTAAGGTTGGCCACCACCTCCTCGAAGGTTTGCGCCCGTTCGACTGGCGGCAAAGAGCGCGGATGGTGCCTGCGGCTTTCGCTTGGTTCCTTGGGCGGCGTCTGGTCGTATTTCATCGGCCGGAAGAGTTCCTCCCAGCGCTTGGCGTCCATGAGTTGTTCATCGATGGCGCGGGCCGCCTGTTTGCCGTAAGCCATCGCATTCGACACGTTGGAGGCCCCGGTCACCAGGTCGCCGCCGGCATAGAAGCGCGGCCGGCTGGTCTCCAGGGTGAAGCGATTGACTTCGATGGTGCCGCTTTCCTTAATCTGCAGTCCGGACGCCTTAGCAAAATCAAGGTCAACGGTTTCGCCCACGGCCAGAATCACCGAGTCGCAGTCGAAACGCTGGACCTCGTCGGTCAGGACCGGCTTGCGGCGGCCCGAGCGGTCGTACTCGCCCAGCCGTGTCTTTACAACCTCCAGCGCCTTAACGTTACCCTTGGCGTCGCCGATGATGCGGTGCGGAGCAGCCAGGAACGCGATCTTCGCGCCTTCCTCTTCGGCGGCAGCCGTCTCTTCTTCAATCGCCGGCATGTCTTTGCGTTCGCGACGATACACTATGGTCACCTCGGATCCCTTGCGCCGCGCCGTGCGGGCGGAATCGATGGCCGCATTGCCGCCGCCGATGACCACCACCTTGCGTCCCAACTCTACCGCGTCGCCTTTGGCCACCGACTCCAGCAGCGGCAACGCCGGGTACACCCCCTTCAGTTCCGTTCCCGGCAGACGAACCCACGATTCTTTCCACGTCCCCATCGCCAGGCATACTGCATCAAACTGGTCGTCGAGTTCGTTCAGCGGAAGATCGAATCCGACCCGGGTGTTGAGGACAAACTTCACCCCCAGCCTTTCGATCAGTTCGATTTCGCGCTTCAGCACCGGTTTGGGCAGGCGATACTCCGGCAGTGCGAAGCGCAGCATTCCTCCCGCTTCGGGCAGCGAATCGAAGACAGTGACGTCGTGCCCGAACAGCGCCAGGTAAAACGCGGTTGTCAGGCCGGCCGGTCCAGCGCCGGCGATGGCAACCTTGCGTCCGGTGGCTTCGAGCTTATGCGAGGTCACGCACCGCACTGCATCCTCAAAGCGATCGGAGAGCAGGATGTAGTCGCCCAGGAAACGATGGACCTCGCGCATATTGACGGCATCGTCCACCGTCTTACGACGGCAGCGCTGGTCGCAGGGATGCTGGCACACCCGGCCGGTCGAGCATGGCAGAGGGTTGTCCATGATGACCGATTCGAAGGCGTCCTCGATGCGGCCTTCCTTGTACAACTCGAGGAAGCGCGGGATGTTCATGTGGAGGGGGCAACTGTTCTCGCACGGCGCCAGCGCCAGCTCGGTGCACACACCGGCCACGCAGCGCCGGGCAACGATGTGGTCCTCAAACTCCTGGCGGAAGTGGCGCATGGTTGTCAGCACTGGGTTGGGCGCGGTTTGCCCGAGCCCGCACAGCGAGCAGTCGCGAATGTAGCGGCTTAGCTCGTCGAGCGTCTCCATGTAACCCATGTGACCGGTACCGATGGTGATGCGGTTAAGGATGCGCAGGCATTTGTTCAGGCCGACGCGACACGGGATGCACTTTCCGCACGATTCGGAGTTGGTGAACTCCACGAAATAGCGGGCGAAGTCCACCATACAGTTGTCTTCGTCCAGCACCACCATGCCGCCGGATCCCATGATGGATCCCAGTTGAGCCAGGCTCTCATAGTCGACTGGCGTGTCGAACATCTCGCTGGGGATGCAGCCGCCCGACGGACCGCCGGTCTGCACCGCCTTAATGCTGCGGCCTTCAACGGCGCCTCCCCCGATGTCGTAAAGGAAGGTCTTCAGCGGCGTTCCCATGGGCATCTCAACCAGGCCGCTGTTCTGTACTTTGCCGACCAGGGAGAAGACCTTGGTCCCGGAACTTTTGGCGCTGCCGGTCTCCGTGAACCACGCCGGGCCTTTGGTCACGATAGGCGCGACGTTGTACCAGGTTTCGACGTTATTAATGTTGCTCGGCTTTCCCCAAAGTCCCCTTTGCGCCGGAAACGGCGGTCGCGGCCGGGGACGCCCTGCCTGGCCTTCCAGCGATGCGATGAGCGCCGTTTCTTCGCCACACACAAACGCTCCTGCACCCTCTACCAGGTCAATGTCGAACTTGAAGCCGCGCCCCAGGATGTTCTCGCCCAACAGGCCGTATTCGCGGGCCTGGTCGAGGGCGCGATGCAGGCGATGGACGGCCAGCGGATATTCGGCGCGCACGTAGATAATTCCCTGGCTGGCGGCCATGGCGTATCCGCCGATGATCATGCCTTCGAGCAAGGCATGAGGATCGCTCTCGATCTCATTGCGGTTCATGTAGGCGCCGGGATCGCCTTCGTCGGCATTACAGATGATGTATTTCTGGTCGGAGACCGCCTTCCGCAGGAACTCCCACTTGTTGCCGGTGAGGTAGCCTGCTCCGCCGCGCCCGCGCAGTTTGGAAGCCTTTATCTGCTCGATGACGCTTTCCGGCTTCTCGTCAATCAGCGTCTTGTAGAGCGCCTGATAGCCACCAACCGCGATGTATTCCTCGACGTCGTCAGGATTGATGAGGCCGCAGTTACGCAGAACAATCTTCTTCTGGCCCTTGAAGAACGGCACCTCGTTCCACCGCGGCACTTCCGGATATCCATGTCCATAGCGGATGGACCCGGTGATGTGGTCCCATTCCTCAATCTTGCAATACACCAGTTCGGGACTGATTCCGCCGGTCGAGATGTCGTGCAGAATCCGACTGGCATCGTTCGCCTGGATGCGATGCAGGATGAGCAACGGATTACCCGGAACACGAACATTCACCAGCGGCTCCAGATAGCACGCCCCAAAACAGCCGACGCTGGTGAGATAGAAGTCCGTGCCGCTGCGGTCGATGACCTCCGCGAAAGCGCGGTGCAGGGCTTCGGCCCCATTGCCATTGCCGCAGGTGCCCATGCCGATGGCGATGCGGGGGACCGACGGCACCAGCTTGGCCAGTCCGGCTTCGCGGACCGCGTTGAATACGCCAATGTCCTCAATGCGCGGCATCACTCACTCTCCCGTTCCAGCGAGCGCACTTCCCGCTGTAGCGTCTGTTCGTTCACGTGCCCGCAGATGCGATGGTTGATCTCCACTACCGGGGCCAGAGCACATTGTCCGAAGCAGGCGACCGTGCGCACGGTGAACTTGCCGTCCGGAGTGGTCAGCGTCAGCTTGTCGGAGTCCGTCGCTTCTTCCCCGTCGTTATGCCCCAGTCCCAGTTCCAGACGCAGGCTCTCCAGCAGCATCCGCGAACTGCGCGTGTGGCAGGCGGTTCCGCGGCAGATGCAGATGGTGTTGTCGCCCTGGGGGTCCAGGTTAAACAGGGCGTAGAAGGTCGCCACGCTGTAGACCCGCGACAGTGGAATGTCCAGGCGGGTGGCGATGTAGTGCAGCGTCTCCGGAGGCAGGTACTTGTGGGGATTATGCTCTTGCACTGCCTCCAGGATGCCCAGCAGTTCTCCCGGCAGCCCGCTTTGCTTGGCGATGACTTGGTCAATAAACGCCTGGTCGGCGATGTCCAAAAGTTCGGCAGTAGCCATGTGCCTGGCGCTCCTTTCTGGGACAGAGACCAGCACTTCGGATTCTCTTCATCGGTTAGCTTCCCAGGCTCAGTGGGAACGGGAGAGTTGAGTACCCTCCAGCTAATGGATCGAGATCCTTTTCATCTCAAGCTTCTGTCAATTGGAGCTTTCGTGCTGTGTCCCGCGTCACGTTGAGTGGTGACAGCCGTCTCATTGCTTTCGGTGTTTCGTTTTGGGAATTGCGAGGAAAGACCGAAGAAGACTGGCTAGGAGAGGGCCTTGCGACCCGCATGCCGATTCGGGAGAAACAGGTACAGCCCAGAACGATTACTTGCCGCCCGCGGCTTGGTCGGTGGCGAAGGGTAACAGGCGCTCATCGTGTCCTGCGGAGGATCGGCGACGCCTATTCGTACCGCAGCGCTTCGATCGGGTCCAGGCGCGAGGCTTTGATCGCCGGCAGCATACCGCTGATCAGGCCAACGAAGGTCAGAATGACGGTCGCTACCACCACAATCGTTGGATCGATGATGAGCCGGATGTCGGCGGCCTCGGCATTCTTCGCAACGGCGCTATAGAAAGTAAGACGCCCCACGCCGATTGAAACCGCGTAGGCGAGGATGATGCCGCAGATACCGCCGATGAAGGTAATGGCCAGCGCTTCGGCAAGGAACTGAAACAGGATGTCGCGGCGGCGGCCGCCCAGCGCTTTCTCTACCCCGATCTCGCGGGTACGCTGGGTCACCGAAACCAGCATGATGTTCATCAGGCCCACGCCACCGATGCCCAGCGTGAGCGTGCCGATGAATGCCAGCAGGATTTGCAGACCGGTGGTGATGATCTGGAACTGCTTCAACTGCTTCATCATGTTGAAGACGAAGATGGCGCGCTTATCGTCGGGCTTGAAGTTGTATTGCTGGGCCAGCACGCCGCGCACCTGGTGTTCCACCAGTTCAAACTCGTTGCCTTCATAGTCGAGCCAGATGCCATCAAGATAATGCGTGTCCTTCAGGTCGCCCATGGTGGTAAACGGAATGTAGATGACCTTGTTGACGCTGTCGTCACCTTCCTGCATGTGCGCCGACAATACGCCGATCACCTGGAAGCTGATGCCGTCGATGCGAATGAACTGGCCGAGCGCGTACTGCCCGGAGAACAGCTTGGTCTTGGCTTCGGAACCAATCACCGCGACGCGCGCGCGCGACATCTGGTCTTCTTCGTTCAACAGGCGCCCCTCGCCAAGGTGTAGCGCCTGGATTTGAAACATGCTGGGATTCACGCCATTGATGGGCAGCGTGTAGGTGCGAACATCCTGCGACACGGTGCTCTGCTTCTCCACCATCGGAGTGATGCGGTGCACCAGAGGCGCGGCGTTCACGATGCGGTCAATGTCGTCAATGGTGAACCTGATCTTGGCGCCGGCCTTCTGCCCGCCGGCCTGCTGAGAAGTACGTCCGGGAAAAACTCCGATGATGCGCGTGCCCCAGTTGGCAAAGATGGTTTCAATCGCGCGCCCGAATCCCGCGCCGTAGGCCAGGAGAAGAACCACCGTGGCGATGCCCCATGCCATGCCCAGCATGGTCAGCGCAGTACGGCGCCGGTTGTGGCGCATGGCGCCGTAGGCCTGTGACAGTAAGTCTTTCACCATGGCTTACTCCTGCCTCAAAGCTTCCACCGGCTGCAGGTTCGCGGCCTTGCTGGCAGGGTACAGTCCCGCAAAAATTCCGGCCAAGGCCAGCGTCCCGATCGCTACGGTTGCCGACATAAAGGACATGGTTGGCGGATCGAAGCCCGGAACCTGGCCCATGCCGCTCAGGGCGGCCATGAGTGAAGCAGCGCCGCCCATTCCGATGCCGCCGCTCAACAGCGTCAGAAACGCGCCTTCCAGAAAGAACTGCAGGAGGATGCTGCGCTTGGTTGCGCCCAGCGCTTTACGCAGTCCGATCTCGCGGGTACGCTCTGTCACTGCCACCAGCATGATGTTGACGATGCCGATCGCGCCCAGGGTCAGGGTCACCAGGCCGACTCCTCCGAGAAAGATATCCATCACGTCAAAAATTTTGCCTACCGTCTCGGCATTCTTAACCGTGTCCCAGTCCTCGAAGGCTTCTTCGTTGTGCCAGCCGAATCCGTGATTGCGTGCCACGATCTTGCGCACTTCCTGCCGCGCCAGATCATGTTCATCGCGGGCGCGGGGCCGATAGTTCAGGAATGAAACCGCGTCCTGCTCCTGCTCGCCCGCCAGCGGGAAGAACTCGTGCATCATGGTGTAGGTAAGGAAGACGCGATTGTTGGTCGAGTTGTCGTCCCCGTGCCCGACGCGCTTCACGACGCCCACCACTTCGAAGCGAATGCCATTCAGCAGAATCGCGCTGCCGACCGCCGTTCGTCCTCCCGGGAACAGGTTCTTCACCATCTCGTCCCCGATCACGCAGACGAAGTGCTTTTGCGTGTCGTCGGCATCATTCAGCCAGCGACCGCTCTCCAGCGGCAGGTAGCGAATGGTGTTGAAGTGCGGAGGAACGCCCACGACTTCGCCGTTGGTGTTGCCGTAGTCGCTGACCTCGCGAATGTCCTGCCGGCGAAGAACTGGCGCAACGGAACGCACGTGCGGCGCTTCCCGCTGGATGTCGAGGTAGTCCTGATAGGTGAGCTTGTAGGGGCGCCCGGAACTCATGTTGCCGGCGACGGCCGGAGCCCGTCCCGGAAAGAGGAACATGATGTCTTCACCGAGCGAGTTCAATTCGCGCTTGTTCCCGGAGCGAAATCCCTCGCCCAGGCCCACCAGCAGCAGCAGCGATCCGACGCCCCAGGCGATGCCGAACATCGTCAGGAAGGAGCGCAGCTTGTGCGCCCACAACGTTCGCAAAGTCTGCCGGAGAATCTCGAAAAACATCATGAAAGTGACAGGAACTCCGCCCGATGTCTGATACGCAACTGCTGCCTGATTAGTTCCCTGTTCGACCGCTAATTCTGACAAACATTGGACACCAAAAGTGATGATTTGAGAGCGACTTGCTCGGAAGGACGTGACGAGCAGCACTTAACTAGTTTGAGTCGCTGAAAGTTGTGGAAATCACCACCTTAGCGCCCCACGTCTGGCCGTGATTGGGTATAGTAGAAGAAAGGCAATGGGCCGCGACCTTAGGGCGAGGATCCGTTGAAATTCAAAGGGTATAGGAGTGTAAGTACCATGCCGAAAGCACCACGGGCCACTGATGCAAGCAGCGCGCCGAAGAAACGGAGTCGCAAGGCCAATTCCGAAAATGGGAATGGCTTACAAGCGAAGCAACCGAAATCGAAGGCGCCCGAAATCGTAGGGGAATCGCAGCCGTCCTCAAGTCTGGAAGAGAGAATCCGCGCACGGGCCTACGAGCTCTACCTCCAGCGGAACGGGACTGGCGGGTCTCCGGAGCAGGACTGGCTCCAGGCGCTGCAAGAGATCAGCGCACAGCAGCGTAGCGCCTAACGTTCTTTTCCAAGTCCCTTGCTCGCTGTCTGGGACGGCGAGCCACCACCTGCGGCGGTTGTCAGCTCACCCGCAGCGGGATGTGTGTTCTTGC
>Ga0209048_10004686_pt1 | contig 13045 bp, 10 predicted proteins | sample FrelakmetCRP12CR_FD_187146 | JGI IMG/M metagenome (GOLD analysis project Ga0209048, IMG submission 187146) | Freshwater lake sediment microbial communities from the University of Notre Dame, USA, for methane emissions studies - CRP12 CR (SPAdes)... | ecosystem: Environmental > Aquatic >... | reverse complement strand
GTGCCACTTAGAGCCGCTCACAGTAGCTTATGAGGAACTGGCAAATGGAATTGAGTCAACTATGTGCGATGTGCTCAGGTATCTCCAGATTCCCACGACCAATAACCTGGCATGTATTGATTGGAGGGGAGATAGGCAAACTGATGCACTATCGGAGCAATGGGTTGAGCGGTATCATGTTCTCAAGCAAGCTCAGCAGTCCCGATTGCCAGCATGAAGTTCACATACTGTAAGCTATTCACCTATGACATGACGTTTAAGCGTAACCCTCAAGGAGAGAAGTGATGACAACCGTTGAAGAATTTCTGAACGCGAATGCATCGTATGCATCAACCTTCCAAAAAGGCGATCTTCCAATGCCTCCTGCTCGTAAGATAGCTGTGCTCACATGTATGGATGCCCGCATCGATCCTGCTCGTGCTCTCGGACTCGAAGAAGGGGATGCACATGTTATCCGCAATGCGGGCGGGCGAGCCGCCGACGCACTTCGCTCACTGGTCATCTCCGAGCAATTGCTTGGAACCACCAGTATTGTAGTCATTCACCATACTGATTGTGGCATGCTCACCTTCAGCAATGCAGATTTACATGCAAAGGTGCAACAGGAACTCCATGTTGATGCCAGCAATATCGACTTCCTTCCTTTCAGTAATGTGGAACAGTCGGTACGTGATGATACAACTTTTCTTAGGTCATCATCGCTTATTCCAGAGAGCATCGAAATCACAGGCTTTATTTATGATGTGAGAACTGGCAAGTTAATCTCGGTAGATTAGCACTTTCACATACCTGGGGTCTGAACAAGAATATCTGATATGGGAGGTCACAGGATCAATGGAAACCACATCCACTAGAGTTACGGATTTTCCACGTGTTGACACGCACCTTGCGAAGTTTTCGCAGGGTTGTGTTGTCGCACTCACAGGTTTGGCCTTTCTCCTGGCTCAACCTGTAATCGTTCTTATCGCTGCCGTGCTACTGGCAATAAGCGCTTTGGTGCCTGCGTTCAGCCCATTTCGACTGTTCTATCGATATGTAATCATCCCGATGCATCTTATGAGGCCACGCATCGTTGAAGACGACCCCGCGCCCCATCGCTTTGCACAAGGCGTTGGCGCAGCGTTTCTCATCGCTGCAACGCTCGTCCTCTTCCTAACCAAAGCCACAACGCTGGGTTGGGCTCTTAATCTCATTGTCTTTGCGCTGGCCGCAATCAATATGACAATTGGCTTCTGTGCTGGTTGTCTGGTGTATTATTACCTGGGACGCATCGGCCTTATGCCTCGAGTACGTTACAGCGGTAACTTCCATTGGCGAGGGGTATGACATGACACAACTACTTATACGCGTAGGGCTACTCATCCTGGTGAGCCTGCTGCTCTATCTGTTTGCCTGGTTAGGACGACTCTTCGTGGAAAAGCAACGCAAGCGAGCCCTGGCAGCGCCAGCAATACATGGATTGGCGTCTATCAAGGGCGAGGATGTAAGCTTGCACTTCATACGAATTCTTGCTTTCAGTAGTGTCGACTGTAAACAATGTCATCAACTACAAGCACCCGCGCTACAGCGTGTGCAACAGATCCATGGAGAGAAAGTAACCGTGGTAGAAGTCGATGCAGTTCATTCACCTGAACTTGTACAACGCTATCATGTTCTCACGGTCCCTACGACCGTGGTTCTGGATGCTTCCGGTCAAGCACAAGCAGTAAACTATGGCTTCGCGAATACCCAGCGGCTCCTCGATCAAGTGGATGTAGTTTTAGCAAAAAGATCACAAACAGCCACTTGAGAACTATGTATTCTCGAAGCGAAGCATTATAACACAAAGGATGAGCCAATGAAGTCAAATGATGGATATGTTTAGTCTACCTACATCGACACAGAAAACCTCTTCAGCTTGCTTTTCGTTCCCTCTCCAACCCTTAGAGATCGATACGCTTCTACTGAAGAAAGTAGGTAGAGCCCCATAGGAGAAGTATGTATGTCAGTTACTGATGATCTGCACTTATTGGATCGGCGAAAGCATCCGGCACTGGTGATTCACCAGGAGCATCCCCTCAATGTTGGTACTCCGCCAGAACTTGCAGTTCAATCTTATATCACCCCCCAGACGCACTTCTTTGTGCGTAATCATGGCTCTGTTCCACAGGTGAGCGAATTCCGGTATACCCTCTCGGTCACAGGTATGGTACAGTCTCCGTTGAAGCTCTCCCTGGCAGAACTGAAGGAGGAATTCCACACCTCGACCGTGGTCGCAACGCTTCAATGTGCCGGGCACAGGCGCAGCGAATTAGCTACCATACAGCCTATCCCGGGAGAGATTCCGTGGGGAGCCGAAGCTAGTGGGAATGCGCTCTGGCTTGGGGTTCCGTTGCGAGATGCGTTAGTGGCGGCGGGAATCGATCCTCGTGCGAAGCACGTGGCATTTACCGGGCTCGATGAGATTTCTCGGGGCGGAGAACACTTTGGTTTTGGCGGCTCGATTCCATTAGAGAAAGCTATGGAACCGGAGGTGTTGCTGGCATACGCGATGAACGGAGAGCCGCTGCCGCCCCTGCATGGTTTTCCCCTGCGTGTCGTCGTACCCGGCTATATCGGTGCGCGAAGCGTGAAATGGCTGGCGAATATCAACGTACAGGAACAGCCTTCCCTGAATTACTTCCAGCGTCAGGCATACAAGCGCTTTCCATCTGATGTCCAGCCGGAAACTGCGGATTGGGAGCAGGGGACGATGCTTGGAGACCTCCCTCTCAATAGTCTCATCTGCCAGCCGTGCGAAGGGGAGACGTTCGTCCCTGGCCCACTTACCATTAGCGGGTATGCCATCACCGGGGAAGGTCACCAGATTGAACAGGTCGAACTCTCCATCAATGGTGGCGCCTCCTGGACCGAGGCACGCTTACAGGCGGGAAAGCATCCGTGGGCATGGCGCTTCTGGAGGGCGATCCTCGACCTTCGACCTGGCGAGTATCAGATCATCGTGCGCGCTTGGGACTCGTCTGGGCGCACACAACCGGAAGAGTTGGGGCAGGTCTGGAACTGGAAAGGGTACCTGAACCATGCCTGGCACCGCATCAACATAGTCGTGAAGGAGGAGAGCATCGATGCATCGGGACAGTCACACATTGGTGGTAGCAGCCCAGGAGAAGCGTGATGTCAGGAAGGGATGGTCGGATAGCATCCTTTTGGGATATATGGCACGCCGGCTCCACTTAGCCCTGCGTCAAGTGGAGCAGACTCGCTCTCTGCGGCGAACACCCTTTCAGGTCTACACATTGCAAGAGCGGGGAGAGCGCACGCATCGCATTGCCATCTACCAGCCGGAACACCTGCGCCTGCAAAACCCGCTTGCCTTTGTCGGTTTCAGGAGCGCGAGACAGAAGCAGCTTCGTCCATCTATTATCCAGGCCATCCAGTACATTGATAAGAAACTGGTTGAAGAGTTGGCGAGTGCTCCCGGGATTTTGAGTTATTCCTCGTTCGAACTGCGCAATGGAGACTGGTGCAACCTGGTACTGCTGAGCGATGCTGGCGCGAAAATGCATATTAAGGAGAGCGAGACGCATACATACGCAGCATTTCACCTCGCGCATGCCTATTACGACTGGATACGCTTACATAACGGGATCATGCCGGAAGGACTCGACCATATGGAGATGCAGTTGCTGAAAACCAGATACTATACCTTCCAGCCAGGACGGCAAAAACCTTCCATTCGAGAATGCATCTACGAACCACCTTATCGGCCATTCCAACATAGAGCATCGAATGGCGATGCCCTCGATATATGACACAGGTGTGATATGCAACGTTGCGGGGATGCACCGGCTTTCTCGAACAAAAGGAGCCAGAGCTAGCTCTTGATTTTCTACGCGAACAGGTGGGAAGAGGGAACTATGTCTGCACCGCTCCGTGTGGCGAGGAACCAGTCGGGTAGAACCACCGGATTGAGCGCGTCAAAAAAGAAGACCTGACAAGAGAGGCTTTCGATTCCTCGCTCCTTCCCTGCCTGCCCATACAAATGACGAAACAAGCGCAACGCACAGAAAAGGATACGTGCCGATGATCAAAGCGCACAAGATCAGGCTTCATCCGACGCCTGAACAAGCGACGTATTTTGGCAAAGCTGCTGGGACAGCACGCTATACGTTCAACTGGGCGTTGGCCGAGTGGAAACGGCAGTATGAAGCGGGGGAGAAGCCCTCAGCGCTCACGTTGCGGACACAGTTTCACGCGTTGCGGCGCTCCGAGTTGCCCTGGACCTACGATGTGACCAAATGCGCCATTGAAGGGGCTTTTATGGACGTGGCCGCCGCCTTCAAGAACTTCTTTGAGGGCGTCGCCTCTGGTCGCAAGACGGGGTTCCCGAAATTCAAAAGCAAAAAACGGTCGCGCCACTCCTTCTATCTGGCCAATGATAAATTCACGGTAGGTGACCACTGGATCAAGGTGCCCAAGTTGGGCCGGGTGAATATGGCTGAGTCGTTGCGCTTCTCTGGCACAATCCTCTCCGCCCGCATCTCAAAACACGCGTCGTGGTGGTTTGTGTCTATTACAGTGGAACTGCCCGATGCCATCCCACTGAATACTCATCCTCCAGTCGGAATCGATGTCGGGTTGAACCGGCTCGCAACGGTAAACGATGGCAGGCGGTACGAGAACCAAAGACCGCTGGTCCATCAGTTACAGAAGTTGCGCAGGCTCAATAAAGAACTGGCACGGCGCAGTTCAGGCGGGAAGAACTGGCAGAAGACGAGGGACAGGTTGGGACGACTGCACTACACGATTGGCTGTCACCGTCTGGACTGGCTCCACAAGCTGACGACCGAGCTTGCCCGGACCAGTGGGTTCGTGGCGGTGGAAGACTTGCACGTCAAGGGACTCATTCGGAACCGCTGTCTGTCGCGCTCGTTCTCCGATGCCGCCGTGGGCAAACTGTTGGACTTGCTGGAGAGCAAAGTTCCGCATCAGGGAGGCATGCTCGTCAAAGTGGATCGGTTTTTCCCTTCCAGTCAGCTGTGCCACTGTTGTGGAGCGCGGAAGGAAGATCTCACGCTTGCTGATCGTGTTTTTGTCTGTCCGGATCCCGATTGTGGCTACATCGGGGATCGGGACGAGAACGCCAGTTGGAATATCTTGGTAGAGGCACTTCGCTTGTTCGGCCTGAACCTGAACGAGCCGTCGCGGGTAGTGGCTACGACCAGACGGAAAACAGCCTGGGGACCTGGAGTAAGACCAAAGAAGTGACTTCACTTCGAGGCATCTGGGGAGGAACCAGGAACAACAAAGGCGCACATGTAATCACTTACGAGTACGTTCGATGTAGCAGGTTGGTATCCCTCATGTGAGAGGGAAAAACTACATGTTGAAGAGTATCTTTCCACATGTTGTATATCCCAAAAGCGCCTTGAATTGTCTACTATAGAGAAAGCAAAGCATATGAGTAACAGCCAGCGAGAACCCACCATATTGCGTTTCGCAACGTATCTTTCCCCCAGCTTATATGGGGTGTACGAGTTTATCTGCAAGTACGTGGGTGAAAAGACGGGCCACGATACACAGCTCAAGGTAGGTCACTCACTTGATGAATTTGCCAATGGACAGGCGCATATTGGATTTGTGTGTGGTCTCCCTTACTATCTGGCAGCGAGGAATGATGATCCACCTGCAGAGCTATTGGCAGCCCCCGTTTTGTATCCGAAACGCTATCAAGGGAAACCCTGCTATTTTTCAGATATCGTTGTTCGCCGTGACAGCCCCTGTGTCTGCTTTAACGACCTGGAGGGATGTACCTGGGGATACAACGAGCACACATCGCACTCAGGATGGAATATCGTCTGCTATAGCTTACTAAAGCGGGGCAAAACGCTCGACTACTTCGGACACCTGGTCAAGACCGGTTCACACCTACAATCGTTGGAGATGGTGCTACAGGGGGATATCGACGCGGCATCCATCGACTCGCACGTCCTCGATATCCTGAGAGTGCGCTATCCCAACCTGGATAGACAATTACGCATCATCGACACGCTTGGGCCTTCCAGTATACCTCCCGTCGTAGTCTCCAAAGATGTATCCCCCGAATTGAAACAAGAACTGCGGCACGTCGTCATGGGAATGCACAAAGATCCTCGGGCAGCAAAGGCGCTGGGGCAAGGATTGATAGCGAAATTCGTCCCTGTCACCGACGATCACTACCGCCCCATTCATGATATGTTCAGGCTGGTAAAGGGATGGGTTGCAAACATCCCTGAAAAGGAAGCTAGTATATGGTAGATGATCAACCAACCGCACGATAATCGGACCCAGTGGGTGAGAAGTAAGAGCACCAGGTCAGCTTGGGAACGGGCAAGCTCATTCATGACAGAAATGTTTGTTCTCGCGCAACTTGCACCAAGCGGTTGTCTCCCTATTGTATCGACACATGGTTGGATATGACGGGAATTGGGCGCCACATTTTTTTCAATAACTCATTGTGATCTTTAATGGAACTTCGTGCATCGATGTGTGAATGCAGTAGTTGAGTTATTTGGTAGTAACCAAGTTTGTTGGATATACATTGTTGTCATTCATGCTCAACTGTTATACTGTTAGGAAGAGGCTTTCGTTCTGCACATGAACCAAAGAGTGGTGAGAGCAAAGTTTGGAGTTTTCTATCATCGACATCAAGGAAATGAAGGAACGTTAGTATGCATGATACCCATCAGTCTCCAGAAAGTTTTGAAGCGCAGCAACGCTTCACCGAGCGATACCTCGAGGGAACGATTCCCTGGGATACTGGAATCAGTCCTCCAGAATTATTGGAAGCCATCAGTGGCCCTCAAGCGTTGCCTCCGGGGAGAGCATTAGATATCGGTTGTGGAACGGGAACGAACAGCCTGACACTTGCCAGACTAGGCTGGCAGGTTATGGGTGTTGATTTTGCTGAGCCGGCAATTGCTCAAGCAATTATCAAGGCGGAGAATGTGCAGGAAGAAATAGCTCGTGTGGGAGGAAGTGTACGGTTTTTATGCGCTGATGTAACATGTCTGGAGGCGCCATCGATACCATATAGCCTCGTATTCGATCTTGGATGCCTGAATGGGATACCCTATGCAATCCGTTCGACCTATGCGCATATAGTTACCGAGCAGGCGGCTCCCGATGCCTTGTTTCTTCTTTATACACACCTTCCGAATCCAGACAGGAAAGGGCCGATTGGCTGTACTCCGGAAGAAATCGACGAGTTGTTCGGCAGAGCATTTATACTGGAACGGCGTGAGATGGGATACGAACTCGGGAGCGCAGTCTCGATGTGGAACTGGCTTCGCCGAAAGAACTAAACGTAATTACATCCTATTCCGTTATCGACTGTTCAATCAAGGAGCAAACCGCTATGACCGTTATCGATTCTGCTACACTAAACTGGGAAGCGTTAGTACAAGAGACAAAACGGCACTTGCAGGCTCTTCTGCGTTGCGATACCACTAATCCTCCTGGCAACGAGGCGCTTGCGGTTGCCTATATACGAGAACAACTGGTAGCCGAGGGAATCGAGCCACGGCTGATCGAACCTGCTCCCGGGCGGGTAAGCGTGTGGGCACGCTTGCCGGGCAGCGGGATCGCTCGCTCCTTGCTTCTAGTCTCCCATACGGATGTTGTGCCAGTGGAACGAGACCAATGGCATGCTGACCCATTTGGCGGCGAAGAGCGCGATGGCTTCATCTATGGGCGTGGGGCTGTGGACATGAAGGGTATGCTGGCAATGGAGTTGACGCTCTTTCTACACTTCGCGCGGCAGGCTCACGCTACAGGTCAGCGCCTGGATCGAGATCTCCTCTTGCTTTCAGTAGCCGACGAGGAAGTTGGAGCAAAATATGGCATGTCATGGATTGTCGAAAATGAGCCAGGACTGGTTGATGCCGAATATGCTCTGAACGAGGGTGGTGGAATGGGAGTAGATTTCGGCAAGCAGCGTGTCTATCTGTGCGAAATGGCGCAGAAAGGATCGATACATATTACCTTGCGGGCAAAGGGTGCGCCGGGACATGCCTCCATTCCACATGCTGACAGTGCCATAGCTCGCCTGGCACGGGCGATTACTCGTATCACCTCCGCGCCTCTGCCTATGCACGTTCTACCTACTTCCAGGCGTTTGATAGAACTTCTTGCGGCTACTCAAACCCAGCCTCGACGCAGTTTGCTATTGCAAGTCATGAATCCCCTCCTATCTGAGCGAGTTCTTGTTCTGTTGCCGGATCAGGATACGGCTAATGCGCTGCGGGCAATGTTGCATAGCACTGCATCACCAACACTTCTCCAGGCTGGTACCGCGCTTAACGTGATTCCTGGAGAAGCAACCGCACAACTGGATTGCCGTATCGTCCCAGGCGAAACGGTAAAGACACTGACTGCAGCGCTGCGCAAGCGTATTCGAGATCCGAAGGTAGTAGTTGAAGCCGATTCCTTTTCGCCTGGATACGAAATGCAAATCACTCCGCTTTTCACTGCGATCCAGCATGCTATAGCAGCACAGGAGCCTGGCGCTTTGGTCGCACCTTATCTTTTTCCAGCAGTGAGCGATTCTCGTTTTCTAGCTCCGCGCGGTGTAACCGCCTATGGATTCGTACCACATCGTCCTGAACCAGGTGTACCTCCTGTTCAATCCCTTGCGCATGGCCACGATGAGCGCGTTTCTATCGCCAACCTGGAGTTTGGTTTGAAGGTGCTGCATTCTGTGATCGAGGAGATGAGTAAGACCCGAAGCGGACGGGCATAGAGCTTCGATTATAACTTTTTGTCACTCTCGTTTGAAGGCACTTGCAGCCGGGCGATAGGGACGGATCATCCACAAGGGACGGCGCAAGCCATCGGGCCGTTGTGTTTGTGGGCGCGTTAGTGCTAACCATTCCTGGTAGACCATGTGTGCTTTCCTTGTATCGACATACACATCACCATAGGCATCTTCATGGTGCGCAGGTTCAACGGTCACCTTCTGGTGCCAGCAATGCATGCCACTGACCGGGTCGGGATGTACTGGGAATGTCAGATTTTGATGCACTCCGCCCTCGCGCCAAAAAATGCGCGCTGAGTCCGGGTCGTCACTTGTAAATGGTTGAATGCCCTCTAATTGACGCATGCGCCAGATACCATCGTTGACTTTTGCAAGTTCAACTAAGGCAGAAGCCCAGCGGTCAGTTCCCTGGCCAGTCTCGAGACGCCAGCGTCCCAGATGATGCGAGCAAGCGACGATGCCGGGGCGAATACCATCTATCACCCAGACACGATTGACGAAGTAGCCAATCTCAGTCGTAAGTCGTGCCAGGTCGCCCGTCTGCACGCCGATGCGTTCTGCATCAACAGGATGGATCCAGACAGGATTGGCATTCGAGATCTCGTACAGCCATTTTGCGTTCCCCGAGCGAGTATGGATGAGCGTGGGCAGGCGGAATGTCGGGATGAGGAGATACTCTCCCATGTCATAATTCATTGTGTCGCGATGAACATGGCTGTGAATGTAGCCGGGGACAGCGTATTCTGGCCAACCCCATTCCTTCAGGGTCGCTGAATAGAACTCCAGCTTACGAGATGGGGTCGGGAAACCTTCGTAGGCCTTTCCATCGACCATGACACCAACAGGAGCGCCATTGCGCGTAATCCTGCCACTTAGTGTATCGACTTTAGTACCATCCAAGTCAACGGATTTCAACTCGCGCTCATTAAGGGTGAAGACGGGCGCTTTGTCTACAGGTATTTCAAAGGAACCATATGTACGCATGTATTCCAATGGTGTAAGCTGTTCTTGTGCAGCAGCCTCAGGCAAGCCAGGCACGCTATTTTCGAAGATCCAACGGTAGTATTCTTCAATCGCCAGCTTGTGTCCCGGACGATAGGGTGACTCGAAGTACTTACGTATGCCGAGACTGCCATCCGGGTCGATGCGCCAGGAGAGTTCAATCCAGAACTCGTCCTCTTCCCACACTTCACCTGGATTGGCCTGATAGGTATATTCCATAGGCTCGCCATTGCGCTCTTTGTAGACGCGCAGGACGGGCTGGCGGAAGCCGATCCAACGCGCAGCATGCGTTTCTTGACTCATCAGGTCATGACGTTCGCTAGCAACGCCCATTGGAAGCACATAATCGGCATACCATGCAGTCTCACTCCAGACAGGCGTCAAGGCCGCATGGAGTTCAACCTGTTGTTCGTTGGTCAGCATCTCAATCCAGGCGGTACCATCGGGATTGGTCCAGACCGGGTTATAGACCCGAGTAAAGTACGCTGCGAGCTTGCCTCTGCCCTCTTTGAGGAAATAAGGTAACAGAATGCTCATCTCATAGTTTGCCAGCGGATACTCAGGCGGAAAAAGCAGTTCGTTCCACACTTCGGAAGGACCCGGTTTGAGAAAAGGCGCTGGCACGAACTTGTTCCAGACGTTAGGAGCGGTTCCACCGGGAGTCCCGATGCTGCCGGTAAGGACCGAGAGAAACCATAAAGCGCGTGCAACCTGCCAGCCACCAAGGTTGCCAGCAGTAGCGGCTCTCCAGGTATGCGCGGCAAAGGCGGTCCCCGCATGGCCAATTTGGCGGGCAATGTCGATGATCGTTTCCTCTTCCAATCCGCTCTCGCGGGCAGCGAAGGACGGCGTGTATTCGGCGTAGAGATCGAGTAAGACAGTGATGAAGTGATCAAAAGTTTGTGGTTCGGTGGGATGTTCAGTTGCCAGGTACTCCTGCCAGTTAACCCAACGTTGCGTATAGTCACGGTTGTAAAGGTTCTCAACAAGCAGAATGCGTGCCATTGCCAGCAGCACAGCCGTCTCCGAACCAGGCCAGGTCGGGAGCCAGTAATCGGCCATGCTGGCAGTATTCGAGAGTCGTGGATCCATCACTGCCAATTTGGCCCCATTCATCTTGCCTTCGATGATGCGTTGTGCCTGTGGATTGAAATAGTGGCCAGTCTCTAAGTGTGAACTGATGAGCAAAATAAAGCGTGCGTTGGCGTGATCGGGGGAGGGACGATCCATGCCGCACCAGATTTGATAGCCAAAACGTGCCGACGATGAACATACGTTGGTATGGCTATTATGCCCATCTACGCCCCATGCACCAAGCACACGCTCCATATAGCCATCGTGGCCCGGGCGTCCAACATGATACATTACCTCGTTGCGACGGTCTTCGAGGATGGCTGCGCGGATTTTGGTGGCGAATGTGTCCAATACCTCATCCCAGGTAGTGCGTTCCCATTTCCCCTCACCACGTTTGCCACCACGTTTCAACGGGTAGAGGATACGTTCAGGATCATTGACCTGGTTGATGGTAGCCGGGCCTTTGGCGCAGTTACGTCCCCGGCTGCCTGGGTGATAGGGGTTGCCCTCGAATTTTTTGACACGGCCCGTTTCCTTGTCTACATAGGCCATCAGACCACAGGCGGCTTCGCAGTTAAAGCAGATGGTGGGAATGATGGCATAGTGCCTTTCAACTTTGCGCGGCCAGGCTTTGGCGTCGTATTCTACCCAATCGTGCCATTGTTCGGGTGGCGGGCATGAGGCCAGGTCTCGCACGGTCATCTGTTCGCCGCTCGGCGCAATGTGTTGCTCTAAAGGTATTTCGGTCATGTCTTTCTCCACTTAAGATTTGTCGCTGATGTCGCTGATGTTGCAGTTGTTGCACTTGTAACGTTTGTATCAGTTATAACAGTTGTATCGGTTGTAACATGATTTCCCCTCTACTGCAAGGGCAAACGCAAGGGTACGAGATGCTTCGCTGCGGCTCAGCATGATAAAGGTGTTCGTTTTAACTCAATGGAACAACCTGACCAGCAATAACGAAGCAATGCTCGCAAGCGAAAATACCAATCAAGGCCAGGATGCCTGCAAAGGCTAATAACGCTGGTTGTGTTTCTGGTTCGAAGAGAGCAATACAGAGCATTGCAATGGGCAAGAGTGAACCAAGAACAAAAAATGCACCCCAGAAACTAACTTTAAGCCTGCCACTCCGCATGAAATGAGCGGCTGTTGCTACATGGCTGTTGCTGTGCGAGCCGAAGACTTCAATCATGATCAGAAAGATATGTAGTATGATTGTGCTAAGCAAAATGATCGTGAGTGACGTGCTAACGGAGCTTCCAGTATTAAGCGGCCAGAAGAGCAATCCCAAAGCGGCAGCGCCAGCGATTACTGCCTGCACAAGCAAGATGGGAAGTAAGAGCGGACTTTGCCAGAAATCGCGTCCCTCGGCCTGTCCAAAGAGAAATGCCGTATAACCTGCCCCGGCGGCCCCGAAGAGTATGGCGGGAATGACGAGCCAGAGCAGTGCATCTGTTAGACCGAGTAGAGCGGAGATAAACCAGGCTGCTTCAATAAGGCCAAAGATACCCAGAATGTAACCTCCCCATACGAGCCACGAGGTTGGATTCGGCTTGAGTACAAGAAAGAGTGCCCGCCCAGGTCTTTTTAGATCGGCAATCAGCAATACCAATGTCAATGCAATGAAAAAGCCTCCGATCACGGGTGCACCGATACCGAGCAAGTTATACATTGCGTTACTCAGAGTGCCATTCAATCCGTACAAGGCCAGCACGAATGCGGCTACAATCATGACACCAGTGCCTATCGATTTTGTGCCAAGGTAGGTTGAGACTTTCCAGCCCCATGGCGCTGTATTTTTGGGTGTGTCATAAACAATACGTGCCTCGGTGGGAACACGTCGCTCAGGCGCTGGTTGTGCATATGGTTTGAGGCGGTTCATAGTCTTAAGGGAGCGCAACGACTTGCCTCTGCTGATTTCGCTTTCGTCACCGTAACCCGGCTTCAGTAATGTACTCCACATGGTCATGTGTGGAAGTTCCTCGACGGCTAATTCCGGGTTGATAGCAGTTTCTTCCACTCCTAGATAATAGACGTTCGGGCCTGTCCCCTGTTCTGGTTTGCGCGTGCGCACAGGTTCACGAGCGACAATCCTGGCAATTTCGCTGTCGGGATTCTGAAGATCGCCCGCAATAATGGCACGCTCGGGGCAGACTACCACACAGGCTGGCTCGATACCAACTTCAGTGCGATGGG
>Ga0209048_10004685_pt1 | contig 13046 bp, 17 predicted proteins | sample FrelakmetCRP12CR_FD_187146 | JGI IMG/M metagenome (GOLD analysis project Ga0209048, IMG submission 187146) | Freshwater lake sediment microbial communities from the University of Notre Dame, USA, for methane emissions studies - CRP12 CR (SPAdes)... | ecosystem: Environmental > Aquatic >... | reverse complement strand
CTGTAGACCCGGACCGCGTTGCGGCGACGTGGCCCGGCGTGCGCTGGGTGGCCGTGCCGCGGGACTCCCTGGTGGGCGCCCGCGCATTGCTGGGCCGTCACGACGTGACCGGTCGCGACGCGACCGGTGCCGACGTGGCCGGTCCCGACGTGACCGGCGGTGGGGCATCGGGCGCAGGCGTCGCGCCACCGGGACTGCCCATCACGATGGTGCTCCTCGATCCCGACACCGAGGGCCGGCTCGCCGCTGCCCTCGCCCGTCACGCTGAGGGCCCGGCGGCCATCTACGTCGGGATGCCCGGGGCCATGGCTGCCGGCGTGCGGATACGTCTCGCCCGGCTGGGCGTCCGGGTCTCAGCCGGGCCGGGACCATTCGGGCCACAGATGGCACTCACGTGGGCGCCCGCGTCAGGCCCGACCCTGGTCATCGTGCCGGCACGTGATCCGGACGTGGCGGGCGGCCCTGCCCCGGGCGGACGCGGTACCATCCGGCCATGATCGAACGCGCCGCGCTCACGTTCCGGGACGCCGGCCCGGACGACGCTGAGTGGATCGCCGGCCTCCTCTCTGATGAAGGCTATCCCGCCGGCGCGACCGACATCGTGCGGCGCCTGGAGCGGTACGTGGAACGAGAGTGCCCGGTCCGCGTTGCGGAGTCGAGCGGCGAACGCGTGGGATTCGTGGCCTGCCAGGTGATCCCGCGCTTCGAGCACGATGACCACATGGTCCGGGTCATGGCGCTGGTCGTGGATCCGGGCGTTCGCGGGCGCGGCGTTGGAGGGGCCCTGATGGGGGAGGCGGAGGCGATCGCCGAGAGAATCGACGCGGCCTTCGTCGAGGTGACGGCCGGCCATCACCGGCCCGCCGCTCGACGCGTCTTCGAGGCCGCTGGCTACGACGCCTCGCTCACGACCTACCTCCGGAAGCGGCGCTGAGCACGGATCAGAGCGCGCCGCAGAGCAAGGCCGTCCCGCACCTTCGGCTTCGGGTCGCCTCGGATCCTCTCCTGGCGCTGCCGTGGGATCTGCCGCTGGAGCACTGGCAGGCCGACCGTGCCGTCCTGCGCGACCTTCCGGTCGGCCCGTCGCGCCATCTCGTCCGGTTCGTCGTCATCGACGGGACGACGTATGCGCTGAAGGAGGAATCGGTCGACAACGCTCGCCACGAGTACGAGGTGCTGGTCCACCTCGAAGCGCTGGCGTTGCCCTCCGTTCGCGCCATCGGGATCGCGGAGCGCTCGCTCGACGACACCGCCATCCTCGTCACCGAGTTCCTGCGGCACTCGCTCCAGTACCGGCGGCTCCTCATGCGCGTCCCGCTGACCGCCGGCAGCTATCGCGACCGGCTGCTCGACGCGATGGCCGCGCTCCTCGTTGACCTCCATCGATCCGGGGTCTTCTGGGGCGATTGTTCGCTGGCGAACACGCTCTTCCGGCGCGACGGTGGCACCATCCAGGCGTACCTCGTGGACGCCGAGACGAGCGAGACCTACGCGGCGCTCTCCGATGGCCAGCGTGGCTATGACCTCGACGTGCTGGTCGAGAACGTCGCGTTCGGCCTCGCCGACCTGGCCGCCTTCCAGGGCCATCCGGAGGCAATGGATGACCAGATCGCCGCCGCCGAGTCGGTAAGGCACCGGTACACCGCGCTCTGGCAGGAGCTCCATGACCAGGTCGAGATCCAGGCGGGCGACCGTTTCGCGATCCAGGCGCACATCCGACGGCTCAACGAGCTTGGCTTCGCGATCGGCGAGATCGAGCTGCTGCCCGGCGATGCCGGGACGGTCCGCCTTCGGACAGCCGTGGCCCAGCGCGACTTTCACGCTCGTGAGCTGGCTCGCCGGACGGGGCTCGTGGCGCTGGAAGGACAGGCCCGGCTGCTGCTCAACGACCTTCGCGAGTACCGCGCCTGGCTGGCCTACTTCGAGCGAAGGCCCGTCCCATCGGCGGAGGGCGCGGCCCGCTGGCAGGCGGAGGTCCTGGAACCGTACCTTGACCGGTTGCGGGCGGTCATCGGGTCAGGCCGGGACCCGCTGCAGGCGTACTGCGACCTCCTGGAGCACAAGTGGCTCCGTTCCGAGCGAGCCCGGCGGGACCTTGGCCTGGAGGCCGCGTTCGCCTCGTACGTGGCGGCCGGTGCACCGGCGCCCGAGATCGCCGGGAGCGCCGCGGTCCTCGACCTCGAGATCGCCGATCCCGCGCCGATGCCTGATCTCGATCTCACCGGATTCGCGACGATCCGCGAGGGCATTGTCCCGTCGGACGCCTGAGCACAGGTCGCGGCGAAGACCTGCGTACGTTGGGCCATGCCGCGGGCCATAGGCGTGACGGGCCTACCAGCGCTCGGCGTGAAGCAGCTCGACGAGCGACCTCCGCCCCCCCGCGCGTTTTGGGGCGGTGAGCACCGACGCGTCCGCCGGGTAGCCGAACGAGAGCAGGTACTCGCAGTGCATGCCATCCGGCAGGCCAAGGAGGTCGGCCACTCGCTCGTGCTCGTACACGGTGGCAGGGACACTCCCGATGCCCAGCTCCCAGGCGGCCAGGACCATGTTCTGGGCAGCCCGGCCCAGGTCGAACGCGATCGAGAGCGGCGCGCCATCCGCGCGCGGATCCGGGGTCACGAGCGCGACCGCGACGGCCGCTCCCGCCAGGTGGCCGGCCCACGGCCCGACCGTCGACAGCTCGCGCAGGTGCTCGCGGTCGCGACAGGCGATGAAGGTCCAGCGCTGCTCGTTCTTGGAGCTGCCCGCACGCCGACCCGCGTTGAGGATGCGCTCGAGCGCCGCGGCCTCAAGCGGCCGGTCCGCGAACGTGCGGACGACCCGCAGGGAGTCGATGGCCTCCCAGGTGCCGAGCGCAGGTTCCATGGTTCGCCTCCCGTGTTGCAGCGGTCAGGCCGGCACGACCGGACCGGATGAGGTCGAGACCCCGGCGGCCGGGGTTGACGCCGGCGAAACGGGGCCGTCGAGTGCGCTGAGGGATCCGTCCGTGTCCACCGGGCGGACAACCCGCGTCGCGACCGCGCGCGCGGCCGCCCGGTCCGGCTCCGGCGCACCAGAAAGGTTGCGCGCCAGGAAGGCCGCGATCCGCCCGCGGTAGGCGGGATCCTCGTAGAGCCAGCGATGCCGGCCCTCGGGCAGGATCAGGAGCTCCACCTCGCGACCCGCCATCCGGCGGGCCGCGAGGCCCAGGCGAACCGCGTGGTCGGGTCCCACGATCTCGTCCAGCGCCCCGTGAACGATGAGGATGGGTCCCGGGTACCGGGCGACGGCCGCGGCAGCGCTGACGTCGGACGGCGCGTGACCGCGTGGTCGCAGGTAGACCCGGGTCGTGAGCGCGGCCAGCGGATGTGCGACCGCTCCCGGTATGGTCAGCCCGGCCAGCTGGAACGTCCGCCGGGTCAGGCGCCGGGGATCGGCCGGTGCGGCCGTCGTGACGAGCGCCGCGATCCGCGGATCGTCCGCCGCGGCGATCGCCGCCCCGATCGCCCCCATCGAATGTCCCAGCACGGCGACCGCGGTGACATCCTGTCTCGCCGCCGCCAGCCCGGCGGCTGCCCGCGCGTCCGCGCCAAACTCGGCGCCGCTGATCGGGAGTGTCTCCGGCGGGTTGTCGCCATGGCCGCGAACGTCGAACATGAGGGTGGCGAAGCCCGCCGCGTGAAGGAACCGGGCATTCGGCAGCATGCGCGCGCGGTTCGACTCCCAGCCGTGAACCAGGACGATGGCCGGCGCGGGACGGCCGGCCGGCGCCGGGACGAACCAGCCGGGCAGCGGCCCAGCGTCGGACGGGACGATGACCTCCTCGAACGGCAGGTCGTACGCGGCTGGCGTCTCGAGCGGCGGGCGGCGGGCAGGGAAGCCCGCCCGGCGGCGGTACTCCACGGCAAAACGATAGGCGGCGACGGAGGGAGCGACAACTGCCGCGCCGAGCGCGACCAGGGCGGTCCGGGATGGGTGCATGTCCGAAGGGTACCGCCGCGCTCGGCTACGATGATGTGATGGCCCAGCGCGACCCCCACGACGTGCTCGGGGTGAACCGGGATGCGAGCCAGGCTGCCGTGAAGGCCGCCTGGCGACGCTTGGCCCGAGAGCACCATCCCGACCTTGCGGCGGACTCCGCCGCACGCCAGGACGCCACGCGCCGGATGGCCGAGATCAACGCGGCATACCAGGTCCTCCGGTCCCGTGCGGCTGGGCGCACCGGCAAGCCTGGCAGGGATCCCGCGGCGACCGGCGGGCCCAGTCCGGGTCCCCATGCGCCCGAAGCCGCGCGCCCGACGGGCCCGCCGCCCCCGGCGCCGACGCGGCCGGTCACGGCCCGCCTCGACACGACGGACCTCTTCCGGCCGCGCAACGCGACGACGACTCCAGCCGGCGGTGGCTACCGACACCGGCCGCGGGCACCGAGCAAGCTCCGGCGAGCAACATGGGGCGAGGCGGAGGAGCCGCGAGCGTCCGATCCGACCGGCCCGCTGCAGCGCGTTCGTGCGCGGCGTGCGGCTCGACGGCCGCCGCCGGACCTGGACGTGGCCCTGGCGACGCGGATCGTGTTCGGCAAGTTCCACGGGCGCACGCTGGGCGAGATCGTCGCCCTGGAGCCGACCTACCTGGAATGGGTGGAACGCACGATCACCCGCGACCCGGACCTCGTGGCTGCCGCCCGCGTCGTCCTCGACCGGCCCGCGAGCCGGCCCACCACCGACCGTGATCCGGTTGGTGGCCAGGATCCCGTTTCCGGCGCGTCCGGCCCCGCAACCGGCGGGCCCGGCGGCGCACCCGGGAACGGGAGCGGGGACGCCGATCGGCGTCCCCGTGAAGAGGCCACGACAGGGTCCGCGGGATAGTCCGCGGCTCGATGAGTCCACAGCCCTCGTCGCGGACCGGGCCTGCTGGCCGGAGATCCGTGGTTACTCGGCTCGTGCCCGGAGCCCCAGGGGCCACCCAATGACGCTCCCCGCAGCGTCCTCGAAGATCGGTGTGTCCCGGCGCTCCGGGCCGTGGCCGACGCCCCAGGGTTGTCCCGGTGGCTCGCGCCGACGGCTGCAACACGAAGATACGTACCTCGGCCGGGCGCGGCAATGCGACGTCCGTCCCGGTCCCGGGCCGCGGAAGGTCGGTGGCATCCGCGCACCGGCCCCGGACGGTCGTACCAGGTGGCCGCCTGCACCGGGGCCACCGTTTCGGCGATGAGCGGATCGACGCGGCCGCGGGTCGCGGCGCTTGGGCGCGGGTCCGGGTACGCTGATCCCATGCGTGGATTCATCGCCCGGGGCAGCCTCGCCCTCGCCGCGGCAAGCCTGCTCGTCGCCGCCTGCGCGGGCTCCTCGCCGCCGCCGTCATTCGACCCGGCCACGCCGTGCCGCGGCGCGGACCGCCAGGAGATGAAGGGCGCCTACCCTGACCTCGAGGCGCGGATCCCGGTCCAGGTCGACGGCCAGGAAGCGGACAGCCGCGACTCGGGGCGCTTCTGCGCCAGGTCCACGTTGGGGACCCTGTGGGACGCGGGAATCCAGGAAGCGCAGTTTGGCGGCGGGATATGGGCCTTCGACCCGACGGGCGGGACCTCGCTCGCAGGACTCCAGCTGTCCGTCTTCCGCGCGCCCGGCCTGACCGCCCAGCTCCTGGCGGACGAGTACAAGTCCGGGGCTGACGGCACGAGCCGGGTCACGATCGTCTCCGCAGCGAACGAGCAGGTCAACGGCCGACCCGGCTTCCGGATCAACCTCCTCAACGGAGATTCCCACCAGGCGATCGTGATCTGGCCGTCGGCGGACGGGGTCGTGATCCAGGTCCTGATCGCGGCGGATGTCGGCGAGTCAAAGGTCCAGGCGGCGGTCGCGGCGTTCCGCTGAGGCGGCCCAGACTGGCGGCCGCCGAGCCGGCGACCCGGACGGGCAGCCGCCAATCGGGTGGCCGCGTCTACCCGGCCGAATCCTCGCCGGCGGGCCCCAGGGCCGGATCGCTGTCGGACAGGCCGTCGGCGACGGTCCGGGCAAACCCTGCCGCCGCGACCAGTGAGTCGGCCGCGAAGTCCACGTCGAGCCGCTCCGCCACCACCTTGTCCGCGGCGAGCGCACCACCCAGCATGATCGCAAGGCCAGCGTCCGCGCGCGCGGCCCGGGCCGCGGCAACGGCGTCGCGGACTGCCGGCTCGCGGTCCGGCAGTGACGCGCTCAGGGCCAGCAGGTCGGCATGGTTGCGGGCCAGGAACCGGGCGAGGTCAGCCGGGGGAACGTCGGGCCCCAGGTTCGCGACGCTCCAGCCCTGGTCGCGCAGCACCTGGTCGAGGCAGGCCAGGCCCAGGCCGTGCTGCTCGCCGGTGACGCCGGCGAGGACGGCCAGCGGTCCCACTCGGCTTTCCGGACCCTGGGGCGGGCGAATTCGCTCGAGGGCGCGGAGCAGCGTCTGGGAGGCGAGGTGTTCCTCGGCAACCGACCATCGTCCACTCCGCCAGCGCTCACCGACCAGGGCCATGGCGTCGCGAAGGAGGCCGTCGAAGACGCGGGCACGTCCGCGCTCGGCCAGGGCATTCTGGAGCGTCCAGGCCGCCAGCTCGTCGTCGCCATCCGCAAGCAGGGAGGCGAGCAACTCCGGGGTGAGCGTCGTGGCGGCGACCGGCGCAGCCGCGCGACCGGGATCGACTGGCGGAAGGTTCGGCATTGGATCCTTCATCGTGAGGGTGACTCTATCACCCGTTCGGTGGCCCGCGGCCCGCGGATGGGGCCCTGGCTACCGCGAATCGAGCGCCCGCGCGGCCGGCGACGGACTACCATCGCAGGCATGTACTTCGATGCACTCTCCTTCCTCGAGGACGAACGGGAGGCCTGGCGTCCGTATGAGGCCCTCCTGGCGCTGAAGCCCGCCGACCTCGAGCTGCCGATTGCGGGCGAGGATCGCTGGTCGGGCCGGGATCTCCTGGGCCATCTCGTCTTCTGGCAGGAGCACGCGCTCGCGGTGGCGCGCGAGCTTGCGGTCGGGGTGACCAGTGCCTCGCGCCTCCGTGGAGACGCGGAGTGGGAGGCCCGGGGTGATGCGATCAACGATGAAGCCCTCGCCGCGTGGCGTGCGCTCCCGCTCGAGGAGCTTCTCTCACGGGCGCGGACCGTCGCCGGCGAGCTGCGCGGCCACCTGACGGTCGTGCCGGAGGCGCGCTGGCTGAAGGATGGCAAGGTCCAGGCGTTCTTCGCTGGCGAGACGATCGACCACTACGCCGACCATGCGGCCGACCTGGCCGCGATCCTCGCCGCGGCCCGGTGACCGGTCCGACGCTCGCTGCGCTCCTCGCGGAGCAGGTGGCGCTGCTCGAGGGCACGGAGGTGGTGCAGACGGGGCAGGGAGGCCCAGCGGGGCAGGGGACCGAGTACTACCTCGACCACGTCCTGTTCGCTTCCCTTGCCGGGGACGTCGCCGCGTTCCACCTTCGTGACGAAGTCGGCGCGGCGGCGCTGCGGACCCCGGACGTGGCGGCCTCGGCGCGGGGCCCGGGTTGGGTGCGGTTCGCGCCGAAGCGGCTGGACGAGCACGCCCGGGACCGCGCCCTGGCCTGGCTCGAGAGCGCGTGGCGGCGCGCCGACGCGGAGCTGTCGGGCATCGGGGACGCCGACGGCGGCGGGGCGGCCGCCGCTGACGAGGACGACCTGGACGACTGAGGACCGGGCCGGACGCGCGGCGCGAGAGCCCGTGCGTCGATGGGTCAGGTGGCGGGCTTGGCGTAGGTCGGCAAGCCGAAGCGCTGCTCGAGCTGGTCGGCAGGCTGGAATCCGACGACGCCCATCGGCTGCTTGCCCTCGCCGGGGAAGAACGCGATGGTCGGGATGCTCATGATGTTGAAGGTCCGGCTGAGGCCGGGGTTGGCGTCGACGTCGACTTTCACGACGTCCACGGCGCCGTCGTACTTCGCGGCGAGCTTCTCGAGCTCCGGGGCGACGAGCTTGCAGGGCCCGCACCAGGCGGCCCAGAAGTCGACGATCACGGGGTGATCGGCCTTGAGGACGAGCTCTTCGAAGGTGGCGTCGGTTGCGTGCTTGATCTCGACCATCGGTCGGGAAACCCTTTCTCCCGGTTGAGCGGGCGTGAAGGCGGCCTAGCCGGCCAGCCCACGGATGAGACGGTAGGCCTCGAGGACGCGCGGGTCCGCGAGCCGGTAGTAGACGGTGCTGCCGTCGCGGCGGGTCGAGACGAGCCCGGCGCTCCGCAGCACCGCCAGGTGTTGGGACATGTTCGGCACCTGGCAGCCCACGCACGCGGAGAGCTCCGAAACGGAGAACTCGCCGTCGGCGAGCGTCTCGAGGACGCAGAGCCGTTTCGGGTCGGCGAGCGCTCTCCCGATCAGGGCGGCGCGTTGCCGGCCGGCGTCGGTGTCCAGGTGCTGTTGGGTGACCACGGGCAGAGTATCTCATCACTTGCGCAATAACGCAAGTGCGTGGGCAGGGGTACATTGCTCGGGCGGGGTTGCGTCGTCGGGGCGGCCCGCTGCACGCGGTGGTAGCCGATCATCAGCATCGGCGCCCTCCTTGATGTGCCCGGCCGCCGCAGGCATGCGTCGACTGCCATTCCGGCCCGGAGGCGTCCCGGGACGGGCGCAGCGGTGCGGTCTTCCGCGATACTGCGCGACATGCCCATCGTCGTCGACCCGGTCGCGCACACGATCTCTCCGGAGGCATTCGGCGAGGCGGCCGCGCTCATCGCAGGGCGGGTCGCGCGAACGCCGCTGCTCACCTCCCGAACGGCGGCCCGCGTGGTGGCGTCGACGAGCGGGGTCCGTCTCGCCGGCGGGACGCTCCACGCGAAGGCGGAGCACCTACAGGCAACCGGCTCGTTCAAGGTCCGCGGTGCGACCCTGCGACTGGCGTTGCTCGACGCCGCGGAGAAGGCAGCGGGCGTGATCGCGATCTCGGCGGGCAACCACGCTGCCGCGCTCGCCGTCGCTGCGGGGCTGGCCGGGATCCGCGCCGTGGTCGTCATGCCGGCGTCGGCCGTGCGCTCGAAAGTCGAGGCCTGCCGTGCCTACGGCGCCGAGGTCATTCTCCACGGGGCGACCACCGTCGAGGCCTGGGCGGAGATGGAGCGAGTCCGCGCAGCGCGCGGCCTCACGTTCATCCATCCGTTCGACCATCCCGTGACGATCGCGGGGCAGGGGACCGTTGGCCTGGAGATCCTCGAGGACCTTCCGGACGTTGACGTCGTGGTTGTGGGGATCGGCGGCGGCGGACTCGCGTGCGGGATCGCGACGGCCCTGGCGACGCGGCGGCCGGCGACTCGCGTCTGGGGCGTCGAGCCGCAGAATTCGGCGGCCCTCTCGGCCGCGCTGGCCGCCGACGAGATCGTGCCGGTGACGCCGGGTAGCGTGGCCGACGGCCTCAACGCCCCCTTTGCCGGGGAGTGGACGCTGGCGCTGGGCCGGCGACATCTCGCCGGGATCGTGACCCTCACGGACCCGGAGATCCTGGGTGGTGTCCGGTTCGCGGCGGAGCGGATGAAGCAGGTCCTCGAGCCCGCCGGCGCCGCGGCGCTCGCGGCCGTCCTGCACGGCCGTATCCCGCTCCGCGACGGTGATCGTGCCTGTGTCGTCCTCAGCGGCGGCAATGTTGCCATCGAACGCCTCGGCGACCTGCTGGAGGGGGCAGCGCCGATCCCCGGGCTCTGACCCTCAGTCCATGCCCAGCTCGGCGAGACGATCGTCGTTGATGCCCATGTGGTGCGCCAGCTCGTGGACGACCGTGATCCGGACCTCGTCCTCGAGCTCCCTCGGGTCGGGGAAGTCTTCCTCCAGGGGCAGCCGGAAGATCGTGATCGCGTTCGGGAAGGGCACGTCATCGGCGCCCCACTCGGTGCGTGGCACGCCCTCGTAGAGGCCGTACAGCGTCTCGTCCGGCGCGAGGTCCTCCTCGCGCCGCTGCTCGCGCGAGGGTTCGTCGGCAATGACGATCGCCACTTCCCGGAGCGCGGCGGCGAACGGCATCGGGATGCCGGCGAGGGCGCGCTCGACCAGCTCCTCGAACCGGGAGTGGCGGGCCTCGCGTCGCCGGCGGAGAGCGGCGAGGTCGGCGGCAGGGATCCCGCGGCGTCGCTTCGGCATGGCGCGCCTATCCTACGGCGCCATGGACCTCACGCACGGCCTGCCGCTCACCGGTCCCGGGTTCCGGGCGTTCGAGGTGGATCCTGGCGTGTCGCCGGTGCCCGATCTCGCTGCCGAGCCGGAAGGCTTCATGGTCGCGATGGACGGAGCCGTCCGGATCCACTTCCTCGACTGGGGCGAGCCGGTCCTCGACTGGGGCGAGCCGGTCCTCGACTGGGGCGAGCCGGCGGGAACGGCCGACCTCGCGGTCCGCGGGGACGATGCCGCGAGCTCTTGTCCCGAAACGGCCGACGTCGCGCCCGGCGCCGCGCGCCCGGGCTCCGGCGCCCCGCCCGGCGCCCCGCCCGGCGTCCTGCTGATCCACGGCCTCGCCCGGACCGCGTGGTCGTGGGCTCCGGTTGCGCGCCGGTTGCGCGCCGACGCGCATGTCGTCGCGATGGACCTGCGCGGCCATGGCCTCTCGGACGCGCCGACGGACGGGTACAACCTGGCCCACCTTGCCGAGGACGCGATCGCGGTTGCCGAGGGCGCCGGGCTGCTCGCCTTCGCGGACGGACTCCCCCTGCCCGGAGCGCAGGGCGGCCGGCCGTTCGTGGTTGCCGGGCACGGATTTGGCGCGGTAGTTGCCGCGTTGACCGCCAACGCGCTCGGCGATCGGTGCGCCGGCCTCGTCCTGGTGGACGGAGGCTGGACCGACGTGCCCGCCGAGACCGGCATGACGCCGGGCGAGTGGCTCGCCGCGATCGCCGAACCCCCCGAGGTGCTCCGCTCAATGTCGGCCTGGCTCGCGGACCGGGAGGCGTTCGACCCGGCGTCCTGGGACGCGGACCAGGAGCGCGCCGCCCGGACCGAGGTTGTCGAGACCGCCGCCGGCCGGGTCAAGCTCGCGATTCACCGCCACGCGCTGGCGGCCTCTCTGCGTGCGTTCTGGACCTACCAGCCAGCCTCCATCCTGCCGAGGGTGGAAGCGGAGATCGTGGCCCTCGCGGCCCGTGATGACGACGCGGGACGGCACCTGGGAGCCCTCCGCGAGGTGGCGGCCGCCCGCGCCGCCTTTGGCCGCGCTCCAATCCGCGCGGCCTCCTTTCCGGGGCTCGGTCACAACCTGCTGCGCCACGTGCCGGACGCCGTGGCCGCGGCGATCCGCGCGGCGGTCGATCCGCACCCGGACGTGGCTGCTGGTCCGCCGGAGGACGCGGCCGCGGACGCATCGGGCTGATATAGGATGCGGTCATGCCCAGCCGAGACCTGCCCGCCAACGTGAAGTCGATCGTCGCCGAGATCGAAACCGAGATCGGCGAGGAGGACGCCGCCGCCGCCTTGGCCGCTGCCCTCGCGCCGGCGGCTGCGATCGAGGGCGCAGGCGCTCGCGACGACACGACGTCAACAGGCAACGGCCGCGTGGAGGCCGCGGTCCGCGGCATCCTTCGCGAGATCGGCGAGGACCCCGACCGTCAGGGCCTGGCGGGGACCCCGGGGCGCGTTCACCGGATGTACGCGGAGCTGACCGCGGGCTACCACGTGGACCCGGAGCGCCTCATCAACGGAGCGATCTACGACGTGGACTACAGCGAGATGGTGGTCGTCAAGGAGATCCCGTTCTATTCGCTCTGCGAGCACCATCTTCTGCCGTTCTTCGGGACTGCCGCCGTCGCCTACATCCCGAAGGGTCGCGTGATCGGGCTGTCGAAGATCCCGCGGATCGTGGAGATGTACGCCCGCCGGCTCCAGGTCCAGGAGCGCCTCACGCAGCAGGTCGCGGACTTTCTCCAGGCGCGCCTCGGCCCCAGCGGCACGGGCGTCGTCATCGAGGCGACCCACCTGTGCGCGGTCATGCGCGGCATCCGCAAGCCCGGTACGGTCATGACGACGAGCCATGTCCTGGGCCTCTTCCGGACGAACGACAAGACGCGCGCCGAGTTCTTCGCCCACCTCGAGCGGCGGGCGCCGGGCGCCTGACGCCGGGTCGGCGCCGGGCGCCTGACGCCGGGTCGCGGCGCCGGGTGCCAAGGTCCTCGAACCAGGGTGTTCGTGCTGTTGGAGACACCCGCCACCGCTGGCCGGGGGCGGCGGCCCCGCGCCGCGGGGCGCAGCCGGCTCAGTCGCCGTACATCAGCGATCCCGGAGTGGTGAGCAGCCCACCCGTCTCGAGCCACGTCTTCAGGCCCGAGAGGATCATCGGCCAGCCGCCGTAGAGCTCGTTGTTCGCACCGTCGCGAAGCTGGTCGTGGGTGACCGTGAGGCGGCAGGAGTCGCCGCCGGGAGAGGGGTCCTGCCGGGCTCCCGCGGCCGACGCGTGACCCCGGGCGAACTCCCCGGTGACCAGCTCGATCTCCCAGGTGACCCGCGAGAAGCCCTCGCTTTTCACGTCGTCGCTCCAGAGCCCGCGCATCGTGTGGACCAGCCGCCGCGGCGGGTCGGCCGCGAGGATCTCGCCATCGCCCAGCAGGATAGAGCCGTTCCGCGCGCCCATGTCGAAGCGCGAGCCGGGCGTCCAGTCGGAGATGGCGCGGGCGCCGAAGTTGTACTTCGCCCGGATCTCGGGGTCGGTGATGGCCTCCCAGATCCGCTCCGGGGTCGCCTTGATGTAGATCTCGAACACCTTCTCCACGGGCTGCTCCATTCTTTGCTTGAGGTCACTGAGCGCAGCGGCCCAGGGCTCGGCGTACTTGCTCACCCACCGGTCGTGGACGAGCCGGATGGGGACCGGGTTCAGGTAGTGGAGCTTCTCGCGACCACGCCGTCGCGTGACCACCAGGCCAGCCTCTTCGAGCTGCCCCAGGTGCTTCATCACGCCGAAACGCGTCATCTCGAACCGACCTTCGAGCGCGCTCAGCGTCTGCCCGTCCTCGCGGAAGAGCTCGTCGAGGAGGCTCCGCCGCGTCGGATCGGCGAGGGCCCTGAACACGGCGTCCACGCCACGGACAATATGTGACGGATCAGTAACGTGTCAAGCGCGATCGGAATC
>Ga0209048_10004684_pt1 | contig 13048 bp, 15 predicted proteins | sample FrelakmetCRP12CR_FD_187146 | JGI IMG/M metagenome (GOLD analysis project Ga0209048, IMG submission 187146) | Freshwater lake sediment microbial communities from the University of Notre Dame, USA, for methane emissions studies - CRP12 CR (SPAdes)... | ecosystem: Environmental > Aquatic >... | reverse complement strand
CGTTGGAGATGTTGTTCCCGATGACGTCCATCATCGATTGGTGGGCCCGCAGACCCGACACTCCCGAGAACATCGAACGCAACATGATGGAACTCCTTTGTTGTTCTTCGTTGGGGCGGGATCAGCTCGCCGGTGCCGGGTCGACTTCGACGACGGAGGACAGAGGGATGTCCTTCTTGTTGGAGAGGTTGAGCGACGGTCCGTTCGTGGGATCGACCTTGATCGAGGTCACGACGGCCTTCACCGTTGTCGCACCGTCGGTGTAGGACACCTGCTTGCCGATCATCGCGGTGGCGTTCGACAGGTCGGCAGTCGCGCTCTGCGTCTTCTGGTCCTTGGCCATCTCGGTCAGCTTCTCGAGCATCGAGAACTGCGCGGACTGGCTCATGAACGTGGAGGGATCGGTCGGCGCCATCGGGTTCTGGTACTTGAGCTGCGCAACGAGCAGCTTCAGGAACGTGTCCTGGCCCATCTGATTCGTGTTGGTCACCTGTGGGGGTTGGCTCGGCGTCGCGCTTCCCGGCGTGATCGGCGCGATGGTGGGGATCGTGTTCGGGTTCGCCGTGGTGCCAACGGGCGGAATTGCAGTCATCTGCTGAGCTCCTTCTAGAGCCGGACGTCGAGGGCCGAGTCGGGCAGGGCAGTGATCGTGACGCCGGGGTCCGCGGCCGTCGTCGGCGGCGACGTGACCGGCGGCGGCCCGGCCTTCGTCTCGTCGCGGAGGTCGAACTGCCGGCGAGTGCCGTCGTCCGCGCCGTGGGCGTCGACGTTCAGCTGCCCGGCATGCACGCCCTCGTTCTCGAGGCGGTCGCGCAGGTCGGCGAGGTTGTCGCGGAGCAACGAGCCGGTCGTCGTGTGCTCGGCGCGCATCATCACGTTCACGATTCCGTGATCGACGCGAAGTTCGACCTCCACCTTGCCCAGGTCCCTGGGGTGCAGTTCGAGGGTGACCTGGTAGGTGCCGTTGGCGCGACTCCGCAACGGCGCGATGACGCTCACGAGTTGCTCGGACGGTGACGGCGGCACGACGACGGGACCGGGATCGACGGGAGCGACCGCGCCACTCGAGGTCAGCCGGGGCGTCGAGCCGCTCGAGACGGGCATCGCGCTCGACACCGCGATCGGATCGGCGTTGCGCGGGCCGGCCGAGCTCCCGACGGGAGATGGGACCGGGCCCGACGAGCGCGTCGATCCGGCCGCGGTTGCCCCGGCGGGGATGGTGGCGGTCGTCTCGTCGCGACGCGGCCCGTCGTTCTTCGCGGCCGTACCTTGCCCGGGAGTGCTGTTCGGATCCGGCGTCGTGGCGTTCGCCGTCCCCTCGGCTGCCACCGCGGTCGTCGCCGTGTCGATGGTGGGAGTGACGTCAACGGAGGTATCGAGTGGCGACGTCGTGTCAGTGCGAGCCGTGCCCAGCCGGGTCAGCCGGGCCAGCGCGCCGAACGTACGCTCGGCGATCGAGGAACGGCGTTCCGGACCATCGTTGTTCGAACCGTCCTCGCGGGCAACCCGGTCGCTCGCCGGCGCCACGGCCGCGTCGTTCATCGCGTCGATCGCCGTCGGTTCGGGGTTCGCGGTGTCGCCGCCCGCTCCCGATGTCGCGATCGTTGTTGCCGACGGTGTCATCGTCGTGTCCGGTGGCCCCGTGGACGCGGAAGCCGAGGTGTTCGTGGTCCGTGCGCCGGCACCGTCGAGAGGCGCGGACTGCATCGACGTACCCGGCGCGCCGGGGATCGCGGCAGGAACGGTGACGGTCACCGTCGCGTCGAGTTCGGAGCGTGGAACCGACGCCCCCGGTGTCTCCGTCGGCGCTGTCGTTGCTGCGGTCTGCTCGATCGGCGGCGTCTCGGTGATGAGCGCACCGGACGAGATCGAGCGCGGCGCCGCGGTGCCCGTCGCGCCGGCCATCCTGCGGAGAGCCGTCGCGGAGCTCGCCGCGCCGTTCGTTGTGCCGTTCGTTGTAACAGTGGAGCCGGCAACGACCGTGGCGGCCGCGTCGTCCGGCGCGGCGGTGGTGTTCGAGTCCACGTCGGTCGCAGTGGCCTCGTTCGTGGCGGGGTCCTCGGGCCGGTCGGCCACGGGTGGGGACACGATCTGGGCCATGAGCGCGGCGAACGTGGACGCGGCGACCGAATCGGCCGTCGTGTCGCGGCCGTGGGACGGCGGGGGGACCACCGACTCGTGCGACGCGCTGGCATCGAGTCTCATGCCAAACCTCCGAGAGGCGAGCTGGATGCGGCGTTGCCCGACAACGAGGAGGGATCCGCGACACCGATGGAGTTGGCGGCCTTCAGCTGTACCGCCTCGGCGAGTTGGGTCGGCGACGAGCCGTACTTGCCCAGCGCGCTCGTGAGCAGGCTGTCGAGATTGGTCGAGCTCCCGTTGGTGCCGCCGAGCGAGCTCGACAAGGCGCTCGCCAACGCTCCGGACGCGAGACTCGATGAGGCACCCGTCGTCCCCCCGAGACCGGTCCCGCCGGGAATGATCCTGCGGATCGCGGTGATGTTGTCCGGGAGGTTCGCGATCTTGACGACGTCGCCGGTATGAGGTGCCACGATGTACCTGCCGTTGCCCGCGTAGATACCGACGTGCCCGTTGACCTGGTTGCCCTTGTCGCCGACCGAGAACACGAGGTCGCCCGGCCGCAGGTCGGCGCGATCGACCGCCGTCCCGAGCTTCACCTGGTCGTAGGTGGTACGCGGCAGTTCGATTCCCATCTCCCGGTAGACCACCTGGACGAGCCCGGAGCAGTCGAGACCGGTTTTCGGATCGCTGCCGCCGTACACGTAGGGAACGCCGAGGTACTGCTGCGCGAGGTCGACGGCCTGCTGTCCCGTCGCGTTCGTCCCGGTGCCGACCGACGATGCGGTGACACGCTGCAAGGTGCTCGCGAAGTCCGAGCCGTTGGTCGAGTGCACCGGGGCCGGGTTGAGCGCGTCGACCTGCGACTGGATCTCCGCGATGCGCGCCTGGACGGAACTGATGCCGCTCGTCTCGATCACCGTCATGATGCGGGTTCCTCGCGGCGGCCGTGCCGGCTCGTGACGAGATCATCGATCTCGCGCTCGGACTCACGGTCGGCGTCGATCGTGTACTCCGCGTGCTGACGCTCGTCGAGGTTCTCGAGTGCCGAAACCCGCTGCGCCGTGAGGCTCCACTCGACGTGCTGTTGCGCAGCCCGTTCTCGCGCCAAGGCGCGACGTTCGTCGAGGGAAACGACGGTGGCGGCGGCGCGATCGAGTCGGTGCTGCGCGGAGAAGAACTCGTGGGCCGTTTGGTGCCCGGAGGGGTGCGGGAGCATCTGGTACTCGGCGACCTTCGCGTTGAGCGCCTGATGAGTCGCGGCGACGGCCATGTTCGCCATCGCGAGATCGGCGCGGGCGCGCGCTTCCTGGATACGTCGGACGCGCAGGACGGCGTCGAGCCGGAACTGATAGCGCTTCACGAGGTACCCGCCATGACGCCGAGCAACTCGAAGAGCCGGTGCCAGCTCTCGTCCACGGCGGCGATCTCCGCGATGTCCTGACGGAGGAACGCGTCGATCCCTTCCTGGAGTTGTACGGCTCGGTCGACGAGCGGGTTCGCTCCCGGTACGTACGCACCGATCTCGATCAGATCCTTCGCGTCGCGGTACGCGGCGAGCAGCCGGCGCAGCTCGGTGGCCACCGCGCGCTGCTCCGCGCTGGTGATCGTCGGCGCGACACGGGAGACGGATTCGAGCACGTCGATGCTCGGGAAGTGGCCGGCGGTCGCGAGCTTGCGGGTGAGCACGATGTGACCGTCGAGGATCGAACGGGCGTGGTCACCGACGGGGTCGTTCATGTCGTCGCCTTCCACGAGCACGGTGTAGAGGCCCGTGATGCTCCCGATCTCTCCCGCGCCCGCGCGTTCGAGCAATTTCGGAAGCAGCGAGAACACCGACGGTGGGTACCCGCGGGTCGCGGGCGGTTCGCCCGCGGCGAGACCGACTTCGCGTTGTGCCATCGCGAAGCGGGTGAGGCTGTCCATCATCAGGACGACGTCGGCACCTTGATCCCGGAACCACTCGGCGATACGCGTGGCGGTGAACGCGGCGCGCAGGCGAACCAGGGCCGGTTCGTCGGAGGTGGCCACCACCACCACCGAACGGGCGAGTCCCTCGGGGCCGAGATCGTGCTCGATGAAGTCGCGGACCTCTCGGCCACGCTCACCGATCAGCGCGAGCACCGAGACCTGGGCCTCGGTTCCCCTCGCGATCATCGAGAGCACGCTCGACTTGCCGACACCGGATCCGGCGAAGATGCCCATGCGCTGGCCGCGCCCGCACGGCACGATCGTGTCGAGGGCGCGGACACCGAGCGGAAGCGGACGGTCGACGTGCGAGCGGCGCAGCGGGTGCGGCGGAGTGCCGCCCACGGTGACGCGTGCTCCATCGAGTGGTCCGAGGTCGTCGATGGGATTCCCCAGGCCGTCGATCACCCGCCCCAACACGTTCGGTCCGACCAGGATCGTCGGCGGACGATCGTCGGCGGAGGCTCGCGCGCCTGCTCGCACACCGTGCAGCTCGCCGAGGGGCATACAGATCAACCCGTCGTCGCGCAGCGCGACGACCTCGGCGGCCAGCGGTCCGTTCGTCGAATCGATGGTCACGGCATCGCCGATCGCGGCTTCGATCCCGGCGATCTCCATCTGGAGTCCCGTGATGGTGACGACCCGTCCGTAGCGGTGCGGACGCGCGCCGCGAAGCGCCATGTCGAGGCGGTCCTGGAAGCTCACGAGGAGAGTGCCTCCTGCACGCGGGCGACCGCGGTGCCGAGCATGGCGTCGATCTCGCTGCGGCCGATCTCGAGGCGGCAGCCTCCCCGTTCGATCGAGGGATCCACGACGACCGCCAGCGTTCGCCCCGGTGCGAGGGTCGACAGATCACCGGCCACGGCCGCGTCGTCGGGGTGCAGGTAGACGCTGACGGGCAGACGCTCGGGCGCCATCCGCAAGGCCCGGGCGATCGCGTCGCGCCCCGGGTGTTCGGCCACCGAGAGCTCCCGCCCGAGCAGCGTCTCGGTGAGCAGGAACGCCGCGGTCGCGAGCGCGTCCTCGAGTTCGACGAAGGCCTGCTCCTGAGCCCGCTCGAAGTCGGCGGCGCCGGCCGAGAGCGCACTGACCGCTCGGTGGAGGTGGTCCCATCGCTCCAACTCGGCCTGCTGCACGGCGGCATCGGCGGCACGAATGCCCGCCTGGTATCCGTCGTCGTAGCCGGCCTGACGGGCCTCCGCGGTCACACTGTCGAGCACGCGCTGATCGATGTGGACGGTACCGATGGAGCGTGACGGCATCGCGCGCGAGTCGAGCTGCGCGGCGGGAATCGCCGCCGCGGCATCTCCGTGAAGCACCCGCGTCCGGCGGTGACCGTCAGACGACGAATTCATCGCTGCTCCGGGAGATGACGATCTCGCCCGCCTGCTCGAGGGCACGGATGCTGCGGACCACCGCGGCCTGCGCCTCTTCCACGGTCTTCAGGCGGACCGGGCCGAGCATGTCGATCTCTTCCATCAGGTTCTGCGCGGCCCGCTCGGACATGTTCTTGGCGATCTTGTCCCGCACCAGCGGCTGCACACCCTTGAGGGCGACGGCCAGCTCCTTGTTGTCGACGTTGCGCAGCACCAGCTGCACGCTGCGGTCGTCGAGGCTGACGATGTCCTCGAACACGAACATCCGAGAGCGCACTTCGTCGGCCAGCTCGGGATCTTCGGCTTCGAGACCCTCGAGGATCAGACGTTCGGTCGCGCGGTCGGAACGGTTCAGGATGTCGACGAGCGACTGCACGCCACCCGCGGCCGACATGTCGGACTGTTGGATGACCGTGGACAGCTTCGGCTCGAGCACGGCCTCCACCTGCGCGACGACCTCGGGTGAGGTGCGTTCCATGCTCGCCAGCCGGCGCGCCACGTCACGTTGGAGCTCCTCGGGCAACGCGCCCACGACCATCGCGGCGGCGTCGGAGCGCATGTACGCGATCACCAGCGCGATCGTCTGCGGGTGCTCGTCGGCGAGGTAGGTGAGCACCTGGCGCGGATCGGCGCGGCGAAGGAAGTCGAACGGCGCGCGGGTGACGTTCGCACCGAGGTTCTCGAGGATCTCGCCGGCCTTCTCCGACCCGAGTGTTTCCTCGAGGAGATCGCGCGCGGTGTCGAAGCCGCCGTGCGCCATGTGGGTGCGCGCGGCGAGCTGCGTCTTGAATTCGCTGATGACGGCGTCGACCTCGTTGGTGTCGATCCGATCGAGGCGAGCGATCTCCGCCATGATCTCTTGCACTTCGCTCTCCCGCATCGAGCGAAGGATGAGCGCCGCGCGTTCGCGGCCCATCTGCATGAGCAGGATGGCGGCTTTCTCCGAGCCGGTGAGCAGGGAAGCTGAAGGCATCTACTCAAGTCCTCCGATCGGCGAGCCAGTTGCGCAACGTCGCGGCGACCTCGTCCGGCTGCCGTTCGATGAGCTCCCCGATCTCGGGTTGCACGTCGGTGGGCGGCCGCTCGGCGGCGACAAGGGCCGGGACGCCGGCACCGTCGAGCTCGCCGTAGGCGCCGTCGTACATCGGGCCGGCCTCGATCTGGCGAAGATCGAGCGGCACCCGGATCGGGGGCCGGGCGGCCGCGGCCTTCTTGATGTTCCGACGGGCGAGGAAGAGGATCAGCCCGACGAACAGCAGGATCAAGATCGTCTTGATCATGCCCATCATCCCGCCCGACGAGCCGGACGCGGTGAGCGCCTTCTGCGCCGCTTTGGCGGCCGAGTTGTCGAACTTCATGGTGTTGACCTGCACGGTGTCGCCGCGGGTCTGGTCGAAGCCCGCGGCCGCCTGGATCTGCGACGTGAGGTTCGCGACGTCGCCGCTCTTGACCACCTTCTGGTCGAGGATCACCGCGACCGACTGGCGCGTCACCGTGGGCGTGGTCGCCTTCGTCGAAGTCACCTTGTGGTCGAGCGTCGCCTTCGTGGCCGTCTCGCTCTTGTTGTAGCTGGGAGTGGTGCCGGCCGCGGCGGCGATCGGCTGGCCGTTCGGGCCGAGGACGCCGGCGGCTCCGCTGCCGCTCCCACAACCGGTACACGTTTCCGTCGTCTGCGACTGCTCGAGCGGTGCCGCCGCGGTACCGCCGGCCGCAGTGGTCGGCGTCGCGTAGCTGTCGGTCGTGCTCGCCGTCTGATCGAAGTTCATCGTCGCCTTGACCTGCACGACGGCGTGGCCCGGGCCGAGCACCTTGTCGAGCATCGTTTGCACGTCGGTGGTGGTCTTCTTCTCGTACTTCGCGGTGCCGGTCGCGGCACCGTCGGTACCCGACGACGCGTCGCTGCCGGGAGCGGAGAGCACGTTGCCCTTGGTGTCGGCGACGGTGACGTCCTTCGCGTCCATCCCGCTGATGCTCGACGCGACAAGGTGCATGATTGCCTGCACCTGACCCTGGCTCAGGTCCTGCCCGCCCTTGGTCGCCACGAGCACCGACGCCGTCGGCTTCAGGGTGTCCGCGCTGAAGACGTCCTGCGATTGGATCACGAGGTGCACGGATGCCGAGCTCACCGCATCGAGCGAACTGATGGTCTTGGCGAGCTCACCCTCCATCGCGCGCTGGTAGTCGACGTGCTGGTTGAACTCCGACGTGGTGATGCCTTGCTTGTCGAGCAACGAGTAGCCGGCGTTGTTCCCACCACTCGGGAGACCGGCCGAGCTCATGTCGAGGCGGAGCTGGTACACCTTGTCCTGCGGCACCTGGATCGTGGCGCCCCCGTCGGCGAGCTTGTAGCTGACGCCCTTCGAGGTGAGCTGACCGGTGATCGCCGACGCGTCCTTCGAGTCGAGGTTGGTGAAGAGCGTGCCGTAGCTCGGATTCGACACCCACGAGGTGAAGAACATGCCTCCCAGCACGAGCCCCGCGAGCGCGAGCGCCGAGACCATCTTCTGGCCGGAGGTGAAACCGGAGAAGTACTGCTGCGCCTGCCGCTTGACGCCGTCGATGTCGAGAGCCATCAGATGTTCATCCTCATGATGTCGTTGAAGGACTCCACTGCCTTGTTCCGAACGGCGACGGTGAGCTCCGTCGCGAGTGATGCCTGGGTCGCGGCGATCATGTAGTCGCTCACGTCCTGGGCGCCCCCGGTGGCCGCCTTCAACGCGAGGTTGTCGGCCGTGTTCTGCGTGGCCTGCAGATTGTCGAGCGCATTGGTGATCTGCGCGCCGAAGCCGTCACCGGGTCCCGACTTGGCCTTCGTCGCGGCGTCGATCGACGGGGTGCCGGCGAGCTGACCGAGGGACGCGACACCAGCGATGGGAGCGATGGCCATGGCTATTTCCCGATCCCCATCGCCTGGATGTACGTGTCACGGGCCCGGTCGATCACCGCGAGGTTCGCCTGGTACGCACGCTGGGCGACCATCATCTGGACCATCTGGTCGCCGAGATCGATGTCGGGCCGCTTGACGTTGCCGTTCTTGTCCGCGAGTGGGTTCTGCGGGTCGTAGAAGGTGACGCCGTCGGCACTGCCGAGCTGGATCCCGCTCACGTGCACGCCGCTGCCCACGCCGGTGCCACTGGTGTCGGGCGACTCTTGCGCCACGACCATCCGTTCCTGGAACGCGTTGTCGCTGGTCTTCTTGACCGTGTTGATGTTGGCGATGTTGTCGGACACGGCGTCGAGCCACAGCTTGTTGACGTGGAGCCCGGAACCCGAGGTGTCGAGAATGCCGAAGATGCCCATCAGCGCTCCTGGATCGCGGTGCGAAGCAACTGGAACTTGTTGTTCACGGCCTGGACCATCAGCTGGTACTTCAGCCCGGTGTCGATCAGCGACACGTTCTGGTCGTCCATCTGCACGTTGTTCCCGTTGGTGTTCGTGGGATCAGTCGTGTTGGCCGTCGAGGGTTTGGCCGAGAGTGGGTCGCCCTTGGTGAGCGCCTGTCGGAGTTGCTGCTCGAAATCGACCTTGCTCGCGATGAACCCCGGCGTCTCGGAGTTGGCGATGTTGTTCGCGAGCACCTTCTCGCGAAGGCCGAGTCCGCGCAGTGCGGCGTGGACGGCGTCGAACGTGATGTCGTTCACGCGCGACCACCTCCCTGCGGGGACAGGGAGTGGTCGACGGAGCTACGGGGCGCGGTCGTGTAGACCGACGGGTATTCCCGCCGGCTCGCGAGCGTGTGCCTGGGCGCCGCGAGCGCAAACACGAACAACGCGACCTCCGCCAACGAACGGTGTGCCGCCGATCCGTGGCGTGACGTTGAGCTTTCCGTGCTCCGGGGCTTTGATCGGCCGGGCGATTCGAGAGCTGAGGGTTACGGAGCGTGAAAACTCCGAAATTTCTCGGCACGAGTTACGCGGATCAGTCCGATATCGGAGATCACATGCGGTGGTCGACGAACTGGGGTGTCGATGCCGAGGAGAAGGCCCTCGTCGCGGCCACGTGCGTAGCCCGGCGCGTCATGCGAGCTTCGCTCGCGAGGGCCTCGGTCGCGGCCAGGAGCCGCTCTTCGAGGGCCTGGGTCCGGGCCAGCACCACCTGGGCCCGCTCCCGCAGTTCCCGAGGAAGGGGTCCGAGGCGCTCGGCGGCGAAGCGCCCGTCGAAGTCGTCGTCGAGGGACACGGGTCGCCCTGCAGCGAGGGCCGCGGCCTGTTCCGCGAGATCACCTTCCATCGCGTCGAGCAGAGCCGACCAGTCGCGGAGTCGGGTCGCGGTGGTCACGCCACCGTTCCGATGGCGGCCGGGCGGGTGTTCATCGCGACGAGAGCCTCCGCCCAGGCGTCACGCAGCGGCGTCACGAGTCGCGCGCACGCGCGCACGCGTTCGGCGTTCTTGTTCAGGTTGGCGGCCACGAGCTCGTTCACGAGGAAGAGGTAGAGCCGGGCGAGACCGGGCCCGCCGGACCACTTCTCGGTGTCGAGGCTGGCGAAGAGCTCGAGCAGGATGGCCTGCGCGTGCAGCAGACGTTCGTGCGCGGTGTCGCGTTCCGATTCGAGGATCGCCTGCTCGGCGAGCGCGAGGTCGCGTACGAGAGCGTCGTAGAGCATGATGACGAGCTGACCGGGTGACACCGTGGCACTGGTATCACTGAGGTACCGGCTCCTGGGGTCGAATCGGGGGGACATCCATGTCTCCTAGCCTGATGTGCTGGTACTGGTTGTGGTGCCGGACAGCCCGGCGATCTGGCTGGCCAGGTAACTGCTCTGGCTCTTGAGCTTCGCGAGCTGCGTCTCCATCTGGGTGAACTGGTTCTTCAAGGTCTGTTGCCGTTGCGCGAGGAGCGTGTCCCACGCGGTGATCTGGCTGTCGAGATCGGCCATCCGATCCGTCTGGCCCTTCACCGCCGTGGTCAGCGACCCGGTCGAGGTGTTGATGGCACTATCGGCAATCGAGCTCAGCTTCTGAGCCACACCCGGTGAGTACGCGAAGGTTCCGAAGTCGTGGGACGACAACACGTCGGCTGCGGTCGCGGTGACCTGCAGCAGGAGACCACCGAGGCTGGAATCGTCGGCCGGCGACGCGAGGAACTGTCCGCGTCCGGTGCCGGCGACGCCGTTGATCGTGCCGGTGACGTTGACGCCCGCGTGGGTCTCCCACTGGGCGGCCACGCTCGCGATGCCGGTCTGGCCCGCGGCGATGGTGGACGTACGGACGTCGAAGGTAGCGGCCGATCCGTAGTCGATCGTGCGGACCACGAGCTTGCCGCTCTCGACCGACGCTTGAACCCCGAGGTTCTGGGCGGCCGCGAGGTCCGAGAGGTGCGACGCGATCGACGTGAGGCTCTCTCCGCCGATCGCCGAGTACGACACGGTCGTGGAGCCGACCCGCAGGTCGATCGTCTCGCCGGCGGTGATCGTCCCGCCGCCGACGGCTGCGCCGGTGACGGAACCTTGGCTGGCCGCTTGCGTGATGTTCACGGCGTAGCTGCCGGCCCGGGTGAGGTCGGACGACGACACGAAGGAGACCTTGCTGTTCGACGCGGTGCCGCCCTGCTGGAACAGGCCGCCGACGGCCGCGGGATTGTTCTGGTACGCGGTGAGGAAGGTCGCGCGATCGAACTTGACGGTGCCGTCGCGCTGGAAGCTCACGCCGGCGAGCGCCGGGCTGCCGATGCCGTTGCCCGTCACCGCGTCCGTGATCGCGCTGATCACCTTCGACTGCAAACTGCCGACACCGACGTCACCGAGCAGTATGCCGGCGTGCTTCGTGGCCGCGTCGTACGACGAGTACTGCTGGATGGCGCCGAGGGTGCCGTTGGCGGCGTCCACGAGCGCCTGCACCTTGTCGGCGAGGGCGCCGCCGTCGGACGTGACGGTGACGGTCTGCGTCGCGGCCTCGTCGGCCTTCTTGAGCGTGAGCGTGACGCCGGGCAGCAGGGTGGACACGGTGTTCGACGCCGAGGTCACGGTGAACGCGCCCGGCCCGGATCCTACGGTGAGGAGCGCGTCCTGGGCCGCGGTGACCTCGTTGTAGCTTCCCTGCGGAGAGATCGTGAGCTTCGATGCCGCGCCCGTCGTCGCCGACGCGAGCTGCAACCGATAGGAGTTCGTCCCGGCCTGGATGGCGGTCGCGACGACGCCCACGTTGGCGCCGTTGAGCGCGCGGGTGAGGCCGCTGAGGGTCCCGTCGTATGACACGTTGTTGGCCGTCGTGCTCCCGGTCCGAAGTCCGCCGGACAACGCCGCCGTGATCGTGCCGCCGGTGCCGGAGGTCAGCGTTTGGGCGGCGGCGGTGTCGGTGATGGTGTTCGTGGTGCCGTCGACCTTGACGACACCGTCGGTGCCGGTGATCGCGGCGCCGTCGGCCGACAGGTGCAGGTCCGTGAGCGCGGTGCCGCCCGTGACCTTGATCGAATAGCTGCTGCCCTCGGCGGCCGTCTTGAGGACGAGCTGGTTGGAGCCGTCGACCGTGGCGGTCAACGCGCCGCTCGAGGCGGCCTGGACCTTGGCCGCGAGCTGCGAACGCGTGTACGTCCCGCCGTCGATGGTCACGGTCGTGGGGACGCCGTTGATCTCGACCGCGATCGTGTCGTTGACCCCGGTCGTGATCGTGGTGCTCGCGCCGAGCGCGGAGTCGCCGGTCTTCGTCGCGGTGGCCGAGTCCTGCGTGACCTCGATCGTGTGGGCGCCGGTGGCGAGGCCGGTGCCGGACAGGTCGGAGAATCCGAGCTGGCTCGCCTTCGAGACCAGGAACGACGTACTGCCGAGCGCCTGGTTGAGGCTCGTGTAGGTGGTGGTGCCGAGGATGGTGTTCGCTTGCGCGAGCTTGTTGATCTTGAAGCTGAGCGACCCGGGCAACGCGCTCGCGCCTGCGGTCGCCGTCAGCGCGGTGGCGTCCGAGGTCGTGGCGGCGTAGGCCTGCCACCCGTCCGCTTTGTTGAGCCCTTGGGCCGCGGTCTGGAACGACACGAACGTGGCGTTGATCGCCTGATAGGCGGCCGTGATGCCCTGGGCCGAGCTCTTGGCGTTCTTGAGCTGGTTCTGCGGCTGACGCTCGAGCTGCATGAGCTGCGAAATGATCTGCGTGGTGTTGAGGCCCGAGACCAATCCGTCGATGCTGGAGTTGCTCGTGGAGAAGGTCATCGGTGGAGCTCCCGTTGGGTTGCCTTGACCGCGTCACGCACCAGGTCGAGGACCTGTTGCGGTGGAAGCTGCTGGATCACGGTCCCACTCGACTTGTCCATCATCACCACGACCAGGCGGTTCGCCGAGTCGTTCCACTTGAACTCCATGCTGACGTCGGACCGGATGGGTTCGACGTCGACCTTCGGCGTGCTCGGAGCCTTCTGCACGGTGACGGGCTGGAGTGCTTCCGCCGCTGCACGCGCTGCGACCGCCGTGACGGCGGGTGGCGGTGACGTCGGCGTTGCGGTACTCGCGTCGCGTGGTGCGGCGGGAACGGGGGCGAAGTCCATGACCGGTGCCGAGCCGCCCGAGATTGGGTTGATGCCCATCGATCATCCTCCTGGGGTTGAAGCGGGAGGGTGAGCCGGTGGCGGGCTCACCCTCCCTGCTTCGCTGATTCCTACTGGAGGAGCTTGAGCACGGTCTGGGGAGCCGCGTTCGCCT
>Ga0209048_10004683_pt1 | contig 13049 bp, 12 predicted proteins | sample FrelakmetCRP12CR_FD_187146 | JGI IMG/M metagenome (GOLD analysis project Ga0209048, IMG submission 187146) | Freshwater lake sediment microbial communities from the University of Notre Dame, USA, for methane emissions studies - CRP12 CR (SPAdes)... | ecosystem: Environmental > Aquatic >... | reverse complement strand
CAACCATCGGGAACCAGCGTCCGGCATAGAGCAGGTAGGTCAGAGGGTCGCCGATATAAGCCAGCTTAAGCCCAGGAACAGGGCTGTCGTCAGACGATTGGACGGTTCCTTCGTAATCGAAAATGAGCGAACTGCTGGCGCCTTTCGATAGCCCGTTGGGCAGCGAGATCCGGATGGTGGAGTCCTGGCTGACGCGCTCGACCGGGAGGACTGTCCCGCCGGCATCCAGCACGCGCGTGGGTCGGAGCGCGTTGTGCAACTCAAAAACAGCAATCGTGATGTCGTCGAGCGCTGTGAACTTAACGCGCGCCTGTGCCTTGATCTGGTGGGTCTGCGGAGTGACCACCGCATGAACGGCAACATCGTTCACTTGGATGCGTGGCCTTTCGACCGCAAGGCAGAACAAAGTCAGAGCGAACAGGGAAGCCGCGAGAAAGCGCCCAACGAACCGCGCCGGCATTTGCATTCGGGAGAAAACTCCTCTACTGGTCACTATAAATGATGAAAAAACTACATGGGAAGATGCGATGCGACGCCTCACCCTGGTTGACCTATTGTGGAAAGCACAGCTGTGGCCGCCCTTTCACTGGCGTCGCCTCCCAAGTCGCTTGGATGCAACTGCTTTCGCACCTCGTGGAATGAAGCGATAATGGCTTCACGAGGTTGGCCATCGGGAATAATTCGCCTAAGTTCCTCGCATACCCGTTGTGGGGTGAAGTTGGCCTGCACCAACTCGGGGACAACATCACGTCCAGCGATAAGGTTGACCATGGCGAAGCGATCCACCTTTACTAGACGGCGGCCAAGGGCCCAGGTGAGCGGCGCAACCTTGTATACCATCGCAAAGGGCGTACCGATTAACGCTGCCTCCAGCGTCGAGGTGCCGCTGGCGACGGCCGCCGCCCTCGCATGCAGCAAGCTGGCCGGAGCTTCGCGGGTGAAGGTGATCGGCGGACCGGTATAGCCGCGCAAGAACGAGGTCATCCAGTCCATATCGAGCGTGGAAGCTACCGGCACTATGTAAACGTAATCCGGCCCTAGAAGTTGTGCTGCTTCCAAGAGCGTAGGCAGGATGCGGGAGACTTCGCCGCGCCGGCTGCCGGGGAGCAAGGCAATCCATTCACGTGCCGGATCCAGCTTGTATTCAGTTGCGAATTGCTCTCGCGTGATGGATGGAGCGGGCAGATCGGCGAGGGGATGACCTACGAATTGCGCCTGGATCCCGTGTTCGCGATAGAAGCTCTCCTCGAAAGGAAAGATGACGAGCATCTTGCGGACATATTTTCGAACGCTCTCAATGCGACCTTGTTTCCAGGCCCAAAGCTGCGGACTCACGTAATAGACAACGGGAACGCCGGCTTGATGCAGTTCGCGCGCGAGCCGCAGGTTGAAATCGGGGAAATCAATGAGCACGGCGACGTCGGGCCGGCGGCGCTGCGCCTCGCGTACCACCTTGCGAAAGCGCCGGTAGATTGGCGGAATGTGCTTCACCACTTCGACGATCCCGACCACGGCGATCTCGCGGGCGTCTACCAGCAGCTCACAGCCCGCCGAGCGCATTTGTTCTCCACCGACGCCGAAGAACTCCAGGCTCGCTGGCTGGGAAACTTGCCGGCGCAGAGCTTCCATGAGCCTCGCGCCATAGAATTCGCCAGAAGCCTCTCCTGCCGAGATGAGGATTCGCACCTTGGGATTATGACATTCAGAAGGCCCACGCCGTTTCATATACGGCGCTAAGGGCTCAGTCACCGGCGGTCGCCGGCATTGCGTGCCGTTCCGGCCAGGGCGGCAGGAGCTTTACCAGTATCCACAGAAACACAAACGGGAGAATGGACAATACAATGGCTGTCAATAGGCCTTCGCGGGTCGCAAAAGCCATCTTGTAAGTGGTGTAGCCTAGGAAGCTCTTGGAGAATAACTGTCCGCCAATCACGACATTCCAGCGCATGGCGAAGATTCCCACCAAAGTCAGGGTCCCCGCCACCACGTAGATGCGTTTGCGGAGCGTTTCAGACAGCTTCACCACCTGGGTCAGGGCTAGCAATACGATCGGGGTCACCGTGCCTAACAGGATTTGAACCACGATGTGCGGGAAGTACAGCTTGGTATGGACCATGAAATCGAGGCTGCGGAACGATTCATCCGCTTCATAGATCCGGTGGATGAGGTCCAGCATTTCCAGGCTGAAGTCGATGATGAACGTGTAGAAGAGGTACTTGGCCACGGTGTCCACGCAACGCATATCGATGGGTTCGCCGCGAAGTCGACTCAGCAACATATAAAGCAGCATGACGGTTGCGATCCCGGAAACCATGGCCGAGAAGATGAACACGACCGGCATCAGAGGTGACGACCACCACGGATTCGCCTTTATGGATCCGAAAATAAAGCCTACATATCCATGCAGCAGGAACGCGGAAGGGATGCCGATGACGGTGACGATCCAGCCAACCCGTTCATCAATCGCCAGAGACCGCGCGCTGACGTTCGTTGAACCGAGGGTCAGCATGCGATACAACAGTCGCCGCCAGCCAGTCGTGGTCTGCGACAGGACCACGATATCGTGGCGGTAGTCCAACCAAATTTCGAGGACCAGGACGGCCAGCAGGTACCACAAATACACGAAACCAAACATGGCCATCGCCGAAGAGGCGTGCGGTGTCAAATACATCTCAAACGAGCGCTCTGGATGCCCCAGGTGAAGTTGCAGCGGCAAAGGGGCAACGATCAGGAATGCCAACGCCGTTAACAGTGCCAAACGGTAGGTGGGTTTCACGGCCTCTACTCGAAACACACGTTCCAACGAAGCTAGAATGAAGGCGCCAGCCACTAATCCAGTGAGAAACGGATAAAGAACGATCAACACGCTCCACTGGAGTTCCACTTCGTTCGGGTACATGAACCCTTCCACCGGAATCTGCACGCGGAGTCTCCTTATCGCACCGATCCATCGAGGCCGTAATAGAAGCACTTCGACTTGGTTGCCAGATGGGGTTTCAGTACCTGCACGCTATGGGTCTTCAGGAATTCGTGGATCGGATCTTTAGGATTCTTCAGGTCGGCAAGCTGCCGCGTTCCCGTCGGACAGACCTCACAGCAAGCAGTGGTAAGTCCCTTGGTGATGCGGTGATAACACAACGTGCATTTGTTCGCCGTCTCGGTCGCGGGATTGATGAAACGGCACCCATAGGGACAAGCTTGCACGCAATAACGACAGCCGAGGCAGTACTTCTGGTCCACGAGTACGACACCGTCGGGAGTGACGAAGGTCGCTCCTACCGGACACACCTGGGTGCACGGGGAGTCGGCGCACTGGTTACACATCTTAGGGACGAAGAAATTCTTTCCGCCAACCTCTTTGGGCGGTGGAAAGCCGTTCTTGCCGCCATCCGGCGAATCCACGTGGGGAGTTTCCACGGTCCAGTCCATCACCTGGTAACGCTCCACCCACGTGCGGTAGTAGCCGTCGGGTACATGGTTTTCCAACTGGCAGGCCCGAACACAACTGCCGCAGCCGATGCACTTGGTGATGTCCATCAGCATGCCCCACCAATGCTCCGACATGGTGTAGTTAGGCGAGGCCTCTGGTGTACCGGCGAGGATATGCTCCCAGGCAACCGCCGCCGCAGGTAACAAGATGAGCAATTGCCGGCGAGTCATGTTCACTGGCTTCCTCCCGCAACCATCGCTGGGCTATGCGGCTGGTGACACGTGTTGCAGGCTGCACCCCCGGAATGTTCCGCCGCAACCACTTGAGGAAAGTTCTTGGGTTTGGAAGGGTTGGCGGCGTGACAGCGGACGCAGAGCACAGCAGTATCGAGTTTTTCCGGCTGCACTGCGGCCGGATCGTCCGCATGCTTGGCCTGGGGGCCGTGGCACGATTCGCAGGCAACGCCCTTGTGCACGCCCTTGCTTTTTACCTCCAGGACCTCCGTATGGCACCCCTCGCACACCTGGTGGCCGGCGTAAGAGACGGGTAGGGCGGCGATCTCCTTGATCGCGTCCCCGCGGTAATGCCCATATTGGCCGAAACTGTGGGGAACGAGGAGGCCACGCAAGGCCAGAAAAGCTAAGAAAACACCTAGAAAGACGGCCGCCAACCGGAAGAGGTGTCCTGCATCTTGGAAGCTTTTCATGGATGTCTTCGGGGGACCTCTGCCGCATGCTTCGCAGTACGGCTTATCTTCTTCCTTCCTGGGCTGGGCGAAGGCCTGCGCCGCTATTCGGTTGATACAAGAGCGAGCTCTCAGCCTGCCGTGTGCCACATCACAATGCTTAGTGACCAATCTCACGGCAAGGGGTGACGAGGGCCAAAACGCCATTCCGTGGCCGGATTTGCGCCTAAAACCGAATCCCTTGCCGTCGCTCTGGTATATTTTTCGTTCAGAGTACAATCCAGGAACCGAATGCCAATCTTCTCCCCGGCCGACATTGCGAAGGACAAAATCCAGGCAGTGCAGGATTACTCCCTGCTGGTTGGCCGTTCCATCAGCAACATTTTCGGGCATCCCCGCTACTTTGCCGACACCATGATGCAAGCCGACTCCATCGGTGTAGGCTCGCTGCCCATCGTAATGCTGGCCGGCTTCTTCACCGGTGCGGTGCTGGCTTTGCAGACGTCCAGCACCTTACAGCAGTTTGGTTCGCTGTCGCTCACCGGCAAACTGGTGTCGCTATCCATGGTGCGGGAATTGGGACCAGTGCTGACTGGACTGATGGTTGCCGGGCGGAATTCCAGCGGCATCGCCAGCGAGTTGGGTTCAATGCAGGTGACTGAGCAGATTGACGCGATGCGTGCCATGGGCGTCGACCCCACCAAGAAACTGGTCACGCCGCGGGTAGTAGCGTCCACGATCATGCTGTTCTTTCTCAGCATTATTTCAGACCTCGTCGGGCTTGCCGGCGGTTGGGTGATAGCCACCACGTTGTTAGGTCTGAATTCCAATGAATACTGGACGACCGCCTATCAAGCCCTGCGTTTCGGCGACGTTTTCATGGGATTGTCGAAGCCGGTGATTTTTGGCTTCATCATCGCCAGCGTGGGCTGTTACTACGGTCTCTCGGCCAGGGGAGGGACACAAGGCGTCGGCCGCGCCACCACGCAGGCCATGGTTACTGCATCCGTGCTTATCGTGGTCAGCGATTTGTTTATCACCAAGCTCCTCATGGGCGTTTTTGCGTACTAGCGATGTCGACGTTGCCGCCACCTGCCGAACAGACCCAGCTCTCCCCGCCGTCCGCTGCGGATATTGTTATGCAGTTCGAGGATGTCGCAATCGCCTTCGAACAACCAGTTTTGGAGGGCATTTCGTTTCAGCTTCCCAGGGGTGAAACCAAGATTTTGCTTGGAGTGGCGGGCAGCGGCAAAACCCTTGTCCTGAAGCTCTCGCTTGGCCTGCTGAAACCAGACGCCGGACGCATTACGGTACTAGGCGAGGAAGTCACCCAGATGCGCGAAGAGCAACTGTACGCTCTGCGGCGCAGCATGGGCATGGTGTTCCAGGAGAGCGCGCTGTTCGATTCCATGACGGTGGAGGAAAACGTCGCCTATCAGCTACTGGAGGAAACGGGCCGGCTTACCGACGAAATCCATGCGCGGGTGCTGGAGGCGCTGCGCTTCGTCGAACTGGAGCGCACCGTCAACCTCTTTCCTTCTGAGCTTTCAGGCGGTATGCGGCGCCGGGTGGCCATCGCGCGTGCCGTTATCACTCAGCCTGAAATACTGCTCTACGACTCGCCCACGGGCGGCCTGGATCCGGTCACCTCCGACACCATCATCGAGTTGATTGTGAAGCAGCGGGACGTCTACAAAACCAGTTCGCTGTTAGTTACCCACCGCCTGCAAGACGCCTTCACCATGGCCAGTCATTATTTCGATCGCGAGCAGAACAAAATGCTGCCAGTAGCCGATGGCAGCAGGCGCGATTTGAAGACGACCTTCCTCATTCTGCGCGACGGAAAGATCAGTTTTGAAGGGACCGCCGCCGAACTCCTGCGCTGCCGCGACCCTTATATTCGCGAATACCTGAGCTGAATCCGTCGTGCGGGCCCTCGGTTTTGACCACCGAACGCCCGAAGAAGCAAGGAAAGGGTTATGCGCCCTTGGCGGCGGCTTGCGCTTGGGCGGCAAAACGCTCCTGGAAACGCTTCATCCTCATCTGGGCTTCGGGCGAACTCTCCACGAACTTCTGCATGTGTGCGGCCAGCCCCTCCATTCCGGTGCGCTTGCGTACTTCGACAAGGAACGGTTGCAGGCGCGAATACACAAAGATCAACTCCTGGAAGTTGTCGCGGGCCAAGTCTTCGTTCAGCGCGCCACGTAATACCAGCGACGCTGCCATGTCCCAGTATCCAACCACCTGGCGAAAGAAGGCATTCTCCTTCAGCGAGAAGTCGCTCACGATCACCATCAGGTCGTCGATGCTCTGTGGCATAAAGTTGAAGATGAAGCTGCGTGCCTCGCGCATGAGGGGTTCACGGCGTAGGTCATAAAGTTTCAGGATCAGTTCGGCGTCGTTCGTTGTTGCTTGCGAGTTGCTCATAGTGCCTCCAGAAAGTGAAAAGGCGCCGCGCGGTGACGGCGCCTGGTTGGTCTCAATGGGTTCGATACCCGTGATACTCAGGAACTCTTGTCCGCGGACATCTTGGCGAACAGCTCCTTGCTGCGGCGCTCCATCTCGTCGGGGGCAACATCCTCGATGTGCTGGCCCAGCGCCCAGACATGGCCAAACGGGTCCTGTATCTGGCCGTAGCGGTCGCCCCAGAATTGGTCTGCCAAGGGCATGGTAACCACAGCGCCGGCCTTTACCGCCTGGTCAAATAAACTGTCGATGTTGGCCGAGTAGAGGTTCAGCACGACGCAGGTGCCACCGAGGGTCTTCGGGGAAGGGGAACTCATTCCGGGAAATTCGTCGGCCAGCATGAACGTGGAATCGCCGACTTTCAATTCGGCATGCATCACCTTACCGTCCGGAGTGTAGTGCACACCAAGCACTTCCGCTCCGAAAGCGTTCTTATAAAACGTGACTGCTTCGGCGCCGTTGTTCACCACCAGATGCGGGGTGATCGAATGGGAGCCTTCGGGTATCGGTTTCACTGCCATATTTTCCTCTCTTATCGGAGAAATGCCCGGCTTAGGGCCGGGCTGATTTGTGGGGCAAGCCCAGCTATTATGCAACAGCCTCGGGCTTAATTTCCCGCGAGTAGTCACATTTCACAGTGCTTTCATCCCCGGCCTTCTTCTTGCCCCGGCGTTTGGGCTCATCCGGTTCCGTCCGCTTGCTGTTAGGACAGACGATGAAAGCGCCCGACTTCAGGCTCTTCTCCAGCAGATAGGGGCTGGCACATTCCGGACATGCCTCGTCCACCGGCTTATAAGCCGAGGTGAACTTGCACTTCGGGTAGTTGGAGCAGCCATAGAACAGGTTTCCGCGGCGGGCTTTCTTCTCCGCCAGGTCCCCGGTCTTGCACTCCGGACATTTCATCCCGATGTAGTTCTGCTTCACCCATTTGCACTCGGGATAGCCGCTGCATGAGATGAACTCGCCGAAGCGCCCGTGGCGCAGCAGCAGGTTGCGGTCGCACATCGGGCACTTTTCGTCGAGCGGAATGTCGGGCACTTTCTTGCCCTGGTCGAGCCGGCGAGTGGTCTTGCAGTCAGGATAGCCGGTGCAGGCCATGAATTGGCCGAAGCGCCCGCGCTTGAGCACCATCGGGCGGCCACAGTTCTCGCAGTACTCCTCCTGCGTCGTCTCCTGCAGATCGGCCGAATCGAGGTCGGGCAGGTCGATCGGGTTCTCCTTGGTGAAAGTGCAGCTTTCCGGATCGTTCTTGTCGTAGGAACTGCAGGCATAAAACGATCCGTGTTTGCCCCACTTGATGACCAGAGGCGAGCCGCACCGCTCGCACTTCTCGTCGGTGGGCTTCTCCATCCGCTTCACGTTCTCCATGTGCTTTTCGGCGTAATGGAGGTCCTTCTCGAACTTCGTATAAAACTCAGCCAAAGCGACAGTCCAACGCTCCGTTCCGTCTTCTATCTCGTCCAGTTCCTCTTCCAGCCTCGCGGTGTACTGCAGATCGAAGATGTCTTTGAAGTTCGCCACCAGAAGGTCGGTTACCACGAAACCAATCTCGGTTGGTACGAACTTGCCACCAAGTTTCTGGACATACTGCCGCTCCTGGATCGTGCTGATGATGGCGGCATAGGTCGAAGGCCGCCCAATCCCGCGCTCTTCCAATTCCTTCACCAACGACGCTTCATTGAAGCGCGGCGGAGGCTCGGTGAAGTGTTGCTCGGGTTTCAGTGCTTTCAGCGTCAGCTTCTGGCCTTCCGTCAACACGGGCAGTTTGTGCTTTAGCGCCTCATCTTCCTCGTCCTTGGCATCCTTCGCCTCTTCGTAGACCTTCAGGAAGCCTTCGAACTTCAGGACGGAACCGGTAACGCGGAAGCGATAGGTCTCGTTTCCGTTCTTGGCGTCGATGTCCACCGTGGTCTGATCGAAGACGGCCTGGTTCATCTGCGAGGCGATGAAGCGCTGCCAGATGAGCTTGTACACCTTGAATTCGTCTTCCTGCAGATACTTCTTGATCTCGTCGGGATGACGTGCAGCCGAAGTCGGACGGATGGCTTCGTGTGCTTCCTGCGCGTCCTTCTTCGACTTGTAGACGTTCGGCGCCTCCGGCAGGAACTGTGGACCGTAAGTACTGGCAATAAGGTCGCGCACCTCGGCCACCGCGTCGTTCGATACTCGCGTGGAGTCGGTACGCATGTAGGTGATGAGACCAACCGTGCCTTCGTCGCCTAGATCAATGCCTTCGTACAGGCGCTGCGCAATCATCATGGCGCGCTTGACACTGAAACGCAGCTTGCGTGAAGCGTCCTGCTGGAACTTGCTGGTGGTGAACGGCGCAGCGGGGCTACGGCGCCGTTCCTTCTTTTCTACCGAGCGGACCGACCAGTCGGATGTTTCCAGCGCTGCCCGGATCTTCTCGGCTTCTTCGGCGTTGTTGACGGCGGTCTTTTCTTCACCGATGCCGATGAAACGTGCGTCGAAGGCGGGCGGTTTCGCTCCCTGCAGATGGGCGTCAATGGTCCAGTACTCGACCTTGTCGAACGCTTTGATGTCGCGTTCACGCTCAACGATGAGACGCAGCGCGACGGTCTGTACCCGTCCTGCCGATATTCCGCGGCGCACCTTGTCCCACAACAGGGGGGAAACCTGATATCCCACGAGCCGGTCGAGGACACGCCGGGTCTGCTGCGCGTCCACCAGGTTGCGGTCAATGTCGCGGGGATGCGAGAAGGCTTCCAAGACAGCGCGCTTGGTAATCTCGTTGAACGTTACGCGCCGGATGTTGACGGGCGCACCCTTTTTCTTCTTGCCGTCGACCTTGCCATCTACGCGATCGCCGCCGAGTTCCTCAGCGAGATGGGCGGCAATGGCTTCTCCTTCGCGGTCAGGATCAGGCGCCAGGTAGATGGTGTCCGCCGACTTGGCCAGCTTCTTCAGCCTGGCAACGACCTTCTCTTTGCCGGGAATGACCTCGTACTCGGCCGCGAAATCGTTGTCGACGTCGACGCCGAGCGACTTCTTGGGCAAGTCCTTGATATGGCCGAGCGAGGCTTCGACCTCGTAACCGGCTCCCAGATATTTTTGGATCGTCTTCGCCTTGGCCGGCGATTCGACGATGACTAGACCTTTGGACAATGGAACCTCAATCCTGCGAATTACGTGTATGAAGCTAGCATGGACGGCGGGTAGCCGCAAAACAGGCGTCCGCTCGGCAGTGGGCTAATCAGTAGTAGTTCCTGGCAAGCGATTGAGATATTTACCCTTACGGGACCATGCGCTTAAAGGCAATCAGCCGCCAGCTTCCGGACGGCCGTCCGTCACATCGCCCGCACATAATACTTTCCCGGCAACTGGCGGATTCGACCACTCAACTCCAACTCAAACAAAGCACTGAATATGTCCGAGGAGGAAAGATACGAATTCAGGCGCTCGATCAGGTGATCGATGTGAAGGGATTCGTCCGAGCGCAACAGCGCAAACACCCTTTTCTCGGCTGGCGGCAAGTCCGCCGTCTCAAACAAGGATGCGGTAGCAGCCCCTTCCGATTCAGACGACTCTGGCGGGGTCAGGGCCAAACGGATGTCGGCGGGGAGCGCTTCCCACACGTCTTCCCACGTCGCAACCAGAGCAGCCCCCTGCTTTATCAAGGTGTTAGGACCCCATGAGAGTTTGTTGGTCACGTTGCCCGGTACGGCGTATACGTCGCGTCCCTGCTCCAGCGCGCAGCGGGCTGTCACGCGGGTTCCGCTGTACTCGCCGGCTTCCACCACCAGCACCCCGACCGAAATCCCGCTGATAATCCGGTTCCGAATCGGGAAGTTCTGCGGCGCAGGGAACGTACCTAACGGGAATTCCGTCAGGATCGCTCCGCCCGAAGCCAGAATCTGGTCGGCAACCTTCTTGTTCTCCTTGGGATAGACCTCGTCGATTCCCGTTCCCCATATGGCTACGGTGCGACCATGAGCGGCCAGCGCGCCTCTGTGGGCGGCCGTATCGACGCCGCGGGCCATACCGCTGAAGATAACCAGTCCGCGGGCAGCCAGGTCGCAGGCCAGACGCTCGGCCATGCCGTTCCCATAAGGTGTCGGATGGCGTGTGCCGACTACGGCAACTCCCAGCTGGTCAATTACTTCAGCGTTGCCTTTGAGGTAAAGAACGAGTGGCGGATCGTAGATTTCCAGCAACCTGCGAGGGAATTCGGCGTCACCCGGAACGATAATCGACGCCCCCAGCTCTCGGGCATGGTCGAACTCGGTAGCAGCCGACTCCAGCGACTTGCCCAGAGCGATGCTCTGGGCCGCCGCAGCGACCAGCCCTGCCGCCTCCAGGTCTGTCAGGGAGGCTTTGAACAGGCGGTCAATCCCCCCGAAGGCCTCCACCAGCTTGCGGCCTCGACCGGCGCCAATCCCAGGCGTGAGTGACAAGGCAAGCCATTGCAACTTGCGTGTGACGGCGTAGTCATATGCCCGAACGGGTGCTTCGCTGGCCATGGTGGCTCCTGGATGCCGCATTTTACTGGTAGGGTAACCACCTGGATGGTTACCGTCAAGGATGAGCGTCACAGCGGCGTGTGAAGCACGAAGCCGCCAGGCCGCGTACGCGGCTTTTGCTTTGTTAGACTCAGTGATTCATGCCAGGTCTGCGCATCTCCGCCATATCGTTCCTGAATACCGCCCCGCTGATGTGGGACTTCGAGCACGGGGACGCCGGCCGCGGTTTCCAGATTGAGTACACAATCCCGGCAGCTTGCGCGGCTGCTTTAGCGGCGAATCGCGCGGACATCGGCATCATTCCCGCCTTCACCTACGCAGAAATACCCGGCTTGGTCATTCTGCCGAATATCGCCATCGCATCCAAAGACCGCGTTCGCTCCATCTTGCTGGTCTGCAAAAAGCCCATCGACCAGGTACGGACCATCGCTACCGACACTTCTTCCCGTACTTCCGTGGCGCTGTTGCAGATCCTCCTCTCCAAACGATGGGGAGGTGCTCGCAGCCTGACCCCACATGCCCCCGACCTGGATGCCATGCTGCGCGCGCACGATGCAGCGCTGCTCATCGGAGACGCAGCCCTCCAGGTGCGGCCTGATTCCAGTCAACAGCTTTACGACCTGGCCCACGAGTGGCGCGAACTCACCGGCAAGCCGTTCGTTTTCGCTTTCTGGGCGGTTCGACTGGATGCGCTCAATCGAACCCCTGCCAATATCAATCTGGCGAAGTTGTTTCAGGGCTCGCGCGATCATGGCTTGTCACCCGAGAACCTCGCAGTCATCGCGAAGGAATGGTCTGCCCGACTTGCGATGAGCGAAGCCGAAATCCACAGCTACCTTACCGAGAACATTCATTATTATCTCGATCGCGAAAACCATGCGGGGTTGCGGCTGTTTCTGGAATACTCCGAGGAAGCCGGCCTGATCCCGAAGGTTCCGGAGCTACGTTTCCTGGGCCCGGTGGCAGTTGGCAGTGCGCGAAAATAAAATCAACGCGGGGCACGCCTGGAAGCGCCACAAAGGCAAAGAAGAGCGGGAAACGCGTCCGGCGCGAAATGCCGCGTGACAACCCTCGGCCAGCCAGCTAGGATTCGACCGTAAGCATGCGCCCTACCTAAGGAGACTGATTGTCATGAAAGCTCTCACAGTTAGCTTGCGCGGACTGCTATTTGTTGTCCTCGCGTCCTCCATCCTTCTGGCCCAGGGGACAACCTCCAAGCCGGCGCCGGCAGGGAAGTCCACCCCAGCGGCGTCGTCCTCAAGCACCAGCACTAGCAAGACGCCCGACAGCCAGAAGCTCGACATCAATACCGCGACCAAGGATCAGCTGGATGCGCTGCCGGGCATCGGCGCAGCTTATTCCCAGAAGATCATCGAGGGCAGGCCGTACAACTCCAAGCGTGACCTGCTCACCCGCAAGATCGTTCCGCAGAGTACCTACGACGGTATTCAGGACAAGATCATTGCGCACCACGTGAAGGCCGCAGGCGATACCGGAGCCAAGGGCACCAGCTCCACCAAAGGAGCCAAACCCACTGGCAGCACTCCTCCCAAGCAATAGTGCAGCATGCTTCGGGACATAGGCCGGCATTCCAGCCGGCCTTTTTTGTTCAGGCGAACCGCCAGCGGGTGACGCCCTTAAGACCCCACGGCGCTCTGCCCAAGGTTTTCCATCCCGCAGCGCTGAGTGCTCGTCTATATGAGTTCGGACAACTGTTTACAATCGAATTGGAGACATGGCTTCCATCCACGAAGAAGAAGTATTAGGCAAGGCATATGACAGCCGGCTGATGAAGCGTCTGTTGACCTATCTGCGTCCCTATCGGGTGCAGGTCGTCATCGCGCTTGTCGCTATCGTGCTGAAGGCCGGGGCTGACGTGCTGGGGCCATACCTCACCAAGGTCGCCATCGATAAATACCTGGCCAACCACACCGAATCTCATTCGCTGCTGGACCGTTTCCTGAGTTCGCGTCCGCTTACCGGTATT
>Ga0209048_10004682_pt1 | contig 13050 bp, 10 predicted proteins | sample FrelakmetCRP12CR_FD_187146 | JGI IMG/M metagenome (GOLD analysis project Ga0209048, IMG submission 187146) | Freshwater lake sediment microbial communities from the University of Notre Dame, USA, for methane emissions studies - CRP12 CR (SPAdes)... | ecosystem: Environmental > Aquatic >... | reverse complement strand
CGCAGCCGGCGAGCTTGGCGTGCACCCGCCCCGACGCGGAGTCGTGGTCCGACATCAGCATCACCGCCGGCACGTCGCCGGCCAGCCGCAGCTGCTGGCGCTTGATCCGCCGGCACAAGTCCAGCCCGTTGACACCGGTCGCGTCTTCGGCCGCGAGGTCGAGAAAGGCCGCCGCGAGCGGCGTGCGCTCGAGCACGGCCATCGCTGCGTCAAGGTTGTCGGTTCGGTGGACGACGAAGCCGAAGGTTTCGAGCAACCGGCTCAGCGCCAGAGGGTCGGCCGTCAGGTCCAGCACGAGCACGTCGCGTGCCGCGCCTTCGCTCGCAGCTGCTGCCTGTGCCAGGCGGGCGTGTCGAGAAGCCTGCCGCGCTGCCGCCTTGGCTGCGGCACGTTCTGCCGCGCCGACCTGTCCCCGGTCGGGCCGCGGCGCCTGTTCGGTCGCGTCCAGCTTCCGGTCGCTGACCGGCGCAGCTGCGCGCGCGGGCGGCATCGGCGGCCGCTCGGCGTCTGCACCCCGCGATGTCGATTCCGCGTCCGCTGGCGCTTCGGCAGCAGCTGCTTCGGCGCGATGCGGGACGAATCCGTTCGCTTCCGCCGGCTCGGGTTCCGGCCTGCGCTTTTCGGGCGCTGCAAATGTGATCTCGTCCGCGAGCGAGAGCACCGGGAGTTCATCGGAGACACCGCGGGCGCGCGGGATATCGGGCTGCACCATGTGCGTGCGCCGGTCGCGCTGCGCAGCCATCTGGTCCAGCGCACGCAGTATGCGTTCGGGGTCGATCGGTCGCGGCAGATGCGCGATGGCGTTCGGCGGCGGCTTGTGGCCTATGAAGAGCGTATCGCGCAACCGATCGAGGCGCAGCGGGCTTCCGACAGCAGGTTCGCGGCTCGCGTCGGCGACGATGAAGTCGGCGTTGGCCACTTGATCGACCTGCAGGTACGCCGGCACGCGCGTCGCCGCATGCGTGAAGCAGAACGTCAACGCGCTGCGTTCGAAATCACTGAAACCTTGCAGTGCAACGCGAAAGCGCGCAGGCATACGACCCTCGAAGTTCTTCTCTCCATCGTAGCAGCGCGCCCGGCTCGCTGGCGCGCGGCATCAGTCGCGGAAATTATTGAACGTTACCGGCACCTCGGGCAACTCCTTGCGCAACAGCGCCATCGCCGCCTGAAGATCGTCGCGCTTGGCGCCGCTGACGCGCACGCTGTCGCCCTGAATCGTGGCCTGCACCTTGAGCTTGCTCTGCTTGACGAGCGTCTGCATTTTCTTCGCCACGTCGCTCGCTATGCCGCTGCGCACGGTGATCAGCTGCTTGGCCTTGTCGCCGCCGATTCTCTCCACCTTGGCGCTCATGTCGATGTAGCGGACGTCGACGCCACGCTTGGCGAGCTTGGCGAGCAGGATGTCGGTCACTTGGCCGATCTGGAAGTCGCTGTCGGCGAAGAGCGTGATTTCGCGATCTTTGCCGCCGAGGTCCATGCGCGCCGACGAACCCTTGAAGTCGAAGCGGGTACCGATCTCCCGGTTGCTCTGCTCGACCGCGTTGCGAAGCTCCACCAGGTTGGGGTCGATGACGGCGTCGAAGCTGGGCATGGCGTTCTCGCGGTTCGGTTTGGCAGTGAGGCGCAATGGTACGCGGGTGCGGGGCCTCGGCCTGCCCGCCAACGAGTCACCGGGACGAGGTCAACCCGGTCGAGCTTGAAGCGTCTGCTTCGGAAGGCCGTCGACGGAAGGCGGCTGTACGGCACCGGTCGCGGGGGAAGTCGCGGCGCATCGGACATCGCCCATCGATGAAGGGTCGGGAATCGCCTTGAATCGGCGAGAATTTCACCATGCAAATCGAGTCGGGCGTGAGCCTGAAACCGTACAACACGTTCGGCCTTCCGGCACTGGCGCAGAGCTTGGTGCGTCTGCGCAGCGATGCCGACGTGCGCGCCATCGTTGATCACCCCCGATTCGGGCGCGCGCCCAAGTTCATCCTCGGCGGTGGCAGCAACGTCGTGTTGACGCGCGACGTGCAGGCACTGGTGCTGAAGATCGAGATTCCCGGGCGCCGATTGTTCGAAGAACGTATCGATGCCTTCATCGTCGAGGCTGGCGCGGGCGAGAACTGGCACGACTTCGTCGCCTGGACGCTGGCGCAGGGCTGGCCCGGGCTCGAGAACCTGGCGCTGATCCCGGGCACGGTCGGCGCGGCGCCGGTGCAGAACATCGGCGCCTACGGCGTCGAACTGCAGGACCGGTTCGAGTCGCTCGACGCGGTCGACCTGATGACGGGCCGCACCGTCACGCTGACGCGCGAGATGTGCCACTTCAATTACCGCGATAGCGTGTTCAAGCACGACCTCGCCGGCAAGAGCGTGATCACGCGGGTGCGCTTTCGCCTGCCGCAGCCGTGGCGGCCGGTTCTGGGCTACCTAGAGCTGGAGCGGGCCCGGCTCGAGTCGGGAATCGCCGACCCCGGCCCGAAGCAGGTCTTCGACTGGGTCTGCGCCATCCGCCGTGCCAAGCTGCCGAACCCGGAGCGGCTCGGAAACGCGGGGAGCTTCTTCAAGAACCCGCTCGTCAGCGAAGTGCAGTGCCGCGACATCATCGGCCGCGACCCCGGACTCGTCCACTACGTCCTGGCCGACGGCAGCATCAAGCTCGCGGCGGGCTGGATGATCGAGGCCTGCGGCTGGAAGGGCAAGAGCGTCGGCCGCGCCGGCGTCTACGAGAAGCAGGCGCTGGTGCTCGTCAACCGCGGCGGCGCGACCGGCGCCGAAGTGGTGACGCTGGCGCGCGCGATCCAGGAGAGCGTGTACGGCCGGTTCGGCATTCGGCTCGAGCCCGAACCAGTGATGGCGTAGCTCAGGCTGCGCGATGCGTCACGGGCACTGCGCTTGTGTGCTGGGCGGTGCAGCGGTCTAATCGGTCCTCAGGCGGTGCCTGCGTGCAGGCCGTCGCTGAGCCGCCCACCGATGAAGCCGGATTCCATTGTTGCGATGCCTCGTTCGACGATCGACCGCGTATTGGCCAGTCGGTTCGTGAACGTGCGTCGGTGGCGTCGCGGGTGGTAGACCTCGTGGCAATGATGGATTTGTCCGTGATCCGCGCCGAGGCCGGCTTCGAGCGCATCAGCGCCGGACTCGAGCGCGACGGCAACCACTGGGCGGTCAGGGTCGGCGGCCTGCTGATGCGCAGCCGCTTCCAGCCGGTCTACAGCCTGTCGCACGGCCGGGTCGTCGGCCACGAGGCACTGCTACGTGCCGAGGATGCTGCCGGCAACGCGTTCGAGCCATCCGTGGCGTTGCGCGGCGAAGGTTCGTTCGCCGACCTGCTGCGCGGCGACCGTGCGGCGCGCCTGATCCACGCGCTGAACTTTGCCGAGATGGCGCCGCCTGCGCACTGGCTCTTCTTCAACATGCAGCCGCAGGTGTTCGTTGCGGCGCAAAGCTTGGCCGGTGACGGCTTCCAGCGCGCATTGCAGGAAAGGTGCGGCCTGCAGGGTTACCAGATGGTGCTCGAGGTGCTGGAAGAGGCTGTTCCCGACGATGCCGATTTCGACGGCGGAGTGCGCACCGCCCGCGGCGAAGGTCTGCTGATCGCGATCGACGACTTTGGCGCGGCGCATTCGAACTTCGACCGCGTGTGGCGGCTGCAACCCGAGATCGTCAAGCTCGACCGCAGCCTGGTGCGGCGGGCTGCGCTGGAGCCGCAGGCGCGCGCCATCGTGACGCACGTCGTCTCGCTGCTGCACCAGTGCGGCGCTCTGGTCCTGATGGAAGGCATCGAGACGCAGGAAGAGGCGTTCGTCGCGCTCGCGGTGCTTGCCGACCTGGTGCAGGGCGACCTGTTCGCGCGGCCGGCGGCCGAACTCGTTGCTTCCGATCACGCGCCGCCGGCGCTGCGCAGCCTCTGGGACAACTACGAACAGCGCAGGGCGGAGGAGCAGCGCCGTTACCACGAGCGCATCCGCCCCTACATCAACGCCATCGGCTATGCGTCGGCGGTGCTGGCCGAAGACCGCCCGTTGGCCGAGGCCGCGCAGACATTCCTGGACCTGCCGCAGGCCGAAGTGTGCTACCTGCTGGGAAGCGACGCGAGCCAGATGGGCGCCAGCGCGTGGGCGCCGCAGCGCCATCGCGCCGACAACCCAGCTTTCGCGCCGATGCGCGAGACCGAAGGCGCGCGCTGGGCGCGCAGGCCCTACTACCGGCGGGCGATGGAGAGTGTCGGCAAGGTGCAGGTGACTCGACCGTACCGCACGCTGCACGGTGCGCACCTGTGCGTCACCGTCTCGGTCGCGTTTCGCGCGGCGGGGGGATTGCGCGTCGTCTGCGGCGATGTCGTCTGGGACGGCGAAGCCGCGGCGCCCGATTGAACCTTCGCTCACGCTCAGGGCGTGCGTGGCGGCAGCGACATGCCGCGGCTGGTCATCGCGGCGCGAACGCGGTCGGGGCGGTCGCTGATGATCGCGTCTACGCCGAGATCGAGCATCCGCTCGATCTGCGCCGGCTCGTTGACGGTCCAGACGGCGAGCGGCAGCCCGAGCGCGTGCGCCTCGGCAAGCAGCCCCGCGGTCAGGTCACCGAAGTAAGGCGACCAGATGGCGCAGCCCGCTTCCTTCACGAGTTTCGGAACCGAGCCGCGCGCAGCCAGTGAGAGGCCGGCCGTCCAGCGCGCGTCGGCCACGTTGTTGCCCCAGGACTGTTGCGAGCTCAGGCATACGGTCGGCACCTCGGGCGCGAGACGCTGCGCGACCTTGAGCGTGCGCCAGTCGAAACTCTCCAGTGTGACGCGTCCGCGCATGCCGTAGCGGTCGACGACATCGAGCACGCTGCGGACGAAGTCTTCCGGAGCAGGCGCCAGACCGGGTTCGAACGGCGAGATCTTGGTCTCGATGTTGAAGCGGATCGCCTCGTTGCCGCTTCGGCGCACCTGCTCGAACAGCGCGGCGAGCGTAGGAATGTGCGCACCGTCGGCTGCCTGCTGCTGCGCGAAGCCTTGCGCGTAGCGACTGCCCGGTCGCAGCCGGCCGACGTCGTAGGTCTGCACCTCGGCCAAGGTCAGGCTGCGGATGGCCTCGCCGGGAGGCTCGATCCAGCGCCCACTCGCATCGCGAGTGAGGTTCGGGTTCAGCCGCGGCTCGTGCGAGATCACGACGACACCGTCCTTGGTCAGCACGGTGTCGAGTTCGAGCGTATCCACGCCGATCGCCGCAGCGGCGGCGAATCCTGCCAGCGTGTTCTCGGGGGCGAGTCCGCGCGCCCCGCGATGGCCCTGCAAGTCGAACGCAGCGGCGTGTCCGGCGAGCAGGCCGACGGCGACAAGCACCGGCCAGCGGCGCGGCAACGCGCTGCGCCGAGGCGCCGAGTCGAGAACCGTGTTGCGAGCTTCGTTCACCGCGACAGTATGACGTGCCCCGGGGGCCTCGCGGCGGCGCGCTCCAGGCCGACCAGCCGGCGCATCCGCACCCGGCGCCGAGGCATTCGATCGGCCTCGGCGCACCGATAATCGGCCGACACGCACGCCGATACATGCAAGCCAAGCAGCCACCGTCCGCCCTCGCCACCGCCGGCACCGCCTTGTTGTCGCGCCCGGTGCTTGTGTTGCTCGTGTTTGCACTGTGGCTGCTGGCGACGCTGGGCGCGCGGCCACTGATGCTGCCCGACGAGGGGCGCTACGTCGGCGTCGCGCGCGAGATGCTGCTCGGCGACACGCTCGTTCCAACGCTGCACGGGCTGCCGTTCTTCCACAAGCCGCCGCTGATGTACTGGCTCGACATGGCGGCGATGCGGATGTTGGGCTTCAACGTCTTCGCCGCGCGGATAGCGCCTTTCATCGGTGCCTGGCTGATGGGCGCGGCGGTTTATCTCGATCTGCGGCGTCGCATCGGGTGGCATGGTGCGGCGATCACGCTCGGCGTGCTCGCCACTTGCCCGTTCTTCTTCGCCGGTGCGCAGTACGCCAACCACGACATGCTCGTCGCCGGCTTGATCACCGTCGCCGTGGTCTGCGCGCAGCGCGCCGTCGACGACGCAGGGCGGACAGTCCTGCGCTGGGTCGTCGCCGCGTGGAGTGCGATGGCCCTCGCGGTGCTCGCCAAGGGGTTGATCGGGTTCGTGCTGCCGGGCCTGATCGTCGGCACGTGGCTGCTCGCGCAAGGCCGCTGGCGGCAACTGCTGCGCCTGCTGCATCCGCTCGGCCTGCTCGCCTTCGCGCTGATCTCGGTGCCGTGGTTCGTTGCGGTGCAGGCGCGCTACCCTGGTTTCTTCGACTACTTCTTCGTCGAGCAGCACTTCCGGCGCTTCGCGCTGACGGGCTTCAACAACGTGCAGCCGTGGTGGTTCTTCGCGCTCGCGCTGCCGGCGCTGACCTTGCCCTGGAGCCTTTGGCTGGCACCTGCCGTGCAGTTGCTGCGGCGCGGCGTGAGTCCGCGCTCAGACGGAACACCAGGCTTGCCTCGGGCGCTGCTGGCGCTCTACGCGTGGTGGATCGTCGCCGTGGTCGGCTTCTTCTCGCTGCCGAGCTCGAAGCTCATCGGCTACGTGCTGCCCGCGGTGGCACCGCTGTGCACGCTGCTTGGCCTGGCGATACTGCGCGGCCGCGCCTGGCGCTGGTTGATGCCGTTGTCCGCCGCCGGCTGCCTCATCCTCGTCGCCGGCGTGGCCTGGCAATCCCCGCACTCGCACCGCGATCTCGGGCTGGCCCTGGGCGCGCGGATGCAGCCGGGCGACCGTGTCGTGTTCGTCGACGATCCGTTCTACGACCTGCCTTTCTACGCCGGCCTAACGCAGCCACCGATCGTGCTTTCACGCTGGGACGATCCGGACATTCCACGGCGCGACAACTGGCGCAAGGAACTCCACGACGCGGGGCGGTTCGACCCCGGAGCTGCCGCGCAGCGGTTGTGGCGAACCGAACGCGCCGCAGGACTGCTGTGCGCGCCCGGCACGGTATGGTTCCTGGCTGGGAAGGGCTGGCAGCCGCCACCCGGTCTGGAAGGGCTCGTGCGCGTGTTCGAAGGAGTCAATGGCGACCTGCTGCGCACGTCGGGCGGGCAGCGACCGGTTTGCCCGTGAGCCGACCCGGCGGCGCACGACGCGGCGTTGGTGTCGTCTCGGCCGAGAGGGAGCGCATCGCAGCGCGCGCTTGCGTTCAGCGAGGGCCGGGACTTGGCTGCCACGCCGACGACAGCGTGGCACCGGCTGCGGCAAGGTCGTCCTCGAACGCGGCGCTGGACAGGTAAGCGGCTTCGCGCAGCCTCGCCGCGGCGATCGGATCGACGCGCGCGGCTTTGTTCACATTGGCAGCAGACGGGTGGCAGAACAGCAGCGTGCCGATGGCGGGCAGGGCTGCGAGCCAGCGCTGCATGCGGGTACGGTAGCCTGGGTCGTCGAAGCCGTAGACGCCGGTCAGCGCCGCGTTGTGCGCAACGCCCAGGCTGCGCAGCAGCCGCTGCAGCGCAATGCCGCCGGTGCGCTCGATGGCGATCCGTTTGAGCGCGTCGCCAGGGCCGATCACGTGCCCCGTGTTGCGCACCGCGACGTCGCTTCCCGCGGCGACCACTGCGGCGACGACGATCTCGCGCACGCCGGGCAGGTGATGCACGTGCTGGTGCCCGTCGACGAATCGCGGCGCGGCGCCGGTGGCGTCGACGAAGCGCTGCCATTGCGCGTCCCATTCGTGCGCGATGGCAGGCAGCGGCAGCCGGCGCAGATGGGCGGCGACGATCAGCCGCGAAAGCGCAGGAAAGCTTGGCCAGCGGCGCCGCAGCTCGGCGCTGAGCGGTTCGCCCTCGGTCAGGTTGAAGTGCAGACCGCGATCGACCGTGGGCGGCAGGTCGGCCAGCAGCGGCGCGCCCGCGCGCCAATGGGCGCCGTTCGTCAGGCACGACGTGGCGGTGAGGCGCCCGCGCTGCGCCAGATCTGCGATGCTGCTCGAAATCGCTGCGGTCAGCCCGAAGTCGTCGGCGCAGATCGACAGCACGCGCACTGGCGCGTTCACCGCGGAACGCTCATGCCGCGAGGGCCGGTTCGGTCACGACTGCCCCGGCTTCCTGCGCTGCGGGTACCGCGATGGCGCCGGTGCCCTCTTCGCTGCCGACCAGATAGACGGGGCGCTGCTTGACTTCCTCGAAGATGCGGCCGACGTATTCGCCGAGGATGCCGATCGACAGCAGCTGCACGCCACTGAAGAACATCAGGCTCGTCACCAGCGTCGCGTAGCCGGGCACGCTGTGCCCCTCGGTGAAATGCTCGATCACCACCCAGATGCCGTAGCCCAGCGCGCCGCTCGCGACCAGCGCCCCGACGCCGCTCCAGACCCTCAGCGGCAGGTTGGAGAACGCCGTGATTCCGGTGAACGCGAGCCCGACAAGATGCCGCGCCGAGAAGCTGCTGCGCCCCGAGCGGCGATCGTCGGGCGTGTACTCGATGACGCGCGTCTCGAAGCCGACCCATGCGTACAGGCCTTTCATGAAGCGGTTGCGTTCGGGCAGTGCCTTGAGCGCATCGACGACCCGCCGGTCCATCAGGCGGAAGTCGCCCGCGTCTTCCGGGATCCGCACGCGCGAACCGGCGTTGACGATGCGATAGAACAGACGCGTGCCGAGCCGTTTCGCAAGCGACTCGTCGGAACGCGACCGGCGGACCGCGGTGATCATGTCCGCGCCTTCGCGCCAAGCGCCCAGCATCTGCGCGAGCAACGCCACCGGGTGCTGGCCATCGGCGTCCATCAGCACCACCGCGTCGCCGGTCGCGCGGTCGATGCCCGCGGTGAGCGCGGCCTCCTTGCCGAAGTTGCGTGACAAGCGAACGTAGCGCACACCCGGCGCGAGCAGCCAGGGCAGCATCACCGCCTGCGTCTCGTCGCGGCTACCATCGTCAACGACGATCACCTCCCAGCGGTCGGTCAGCCCGCGCAGCGCCGCAGCGAGGCCTGCCAGCAACACAGGCAGGTTACCCGCCTCGTTGAATGCCGGTACGACGACGCTCAACGCGGGACGCTGCGTTCTGCACTCGGTGGATGTGGCGGTCATGGTCGAAGTGGCTCGTTGCCTGCGCGGCGCGCAACGCGATCGCACCCGAAGACAAGGCGTCATTGTGAACGAACCGCGGCGCATTGCCGGCCCTTGCGTTGGGGTGCGCCGCCCGCCATCATCCGCCAACGGCCTTGCCGCTTGTGGCGCATGATGCGCGCCCGCCTAGCCACTGTCCCGGGGAGCTTCGAACCGTGAACCCGAACACCGTCCGCCCTCATCATGCTCACTGGCCGCGCCGCCTTCCGCGCGAGCTCGCGGTGCCCGCGACCACGCTGTGGTTCAACCTCGAAGTCTCGGCAGCGCGCTTTCCCGACAAGGCGGCCTACATCTACGTCGGCAAGGTGCTCAGCTTCGCCGAGCTCAAGCGCCGGGCCGAGCACCTCGCCGGCTGGCTGCAGCAGGCCGGCGTCGATCACGGTGACCGCGTTGCGCTGTACATGCAGAACTGCCCGCAGTTCGTCGTCGCCTTCTATGCGGTGATGCGCGCCAACGCGGTCGTGGTGCCGGTCAACCCGATGAATCGCGCCGACGAGTTCGAGCACTACATCACCGACCCCGACACCAAGGTTGCCATCTGCGCCGCCGATCTGGCGGGTTTCGTCGCCAAGGCGGATTCCGCAGTTCCGGCAGAGAGGCGCCTGAAGCGGGTGCTCGTGGTCCGTTACGCCGACGCGCTGCCCGACGCGATCGACGAAGTCATCGCGCTGCCGACGGCGATCGAGCAGTGGCTGCGCGCCGAGCCGGCGTTGCCCGAAGGCTTCGTGCGCTGGGGCGACGCGCTCGCCGCCGCCATTGCGCCAGGGCCGAAGCTGGCGCAGCCCGACGACATCGCGCTGCTGCCGTACACCTCGGGCACGACGGCGCTGCCCAAGGGCTGCATCCATACCCACCGCACGCTGATGAGCAACGCCGTCGGCGGCCAGTGGGGCTGGTCGGGCGCCGAGAGCATAGGCCTCGCGGTCGTGCCGATGTTCCACATCACCGGCATGCTCTACGGCGTGCTCGGCTCGATCTACGCCGGATCGACGCTCGTACTGATGCCGCGCTGGGAGCGCGAGCTCGCGGGACGCCTGATCTCGCGCTACCGCGTGACGCACTGGACCTGCATCCCGACGATGATCATCGACCTCTTCGGCAGCCCGAACTACAAGAGTTTCGATCTGTCCAGTCTCGTCTATCTGAGCGGTGGCGGCGCGGCGATGCCGCACGCCGTGGCGGAGCGGCTGCAGCAGGAGTTCAGCCTCACATTCGCAGAGGGCTACGGTCTGACCGAGACCGCCGCGCCGAGCCACGCGAATCCGCCCGAGCGCGCCAAGCTGCAATGCCTAGGAATGCCGATCTTCGGCGTCGATTCGCGCATCGTTGACCCCGACACTTTGCAGGAGCTTCCACCGGGCGAAGTGGGCGAGATCGTCACCCACGGCCCGATGGTGTTCAAGGGCTACTGGAAGCACCCCAGGGCCACCGAAGCGGCGTTCATCCAGATCGACGGCAAGCCGTTCTTTCGCACCGGAGACCTCGGCCGCATGGACGAGGAGGGCTACTTCTTCCTCACCGACCGCTTGAAGCGGATGATCAACGCGAGCGGCTACAAGGTCTGGCCGAGCGAGGTCGAACTGCTGCTGTTCAAGTGCCCGGCGGTGCAGGAGGCCTGCATCATCGGCGTCAAGGATGCCTACCGCGGCGAGACGGTGAAGGCTGTCATCGTGCTGCGCGCCGAGGCCCGGGGCAGGGCGACCGAGCAGGACATCATCGACTGGTCGCGCGAGCACATGGCGGCGTACAAGGTGCCCAGAGTCGTGCAGTTCGTCGACGCGCTGCCCAAGTCGGGTTCGGGCAAGGTGATGTGGCGGCTGCTCCAGGACGAGGAAGGTGCCAGGGCTGTTTCCTGAGAGGCAACCGCCGGCGCGGCGACACCGTTGCTGTAGTAGATCGCCAAGTATCGGCTGCCTTGCCGTTCTCTGGCTCGGGTTCAAGCGGCACGCGCTGCATTGCCATGACGATCGCGATATGCTGCGGGGTGAGCCGTGCGAGCCCGCACGGGCCACTATGAAGTCATGGGACGAAAACGGTATGAACTTCTCGAGAGCGATAAGAATCCCGTGCGGCGCGGGCATGGCGCTAACCGTCGCTGCCTGCTTGGGCGGTGGCGCCACGGTCGGCGGGACGGTCAGCGGGCTAGGCTCTGGCCTGAGCCTCGTCGTCCAGAACAACGGGACGGATAACCTCTCGCTGACCGCCGATGGCGCGTTCACGTTTGCCACCAGCGTGACAGGTGGCTACAGCGTGACCGTCCTGACGCAGCCCGTCGGACAGACCTGTTCGGTCGCCGGCGCGACCGGGACGGTGAACTCCCGCGGCGACTCGGTGACCTCGGTTGCCATCACGTGCGCCGGCAATTCGTCGGTCGGTGGCACCGTTTCGGGCTTGCCCGAGGGAACGGCCGTGACTCTGAGCAACAACGGCACCCTTTTGCCGATCGCCGCCAACGGTTCCTACGCGTTTCCCGGCCTGCTCGCGGCCGGCTCGACCTACAGCGTGACGGTAGCGACCCAGCCCTCGGGACATATCTGCACGCTGTCGAACCCGAGTGGTACGGTCGTTGCAAACGTGGTGGCCGTGGTCAACGTCACATGCGTCTGAGCCGTAGGCCTTGCAGTTCACATTCGTGAGCTGGGCCAGAAAGGGCAGCAAGACTGCGATCGTTCAAGCACGTCCACAGTGCGCTGTGCGCTGAGAGTCAATACGTCGCGCGTCCGCCCGAGAGGTCGAACACCGCGCCGGTCGTGAACGAGCATTCCTCCGACGCGAGCCAGGCGATCATCGCTGCGGCTTCGCTCACTTCGAGGAAGCGGCCCATCGGAATCTTCGACAGCATGAAGTCGATGTGCGCCTGCGTCATCGTCGCGAACATCGCGGTCTTCGCGGCCGCGGGCGAGACCGCGTTGACCAGCACACCGCGGCTCGCGAGCTCCTTCCCGAGCGACTTCGTCAGCGCGATCAGCCCCGCCTTCGACGCGCTGTAGTGCGAGGCGTTCGGGTTGCCTTCCTTGCCCGCGACCGAAGCGATGTTGACGATGCGGCCGTAGCCGGCGCCGATCATGTGCGGAACGATGGCGCGGCAGGTCAGGTACGGCGCGACGAGGTTGACCTCGATCACGCGGCGCCAGACCTCGGGCGCGAGTTCCCACGTCACCCCGTTGCCGCCGGTGATGCCGGCGTTGTTGACGAGGATGTCGATGCGGCCGTGGCGCGAACGCGTGGCGTCGGTCGCGCGGCCGACGGCGGCATCGTCGGTGAGTTCGACCTTCTCCGTGCTCACCGCGCCCAGCGCCGCCAGCCCCGTCGCCGCGTCGGCAAGGCGCGCCTCGTCGATGTCCCACAGCGCCACGGTCGCACCCGACTGCAGCATGCGCGCGGCCGTCGCGTAGCCTATGCCTTGCGCGCCGCCGGTGACGACGGCGATGCGGCCCTTGAGGTCGATCTGGTTCATCGTGAGAGTCCCTTGAGCGATTGATCCGCGCTGCCCGAGCGCTCGCAGTCGGCGATGTATTGGCGGACGATGCCCGCGAAGTCGGCTTCGGGCTGCAGTCCGAGCCGCGCCGCCCGCGCCGCGCTGGCGCCGGTCGGCCAGTTGGCGACGATGGCGGCGATACGCTCGTCGCGCTCGAAGCGAACGCGCGCCCGCACCGCCGGCCCGGCCACCGCCTCGAGCGCGGCGAGCATTTGGCCCACCGTCACGTTGAGCGCGGGCAGGTTCAGCGCGAGCCTGCCACCGAGCGCCTCGCGGCTCGCTTCGTACACCGCGATCAGCCCTTCGACCGTGCGGCCGGGCGACGACACCGGGTGCGAGACCTCGGCCGCGACCGGGCAGATCACCTCCTCGCCCGCCAGCGGCTCGCGGATGATGCTGCTGAAGAACGAAGACGCGGCGCCGTTGGGCCGCCCCGGCCGCACCGTGACCGTCATCAGCCGCGCCGAGCGGCCGTCGAGGTAGCCCTTGCGCGTGTAGTCGGCGATCAGGTGC
>Ga0209048_10004681_pt1 | contig 13057 bp, 8 predicted proteins | sample FrelakmetCRP12CR_FD_187146 | JGI IMG/M metagenome (GOLD analysis project Ga0209048, IMG submission 187146) | Freshwater lake sediment microbial communities from the University of Notre Dame, USA, for methane emissions studies - CRP12 CR (SPAdes)... | ecosystem: Environmental > Aquatic >... | reverse complement strand
GTCCAACACCATTCACGCTTATGTCAGCCAGTCGGACAAGGGTGAGTTGGTGATCGGTGCGGGAACCGATGCCTACACCTCGTACACCCAGCGCGGCGCGCTGCATATCAATTCGCACACGCTCGATGCGGTGTGCGAATTGTTTCCGCAGTTTCGCCGCTTGCGCATGATGCGCAATTGGGGCGGCATCGTCGATGTGACCCCGGATCGCTCCCCCATCATCGCCAAGACGCGGATCCCGGGTCTCTACGTCAATTGCGGTTGGGGCACCGGCGGCTTCAAGGCGACGCCCGGATCGGCGCATGTGTTCGCCTGGACCATTGCGCGCGACGAGCCGCACCCGATCAACGCGCCCTTTACCATCGAGCGCTTCCGCGACGGCTATTTGATCGACGAGGCCGCGGCTGCCGCGGTGGCTCACTAGGTTTCCATGCTGCTCATCCCCTGCCCGTACTGCGGCAATCGGCCGGAAATCGAATTCAGCTACGGCGGCGAAGCGCACCTGGTGCGAGCCGCGCAGCCCGCGCTCCTCGATGATCAGGCATGGACCGATTTTTTATATATGCGCAGCAACACCAAGGGTGTTTATGCCGAGCGCTGGCGCCACGCGCGCGGCTGCGGCCGATTTTTCAATGTCCTGCGCGACACCACCACCGATCATTTTCTCGCGATCTACAAGACCGGCGAGCCGCGCCCGGCGCTCGACTCGCTCACGGCGGGCGTCCGCGCAGCGGGAAACGCCGGCAAGGCGGGCGACACGGGCGGTGACAGGTGAACTACCGCTGCGCCGCCGGCGGTCGAATCGACCGCTCGCGCACCCTGCGCTTTACATTCGACGGCAAATCGTATGAGGGCTTCGCCGGCGATACGCTGGCCTCCGCATTGCTCGCCAACGGCTTGCATCTGGTGGCCCGATCGTTCAAATACCACCGCCCGCGCGGCATATTGACCGCGGGTGCGGAAGAACCGAACGCGCTGGTGACGCTGAGCCGCGATGAGGCCCGCTACACCCCCAACCTGCGCGCCACCCAGATCGAGCTGTATGACGGACTGGTCGCGCAGAGCCAGAACCGCTGGCCCAGCCTTGCCCGCGACATCGGCCGGGTGAACGATGCCTTGTCGCCGTTCTTCCCGGCCGGCTTCTACTACAAGACGTTCATGTGGCCGCGCAAGGCGTGGAAGCTCTTGTACGAGCCCTTCATTCGCCGCGCCGCGGGCTTGGGCCTGGCGCCCGCGCAGGCGGATCCCGACCGCTACGCACAGCGCTATGCGCACTGCGATGTGCTGGTGGTGGGCGCAGGGCCCGCGGGCATCGCCGCCGCGCTCGCCGCCTCCGACTTGGGCGCCCGCGTGATTTTGTGCGACGAACAGGCCGAGTTCGGCGGGAGCCTCCTGGGCGATGGCGCCGCACGCATCGACGGCGCCGATGCGCTGCTCTGGGTACAGGAGTCGCTGGCGACGCTTCAGAAAAATCCGCGAGTCACGCTGTTGACCCGCACCACGGCGTTCGGCTATTTCCCGCACAATTTCGTCGGTTTGCACGAGCGGCTCACCGATCATCTCGCGGTACCGCCCGCTCATCAGCCGCGCGAGCGGCTCTGGCAGGTGCGCGCCGGCAGCGTGGTGCTCGCCACGGGCGCCATCGAGCGACCGCTGGTGTTTCCGGGCAACGATCGGCCGGGAATCATGCTCGCCGGCGCCGCGCAAACCTATCTGAACCGCTACGGCGTACGCGTCGGTGATCGGCTCGTGGTGGTGACCGCATGCGATGCCGCCTATCAGGCGGCACTGGATCTGCACGCGGCGGGCATGGTGGTCGCCGCCGTGGCCGACGTTCGGTCCGCACCGTCCGGCGAGTGGACCGAAGCCGCGCGCCGCGCCGGAATCGAGGTGCTGCCCCGCTCGACCGTGCTCAGCACCCAAGGCGACCTTCGGGTGCGAGCCATCGCGCTCGGCGAGGTCGGGGACGGCCAGGTGCGCGCGGCGCGCCGCATCAACTGCGATACGGTATTGATGAGCGGCGGATTCACGCCGAGCGTGCACTTGTTTTCCCAATCCCGCGGCAAGCTCGCCTGGAGCGAGCCGCTGCAAGCCTTCATACCGAGTCAATCGGCGGAGTGCGAGCGCTCCGCCGGCGCCTCTCGCGGCGTCACGGGCCTCGCCCAGGCGCTGGTGGACGGCGCGACCGCGGGAGCCGATGCGGCGCCTGCGCAAAACGGGCGCCCGCAGGGACGGAGCACGCGCGCTTTTGTGGTCGATACGCTGGCGCGCGGCGCCGGCGCCGGCATCTCGATCATCGACGGCTATCTCGGCGCGCTGCCGGAAGCGAACCCGCCGAGTGCCGAGAAGTCCTTCGTGGACTGGCAGCACGATGTCACCGCGCGCGACTTGAGGCTCGCCTCGCGCGAAGGCTTCCGTTCGATCGAGCACGTCAAGCGTTACACCACGACCGGAATGGCCACGGACCAGGGAAAAACCTCGAATTTGAACGCGCTCGCGATCGTTGCGCAGGGTCTCGATGTGCCGATTCCCGAGGTCGGGCTCACCACCTTTCGCATGCCCTACACGCCGGTCACTTTCGGCAGTTTCGCAGGCATCGAGCGCGGCGATCTGTTCGATCCCAAGCGCACGACGCCGACCCACGAATGGGCCGCGGCGAGAGGCGCCGTGTTCGAGAACGTCGGCCTATGGAAGCGCGCTCGCTATTTTCCGCGGGCCGGGGAGGACATGCATGCGGCGGTGGGGCGCGAATGTCTCGCGGTGCGCGGGGCCTGCGGCATATTCGATGCCTCTACGCTGGGCAAGATCGAAGTCGTCGGCGCGGATGCGGCGGAGTTCATGAACCGGCTCTACATCAACAGTTGGTCGGGACTCGGCGTGGGCCGCTCGCGCTACGGCATCCTGTGTCGCGACGACGGCTTCATTTACGACGACGGTGTGGTGGCGCGAACGGCCGCCGACCGCTTTCATGTGACCACGACTACCGGCGGAGCGCCGCGCGTGCTCGCGATGATGGAGGACTTCCGCCAGACCGAATGGCCGGATCTCAAGGTCTGGCTCACATCCACCACCGAACAATGGGCGGTGATCGCGGTGCAGGGTCCGAACGCGCGGCGCGTGCTCGAGCCCTTGATCGAGAATATCGACTTGAGCGCGGCCGCACTGCCCCATATGGGCGTGGCCCGCGGCCGAATCTGCAACGTGCCTCTGATGCTCTTTCGGGTGAGTTTCACCGGCGAACTGGGCTTCGAGGTGAATGTGCCCGCCGATTACGGCGCCGCGGTGTGGGAGGAAATTTACGCCGCGGGGCAGGCGCATGGCATGGTCGAGTACGGCACCGAGGCCATGCACGTGCTGCGTGCGGAAAAGGGCTACATCATCGTCGGGCAGGACACCGACGGCACGGTCACTCCCGACGATGCGGGATTGAGCTGGGCCGTGGGCAAGAGCAAGCCGGACTTCGTCGGCAAGCGCTCGCTCGAGCGCGCCTCGATGAAGGCCAAGGATCGCAAGCAGTTCGTCGGCTTGCGAACGCGCGCCGCCGGCACCGTGCTCGAGGAAGGCGCGCAGATTGCGGCCAAGGCGGGACAGAAGCCCCCGATGCAGTTGATCGGGCACGTGACCTCGTCTTATTACAGCAGCGTCTTGGGATATCCGATCGCGCTCGCGCTCGTCGCCGGCGGCCGCGCGCGCATGGGCCAGAGGCTGTACGTGCCCATGCCCGGCGGCGAAACGGAAGTCGAAGTCACTTCACCGGTGTTCTACGACCCCACGGGAGCACGCATCAATGGCTGACACAGCGATGCGTCGCGTGCCCGCCGTACCGTCAACGGGTTGGCTCAAGGCCCTGCCGCCGGCGCTGCGGCTGGTGCTGCACGGCGATGCTCGCGCCCGCGCACTCGCCCTGCCCCACTGGGGCGTCGGATTTGCCGAAGCGGCGTGCCGTGCGATCGTCGACGGCACTCGCGCGACGCTCTGGCTCGGTCCCGACGAATACTTGCTGCTCGATTCCGCGCCCGATGCATCCTCGGCCCCCGTGGTCGAGGCGCTCGAACGCGCCTTGGCCGATGGCCCGCATGCGCTGGTGGACATCAGCCACCGGCAATTTGCACTGGAAATAAGCGGCCCCCATGCGAGCGCCATTCTGAACGCCGCCTGCCCGCTCGATCTGGACCTCGGTGAGTTTCCGGTCGGGATGTGCACCCGCACGGTTTTCGCCAAGGCGGATATCGTGCTGTGGCGCACCCGGGCGGATGCCTTCCACGTCGAGGTGTGGCGCTCCTTCGCTGGATACGTCGGCGGTGTGCTCGCCGAAATTGCGCGGGAGTTCTACCCGTGAGCACTCGCGCACCCTAGTTATGGTTGAGAAGCTGCGGCCGACCACGATGAACGAGCAGCAGCGGGCAGACATGCGGGCCGCCTATGGCAAAGCCCTTGTAACGCTGCGCGAAGGTCGGGCGGAGAGCGCGGAGCGGCAGCTGCGAGCAATCCAGGCGAGAGCGCCGGGCGAGGTCAATAGCCTGCGGCTGCTGGGAGTTGCGCTGCTCGATCAGGGCAAGGTGGCACCGGCCATCGAGGCGCTCGAACCGGTGGTTGCCGCGGCACCTGATTTTTGGCACGCACGTATCGACCTGGCTCGCGCCTACCGACACGACGGGCGCCTCGAGGCAGCGCGCGCGGAATTGCGGCGCGTGGTGGCGGCGGCACCCGCGCTCGATTCAGCCTGGCTTGCCTACGGCGATGTGCTCGTCGATCTCGAGAAATACCCGGATGCCAAGCTGGCCTATGAGCGCGCCCGGCTCGCCGATCCCCACCGCCGGCGCATCGAGGAAGCCACCGCCGCATTTGTGGCGGATGATCGCAGGACGGCAGAGCAGTCATTTCGGGACATCCTCAAGACCGATGCGACGCACGTTGCGGCGCTGTGCGGTCTCGCCTCGCTTGCGCTCGCGACCGGGAACACCGGCGACGCGGAGCGGCTGCTGCGCCACGCCTTCAAGCAGACCGCCCACTTGCCGCTCTTGCAACGCTGCTGGAGTCACACGCTGCTCGCGGCGGGCCGGCTGCCCGAGGCCGAAGCCGCGATTCGCAAACTGCTCAAGATAGAACCCGAAAATCCCCAGAACTGGGTTGCATTGGGCACTGTGCACACGCGCCTCCTGCGCCAGGAGGATGCGCTGGTGGCCTACGAGCAGGCGGCGCGGCTCAATCCCACGCAGGTCAGGCTGCGCCTTTCGATCGGGCACGTTCTGAAAACCCTCGGAAGACGCGCCGAATGCGAACAGGCGTACCACGAGTGCCTGGCGATGGACGCGCATTTCGCCGAGGCCTACTGGAGTCTCGCGGATCTGAAGAATTATCGGTTCAGCGATGCGGAACTTGCGGCGATGCAGAACCTCGCATCGGCCCCTGCCGCCGCTTCCGGCAGCGGCGGATCGGGTGCGGCGCATCTGCAATTCGCCCTCGGCCGCGCGCTCGAGCAGAGGTCCGAATATCGCGAGGCCTTCGCCCACTATGCGGCGGGCAACGCGCTGCGCCACCGCGAGAGCCCGTTCAACATTGTGAAATTCGAGGCCAAGTCGCGGCGCGTCAGGGATTTCTTCAACTCCGCGTTCTTTGTCGAGCGCGTCGGTGCGGGATTTCCCGACCCCTCGCCCATCTTCGTGGTTGGGTTGCCCCGATCCGGGTCGACCTTGGTCGAGCAAATCCTCGCCAGCCATTCGAGCGTCGAGGGCACCATGGAATTGCCCAATATCGTGACCATGGTGCGCGAATTCGACCATCTCGGCGGCGGCGACGATGCGTATCCCGAGAGCGTGCGCGCCGCCTCGGCGGAGCGTCTGGGCGCCCTGGGCCGGCGTTACATCGATGAAACGCGGTCCATCCGCGCCGGCCGGCCGCGCTTCATCGACAAGATGCCCAACAACTTCAGCCACGTCGGCTTGATACACGCCATTTTGCCCAATGCCACCGTGATCGACGTGCGCCGGCATCCGATGGACTCCTGCTTCAGCACCTTCAAGCAGCACTTTGCCGAGGGACAGTCCTTCAGCTACGACCTCGAGGATCTTGGCCGATACTACCGCTGCTATCTCGCACTCATGGATCACTGGGACTCGGTCCTGCCGGGCAAGGTGTTGCACGTGCAATACGAGGCGTTGGTCCGCAATCCGGAGACTTGCATTCGCGGCATGCTCGAGCATTGCGGCCTCGACTTCGAGCCGGCATGCCTCAGTTTTCATGAAACGCAGCGGCCGGTGCGCACCGCGAGTTCGGAGCAGGTACGCCAGCCCCTCTACGCCTCGGGCATCGGCTATTGGAAACACTTCGCGGAGCAGCTCGAACCCTTGCGCTTGAGCCTTGGAGATTGTCTGCAACGCTTCGCAGACCTGTAGTTCCGGGGCAATCCTCCTAATTGAGCGACCGATCAACGAGGTATCCGAGGCCATTGACTCGGGCCGTCGTCTCAAGGGATGATCTCACGGTTTACTGCGCGCGCGAATAACCGGATTAGGGGATAACACCAAATGCGAGCAAAACTCATGCGGGGTGCGTCGAGAACACTGCCGACGCGCACCAAGCTCAGCGTGGCGATCGCCGCGGTGCTGTCGGGCGCAGCCGCCGTGCATGGCGAACCCGCGGCGCCGGCCGCCGCCGCCGCCTCGGACACCCTCGCGGAGATCACGGTCACCGCGCGCAAACGCACGGAAAATCTGCAGGACGTGCCGCAGAGCATCAATGTGTTCACCAGCCAGGATTTGCAGAACCTCGCGATCACGCAGTTCGAGGATTACGCCACCAAGTCTCCTTCGGTGACCTTCACCAGCGTCGGACCGGGAACGCAACAGTTCTTCATGCGCGGAGTCTCCGACGGCAGCACTTGGAACGTGTCGAACACCTCCACCACCGGTTTCTTCATCGACGACTTGGCGATGAGCTTCTACGGCAGCATCCCGGATTTTCATGAGTACGACATCGAGCGCATCGAGGTGCTGAACGGCCCGCAGGGCACGCTCTACGGCGCGGGCTCGATGTCGGGCGCGATCCGCATCATCACCAACAAGCCCGACCCGAATGCTTTCGACGCCGGCGTAAGTACGGACTACGGCAAGATCGACGGCGGTACCAACAACTGGACCTACGAGGGATTCCTCAACATGCCCCTGGTCGAGGGCAAGACGGCGGTGCGCATCTCGGGCTACAGCGTGTACAACGGCGGTTTCATCAACAACCTGCTCACCACGCGCAATTGGGTCAACGGCGTCAGCTCGACGAACGGCGCCTGGGCGGGACCGAACTACAACACGAACAATGTCGAGGGCGCCCGCGTCGCGGTGAAACAGGTCTTCAACGACGATTGGAGCGCGCTGGTGACCTACAACTACCAGAGTCTGCATCGCAAGGGCGCCTGGGACCAGGATCCGAGCAGGTACGGCAACCGCAATGTCTCGCGCTTCGGCCCGGAGAGCGGCAACAACTATGTCAAGACCGTCGATGGGCACCTGGAAGGCGACGTCGGCATCGCCGACTTGGTCTTTGCGAGCACCTATTGGTATCAGTCCTCGGTGACCGTGGACGAATACTCCGAGTACGTGCAGTACTCGAACGTCTCGCCCTTCACCGCAGCCAATCTCCAGAGCTTTGCCTGCCTCAACGGTCCGGTGATCAACCCCTCCGCCCAATATCCCGGCGGCGCCTTCAGCGGCTGCAGCGTGCCGATGCAATACACCAACTACCAGAATCAGACTCAACGCTGGTCGAACGAGCTGCGCCTGCAATCCAAACCGGGCGGGCGCATCCACTGGCTCGGGGGCCTGTACTGGGAGAAGACCATCGAGGGCTATTCCGATTTCTTCGCGATGCCCGGGATCCAGCCGGCCGGCCAGGCGTACCAGAGCCAGATCAGTTATTACAATGCTTATTACAATGCGGTGGCGACTCCGTTGCCGCACGAGTTTTACAGTTACATCTCGCGCTTCGATTATCTGCAGACCACCGAATTCGCCGATGCCACCTTCGACCTCACCGATCGGTGGAGCGCCGAGGCCGGAGCGCAGCACTTCGAGTCGAGCTTTTCCGGCGGCAGTCTGTACGCGGGCTATTTCTGGGCTCCGAAGGAGCCGAGCTATTACACCGGCTCCTCGAACAAATGGAACTCCAAGGCCGGCGTGAACTTCAAGGCGAGCAACAACCTGCTGCTCTACGCGAGCTTCGGCCAGGGCTTTCGCGACGGCGGCATCAATCCGGGACTCAGCGGGTCTTGCCAAAGCAAGGGCGCACCCGTCTATTACCAGCCCGACACCTTGAATAGCTACGAGATCGGTTGGAAGTCGACGCTGATGCAGGGCAAAATGATCTGGAACACGGCCATTTACTACATGCCGTGGAAGAACTACCAGACTGCGGTGTACGACCTCTCGATCTGCCCGAGCACCTTCAACGCGAATTTGGGCGACGCGCGGGTGTACGGCTCCGAGACCAACGTGGACTACAAGGTGACCCAAAACCTCACCCTGCAGGCGTCCGCCAGCTACAACGACTCGCGCCTCGAATCGAATACCTTCCAGAGCCCGCGCTATGTGGTCGATGCCGGCGAGCGGCTGCCGTATGTGGCGTATTTCAACTACAGCGCGAACGCGCGCTACGAGAAACCGATCGCCGACCGGTTCAAGGGATATATACAATTCGACATCGCGCACAAGGGCGACATGTGGAGCGATTTGCGCATCGTTAACCAGCACGGCTTCGGGCGCTCGCTGCAGCCGGCCTACGAGATCTCGAACCTGCGCTTCGGCATCAAGTCCCCGAGCGAACATTGGCAGGCGGAGACCTACATCACCAACCTCTTTAACACCAACGCGGTGATCTTCACCAACACCGGCAATTACGACCATCGCGAGACCACCAACGAGCCGCGCGTGTTCGGCCTGCATCTCACCTACCGCTACGGCAAGGGCGGAGGCGAATGAGCGCACCTCTCACCGGTCAGGCGATGCCCAAGGGGGAGATGATCTGATTTGGACAAGCAAAAACTCGAGGCGCTGCGGCGCCGGTACTCGGATGCCGGCGCCTTTTCAATAGACGATCCGGTCTTAAAGGCGGCGGCGGCCGATCTGGCTGTTGGCGAGGAGCGCCGCTCCCTTCCCTATTCCGGTATCCCCACGTTCCTCGGCTTGCCGGCGGCCGCCCATGCGGCGGGCCTCGAGGTCGCCGTGGTCGGCGTGCCGAGTGATCTCGGGGTGTCGAATCGCACGGGCGCCCGGTTCGGTCCGCGCGCGGTGCGCACCATCGAGCGGATCGGACCCTATCACCCGACGCAAAGAAACGTGCCGAAAGCCAAGGTCAAGGCGGCGGATATCGGCGATGTGCCCTTCCGCAGCCGCTTCAGTCTGGAACAGACCCTGGCGGACATCGAAACGTTCTACGACGATTTGAAGAAACAAGGCGTGCGCCCGCTCTCCGTGGGCGGCGATCATTCGGTGACCTATCCCATCTTGAAGGCGCTGGGGCGGGAGCGGCCGGTCGGACTCGTGCATATCGATGCCCATTGCGACACCATGGGGGCATTCGACGACTGCAAGTTTCACCACGGCGGTCCGTTTCGGCTCGCGGTGCTCGACGGCGTGCTGGATCCCGAGCGCACCATTCAGATTGGAATTCGCGGAGCCGCAAACGTCTTCTGGGAATTTTCCTATGCCTCCGGAATGACCGTCATCGAGATCGAGGAGTTCACCGCCTTGGGCGTCGCCGCCGTCGCCGAGCGCGCCCGAGCCGTGGTCGGCGACGGACCGGTCTATGTGAGCGTCGACGTGGACGGCTTCGATCCCGCCTTTGCGCCGGGCACCGGAACCCCGGAGGTCGGCGGCATCACGCCGCGCGAAGGAATCGCGCTTCTGCGCGCACTCACCGGCCTTCACATCATCGGTGCCGATGTGGTGGAGGTCGCACCGCAGTACGATCCGACCACCAATACCGCCCAGCTCGCCGCGCAACTCCTGTTCGAGGAGCTCGCCTTGCTCGCGGCAAGCCCCGCACGATGAGTGCCGTCATGAAGAGCGCAGTACGCGGCGGCACGCATTCCTTCGCATTCATCGGCGCCGCGATGAGCGCCGCTCTGGGCTTCGCATGCACGCCGTGCGCGAGCGCCGAGGAGGCGCCGCCGGCGGAACGGCCCATCCACCGGTTCTTGCGCGTGGAGATCTCGCCCGACGCGGCGCTCGTGGCGTCGGTCGAGGGCGATTCGCCCATTGGCGGCTTCTATCCGCCGATTCGCGACCTCGTGATCCGTCGTGTCGATAACGGCGCTGCAACGGCCATAGCGCTGCCATGCGGGCGTATTCGAGAGTGCTGGCCCGACTCGCCGACCTGGAGTCCGGACGGCAGTCGCCTGAGCTTTACGCTGCGCACGCCGGGCAGCCATGCGCGCTCGCTCTATTCGGTCGCCGCCGACGGCAGCGGACTCGCCAAGCTGCTCGATTTCAACGGCACGATCGAGGACCTTCGCTACGGTCCCGACGGCCGGCTCGCGATGCTGGCCACCGCCAATGCGCTCAAGGAAGTCGGCGCAACCGAAGCGGGGGCGCCGATTGCCGGGAACTTGGATGCAAAACCACCGGAGCAGCGCATCGCCGTGCTCGAAGCGGACGCTCTGCACTGGGCCTCGCCGCCTGATTTATTCGTCTATGAATACGACTGGCGGCCCGCCGGCAAGGGCTTCGTGGGCACGGCCTCGCCCGGCAACGGAGATGACAATTGGTGGACCGCGAAGCTTTACGCCTTTTCGGAGCAGGATGCCCCCGCACGGGTTCTTTACAGCCCGGCGACCCCGCGCCAGCAGCTTGCGGCCCCGAAGGTATCGCGCGACGGCCGCACCGTCGCGTTCATCGCCGGCATCATGAGCGACTTTGGCTCGACCGGCGGCGACGTGTACACGCTGCCGGCCGACGGCGGCGCCGCCGTCAACATAACGCCTGCGATGCGCGCCTCCGCGACCGCTCTCGCCTGGCGCTGCGACGGGCACCTGCAGGCGCAGCTGCTCGCCGGCGACAGCAGTCAGGCGGCCGATCTCGGCGACGGCCGTACCGCGGGCGCACGGCACATTCTGTGGAGCGGTGCAGAATCCCTGGGGCTGCGTGCCGGTGGGGTTTCCATGGCCTGCCCCTCCGCCATGACGGCCGCGGACCATGAGTCCTACACTGCGGCGCCGGAGATCGAGGTCGGCCGGATCGGCGGCTGGCGGAATTTGACGGCGGCCAATGCCGGCATGCCTCCGGCCGCGCGGGTGCAAAGCCTTGCGTGGAAGAGCGATGAATTCACCGTGCAGGGCTGGTTGTTGTTGCCGATCCGTGCGAGCGGAAAAATGCCGCTGGTGACGATCGTGCACGGCGGACCCGCGGCCGCCGCGGTGCCCTCCTACATCGGACCCGGATTATCCCGTACGCTGCTCGAGCAAGGCTACGCCGTGTTTCATCCGAATCCGCGCGGCAGCTTCGGCCAGGGGGAACGCTTCACTTCGGCCAACGTGCGCGATTTCGGCCACGGCGATCTGCGCGATATTCTGGCGGGTATCGACGCCGCGGCCAAGGCGGTGCCGATCGACGAGGCGCGGCTCGGGATCGAGGGCGGCAGCTACGGCGGCTTCATGACCATGTGGGCGGTGACGCAAACCCACCGCTTCAAGGCGGCGGTCGCTGCCGCCGGCATCAGCAATTGGCAATCGTATTACGGCGAAAACGGCATCGATGCCTGGATGCTGCCCTACTTCGGCGCCTCGGTGTACGAGGACCCGGCGGCCTATGCGCGCTCCTCGCCCATCAATTACATCCGCAACGTGCGCACGCCGACATTCGCCTACGTGGGCGAGCGCGACATCGAATGTCCCGCGCCTCAGACGCAGGAATTCTGGCATGCGCTGAAGACCCTCGGCGTTCCGACGGCCGTCATGATTTATCCGGGCGAAGGTCACGGGCTGCGCGATCCGGATCACATCGCCGACGCCATCGCCCGCACGCTCAAGTGGTTCGATGAGTATCTGAAGTAGTATGGTCCGGGAGCGTGACCCCATGCAGGTCGTAAACTCCGATGCCAATCTCTCCACGGCAGCCCGCTACCGCGAGCTTAACGGGCAATTAGCGGCACTCTTTGCCGGTGAGCGCAGCGGTCTTGCCAATGCGGCAAACCTGTGCGCGTTGCTCTATCAGGTCCTGTCCGATCTGAATTGGGTGGGATTCTACTTCCTGCAAGGAGACGAACTCTTGCTCGGGCCCTTTCAGGGCAAGGTGGCCTGCGTGCGGATCGCCATCGGCCACGGAGTCTGCGGGACCGCCGCGCACCGCAAGGAGACCCTTGTCGTTCCCGATGTGCATGCATTTCCCGGACACATTGCCTGCGACGATGCATCCGCTTCGGAGATTGTGGTCCCGCTGCTCCAAGCGGGGCGACTACTCGGCGTGCTTGATCTGGATAGTCCTCGATTGGCTCGCTTCGATCAGGAGGACGCCGCCGGCCTTGAGGCGGCCGTCGGGCTGTTGCTTCAGAGCTCCGAGTTCGGTCGATTGGTCGACTGAGCCGACCTCCCCGATCCCGTCCGGTCTCGTTTGGAGATTTGGCTCGAAAATCGGGCGGGGCAATCAGGCGCGAAGGCCGAGCGCGAGCGCACACGCCGCCGCCTCGTCGAGCGGTTCACGGGAGCCGCCGGTGCCGGCGCACCACGCTGACCCCAGACGCTCATCGAGAACCTTGAGCACGGAGGTCCGAATCCGCTCCTCTGCCGGACGTCGGTGTGCCTGTCCATGCGCTTCATGGGCGGCATCGGCGCAGGCGGCGATCCGCGCCGCCACTTCGTAGCGCCGCTCCTCGCAGGCGAGGTATGCCATTGCGTCGAGCGCCATGTAGAGCTTGCCCGTGTCGAACCGCAGCGCGAGATCGTAGAGTTCTGCGCCCGTCGCGCGGGCCTCGACGATCTCGCCGGCGAGCAGCAGCGCGCTGAACGTCATGACCAGCAGTTCGATTCGCGTCTCCCGACGGCCCATGTACTGCAGGCTGAGCGCGAGCGGGC
>Ga0209048_10004680_pt1 | contig 13060 bp, 15 predicted proteins | sample FrelakmetCRP12CR_FD_187146 | JGI IMG/M metagenome (GOLD analysis project Ga0209048, IMG submission 187146) | Freshwater lake sediment microbial communities from the University of Notre Dame, USA, for methane emissions studies - CRP12 CR (SPAdes)... | ecosystem: Environmental > Aquatic >... | reverse complement strand
GTCCCTGTTCATGATGACAAGGTTTTTCATATATTCCGCCCTTTCCCGGTGAAGTTTCTCCTGCTCAGGATATTCCTCGTGGTTAATGATCGCATCTGCGAGCACGGTTCCAAGGTTATAGGCCTCTTTCTCCCGGTTGGTAATGGCTGCCGGATTGCCAAGGATATTCACCCCGACAAGGCCAACGGTTGTAGCACCCATCTGCTGGAGTGAGCGGTTGAGATACGCTGCCACTTCTTCTGCACCGGACCCGCCTGCCGTCGAAACTGAGCAACCGTACTTCCCTGAAAGCATCTGGCAGTGGATCACGTCTGCCATCCGGTCAAGGACGACCTTGGCCTGGGCCGTCACGTTATTGATATAATTAGGTGAGCCGAGAACGATCCCGTCTGCAACAAGGATCTTTTCAAGCAGTTCCGGATAGTCATCAGCACTGATGCAATCCCCTTTTGCATAGCATACTCCGCAACCGGTACAGAAATTGATCTCAAGTTCGCAGAGGTCAATATATTCGGTATCCGCACCTGAGTCCTTCGCACCTTCGAGTACCTTCGCAACAAGGCGGAGCGTTTGGCTGTTTTTCCCGTGTGGGCTTCCGTTAAGACCAATAATCTTCATATTCACTCTCCCGATCTGTTCCTTTAATCCGGTTTACTGCAGCCCATTAATAAGTTCTGGTCCTGGTCGTTCCGGTTGAAAATATTCAGGGGGGAATAATATTCCGGCGCTTTTTATGAGCTGTGTATCACCTCGAGCATAACCGCCCAGGCGCTTAATTTTTCAGCAAATGTGGTCCGGGCATTAGCCGGGCTCGTCGATGGGAGAATAAGAACATTCGCCTGGGACCGCCAGTCCTGCCGGAATTTCCCAAGATACCTTCCAGCCGTGGTACCATTGGCAATCACCATGTTGACCGCAGGATTGGCATCAAGGAAGAGTGGGATATCGTTTTCGGTGGCATTCCTGATGGCATTGTCCATCGCACCCCGACGCTCACAGGAGAAAATCACGTCCCACATGGCGATATGGTTCTTCTTCAGGCCCACCATCTTTTCCGTATACGGTAACCCCTTTGAAATACCGAGGTGGAACTCCATGATGTTCCAGAACTGGTTCCTTGGATTTGCATAATACTCTCCCGCCTCAAGCGAGAGCGGACTTGGAAAACTACCAAGGATCAGTACACGGGTATTACAACCGGATTCAAGCGGTAATCCCTGCAATAATGGCATTCACAAACCCCTTCACATGTAATTAGTACCCGGCATATCCCCGCGCTCTCCTTCATCTTTTACCGTCATGCCAATTATGTACTCCCTTTACAGGTGCAGCCTGACGGGTAATTATCCCGTTACAGGCTGGTGATATAGCCAGATAAAAAGATATTAATAATGCGATAGACCACTGCTCATAACCGGAGGACCGGATGTCATCTACCCAGGCCGGAGCTATGGATAATAAAGTACCAATATTCGTGGAGAAAACAGGACGTGTTGAGCTCCTTGACCGGATGGAGAAGACAGACGAGGAATGGAGTGCCATTCTTACAAGGGACCAGTTCGGAATTGCGCGTAAAGCAGGTACCGAACCAGCGTTTTCGAACAAGTACTATGATTTCCACGAAAAGGGGACCTACCATTGCGTCTGCTGTGGCACGGACCTCTTCTCTTCAGATGCAAAATTCCGCTCAGGTACCGGGTGGCCGAGCTTTTATGCACCCATATCGGACCTGAACGTGAAGACTATGGTCGACAAGACAGGCGGAATGGTCCGGACAGAGGTACTATGCACCCGGTGTGCGGCCCATCTCGGGCATGTATTTGATGATGGTCCGCCACCGACACATAAACGTTATTGCATGAATTCCGCTTCCCTGCGATTTGCAAAGCGGTAAGCCCCTGCACCCGGGAGAGAACAGCAGGGGCACAACGATTTTTTCCAGGGTACCTGGAAGTTACTTCAGAACCCCCAGCTCCCGCCGGGTAATTTCGGACCATACAGGTGTAATACAAGGAATGCCAGGGGAGCAAACAGGTATACGAGAGTGCTCCACGGGATACCTGCGACGGCAAGTACAATTCCTGCAGCGGAAAGGACAGGTATCACGGCTGCCCGTTGTTTTCCAGTCCTGATTGTCCCCTCACTCATTGAAGGGTCGATCAGGTGGCGGTTGGCAGTAGCATACCTCCATTGCAGGTAGAAGAGGGCACTGGTTATCAGCAGGTTGAGTTCAAAAATGAACGCGCAAATAGGATTGGTCGGAAAATCTCCGACCAGGTCTGTAGAAAACGGGATAAGCGCCACAAAGAGGAGGGATCCGATAGTCATCCAGAGGAGGTTGTGGTCTACATAATGGATCTTGTGAAACTGCATATGGTGAATGACCCATAACGCCGCAATCAGGAGGAATGCAATAACATAATGAACAAAATCAGGGTACAGCTCCTGCAGCGTTGACATAACAAGGGCCGGGGTGAACCCATTGATATCAGAGGGGACTTCAATCCCGATGACTAGTAATGTCATCGCGAAGGCGAATATACAGTCACTCAGGGATTCAATCCTGTTCTTCCCAAACCCGATTTGCTTAACGGTTTCATTCTCATTAGTAATGCAGATCACTCCATGACAGGGATTTTTTCTTTTTGAATCATGGGAATTTTCATCTCCCGTGCAATCCCTTATGCAAGGCCATAACAATTCGCACCGGCCCTGTTCCTGTGTTCCCGGGGGTTATATCAAGAATGTATCCTGTACAGGTATTTAACACGTACTTGATAGCGGTAAAAATGAGAGTATCATAACGATTCATGGGAGTCGGATTACCTGATGAAAAGAAAACTCTGTCCTTTTGACAAACTGGAATGTGTTGGAGAGCCCTGCATGCTGTTTTCTCCAAAAGAAGAGATCTGCGGCCTCCTGCTCCTCTGTACACCCGCTATCCTTCCTGTACCGGAGGGCAAACAAAAACCGTCCAGGGACATTGAACGTGATGACCACGCGAGAATATCCCGTTTCAAAGCTGAACTATTCGACTAGCAAACTGCATACCGGGGCACCGGTGAGCACCGTCCCGGCAGGGACACCCCTGGTGCAAATGCCTTGCGGCTACAGGAGTGTCCCCACGTAATCGATGGTTGTCTGCAGGGTCTTTAACCGTGCATAGAATTTATCATTCGACTCCACGAGTGTCCATGGTGCAACAGGAGTATCTGTTTTTGCGAACATTTCATTGACAGCATCCCGGTATTCGCCCCACTTCTCCCTATTCCTCCAGTCCTCATCCGTGATCTTCCATTGCTTCTTCGAGTCCGTTTCCCGCTGGCGGAACCTTGCAAGCTGTTCGTCCCGGTCAATTTCAAGCCAGAACTTTACTATCCCGCCACCTTCAGACACAAAATTCCGTTCCATCTCGTTGATCTCATTGAAGGCCCGTTTCCATTCAGGTTCGGAACAAAACCCTTCGACCCGCTCAACAAGCACCCTCCCGTACCAGCTGCGATCAAACAGGGTAATATGACCTGCTTTAGGGAAACGGGAATAAAATCTCCAGAGGTAATGGTGCGACAGTTCGTAGTCGTTCGGCCTGGAAACCGGGACGACTTCGTACCCCCTCGGGTTCATACTCGCGGTAAGGCGGAGGATATTGCCCCCTTTCCCGGCGGCGTCCCACCCCTCATATACGATAATCAGGGGTACTTTCCGCTTATAGAGCAGGTACTGGGCCTCCCTGACCTGGTCCTGGTACTCTTTGAGCTGCCCGGTGTAGTCCTGTTTTACAGCGGTTTTTGTCAGGTCGGCCTTATCTACATCAAGGCGCTTTTTAGGTTTCGGGGATCCGTTCCTGTAATTTTTACCAGCAGGCTCTTTCCCGGAAATCCGTCTTTCCAGGACCTTTGTAATCCGTGAAATGACTTTGAAACCCGCATATGCCGGGTTGGTCGCCTCAACGATTGTCCACGGTGCAAACGGGGTATCGGTCTCTTCAATGATCTGCTCGATCACGGGAAGGTAAAGGTCATAATGGTGGTGAAAATCCCAGTCCCCCCTTGTGATCATCCACCCGGTAAGGGTGTCCCTCTCCCGTTCGATCATCCGTTTCCGCTGCTCCTCCTTGCTGATATGAAGAAAAAACTTGAGGACCAGTGTCCCGTCATCAACGAGCTGGCGCTCAAAGTTCCGTATTGCCGAGGTGGATTCCTTCAGCCGCTCGTTCCAGTTGAGACCACTCAGCTGTTCTGCAAGGGTACGGCTGTACCAGCTCCGGGCAAAAATTGCAATTCTGCCTTTTGCAGGGGTTTTAATAAAAAAACGCCAGATCAGGTTATGTGCTCTTTCTTCGTCAGTTGGCGTACCGATCGAATAGAGGTTATAGCCGCGGGGATCAATTGCCTGGACAATTTCACCGGAAACAGAGGTGATGCCTGATGCGTTCCACCCTTCAATCAGGATCACGACGGGTATGCCGTTGTCGCGGCAGGCACGCTGTAGTTCCCCCAGCTGCCCCTTAATTCCGGGAAGGGTCTTATCAATCATTTTCTCATCAACGGTTGCGTTGAGGTTATACAGCTCAAACATAATTGAGACCGGGTAATTCCCGGGTTCACCCCTCAGGTAAGAAGTAAGTGGGCAGATATTTGGATGTTTTTATTTCACCGCGGAGTAACAGAATGGTACCACCAGGTTGATATGAAACATCTTAAACTACCCAAATCAGATCTACCTTGTAGAGCCCGCAGTGCAGGGTAGTATGGACTGGCGCAAATTAACCAGCATGATGACCTGAAATGAAATCTGAAGACGGCAGGAAATTCCACCTGTTCAGGCGGTTCCTGGAAAAACCATCATTACGGGGTACCTTTGCACGTGCACGGAAAGCCTGGCGTGACGCAATCAGGAACAACCGCTGGTAAGTACCCCGGCAGACTGACTTTTATTTTTTACAGGAACCCAAACCTGGCGAACATTTGCGTCACCGGATAACATAATGGGGCACATCCTTTTTTTGAAATGAGAGAAATTTTATATCCAGATTGTGCAAAAATGCATGTTGCGGGCTTTACTAAAAACGTGAATAAAAAGGGTAATTCTATTCCCTTGTTTATGAATTTGCTGGCTCAATAATCCGTATAAGAGCAAGACGCCACTCAGTACCCCTGATACCAACGGTAGTCCACATCGCTTCCTTTGTAACGTTCATCCCGTCTGCATCAATAATGTTATAGGTACCATTGCCAACCCGTTCCCTGGACATGTCCCCTGCAAGTGTGATGAGTTCAGGGAACGGCGCAAAAAGCGGGTCTGATAATGTATTCTTCCCGATCTGCCCGCTATCAGGGTCGTACGCGATGAGTCCGTCTTTCTGCATCACCATGAGATGCCACGGGGTCCCATCTGGCTTTTTTGGGGTATTTTTTGTAAAAAACGGTTCTGGTCTGAAAAGCAGGGTGGTCGCCCCGATAAATCTCCCATCGGGTGAAAACACTGGTGACGCGATATCAACGGCGGGTATCCCCTCCACAGACAGAATAACGTCACTCATCACCGGCACTTTCTCAGAGTAAAGCCGCTGCAGGTGTTTCTGATCACCCAGGTGTACCCCGATAACGGACTCGTAATTTTCAGGCTCGGCCATGGAAATGAACCCGGATTCATTGACCGTTATGGTGTCAACGGCCCAGGGAAACCGGCCCATCCTCGCGAGGGCAGCCTTTGTTCCAGTCCCGTTGAGCCCGACGGACCCTATCATCGTGGCGCCTTCTGTAACCGCTGTGTCCATCGCGGCAAAATCCTGGCCAACGGACCCCTCTGCCTCTGACAGCGCCCCCTGCATTTCATAATGTTCAGTGGCCGGACCTGGTGCCGGTTCACCGGTGGCCATGGTAGCAAGTGCGATCAGACCAATAAACAACACGATTACGATTGCCCCTAATGCGATTACCGTGAGCCTGCACTCCCTTGATCCCGTAATGATCCCTCTCCTGAACTATTCAATGGCTTGTTTTAAGAACAGATTGGTTTTTCCGGGGTTACAACCCCACCGGCCAACGGGTTGACTATACCAGGGTTGCAACTACGGGCCGGGCGGTTTGAGAGAGGACAATTTAATAAAAATCCCGGAGAGAGTACTACCTGATGCCCGGTGTGTTAGAAGAAAGAAACCGCTACACCCTTTACCTCGTCGCAGCAATTGCGGTTGTCGCGATAATTATATTCTGGCAGCTTATGGTGGCACTTATATTCGCAGGCTCAATTGCCGTTATTGCACTGCCACTCCACAAACGGTTCACCGGGAAGATTGGTGCAGAGGCTTCGGCAGCCCTTATCACCGTAATAATGTTTTTAATTTTTGTTGCAGTCATCGCGTTTGCCGTAGGATTATTACTCCAGAACCAGGAGTTCCTTAACAGTCTCGTATCGACAATTATCAACTGGGCAGGACCCGGGCAGAACAATCCCATCACAACGATGCTCCATATCAACCAGACCGCGCTGGACGGATTAATTGGCAACAGCAACCAGAAGATCAACCAGTGGGGAGATTCGCTCATCGGGCAGATACCGGCACTCGGGTTCCAGCTCCTGGTTTTTTTCCTGAGCTTTTCCGTGTTCCTTTACAAGGGGGAGGACCTGTACCATTCTTCCTTCGCGATGCTCCCGGATAACGTAAAAGAACCAGTGAGCCACCTGACGCACACGGCAGTTGACACCCTCTATGCCATCTATGTCGTCCAGCTGATCGTCGTGATAGTTACCTTCTTTCTCGCATTACCGTTTTTCTATCTCCTCGGATTTAAGCATGTACTCTTTTTCAGTACACTTGCAGGCCTCTTAAAAATCGTCCCCATTCTCGGACCTTCAATCCTTATGGCATTTCTCGCCGTGTATGCGGTATCAATATCAGATACGACGGCCCTGCTGCTCATTATTTTTATTGGTTACCCGGTTGTCTGCGCCTTTCCCGATCTTTTCATCCGCCCGGTGCTGATGGGGCGGCGTACCTGCATTCATCCTGTTATCATGTGGATTGGATTTGTCGGGGGTCTTTATACCCTCGGACTCGTTGGGTTCGTCCTGGGCCCGCTAATTCTTGTCCTGCTGATCACGGGGTACCATATCCTGAAGGGTGACCATGAAACCTGCCGGGCTGGCAGTAACATCGGGAAAGAGGCGCAATAGCCCCGGGTATTCCCGGAAAATCCGTGTCAGCATTTCTGGTTTCCGGGGAACCTCATGCACTGAAACCTTCGAGAGGACAATTCTGACGAACTGAAAAATAGTACCCGTGGTGATGCCAGACCGACCGGACCTGGACGGGGGAAGTGAGAATACAATAAATAAAGCCCGATCAGATATCTAGTGGAGCGAGGGTTGCCGAGCCTGGTCAAAGGCGATGGGTTTAGGGTCCATTCTCGAAGGGGTTCAGGTGTTCGAATCACCTCCCTCGCATTCGTTACACATTTTGTCACTTCTGGAAAAGACTAAATTCTCACCTCATACAAAGAATGCATAAGAGTGAAACCCTATGGCTAGGCTCAAATGGTTCCTGTGTGTGTTAATACTCCTGATCCTCATTATCCAGTCGGTGTCAGGAGCAATCAGTGTCAAAAATATGGTAGTTTCTCCATCAGGGGACCTCGTTTCCGGACAAAGTCCGCCTAAACAGGTTTCAGTCTCCTTTGCGGTCAATTTCGTACCAGAAGGGGGAATGACGTTTTCGAGCAGCAACTCCCTTGATATGTTCACCGACCTTGAAAACGCCCGCTGGTCATACTCGACAATGCTGGACGGTAACGCAAATCCCCCGCTGACTAGTAATGGTAATAGTGTTGATATCGACGGCTGGGTGCTCTCGTACCCGTCAAGACGGGACCTCGCGATACTGGTGAACCTGACAGGGGAGGTCCCTGCGGTATCAGCAACCGGGAAAAAGACCATGGTTAAGGTAGGGGTCTATAACGGAGGAAACGAGGTATATCCCGGTACTGCAGTAATACGCGAGGCAAATGTCATCCTGCCCGGCAGTCCGGCAGTACCATCAACCGCACCCACAATTCCGCAGTCCCCGGGCCAGACACCAAAGGGAACGGTCACCACGCCCGTCAGCAGCACCCAGGTGCCTGCAACATCCGCCCCCCCATCATCCGCCCTGGTAATACCGGTCGGCATCATTACCGTTATCTTCCTTTTAATCTCGTTCATACCACTCGGACTACTGGTATTCCATGATTATTTCGGTCTTGGAAAACTTTCAATCCCGCAACCGTTCCCTGTGCGTGCGGCAATTGCCATTGTCCAGGTGCTGTGCGGGATCGGCCTCCTTTTCGTCCTCTTTATGCTCCAGGCTATCTACACTGACCTTGTAGTGGCTGATAGCGGCCTCGCGCCGGTTTTTGTGTTACTGGTGCTCCTGTTAGTGTCATATGTCACGCTGTCGGCATTCGCCCTCGCAATTGGCTCGTTGCTCTCAAAGGCATTCCGCTGGACGCTTAAAGCCCATAGTGTCGCCGGGATCGCAGTCCTTATTCTTGCACCTGTTACCATCATCACGCTCGGAACGACCCCCGATATCCTGCAGTCACGGACAGTTGTGGTGGCGGTTGCCATTATTGCAGCCCTGGTTACAGCACTACTCGCATTATGGCAGGACCATACACTCCGGGACGATCTCGGGAGCGACTGGGTCTCCTCGTTGTCAGACTTATTCCAGCGTCTGAAAGGGAACCTCAGGCCGAAAAAGACCACCCAGAATGAGACGGGGACGGCGATGGCCATCCTCAATACCCGGCTGGCAAAGGGTGAAATCAGCCTTGAGGAATACAACCAGTTAAAAGAGGCCATTAAGAAATAATCTCAATACGTTCATCACTGACAGGTACCAGGGAGATGATGCCTCGCCGGTACGGCCTGATCGGTCCCCTGTGGTGTATCGTGGCGTTGGATGGTGTAGAGGAAATCCAATGCCCCAGCCCCTGGTTCATATGGAACTTCCATGAACAGGCCGGTCCCTCCGGTAACACCGGAATATAATGCAGGTAAAATAAGGGAATTTTTATAATAACCCCGAATACTCATTTTTTATCCGGCGGTGAACCATCTGTACCGATACAGAGCTTCTTATCCTAGTGGAGCTTGTATAGTATGCAGTTTTAATAGAGCTGTTTGAGAAATATCATGTATAAATCAAATTTTGGTGGGTCGAGTAATTACGGCCCCCGTGAAATGACAAAAGTTGTCTGTTCAGATTGTGGAAAAGATTGTGAAGTACCATTCAAGCCAACCGAAGGCAGACCTGTATATTGCCAGGAATGCCTCCCGAAACACAGGCAGCCCAGGTACTAACCTGATAATCGTCTTTTTTTTAGTTCTCGTTTAATTGTCTCTCCATCAGCGATAGACACGCTATTCTTTACACAATTATCCAGCCGGCCTATTTCAGCCTGTTCGCTGATACTTGGCACGTACCGCACCGGTTTTTTCTTCCCCTTCCGGTCAGGCAGTGTTATTCCATTTCCAGATATTCACACAAGGGTGACAGGGGGTTCCCTTTACATCCGGTAGGTTTGGTTTCTTCCGAAAATACCTCTTTTACAAGGGTCATGCCAAGCGTGATAGAAATGGCAAAAAACGGTTCATTCTTCGCCCTGTCGGGTATATCAGCCATCAATGGGGTCAAAACCAATAACTTATATATGGTAATTATCTATACTTTACTAAAAGAGGAACGAAGAGCTATGAAGCCAGAAGATGCGAAGAAGATTATTTCAACAGCAATCGACAGAGAGGTCGAGGCATACACATTTTATCGTGGTATTGCCGATAAAGTAAAGGATGCTAACCTCAAGAAACTGTTTGCAGAGCTTGCCGGGGAGGAAAAGCAGCACCGTGAGTTCCTTCAGGGAATGCTCACGAAGGATGTATCGAAGATGAAATTTGATGCATCGCATGACTACAAGGTAGCAGATACGGTTCCGTCACCACCCCTTACGGCTGACCTGAAACCAATTGATGGCATTGTTATAGCGATCAAGAAGGAACTTGAAGCCATGCAGATGTACACCCAGCTCGCAAACCTTGCCAGCGATACCGAGACAAAGCTGCTCTTTTCCCAGCTGGCAAACATGGAACGGGGACATAAAGCAAGACTTGAAGACATATATACCAACATGGCATTCCCTGAGTCCTGGTAAAAATCCAGGGATTCAGCACAGTTTTAATCTTAACAGGGATAAAACCCTTTTTTCATTCCTGTTACCAGCGAAGTCATCGTATTAACCCCACGACCCCCGGTTTTGCCGGGTTAATTGCCGGTCCTCATACTACCCTGCCATGAGCGATCACGGGCATCTGCAACTCCATTGATCGATTATTCCCGCATAGAGGTAAACTCCCAACCGTTGACCGCCATTATTCCCGAATATGCGTGCAATTTTTTTGTACCGCAAGGATAGGGTATTCATTCACATCAGGGTGTCAATGCCTGCCCATCATACCAGGCGGATATCCCCGGGTTGCTGGAGAAGTATTTCTTTTTCGCCCCGGTATGTCTGGACAACCCCGTACAGCTGGACCTTATCTCCTTTTTTCAGCGAAACCCCCCTGGCAGAAGAGGCCGGAATAAACACCGAAGTCCCGTTCACATCAAGGATCAGGTCTGCCCCGTTTTTTGTAATTACCAGCCGGTCCACATTTCCTTCGAGGAGGACAAGGGAGCCATCGGCCGATGTACTGGTATACCGGGTTGAAACGATGGATTTCCCGGCTGACTCAATAATAACGGATCCGGCAACAACGGCAAGCGTAACGATTGCAAGAAGGATGAACGCATTTCGTTCCTGCCGGGTCAGCATAGATCCAGATTATTGTCGTCCATTGTAATAACCGGTAGCTTTAAAGGTTAACAGTGTTAACATATGGAGCATGTCAGGAACGAACCTGCCTCCCTCATCAAAAACCGTCCTTTCCCTCCTGGACGAGAGCGGGGCAATGACCCACAAGGAGATTGTAAAGAAAAGTAACCTGGCCCCGAGGACAGTCCGCTATGCCTTAAAGAAGCTGAAGGAGAACCACCTCATCATCGAGAAATTCAACTTCAGGGACGCACGCCAGATCATCTACCAGGGCCGGGCGCAAACGATGGTGTGTGCATGAGCGAAAGCCCATGCAACATCATGAAATGCGATTCACTCGCCCGGAAATACCTCCCGGGTATCAGGGCCGAGATGGTGTACCGGCTGGTAAATAACAAGGGTATGAGCCAGAGCGATGCAGCGAAGCGGCTTGGAATTACGCGCGCTGCAATCTCTCAATATATGAGCAAAAAGCGTGGTGCGGACATTGGTGTTGATATAAAACTCTGCAGTGAGATCGATGCCGTGATTGACCGCTGGGCGATGGCGGTGGCCGGCGAAGATGACCATATCACGCTGTGCGATGTCTGCAAGTGTGCAATGAAAAAGTAACCATAGCCGGTATGGCTGTGACAACAATTCCTGACCGGATACCAATTCATTTTCACCTCCCCTGATTTTTCCTGTTCTGTTTAACGCTTAAATAGGATTGGAATTCGTATTTTCCCTTTATTTCGGACGCTAACAGGGTTTACATGATCCCATCACCAGCGGCCTGGTTCTAATGATTACTAAGGAGCAACCTTTATCAATCCACATATCATATCGCCAATTTATCGGGGGTACTGTTAGGGTATCCTCCAATTCTAACGGAGTGAGTGATTTGAAGCATCGTAAATTTGGGGTTATTACGCTCTTATTATTCGGAATAGTCATCGCATTGACCGGTATCGTGTGCGCAGACCAGGTTGTGAATGCAACACCCGAAATCCAAAGTCTATCGACGGTAACCACCGCGGATGTTGTGGGGCTCGCTATGGAGACAGATGCAGGGGTATGGACGTTGACGAATGATCCATTAGTGCTTTATTCAGTTAATAACCAAACGCCGGGATTGCCGATACCTTTGGCGCCGATTACGGTGATGCAATTCAATGTGTGGCAGGCAGAGTTACAGTCTGCTGGTGGATCTATACAGGGATATAACCTTGGCGGTAGTATGTTCCAGCCAACTCAGTATAATGTACCAGAATCTCTCCTGAATACATCAGTACCAGGAGAAGCTTTTACATGGAGTCAGGCACTTCAGGGCCTTGGCACCGTTACAACAATTGGTATCCACACTGGCTCCCTTGATCCCGGTCAGGTGCAATATACCACGGCCTACGATGCAAATATCGTGGCACAGGGTGGACATACGGTTCTTACAAAGAGCATGAACCTCGACACCCGGAACAAGGTTATCAGCCAGTCCAACCTTATTGCCCAGACAGGTCTCACATACATAGCAACCTATGACGGGGGCAATGTTGTTGGTTCAGAGAACCTCATGCTTGATGGAGCAGGGAATACAACAAGGGCATCCGACAGGATTCTCTGTCCATTCGTACCACAGAAAGAGGGTAATGTGATTCCTGCCTATTGCAATATCGTCCAGGTGGGGAGTAAATATGACCTGACCGTCGGCTCGGTAACAACGAGTGCCAACGAGAGATTCGTCGGCAGTGATGCAGCAAACCCTGTTGACCTGAATTATGCTATCAATGTCAAGCCTTACGGCACATCACAGGGACAGATCCTGGCAAGTGGCTCGACAATGGCATATATAAAAGCACATATCCAGGAGTCACGGGATTACAGTTATGTTGGGGTCCCTGTTGGGAACGGTTTGTCAATAATGCTTGAGTCCAAACCTCAAAAGGCAGAAGACCTTACGTATTCTGAAACGTCAAGTGCACAGGGTACTATTACTTCCTTTAACAAGGTGATTGCATATCAGTCAGGCCGGTTACTCCTGCCATAACCTGATACTTTAATAGCCCCCAATTTTTACGATTTTTCAAAAAGGATTTATTACACCGGTGGTCTTGTAAGAGCGATCACTTAACAAGAACCTTTATTTACTGAATAACCAAAACGCAGGTTATCGGGGAGGCACTTGAGGGTATCCTCCAATTCTAAAGGAGTGAATATTTTGAAGCATGGTAAAT
>Ga0209048_10004679_pt1 | contig 13061 bp, 8 predicted proteins | sample FrelakmetCRP12CR_FD_187146 | JGI IMG/M metagenome (GOLD analysis project Ga0209048, IMG submission 187146) | Freshwater lake sediment microbial communities from the University of Notre Dame, USA, for methane emissions studies - CRP12 CR (SPAdes)... | ecosystem: Environmental > Aquatic >... | reverse complement strand
ACAGCGACGACGGCTACTGGTTTATGAGTCAAACCCAAAAACTAAAACCGGACATTTCACTTGCTACAAAAAGCGGACATTTTAACTTGCTACGGACACGGAGGCAATAGTTGTCTTGCTGCCCTGGTTGAAGCTATGGCCCTTACGAATCAATCTGATGCACCTGGACTAGAAGCAGAGTCGCCGGTCCCGCACCGCCGTGTTCCCGTCCAGGGCCGCAGCCAGCTCACCGTGCAGCGGGTGCTCGACGCCGCCAGTTCCCTGCTTCAGCAGATGCCGCTGGAGGACGTGACCACCACTCGGGTCGCCGCCGAGGCCGGGCTTTCGATTGGCGCACTTTACCGTTTCTTTCCCGACAAGCAGAGCATCATCGACGCCATCGCTGTCCGCCACATCGAACAATTCCGTCCCATTTTCGAAGAGGCTTTGGAGAAAACCCTCGAACGCGAGTTCTCGAACCTTGCAACCTTCGATCCGGTCGTCATCCTCAACCACGCGGTGGATGCCTACGTTGGCTACCTTGACGCGCATCCTGACTTCCGCACGATTTCGTTCGGCCGCTACATCAGCGCCGCGACCAAGGAACGGCAGGCGTCCTCCGTCGTCGGCCTACCCGCGCTGCTGAAGAATTTCCTCCTAGTGAGGCTCGGCATTCCCAACACGCCGGAGTTCGACCTGATGCTGCGCATCGTGAGCGAGACCGGCGAGCGGCTAATCGCATTCGCCTATGAGCAACCCACTTGCGAGGAACGCGACCGGGTGATCGCGGAAATGAAGCTGATGTTGTCGCGCTATCTTTTTCCGCCCGGGCACTAGCTCCGCACAAAAGGGCGCCCCGAAGGACGCCCTTTCGACGTGCGGTCAATCTTCTCTAACGCGCGGCAGAAGCCGGGCTGCTGTTGCCCCCGCTATTGGAGGCGTTTGCATTGCCGTTCTGCTGCAACCAAGCCGCCAGATTGCTGCGCTGCTGATCACGCAGCTCGACGCAGCCATTGATCGACTCGATGACTTCCTTCTGATTGCGCTCGGTGCCGGGGAACGGGTGCTGCTCGAAGAACTGCTTCACCTCGGTAGCCTGCGGGGCGCTACAGAAGCCCTCGGCCCCATAGAGGAACACTCCCACTCCACCCAGTCCGCCGCCGGTTTTTTTCATGAGCTGGTCAAAGTTCTGACGCATGAAATCCCACGCGGCCTTCTGGCTTGATGGATTCCGCAGCATGCCGACCAGAATGAACAAGTCCTGACCGCGGACTTCCGGAGTCAGAGTGGACTCCAGCGTCTGCTTGATGAGTGCCTCCTGCGGGAATCCTGCCAGTCCGTTGAAAAACCGGTAATACACTTGCGGTGATTTCACTTTTTGCAGTTCTGCTCTGTATTGCTTGTACAGTTCAGCATCGCCGTTGCGTGCCGCGACGCTCACCACGGCGCCGGCCAACGTTGGATCGACGGAGGTGGTGTCCTTCATGTACTGCTGCACCAGCAGCTTGGCCTGCTGAATGACCTCCGGATCATTCCCGATGTTGCCCAGGACACGAAATAAGTCCGCACGGTTCTGTTTGTCGGCCGGAGTATCGGTCGAGCGGGCGGTGAATCCCAATTGCTGCATACGGGGAGAAAACGTGCGCCGAACCCAGGCCTCGAAGGCCGGCTTGTCGGCGTCGGTCACCATATAGTCGGCAATGAAGCCCAGGCGCCGGCTGAATTCCTCCACCAGCGCAGTCCCCGGTGTGTTCTTCAACTGGTCGCCCAGTGCGAGATAGTCGCCCACCGTGTGCTTGCCGATTCGCATCAGCGCCCACTCGTCGCCCAGCAGAGCAATGCGCTCTTCCGGCGTGAGCACCGTATCCACCGCGTTGCCCAGTTGATGTAGCGCTGCCGCATCGTAGTCGAAGCGGTAGTAGCCCAACGCATTGGAGTTGGGGAAAACGAACTTGGAACAGCCCTTCAGGGTGAACTGCTGCTGCCGCTCCGTCAGCAGGAAGCACTGCTGCGGTCCGGCGGAAGTTTCGTTGACGCCCTTGGCGCAGACCGGAATCTGCCAGATCTGATCATTAGGCTGGTTGAACGCCTGTGGTGTTTCCAGATACCGCTTCTGCGACAGGTTCAGGGTGGTGTTGCCGCCCTCGCACTTCGCCTCGACGCCGACGAACGGCGCGCCGGGCTGCATGACGAAGGTGGGCATGATCTTGTCGATTGGCTGTTTGGAACTGCGCGCCATTGCATCCCAGAAATCCGACGCGGTGGCGTTTCCGTAAGCGTGTTCCTTCAGGTAGAGATTTACGCCGGCACGGAAGGCGTCATGCCCCAGGTAAGACTCCAGCATGTGCAACACAGCGGCCGTCTTGCCATAGGCGATGCCGTCGAAGAGGTTCTCAATTTCACCGCGGTTCTCCGCCGCCTGGTGTATCGGCCGGATGTTCTCCACCGAGTCAACCCCCAGCGAGCGGCTTACTCCCACCACTACGTCCTGCCCCTCCAACCATTCCGGCTTCCACTGGGCGACCGGATGCGGCGTCATCCACGTGGCAAAGCCCTCGTTGAGCCATATATCGTCCCACCACTTCATGGTCACCAGGTCGCCAAACCACTGATGTGCGACTTCGTGCGCAATGGTGTCGGCCACCTCCTGCTTCGCACCAACGGAAGAAGTTTTGTCGTCGATCAGCAGGGCGGTTTCGCGATAAATGATGGCGCCCCAGTTTTCCATGGCGCCGGCCTGGAAGTCAGGCACCGCTATCTGGTCCAGCTTGGGCAGCGGATATTTGATGGCGTAGTAGTTGTTGTAGTAATGCAGGATGGCCTTGGTGGCATCCAGTGCGAACCGCGTTTCGTTCTCCTTGCCGGGCACGGTGCAGACGTTGAGCGCGATGCCGTCCACTGAATCGGAAGCGCACTTCCAGTCGCCCACGCTAAGCGCGACCAGGTAACTCGACATCTTGGGCGAAGTGGAAAACTTGATGGTGTGCTTGTCTCCGGGGCCGGGAGTGTCGGACACAACCTTGCCGTTGGAAATGGCGATGTCGCCCTTGTCCACGATCGCGCTGATGTCAAACGTGGCCTTGTAATCCGGCTCGTCGAAGCAGGGGAAGGCCACGCGCGCGTCGGTGGATTCCATCTGCGAGACCTCATACTTGCGGCCCTTATAGCTGCTCAGGTAGAAGCCGCGCAGCTTGTCATTCAGATGGCCGGTGAACTTGATATGCAACTTCGCTGGGCCGGCGGGAATCGGCTTGTCGACCGTGAAGGTCGCCATCTCGTTCTTTCCGTCGCTGGAGACTCTGGCGGTTTGCGTCTGCCCGCCCGCGGTGACCGTCACTTCGTGGAAGTCGATTTCGACCGCGTTCAGCGTGATGGTATTGCTGGGCTTGCTGAGCTTGAGATCGATGGTCTCGTCGCCTTCGTACGAGTTCGTCGGAAAGTTGATGTTGACGGTGAGCGCGTAATGGTCGGGAGACGCGCCCTGGGGGAGACGCTGAGCCACGGCTGTAGAGCAGGCAAGCAGCCCGGCTGCGAACAAAAGCAGAAATCGTTTCATGGACACTCTCTAAAGAATTTGAAGATACCCAACAGCGATGAAAGGAGGTACGTGGAGGACCAAGCCATCGTTCCACCGCTTATTAACAGCATGTTAGACGATTGCAGCCAAAATGCGTAAGCGGCAGGGTTTAAGTGCCCTCGAACTGGTGTAAAGCGCACCCGAGTAGGGGTTAAAGCGATTGGGGCGCGGCAGGAAATCACGCCATCCGCCCGCTAATGGCTGTTACCGCCCTGGAAATACACGGTCCCGTTAAGCAGCGTCTGGCGGCAGCGGTTCACTCCAAACCAATAGGCCAGTTCGCGATAATCTTCAGCTTCGAAGATGGCGATGTCGGCATCTTTGCCCGGTTCGATACTTCCCTTTCGCCCCTGCAGCCGCAGGGCGCACGCCCCATTGTAGGTCGCTGCGACGATGGCCTCCGCCGGCGACATCTTCATGTGCGTACAGGCGGCCGAGAGCACGAACGGCATGGACGTGGTCGGCGAGGTGCCGGGGTTGTAGTCGGTCGCCAAGGCAACCGCCACGCCGCCGTCAACGAGCTTGCGCGCCGGCGGGAACTTATCCAGGCCGAGGAAGTAGTTCGCCGCCGGCAGCAAAGTGGAAACCGTATCCAGTTTCGCCAGCAGCGCGACATCCTCGTCGCTGACAAAGTCCATGTGGTCGAGCGAAGCGGGATGGAACTCCAGCAGCGGTGAGAGCTGGGCCGGAGTGAGCTGGCACACGTGGGCCCGAACTCCCAGATTGTGGTCCACCGCACTCCGCAGAATTCGCTGCGACTGCTCCATGGTGAAGGCGCCGCGCTCCACGAAAACATCCACAAACGATGCCAGCTTCAGCTTCGCCGCCGTGGGAATCATGTCTTCGCAGATAATGCGGACGTACTCGTCGGGATTCTCGCGATGCTCGGGCGGGACTACGTGCGCCGCCAGCAGGGTTGGCACCACCGTACCCGGCCACTGATGCGACGCCTCACGGATCGCCTCCAGCGACTTCATCTCAGCAGCAAAGTTCAGTCCGTAGCCGGACTTGCATTCGACCGTGGTCGTGCCGTACGCGGCCATCTCGTCCAGGCCGCTGACGATGTGCTGCACCAGTTCCTCTGTGCGGGCGTCGCGCACGCCGCGCAGGCTAGCGCGAATGCCGCCGCCCGCCTCGGCAATCTCTTCGTAGCTCGCGCCGGAACTACGCTTCTCGAAGTCGATAAGGCGCGGCGTGGTGAAAACCGGATGGGTGTGGGAGTCAACGAAGCCGGGGAGCACGACCTTGCCGGAGCAATCGATTTCTTCTACATGCGCTGGTTTCGACGCCAGGAGTTCGTGCTTCGCGACCTCGTCGGTTGTGCCGACGGCAAGAATCTTTCCGTCCGAGATCAGCACCGCGCCGTCTGCGACGATGCCCAGATCACGCATCTGCGCGCCGCGGCGAGGGCCGGTGCCGCCCGACGCGCTGCGCAGGGTCAGCAATTGCATGGCGTGGGTAACTAAGATCGCGCTGCCGTCAGGTCGTTTGGATTCAGACTGGGGGCTCATAGAAAAGTGCTACTTCCAGGTACCGGCTGACGCTTGAGTGCCGAAGGCTGTCGTTAAGCCATCGGTACCTTGATTCCCTTCTCCTGCCCGAACCGCTTCGCCTCGTCGTAGCCCGCGTCCACATGTCGCGCCACTCCGATACCGGGATCATTCGTCAGCACACGCTCGATACGCTTCGCCATCTCGTCGCTGCCGTCTGCGACCGTCACTTGTCCGGCGTGCTGCGAGTAGCCGATGCCTACGCCGCCACCGTTGTGAATCGACACCCATGACGCGCCGCTGGCGGTGTTGAGCAGCGCATTGAGCAGCGGCCAGTCGGCGATGGCGTCACTGCCATCCTTCATCGATTCGGTCTCGCGGAACGGCGACGCGACCGAGCCGCAATCGAGATGGTCGCGGCCCATCACGATGGGCGCCTTCAGCTTGCCGCTCTTCACCATATCGTTGAGCGCCAGCCCGAACTCCGCCCGCTCGCCGTAGCCCAGCCAGCAGATGCGCGACGGCAGCCCCTGGAACTTGATCCGCTTGCGCGCCAGATCAATCCAGCGGCTGAGGATTTTGTTCTGCGGGAACATCTCCAGCACCAGCTTGTCGGTGGCATGGATGTCGGCGGGATCACCAGAAAGCGCTGCCCAGCGGAACGGGCCGCGTCCTTCGCAGAACAGCGGACGGATATACTCCGGCACGAATCCCGGGAAATCGTACGCGTTCTTTACCCCATGCTCGAAGGCAAACGTACGGATGTTATTGCCGTAGTCGAAGGTCACCGAGCCCATCTTCTGCAGCTTCAGCATGCCCTCCACATGGCGCGCCATGGTGTCGAGGGAGCGCTCGACATAAGCCTTGGGATCACTCTTGCGCAGTGCCATGGCCGTTTCCAGCAACATGCCACCCGGCACGTAGCCGTTCAGCGGATCGTGCGCCGAGGTTTGATCGGTCAGGATGTCGGGCACCACGCCGCGCTCGGCAAGCTCGGGAATGATGTCGCCGCAGTTGCCTACCAGCCCGACGGAGATGTTCTCCTTCTTGCGCACCGCGTTCTTCAGGATGCGCAGCGCTTCGTCAAGCGAGTTGACCATGAAGTCGCAATAGCCGGTGCGCAGGCGTTTCTTGATGCGCTCGGGATCGACCTCGATGCCGAGATAGCATGCGCCGGTCATGGTAGCGGCCAGGGGCTGCGCGCCGCTCATACCACCCATACCGCCGGAGACGATGAGCTTGCCCGCCAGCTCGCCGCCCAGGTGCTTCTCGCCGGCGGCGGAGAACGTCTCGTATGTACCCTGGATGATGCCCTGTGAGCCGATGTAAATCCACGAGCCGGCGGTCATCTGGCCGTACATCGTGAGGCCGAGCTTCTCCAGTTCGTTGAACTTCTCCCAGTTCGACCAATGGCCGACCAGATTGGAGTTGCAGATGAGCACGCGCGGCGCGTATTCATGGGTGCGAAAGATGCCGACCGGCTTGCCCGACTGCACCAGCAGCGTCTCGTCGTTATCCAGCGACTTCAGGGAATTGACGATGGCGTGGTAGCACTCCCAATTGCGGGCGGCCTTGCCGGTGCCGCCGTACACTACCAGGTCTTGCGGGCGCTCGGCCACATCGGGATCGAGGTTGTTCATCAGCATGCGCATGGCGGCTTCCTGCGCCCATCCCTTGCAGGAGAGCTGGTTGCCGTGCGGCGCCCGGACGGGAACGTAGGTATAGGTAGAAGGATCGGTGGCGACTGGCATACAGCACGATGGTAGTGCAAAGCCCCGGCTGGTGCATAGTAGTTAGCAGTCAGCGGGCGATTGGGACGGGGCGCGTTCTTTGCCACAATGCCCCGCCAGTCGCGTGGGGGCATTCGAGGAGTATCTATCAACCACCCCGGTCGAGCGTCATCTACGAGGCTGCTGCCGCTGCTTCAGTCAGGGCAGGTATCCGTCACGTACGAGACCCAAACCTCGGCCGCCACTCCGGGCACCCCTAAGTTCCACGCCCAAACAAAACGGGGAGCGGCTGTTTAGCTCGCTCCCCTCTCTCCGATCAGGTTTGCAATTGGGTATAGAGTACCGGTCCAAGGACAGCAAATCATCAATAGCATGTTAAAATTTCGTGAACACTTCTCGCCGGTCACTGCGATAGTTACTCCCTCAATGTAGGACATCCGACAGTGAAGGAGTGCCACAACGTAGGCAGCCTCACTTCCTTCTGTCGCAATACCTTACACTGTGGTATTTACGTCTTCATCACCTGCTCTTAGCCTCGTAAAACGCTTCCCCACCTCGTTGCCAGCCGTGTCCTTATCTGTCGGAACTGCCGGCAATGTCGCGCACAAACTCCACCAGCGAACGCACCGGAATGCCCGACGGGCCTTTGGCGATCCACGGCTTGTTGTCCTCCATCCAGGCGACGCCAGCGATGTCGAGATGGATCCAAGGCGTATCGCCGACGAACTCCTTCAGGAACATGGCCGCCGTCACCGCGCCGCCCCAGCGGCCCGCACTGTTGACGATGTCGGCGATGTTGGACTTGATCATCTCGCGATACTCTTCGTCCACCGGCAGCCGCCACATCTTCTCGCCCGACTTCTGCAGCGACTTGCTGAAGCTCTTGTAGAAGCCGTCGTCGTTGGAGAAAACGCCGACGTTGACCATCCCGAGCGCGACGACGCAGGCGCCGGTGAGCGTAGCGGCATCGATCAGATGCGTGCAGCCGAGCTGGCAGGCGTAGTGGAGGCCGTCGGCCAGCACCAGCCGCCCTTCGGCATCGGTGTTGATGATCTCGATGGACTTGCCGTTCATCGCAATCTGCACGTCGCCCGGCTTCTGCGCCTTGCCGGATGGCATGTTCTCGCTGGCGCAAACGATGCCGATGACCCGCACGTTCGGCTTGAGTTGCGCGATGGCCCGCATGGCGCCAATCATGGCCGCACCGCCGGCCATGTCGTACTTCATCTTCTCCATGCCGTCGCCGGGCTTCAGCGAGATGCCGCCGCTGTCGAAGGTAATTCCCTTCCCCACCAGTCCCAGTACGCGCCCCTTGGGTGCACGGTCGGGCTCGTGGCGCATGACGATCAGCCGCGGCTCTTCCTCCGAACCTTGCGAAACGCTCCAGAACGCGCCCATCTTCAGCGCTTTGATTTTTTCCGGCCCGTAGATTTCACACTTCAGCCCGGTTTCCTCGCACATCTTTCTCGCGCGCTCGGCCAGAATGGTTGGAGTCATGCGATTGCCCGGCTCATTCACCAGGTCGCGGGTAAAGTTCTGCGCTTCCCCGATGATGCGGCCCTGCTCCATCGCGGTCGTGAGCGGCTTCCGGTTCGGCTGCGCAGGAGCCACGATGGCCACCTCCTCGATCTTCTGCTCTTTGCGATCGCTCTTGTAGTAGTCGGGATCGAAGTTGCCGACGAAGGCGCCCTCGACGATGGACTTCACGGCATCCTCCATGCCACTCTTCGCCAGCTTCGGCGCAACGAAGGCAAAGCTCTTCAGGTCCTTGGATTTCAGAGTGCGCACCGCGGCGCCGGCCAGCTTGCGCAGCTCGTACGAGGAGAAGCTCTTGGCTTTGCCACCTCCGATGAGGAGCAGGCGTTTGGCCTTCAGGCCCGCCGGCTTGTGCAGCAACGTCATCTCCATCATCTTGCCGGTCACCTCGCCGGAGGCGACGAGATCGGCAGCGGCAGCGATGATGGCCTTGTCGGCGGTTTGCAGCCGGGGGTCATGTTTGTCGGACTTGTCGCCGTTTTTGTTCGCGGCAGCGTCGAGCACCGGTACAACCAGGCACTCGGTTTCGATTTGCGAAGGCGATGCGGTGTGAAGAGTGGTTTTCATTTCAACTTCCCTTGTGGCACCCCGTCAGGGGCGCAAGATTCCAACTCTGTGTGGCGGTGCGACTGAAGCCGCACCGCTTTGAAACTTATGTCTTCCTGCTCCTGCCGATGGCGTCGCGCGCCTCGGCGTCGGCGGTCTTGCGGCGCTCCGTCTCGCGCTTGTCCCAGAACTGCTTGCCCTTCGCCAGCGCCATTTCGACCTTTACCCGGCCGTTACGAAAGTACAGCCTAGTCGGGATTAGTGTCAGTCCTTTGTTCTGCGTCTTGCCAATCAGTTTATGCAGCTCGTTCTTGTGTACCAGCAACTTCCGGGTGCGCAGGGGCTCATGGTTAAAGATGTTGCCATGCTCGTACGGCCCGATGTGCGCATTGATCAACCACAGCTCGCCGTCTTTCACCAAGCCGTAGGCGTCCCTCAGGTTGGCGCGCCCGCTGCGGACGGACTTCACCTCGGTACCTCGCAGGGCGACGCCGGCCTCAAACTTCTCCAGCAGAAAGTAGTTGTGCGACGCAGCACGGTTGACCGAGGCATCGCGCTCGCCGCTGGCGACCGGATCGCGCGGGGCGGTCTTCTTTACCTTCTCGGGACGCGCCGGTGCTTGTACATGACGAGCCATAGGACTTTTCGGAGCGCTGCCCCACTCGTTTGCGCAATGTCATGGGCACGCATCGGATGTGACCGTAGCGCCCGCCGGGAGTAGTGAAAACGGACTCTTGCGCTGCAAAGCGTTCATGCTAACACACGATGAATGCCGGCTTTTCCTGCAACCTCACGATGTTATAATCGCGCTGGAAGCGTTACTCTGTTCCGTCGCACTTTGCCCGTGTGCGCGGGCGCAAGCGGCTCACGTTTGACGTGGGCCAAAGTCTCATACTCCGGAGCCTTCGCGCCGCTGGCAGCGTCGGGACGAAGGGTCCGGCACAATCCCTGGGTTCTTAAGGACGTGATGAAACGGCTGACCTGTGTCCTGGCACTGCTACTTATCGCCGTCGCCTTACCTGCCTTCGCTACACAAGACAAGGCTGCCAAGTCCTTGTATGACAAGGGCAAGCAGGCTGAGGTCCGCCAGGACTACATAGCGGCCTACAACTTCTATCACCAAGCCTACGAGCTTAAGCCGTCGGACCTGCGCTATCGCGCATCTGCCGAGTATGTGCGATTCCTCGCCGCGGCATCCTACGTTCATCAGGGAGAAATCCTGATGAATGCCGGCAAACTGCAGGAAGCACTGACCGACTTCGAACAGGCCATCGCCATCGATCCTTCGAGCTTCATTGCGCAGCAGCAAGCCAACAAGGTCCGCCAGCTTCTGCTGAAGAACCAGAATCCGGCGCCATCGGCCCCGACACCGCAGTCTGGTTTGACCAGGCGAATGGAAGAGGCCACCGGCCCCGTAGAGTTGGCGCCGATAAGCCCGACGCCGATCACGCTCAAGATGAGCGAGGACGCCAAGACGGTTTATGAGACCATCGGCCGGCTGGCGGGTATCAACGTTCTGTTCGATCCCGACTACACCTCCCGTCGCATCCGGGTGGACCTCAACGGGGTCACGCTGGAAGAAGCGCTGCAGATTACGGCGCTGGAATCGAAAACCTTCTGGCGGCCAGTCACCCCCAATACCATCTTTGTTGCGGCCGACACCCCGGCCAAGCGCAAGGAGTTGGAACAGAGCGTCATCCGCACGTTTTACCTGACGAACCTGTCTCAACCCAACGAACTGCAGGACCTGGTTAACATCCTGCGCACGCTGCTCGACACGCAGCGCCTGCAGCAGTTCCCTTCCCAGCAGGCCATTGTGGTGCGCGGGACGCCCGACCAGATTGCCATGGCGGAGAAGTTGATCGACGACCTGGACAAGTCGCGGCCGGAGGTGGTGGTTGAGGTCGCGATCATGCAGGTCAGTCGTGACAAGTTGCGCAATCTGGGCATTAACCCGCCAACCAGTGTAAGCATCGCCCTGCAGAGCAACACCAGCACCACGACCTCGACCTCGGGACAGAACGTCGGCACAGGCAACGGCACCATCACCACAACCTCGGGCGCCACCACCGGCAGCATTACCTTGAATGAGCTGGCGCATCTCAACGCCACCAATTTCCAGGTGACTATCCCAGCGGCAACCGCGAACTTCCTGCTCAACGACAGCAACAGCAAACTGCTGCAACAGCCGCAAATCCGCGCCTCCGACGGGCAGAAGGCCTCGCTCAAGATCGGTGAGCGGGTGCCGGTTGCGACCGGATCGTTCCAGCCCGGCATCGGGGGAGTCGGCATCAACCCGCTGGTGAATACCCAGTTCAACTACATTGACGTGGGTGTGAACATCGACATCACACCTCACGTTCACGGCCTCGACGACATCTCCCTGAAGCTGTCCATGGACATCTCGGCGGTGACTTCCTACCAGAACATCGGCGGCATTCAACAGCCGGTGATTGGGCAGCGGAAGATCGAGCAGGACATTCGCCTCAAGGAAGGCGAGGTCAACATTCTGGGCGGCATTTTGGAGAACTTGCAGACCAAGTCGCTATCCGGGATTCCCGGCCTGGCACAGATTCCGTTTTTCAAGTGGCTCTTCTCCTCGACTCAGACCGAGGTCAAAGACAACGAGATCGTCTTCGTGCTGATACCTCATATTGTGCGCGCCCAGGACGTAAGCGCCAGCAATACACGGGCGATCGACGTGGGCACGGCCAATACGATTTCGCTGCGCCGCGACAGTACGCCCCCACCTGGCGCGCAGCAGCCGGGTCAGGCGCCGACTGGACAACCTATGGTTCAGCCGGGACCACCCAATCAAGGTCAACCCAACAATCCCGGCGTTCAGCCGCAGGGTGTCTCGAATACGCAGCCGCCCACGGCGGCGGCCCCCGCGGGCAGCGCCATCGTCAGCTTTGACCCGCCAACCCTCGATCAGGCTGTCGGCTCTACGTTCACCGTCAACGTAAACCTGGCCGGTGGGCAGAACGTTTTCTCGGTTCCGGTGCAGGTGATGTACAACCCGCGGGTGCTGCAATTGGTGAACGTCTCCAACGGAACGCTGTTGTCCCAGGACGGGCAGACGGTGGCCCTGGTAAACCGCGACGACAGCATGGCCGGGATCCTGCAGCTAACGGCTTCGCGGCCGCCGGGAAGTCCGGGAATCAGTGGCGATGGCTCGGTATTCACGCTGACGTTCCAGGCGCGGGCCCCGGGACAGGCGACCTTGAGCATCAACCGCGCGGTGATGAAGAATGCCGCCATGCAAAGCACGCCTGCGGGAGGCTCGCAAGCCATCGTTACGGTTCACTAGGAACGTCGTCTAACCTTTGGCAGGCGCGGGGGACCGCCGCCTGCGTGGCCCAGAAGGGCTAAAATATTGGTAGTGCATCTCACGCAATCCAGTTGTCGCTTGCCCATGGATGGCGGCGCTCCGCCAAGGCCGCGGCTGCGCCGGCACAGGAATGGTTACACCATCGTCGAGCTGATCGTGGCCATGACGATCCTGATGATTCTGACGGCGGCGGCCATGCCGGTGGTGCGCGTGACCATCCAGCGCACCAAGGAGCGCGAGCTGCGCCGTGATTTGTGGGAGATGCGCGACGCCATCGACCGCTACAAGGATGCGGCCGACCGCGGCGCTTTTCAGGTGAAGCTCGACAGCCAGGGATATCCGCCCGACCTGGAAACGCTGGTAAAGGGCGTGGATTCCAACGGAAAGAAGCTGCGGTTCTTGCGGCGCATCCCGGTGGACCCCATGACGGGCAAAACGGAATGGGGCTTGCGTTCCATGCAGGACGACCCCGATTCCGACTCATTTGGCGGCCAGAGCGTCTTCGACGTTTACACCAAGTCGGACGGCACCGGCCTCGACGGCACGAAGTACAAAACGTGGTGATTTCTCGGCAGGCCAATATGGTGCGGAGCAGGCTACAACGCGGATTTACCCTGATCGAGCTGATGGTGGTCATCAGCATCATCGTCATCCTGCTGGCGCTCGCCATCCCTAATTATTCGCAGTCGATACTGCACGCCAAGGAAACTGCGCTCCGCGATGACCTCTACACCATGCGCTCAGTCATCGACCAGTACACCCTCGACAAGCAAAAAGCGCCCCAGTCGCTGCAGGACATCGTCGACGCCGGCTATCTCAAGCAGCTCCCCAAGGATCCATTCACCAACTCGCGCGACACCTGGGTGCCAGTG
>Ga0209048_10004677_pt1 | contig 13064 bp, 4 predicted proteins | sample FrelakmetCRP12CR_FD_187146 | JGI IMG/M metagenome (GOLD analysis project Ga0209048, IMG submission 187146) | Freshwater lake sediment microbial communities from the University of Notre Dame, USA, for methane emissions studies - CRP12 CR (SPAdes)... | ecosystem: Environmental > Aquatic >... | reverse complement strand
CAGCGGCCTTCCGCAACTGGCCGGCCGCAGCGCTGCCGGCCGCCGTCGGCCGGCTCGTCGCCGAGAACTTCGCGGCGCGGCCGTTCGAGCGTCCGACCGGGTTCGTGATCTACCCGGAGGTCTGCGCGTGGTACGGATCGCTGACACTGGCGAACCTCACGCGCAACGCCGGGCTGCGCGAGCGGCTGGTGCGGAAGTTCGATCCGTTGTTCACGCCTGAGGGCGCCGCGCACATCTCGCCGCAGGCGCACGTCGACTTCCGGGTGTTCGGCACGGTGCCACTCGAGATCTACCTGCAGACAAGGGACCAGCGGTTCCTCGATCTCGGCCGGAGCTTCGCCGACCGGCAGTGGGAAACGACCACCCCCGACGGCATCACGTCCGAAGCGCGCTACTGGATCGACGACATGTTCATGATCACCTCGGTGCAGCTCCAGGCATACCGCGCGACCGGCGACCGGAAGTACCTCGATCGGACGGCGACGGCGATGGTGGCGTACCTCGACAGGCTGCAGCAGCCGAACGGCCTCTTCTTCCACACCGAGGACGCGCAGTTCTACTGGAGCCGCGGCAACGGCTGGATGGCCGCCGGGTCGGCGGAACTGCTCCGGTCGCTGCCGTCCGACCATCCCACGCGCCCGCGGATCCTCGCGGGCTACCGGACGATGATGGCGTCGCTGCTGAAGATGCAGGGCGAGGACGGGTTGTGGCGCCAGTTGCTCGACCACCCGGAGGCCTGGCCCGAAACGTCGGGCACGGGCATGTTCGCGTTTGCGATGGTGACGGGCGTGCAGAACGGGTGGCTCGACGAGAACACCTACGGGCCGGCGGCGCGCAAGGCCTGGCTCGGCCTGCTGAAGTACATCGACGCGGACGGCAACATCAGCAACGTCTGCGCGGGCACGAACAAGGGCACCACGGTTCAGTACTACCTCGATCGGCCGCGCAACACGGGCGATCTTCACGGCCAGGCGCCCATTCTGTGGACAGCCTCGGCGATGCTGCGATAGTTTCCTGGCCGCCCGCGGCCGGGGAGGACACCCATGTTTCGAGACGCCCGGCGCAGGACAGCATTCGTCTGCGCACTGGTGCTTGCCGCCCTCGCCGTCCCCGCCGGCCAGGCGCCAGTTCCGCAGATGCCGCCGCCCGTTGCCGAGTCCGCCGCCGTCGCCTCAGGCGCCGCGCGCCGGTTTGACTTCGGACCGGGGCCGGTCGCGCCAGGCGCCGCGCAGGTCGTCGCCACGACGATATACACCCGCGAACGCGGATACGGCTTCCTCGAGACGACGGGTATCCAATGCGTCGATCGCGGCACAGCCGACGCAGCGCGGCGCGACTTCTGCACAAGCGGCGCTCCTTTCCGGTTCGTCGTCGATCTGCCGGAAGGCAACTACCGGGTGACGGTCACGCTCGGCGATGCCGGCGGAGACTCGCAGACCACTGTTCGGGCTGAATCGCGACGCCTGATGCTCGAACACGTGGCAACGGCCGGCGGGGCCTTTGCCACTCGCAGCTTCACGGTGAACACGCGCAACGCACGCCTCGCGGCCGGCGGGTACGTGGCGCTGAAGACGCGCGAGATTGGCGCGGCGCATTGGGACGATGCGCTCACGCTGGAGTTCGGCGATCGCCGGCCGGCCGTCGCGGCCATCGAGATCGTGCCGGTGCCGGACGCCACGACGGTGTTCCTGGCGGGCGACTCGACCGTGACCGATCAGACGGCCGAGCCGTACAGCTCGTGGGGCCAGATGCTCCCACGCTTCTTCGGGCCCGGTGTCGCCGTGGCGAACCACGCCGAGTCCGGGGAGAGCCTCCGGTCCTTTGTCGCAGAGCGCCGGTTCGAGAAGATTCTCGACCTCGTCAGGCCCGGCGACTACGTGTTCCTGCAGTTCGCGCACAACGACCAGAAACTCGGCTCCGACACGGCGCCCTACGAGGCCCTGCTGCGGTCCGTCATCGCCGACACGCGCCGCCGCGGCGCGATCCCCGTGCTCGTGACGTCCATGCAGCGGCGGCGCTTCGACTCCCGCGGCGCCGTCGTCAACTCGCTCGAAGGGTTCCCGGATGCGATGCGCGGCGTGGCCAGGACGGACGGCGCGCCGCTCATCGACCTGGACGTCGCGAGCCGTCGCTTCTATGCGGCGCTCGGGCCGGAGGGCAGCAAACGGGCTTTCGTGCACTATCCGGCCGGAACCTATGCGGGGCAGGCGGCCGAACTGAAGGACGACACGCACTTCAACGCGTACGGCGCGTACGAACTGGCCCGCGTCGTCGTCGAAGGCATCAGGTCGTCGGGCCTCGGCCTGGCGGCGCAGCTTGCCGCCGATGCCGCACCCTTCGATGCGGCCCATCCCGACGCGCCCGACGCCTGGAGCCTGCCGGAGAGCCCGAGTTCGCGGGCCGGCGGCGACATCGAGTGGACGATGCCGCCCGCGCCTGTTCGGCCCACGCTCCTCATCGTCGGCGACTCGACCGTGCAGAACAACACGGCCGGCCAGTTGGGCTGGGGCACGGCCATCGCGCATTACTTCGACGCCGCGAAGATCCGCGTCGTCAACCGCGCCCTCGGCGGCCGGAGCAGCCGCACGTTCCAGACCGAGGGGCTCTGGGACAAGGCGCTGCAGGAGATCAAGGCCGGCGACTACGTGCTCGTCCAGTTCGGCCACAACGACGTGGGATCGCTCAATACCGGCCGGGCGCGCGGAACCCTGCCCGGGGTCGGCGAGGAAACGAAGGACGTGGTGATGGCCGCCACCGGCCAGACCGAGACGGTGCACAGCTTCGGCTGGTACTTGCGGAAGTACGTCGTCGATGCCCGCGCGAAAGGCGCGACGCCGATTCTCTGCACGCTCGTCCCGAGGAACAACTGGAAGGACGGCCTGGTCGTTCGCTCCACCGATGACTACGTCGCCTGGACGCGCGTGGTGGCCGCGTCCGCCGGGGCGCCGGTGATCGATCTCAACGAGGCCGTGGCCCGGCTCTACGACAAGGCCGGAGCGGATCGGGTATCCAGGGAGTACTTCTACGGTGATCACACGCACACCTCGCCGGGCGGCGCGCAACTGACCGCCCTCGCGGTTGTCGAGGAGCTGCGCGCGCTGCAGGGGAATCCTCTCGGCCCGTGCTTCGGGACGACGTTCTCGGGCGCGGATTGGTCGGTTGATTCGCGCGAGGAGTGGGACGATCCGGCGGTGCTGCACCTCAACACCGAGGCGCCGCACGCGACGATGATGGTGTACCCGAGTGTCGAGCTCGCGCGCGCGAAGACGCGCGACACGTCGCCATGGTTCCGATCGCTCAACGGCGTCTGGAGGTTCAACTACGCGAACAGCCCGGCCGCACGGCCCGCGGGCTTCGAGCAGCCGTGGTTCGACGTCGCGTCGTGGACCGAGATCCGCGTGCCCGGCAACTGGGAGCTGCAAGGCTACGGCATTCCCATCTACAGCAACGCTCAGTATCCGTTCGAATACGAACCGAAGGACCCCAGAGCGCAGCGCAACGACAATCCCGTCGGGTCGTACCGCACGATGTTCGAGGTGCCGGCGGAGTGGGCGGGCCGGCGCGTCCTCCTGCACTTCGCCGGCGTGGACTCCGCCTTCTACGTCTGGGTGAACGGCGAGCGCGTGGGCTACAACGAGGACAGCCGCACGCCCGCCGAATTCGACATCACGGACCGCGTCCGGAAGGGCCCGAACGTCCTGGCTGTCGAGGTGTATCGCTGGAGCGACGGATCATATCTGGAAGACCAGGACATGTTCCGCCTGAGCGGCATCTTCAGGGACGTCTACCTGTGGAGCACGGCGGCGAGCCACGTCCGGGATTTCGAGATCCGGACCGGGTTCGACCAGGCACGCCGCGACGCCACGCTGAACGCCTCGGTGACCGTCTCGAACCGCAGCGCCTCCCGCGCGGCGACGGCGGTGACGCTGCAGTTGCTCGACGCCGATGGCCGCGAGGCGGCCCGCCGGGTGTCTGCGGCGGCCGACACGGCCCCGGGCGCCGAGCGGCAGATGGCCATCGCCCTCCCCGTCCGAGCGCCGCATCGATGGTCGGCCGAAACGCCGTACCTCTACACGGCGTTGCTGACGCTCACGGACGCGGCGGGACGCGTCATCGAGGTGATTCCTTCGCGAGTCGGATTCCGCACGGTGGAGATCCGCGGCGCGCGCCTGCTCGTCAACGGCCAGGCGATCCTCGTGAAGGGCGTGAACCGCCACGAGCACAGCCCGGACCTCGGCCACTACGTCGAGCGGTCGTGGATGGTGCGCGACATCGAGCTGATGAAGCAGCACAACATCAACGCCGTGCGCACGTCGCACTATCCGAACGACCCCGAGTGGTACGCCCTCTGCGACGAGTACGGCCTCTACGTCATGGACGAGGCCAACATCGAGAGCCATGCCTACGGCCTGGGCCCCGACAACCGCCTGGCGAACGACGTGGCGTGGCAGCCGGCGCACCTTGACCGCATCAGTCGCATGATCGAGCGCGACAAGAACCACCCGTCGATCATCTCGTGGTCCCTCGGCAACGAGGCCGGCGACGGCCCCAACTTCGCGGCCGGCTACCAGTGGGCGAAGCGGCGGGATCCGTCGCGGCCGGTCCACTACCAGGGCAGCACCAGGCACGGCGGCTCGAACTCGGACATCAACTCGTTCATGTACCCCACGCCGGCCGATGTCGTGCGCCGCGCCAGGGAGCGGCCGGAGATGCCGCTTGTCATCTGCGAGTACGCGCACGCGATGGGCAACAGCAGCGGCGGCCTGAAGGAGTACTGGGACATCTTCTACTCCGGCACCAACGCCCAGGGCGCGTTCGTCTGGGACTGGGTCGACCAGGGGATCCGCCAGCCCGTGCCCGGCGCGAAGAAAGCCGCCGGCGATACGCGTTCGACGTTCTTCGCGTACGGCGGGTACTGGGAGGATCGCGCGGGCATCCATCATGACGGCAACTTCTGCCAGAACGGCCTTGTTGCGGCCGATCGCGTGCCGCACCCCGGTCTCAACGCGATCAAGTACGTCTACCGGTACCTGCACGCCGCGCCGGCGGATCTTGCGGCCGGCACGATCACGGTGAAGAGCTGGTTCGACGAGATCAACCCGAAGGACCTCGTCGAGGGCCGCTGGGACATCCTGGCCAACGGGCGTGTCGTCGCGTCCGGCCCGGTGCCGGAGATCGACCTCGCGCCGCGCCAGCAGAAGACGCTGACGCTCGGCCTGCCGGCGATGGTGGCCGAGCCGGGCGTCGAGTACTTCCTGAATGTCAGTTTCGCGCTCAAGCGCGAGACGCCGTGGGCGCCGCGTGGCCACGAAATCGCGTGGGAGCAGTGGCCGCTCACGCTTCCCGCGCCGCCGGCGGTGTCTGACGTGCCGGCGCCGTCGAACCCGCTCTGGATCGCCGAAGACGGCACGTTCCTGCGCGTCACCGGGCGCGAGTTCGCCCTCATGTTCGATCGGCTCAACGGCGTGCTCCTGTCGTACAGCTACCGCGGGGTGAAGCTGCTCGAGCGCGGCCCGCTCCCCGACTTCTGGCGCGCGCCGACCGACAACGACGCCGGGGCGTGGAAATCGATCGGGAATGCCGCGCGCAAGGACCCGGCGCTCGACGTCGTGGCCTGGAGGACCGCCGGCCCGGGGTGGAAGGTCACCGACGTCCAGTTGAAGCGCGTCGACGACACCGCTGCCACCATCATCGTCGAGGCGGCGCTGCCCCGCGTCGGCGCCGCGTACACGATGACGTATGACATCCGCGGCACCGGCGAAGTGGTTGTCGGCGCCAGCTACCGCCCGGGGCCGAACCCCGTCGCGATGATGCCGCGCTTCGGGCTCGAGTTCGTTGCGAGCCCCGGCCTCGAGAACCTCTCCTGGTACGGCCGCGGGCCCGCCGAGACGTACAGCGATCGCGCGTTCGAGCGCGTCGGCGTGTTCCGCTCCACTGTCGGCCGCGAGTGGGTCGAGTACTCACGGCCGCAGGAGAACGGCAACAAGGTCGATGTGCGCTGGGCGGAGCTGACAAACGCGCAGGGATACGGCCTCCGGGCCGAAGGCCTGCCGCTCCTGAGCGTGAGCGCACGCCACGTGTCGTCCGCCGACATCGAGTCGGCCGCGTACTCCATCGATCTGCCCCGACGCCAGGAAACCTACCTCAACCTCGACATGGCGCAGATGGGCGTTGGCGGCATCGACAGCTGGACGAAGCTCGCGTACCCGATGGACGCGTACCGCATCAGCGGCAACGAACCCCATGCCTACACGGTCCGCCTGCTGCCCGTCGCGCGAGGGGCGGCAACGCCCGCCACTCCCCCCCGCGACTGGATCGATCCTGCCACCGGCTTCCACATCGTCCGCCTGTCAGAGGAGGCCGGCAGCACGTCGTTCTACTTTCACCAGAACCCGTACACCGCGACCGGCGACAAGATGGTGATCCAGGTGCCTGACGGCCTGGCCACGGTGGATCTGCGCACGCACGCGGTCGAGCGCATCGTCACCGGGCGGGCCGGACAGGCCGTGGTGGCACCGAAGAGCCGCCTAGTGTTCTACGTGAGAGACGGCGCGGTCTACGCGACCCACCTCGACACGAAAGCCACGCGGGTTCTAACGCAAAGCGCGCGGCTCGGATCGGGCTCGGGCCTCGCGGTGAACGCGGATGAAACGCTGCTCGCCGGCAGCCTGGCTGACGAAGGGGCGCCGCCCGCGCCCCGCAGCGGCGGCCTCGAAGCCCGGTGGGCGGCGAAGCTCCCGATGACGCTCTACACCATCGACATCGCGTCAGGCGCGATGAAGACCGTGCACCGCAGCACCGACTGGCTGAATCACGTGCAGTTCTCGCCGACGGATCCCGGGCTGATCATGTTTTGCCACGAGGGGCCGTGGCATTTCGTGGATCGCATCTGGACCATTCGCATCGACGGGACCGGCCTGACGAAGCAGCACGCGCGGCAGATGGACATGGAGATCGCCGGCCATGAGTTCTTCAGCGCCGACGGCCGGACGATCTGGTACGACTTGCAGACGCCGAAGAGCGAGAACTTCTGGCTGGCGGGCGTGGACCTCAAGACGGGCCAACGCACACGGTACGCCGTGGCCAGGACCGACTGGTCCGTCCACTTCAACGTGTCGCGAGACGGCAAGCTGTTCGCAGGCGACGGGGGCGGGCCGCACAGCGTGGCAGCGCCTGGCAACGGCCAGTGGATCTACCTCTTCACCCCCGGGCCCACAGGCCTCACGGCCACCCCGCTTGTCGATCTCTCGTCGCACGACTACAGCCTGGAGCCGAACGTCACCTTCACGCCCGACGGGAAGTGGCTGGTGTTCCGCTCGAACATGCACGGCGCCGCGCACGTGTATGCGGTCGATCTGGCGAAACCGCCGCGGCCTTGACGCGCCGCCAGCCGGGCTCGCCTTGCCTGCTGTCTGAGACTGTGATTGGATTGGGCACGGCCCTGCCGTCTCTGGAGGTTCGCTGTGCACCAGTCCGTATCGCGCGCGACCGTCGAGTCCATCGTCCGTGACGTCCTCCGGCGGCAGGGGTCGCTTGCCGACGACCCTTCGCGCAAAGTGGAGATGGTCTTCGACTCGGAACTGGCCCTCGCCTTCAAGCAGGAGATGGTGGACGTGGGCAGAAAGCTCTGGGAGCGCCAGTACGTCGACGGCAACGGCGGCAACATCAGCTGCCGCCTGACCGACGACTGGGTGCTCTGTACGCCGACGCTCATGAGCAAGGGAGACCTGCGCACGGAGGACATCTGCCTCGTCGACTTCGACGGCCGGCAGATTGCCGGTGTGCGCCGGCGATCGAGCGAGATCCTGCTCCACCTCGCGATCATGAAAGCCGTGCCCGCGGCCCGCGCGGTGGTGCATTGCCACCCGCCGCACGCCACGGCGTACGCCCTCGCGGGCCAGGTGCCGCCCGATGCGATGCTCGCCGAGCACGAAGTGTTCATCGGGCCTGTCGCGCTGGTCCCGTACGAGACGCCGGGCACGCAGGCGTGCGCAGACGCCGTGGTGCCCCTTGCCGCGCGGCACAACACCATCCTCATGGCGAACCACGGGCTCGTCACCTGGGCCGACACGCTCACGCACGCCGAGTGGTTCGTCGAGGTGATGGATACGACCTGCCGCGTGCTGATCCTCGCGGCGCAACTCGGAGTCCAGCCAAAGGAGATTCCGGAAGCCATTGTCGGTGGTCTGCTCGCCATCAAGAGGACGATGGGCCTGCCCGACGAGCGCTTCGGCGACGATCAGCCGCCGGCACCGCCCGGCGTGCGGGACGAACAGCAGGTGCGCACGATCACCGACCTCGTGATGCGCGCCCTCGACCGCACTGAGCCGTAACAAAACGGCGGCGGACCCGAAGGCCCGCCGCCGACTGTTGTCGGGCGTTTCCTGCTGGCTACTGTCAGTCTTCTTGCTTCTTGCTTCTTACTTCTTACTTCTTACTTCTTCTTCCCTTCCATCAGCTTCTTGAACGCCTCGTCATCCGCCTTGAAGTCGCGCGCGGCCTGGCCGACGCGCGTGATGCGGACGCTGCGGATGGCGTCGCCCTTCTTCAGACCTTCGAGGTGGCCGTGCCCGGCAATCACTTTGCCGATCGCGGCGTACTTGCCGTCGAGGCCCTTCTTCTTCTCCAGCGTCAGATAGAACGTGTTCGGCCCGGACAGGCCGAGGACGCCGGCGGCATCATGCTTGAGCGCCTTGTTCAGGGTCTTCGGCAGCTTCGGGATGGCGACCGACTTCTGCACGTCCGACACGATCTGCATGGTCGCCAGGCCGCCCTTGGTGTCGAGCACCTGGCCGACAGGAGGCGGCTCGGGCCGCGCGGGGCCGCCGAAGCCCATGCCTGGCGGCGGGCCGCCCCGTCCTCCGCCGGGCTGCGGCGCCTTGCCCTCGGCGATGCGGACGAAGTTCGCCGCGGCGAGCGGCGCGTTGACGTAGTCCAGCGTGGTCATGATCTGGCGCGTGTCCTCGCCCGAGCCGATCGTCAGCGTCGCGTAGAGGCCGTCGGGCAGGTAGACGCCGTCGCGCGTGAGCGGCCGGTCGAGGTTCGCGACGCCGTAGGCGACGACCGCGGTGACGAGCGCCGAGTGCCGCTGGTGCTCGGTGTACGGCACGAGCTCGCTGTAGAGATCGTTCGTCGTGTGCCACGCATAGGGATACGGGTAGTTCGGAATCTCCTTGCCGTCCGCGCCCGTCCGCGCGCCCGTGGTCGTGAAGTTGAGCGTGGGAACGCTCTGCATCTCGAACGACGAGGAGTCGGTCCCGCCCGGGCTCGTGGCGTGCGCCCGCGGCACGCCCCGCACGAGCTTGAAAGGCCACCGGGGATTGAGGTTCGTCAAGGGCGCGGTGATCGTCTGGAAGTCCGCGTACCAGGTTTCCGGCACCGTGGCGCCGGTGATCGCGCTCGGACTGCCATCCCGGTTGATCATCATCACGATCTTCCCGAGGAGCTCGGGGTGCTTCTTCAGCCAGGCCTGCGATCCGACCAGACCCTGCTCCTCGGCGGCAAACGCGATGAAGATGATCGAGCGCTTCGGCTTCGCGCCCGCGGCGGCAATGAGGCGGATGGCCTCCATCCCCGGCGCGAACCCCGAGCCGTCGTCCACGCCGCCCGTGCCCCCGGTGAACGCGTCGAAATGGCCGCCGATGACGACGAATTCGTCAGGATAGGTCGTGCCGCGCAGCGTGGCCACCACGTTGTGGTACTTCACCGGCCCCATCCTGAACCAGTTGCGGATGTCGAACTCGAGGACGACCGGCTCCTGCTTCTCGACCAGCGCCTTGATGTCGTTGTACTGCGTGTTGAGCAGCTTGATGTCGGGCAGCGTCGGCAGCCTGTCCCACGAGGCCACGAAGCCGTCGAGGATGTTGATCGGCGGTTCGGAGTTGTTGTCGGGCTGGATCGGTGACGGCGGCGTGGCGGACTGGATCGTGCCGAGCGCCCCCGCGTCGACGAGCGCCTTCGTCAGCGCCGGCATCATGTCGGCGTCGAGGTATTCGGGCGAGCCGTCGGGGAGCTTCGAGCCGCGCCGGCCGTCGCGGCCGAACCCGTTGCTCGCGCCGGAAATCAGGACCCACGCGCCCTTGAACGCCGCCTTGTTGGCGGTGATTTCGGCGATCGCCGCCTGGATGGCCGCGCGCTTCTTCTCGACGTTCTCCTTCGGCACCGGCTGGCCGCCCTGGGCGCGCCCTGGAATCGAGAACGGATCGGCCTTGAGGATGACCACCGGGCCGCGCTGGATGCCCCGCGTGCCCGCGGTGAAACTCGGCGTGCCGAACCGCAGGGCCTTCTCTGTCGGCTTGAGCATCTTGCCGAACCAGGGGCCGCGGTTGAACCCGACCGGCACTTCACCGACTTCCTCCAGTTGGGCGTCCAGGCCGAACTGTCGGAACTGCCACACGGCCCAGGCCGTGGCGTCGCTGTACGAGTTGGTGCCGGTCTCCCGCCCGCCGAAGCGGTTGCTGGCGTAGTCGTTCCAGGTCATCACCTGGTTGTCTTTCGTGCCCAACTCGATGATCCTCCGGACCACCGGGTCGTCCGACACCTGGGCCTGCGCGATCGCCTGATATCCCGCGATCGCCGCCGCCAGCACCAACAGACCGGCAAAGAACCATGACGTGCGTGTCTTCATCAATCCTCCCGACGACAAAGGGGCCAGGCCCCTTCTTCTGAGTGGCAGTTTCTGCAACCTGAGCAGGGGCCTGGCCCCCCAAAAAGCCGATTCGCCGGAACCGCCGCGAGTAGGATACATGCAGGACCGGGTGGGGTGGCAACCTCCCGGCCCGCCCGTTCAAGGGGCCTGGCCCCTCAGGCAGTCTCTGCAACGCGGGAAAGGGGCCTGGCCCCGCTTCACCGCGGAGGGACGATCTCGAACGGGATGGCCGGCAGGGTGCCGATCGGCATCCGCCGCCGGGCGGCGGGCTTGGCCTGAGTGCCGCGCTGCGGCGGCACGCGTTCGCCCGACACGGTGACGATCAGGTTCCCGCGCAGGCCGGGCCTGGCCTTCGCGGCATCGGCCTCGAGCACGAACTCCGCCCCGTCACCGCTCACGACGACGTCGCGCGAGGTCACGCCGTCCGGCGGCTCGCTCAACTCGAGTTGAACGTTCTCGAACGCCCGGATCGCCGGCAGCGTCACCCGCACTTTCGCCGATCCGCCCGCAGGGATCCGGACGGGCCCGTCGCCCGCGACGCGCGCAGGCTCGCGCGTCCCGCCCCGCGCCAGCACGGTGACCTTCACGCTGTCGGCCGGCACGAGGTGGCGGTACGCGAACGCCTGCATCATTTCCTCGGCCGCCAACGCGCGGCGCACGACGGCCTTCCCCTGGACGACTGCGCGGCCCTCCAGGCTCAGCGTAATGGGCTCCGCCGGCAGCATGGGCGGCGCGTTGGGTACCGGCCTTCCGGATCGCATCCGCCCCCCATTGAACGCCCCGGGCCCGGGCCTCATGGGCGGCACGTTCAGCGTGAGCCTCACCTGGTCCTGCCCGGACGGCACCATGGCGCCGCTGAGGGTGAAGCCCTGCGGCGCGTCCTTCAGCGCCACGCTGATGTCGCCCGCGAACCCGTCCTTGCGCAGCGCGTGCACCGTGACCGGCACGCTGGTGCCCGCGCCGGCATTGATCTCCGCCGGCGTCACGCGCAACTCGAAGTCCGGCTGCGGCGCGCTCACGCGCAGGCGGTAGCCGTACTCCGCGCCGCCCTTTCGTTGAAGGTCACTGACGCGCACGTAGTAGGTGCCGTCCGACGGCAGCGCGATCAGGATGCGCGAGTCGGCCTGGTGCGTGATGAGCCCTGCGCCCCTGTCCGTCACATCGTCGCTGATGGCCACGCGGGCGCCCGCCGCGTCGGTCAACTCGAGCACCGAGTCGAGCGGCGAGCCGAGGCGGCGCGCGGTGATCTCGGCGACGACCTGCTCGCCCGCGCGACCGGTGAACGCGAACACGTCCACGTCGCCCGGCGGCTGGATCTGGCCGTTGACGATCACCGGCAGCGCCAGCCTCGCCGCCTCCCGCGGCGTGCCGTTGGGCTCGCGCTCGACGATGTCGCGGATGCTGTCGAGAGTGAAAGGCACGCGGTTCGACACGATCGCGCCCCGGCGCACCGCGAGCGCGGCCGTGCCTGGGCCGGCGCCCGAGGCGTCAATCGTCACGCTGCCGGTGGGCAGGTTCCAGCCTGCCGCCTGCACGCTGGTCTTCGCGCGCGCGGGACCGCCGATCGGGAAGATGCTCGTCACGAACGGCAGCTCGCCGATCGAGATCCGGTAGACGAAGTCTTCGCGGCCGCGGTACAGCGCGTCCTTGATCTCGAGGGTGTACTCCCCGTCGGCCGGCACGACGTAGTGGAGGACCGGATCCGGCTGGAAGCGGTAGTGATCGTCGTAGGCCACCTCGCGGCCGGCGGCGTCGGAGAGCGCGACGACGGCCTGGAACCAGCCCGGCACCGCGTCTGCGAGGTACGGCATCACGTCGCGCGCGCTGACGGCGATGACGAGATCCTGGCCCTTGCGCGCATCGAAGATGTAGCGGTCGGTGTCGCCCGGGAGGTACTGGTTCGGCTGCCGGCGCCCGCCGCCAGGCCCCTGGCGGGTGTCGGCGGGGACAATCCGGCCGTTGATGACGACAGGGAGCGTGACGCGCTGCGGGGGTTCCGGCTGCGGCGGAGCCTGGGCCGGATCCTGACCGGCGCCCCGCCCCGCTCCGCGGCCTCCTGCGCGGCCGGGCGCCGGTTCCGCCGGCGCTGCGGGCTCCTGCTCCACGACCTCGGGCAGCTGGCTGACGCTGAACGCCACCGGGTTCGAGAGGCCCTGCGGCGTGATCAGCCGGAGCTGCCACGGGCCGGGCTCCCAGCACATCCTGGCCGGCGGAGATCCCGCGAAGATCATCAATCCCGCCAAGCTCGACACCCAGGCGGCCAACGAGGTCTGCGGCCAGTGCCACTCCGTGGTCGTTTCCACACCAACCGGTGTCGTCGGCTGGCCTTACCAGGAGGCAACGGGAAAGAGCTTCGTCCCCGGGGCTGGTGACCCTCTCGCGAACTACTTCACGGATGCGGAAGTGTGGTGGCCGG
>Ga0209048_10004676_pt1 | contig 13069 bp, 9 predicted proteins | sample FrelakmetCRP12CR_FD_187146 | JGI IMG/M metagenome (GOLD analysis project Ga0209048, IMG submission 187146) | Freshwater lake sediment microbial communities from the University of Notre Dame, USA, for methane emissions studies - CRP12 CR (SPAdes)... | ecosystem: Environmental > Aquatic >... | reverse complement strand
GGGGGCAGTATACTGAAGGCGAACTGGGCAAGTGGGCGTGCGAGTACAACCACGTGTGTCTTACGGGTGGCGAGCCCTTGGCATGTGAAGGGATCGTAGAGCTCATCGAGTTCCTACAGGGGAGATACGGGCTCACGGTGCACGTAGAGACCTCGGGGACGGTGAGCGTCTCGATCCCATCCCAAACCTGGCTCACGGTCTCCCCGAAGCCTGGCTACCTCCCCGTGATGCTCGACCGTGCGGATGAGATCAAGGTCATCGTCGGAGGCCTGGGCTCTGGAGCCGGCTGGCCCTCCTTGGCAGATGCGTTGCAGTGGGCTGACGCCTACCCCGACACCCCGGTCTTCCTGCAGCCCCGGAACGATCGGAACGTGATCGACTACCAGCAGCTTCGGCTCGCTGAGCACTTGGTCCTCGAGAACCCGAGCCTTCGGCTCTCGGTCCAACTACACAAGTTCATGGGGGGTCGTTGACATGAAGACAAAGCTCATTGAGCAGGGCGTACGTCTCATACTCCAGGGACTGGAAGTGGATCTCGAGGACAGGAATTACAAGGACACGCCGAAGCGCGTGGCACGGATGTATCAGGAACTCTTTACCCCGAGGCGGAACTCCTGGTCCGTCTTCCCGGAGCAACACAGCAACCTGATTCTGCTCCGCGGACACATCGTCTACGGAGTCTGCCCGCATCACCTGGTCCCGGTGAAAATGGTCGTGCACTTGGGGTACATACCCAACAAGCAGGTCCTCGGCCTCAGCAAGCTGGCACGGTGTATAGAAGAGCAGCTCGGGGCCCCTGTGCTCCAGGAGACCTTTACAGACAACGTGGCACAGACGCTACACCTCCGACTCGACGCCAAGGGCGTAGGGTGCGTGGTCGTCGGTAGCCACGGCTGCATGCAGGCCCGCGGGGTGAAGACGACGGGGGACGTGGTTACATCTTGCATGACCGGGATCTTCTTCACGAACCCCACTTCCCGGGAAGAACTCCTGACCCTGATAGGGAGGATCTAACATGCTTCCAGACACTGGCAACCGGGCCGAGGATGTCAACGAGTTCCTGGACTGGATAGATGAGCTGCTCGACGGTGGGTACGATTGGGCAAAGGACACGCTCAACGGCATCCGTGCCGGCGTGAAGCAGCTCCACGCGTACTCCCCCGGGCAGTTTCGCGCCGTGACGAACATTGCGAATGCTGGGCAGCGCAGGACACCGGGCGATCTACCGTCGGACAGGCGTCACGGCAGCCGTCGATACGAAGGGTGGACGAAGAATGAGTGACAAGCCTGACACGTGTCTCGGGTGTCCCCTGTACAAGGCCCCAGGGCCAGTTTGGGGCCACGGACCCGAGTCTGCCAAAATGTTCCTCGTCGGTGAGGCCCCGGGTGAAGACGAAACCCACACCCTGAAACCCTTTACGGGGGGCAGCGGCCGCATTCTCTACCGTCAATGTTCCCTGGCGGGCATACGGAGGGACGAAGAATGCTTCGTCTCGAACGTGGTCAAGTGCCGTCCCACTTTCACCGACCACCTGGGCCGCTTGAAAGATCGTCCCCCCACGGAAGAAGAGATCCGACACTGCGGTCGGTATCTGGTGGAAGAAGTCCGTAGGGTCAAGGCGAACATTCTCGTCCTCCTGGGGAACACGGCCCTCCGCGTCTTCACCGGCAAGGACAAGATCAGCACTTACCGGGGGGTCCCCATGGCAGCGGGGGACAGGAAAGTGCTCGCCACCTTCCACCCCGCGTACATCATGAGGAGCCCACATGAATGGCCAGTCCCCGTCATCGACCTCGTCCGGGCAAAAAGAGAGAGCGCCTTCCCAGAAGTCGTACGTCAGCCGGTCGACTATAACATTTCGCCAGTGCCGGGGACTGACGGACCTTCTCTTCTCTCAGCTGTCCTCGCCCGAGGCTACTGCCCATTCGACCTCGAAACGTCAAACCTCGACCCACGTACCAGTTCAATCCTGTGTATCGGTCTCTCCCGCCGGCCATATCAGGCTGAGTGTTACAATTGGACCGGTGAGACTCACGCCGTCACACAGGCAATCATGGGAGATCCTCGGATTGAAAAAGTGGGTCAGAACTCGGAATCGTTCGACATCCCGTTTCTGGAATGTAAAGGTATCGCTTTCGCCGGACCGTCGTTCGACACGATGCTCGCGTTCCATTTGACGAACCCCGACCTGCCGAAGAATTTGGCGAACATTAGCACCTACACCACGGACATGGAGCCGTGGAAGAACGAGTCCATGTACAAGAGTGGCTTCGACGCTCTGAAGCTGGGGAACTGTAAGGACGTCGACGCCACGGACCGGTCGTACGTGCAGTTGCGAGGGGAGCTGGCACAGCTCGACATGCTGGACCTGTACTACAAGCACGTTATGCCCCTGCAGCCCGTTCTCCGTCGCATGTCCGCTCGCGGCATGAAGAAGGACGAGATGAAGGCCGTCGCCTGGTCCATCGCCATGAACAACAAGGCCAGGGAGTTGGAGGCGGTGATTAAGGAAGGGATCGGGGCAGACTTCGACTTGAACAGTCCCAAGCAACTCATCTCCCTCTTCTACGACAAGATGGGCCTCCCGAAGCAGTGGAAGAGGGATAAGAATGGTCAACGTCTCACGGTAGACGCGGATGCGATGGAAGCCCTCGCCGTCCACACGAAGAGTCCCCTCTTCCACATGATACGGAAGGTGCGCACGCTCGACAAGTTCCGTGCGACGTTCCTGAACGTAGAGGCTGACGAGGAGTCGTTCGTCCACCCCCGTTTCGGCTGTGCCAAAGCGGCCAACGGCCGCTTGAATAGCTGGGATCCGAATGCACAGAACGTGCCCCTGGAGCTGAGGGAGATATACGTCCCCGACGGGCCCGAGGACGTGATCATCGCGGCCGACTGGTCACAAGTGGAACGCCGTGTCGCTACGGTCCTATCCGGGGATAAGGCGGGGCTCGAGATGCTGGCCTCGGGCCGGGACATTCACTATGCGACCGCGGCGACAGTCCTCTCCAAGCCCTACGACCAGGTGACGAGCACGGAACGGCACAATGCCAAGTTCGTCGTCTACGGGCTGGACTACGGACGCGGGGCAGCAAGCATCGCAGAGACCTACGGCCTGGACTTGGCGTTCGTCGAGAAGTTCATCGGGGACTACTCCCGGCAGTTCCATACGTTCTGGAAGTGGAGGGAAGGGCTCGTGAAGACCGTAGAGGCCCAGTCGTACCTGGTGAACCCGTTTAAGAGGCGGAGATGGTGGTACGGGAGGCAGGTGACGGAGATTTACAATTTCCCGGCCTCGTCCACCGCAGCCGGTATGATGTATGAGGTACTGCCGATTCTGGAAAAGCAGCTGCCCCGAGGGGCCACGCTGAGGCTAACCGTACATGATGAGACCGTCGTCAACTGTCACCGGTCCTTGGCCAAGACCGTGCGAGACTGTCTCCGCAGCGTGATGGAGAAGACCTGGCCGCAAATCACCGCCGCCTCGCAGAACGAAGGACTCGTTAAAGCCTTCTACCCCGACGGCTGGTTCTGTCCGGTAGAGGTTCACATGGGGAAGAATTGGAAGGAAGCGAAGAAAGGTAACGTGGAACTCGAGGGGGAACTGTGGAAGTAACACGGTTAAACAAAGGAGAAGAACCGAAATGAAACTCGCCATGGAACTGCCGACGGCGTACCTCGCCGAGTACTCTCCCCTGTGTGATATTGACTTCGCTCTTGCCCAGGAAGTCCTCGAAGACAAAGCGTACGCCGCGTTCTACAAGAAGCAAAGCGCTGCTGGTCGCTACGTGATACTGGATAACGGCTTCCACGAACTCGGACACCCGCTCGATCTGAAGTCCCTGGCTGAGGCAGCAGAGCTCATCGACCCGAGTGTCGTCATCGCTCCTGACTGGCTGGGGGAGCCGGAGAAGACTCTCAAGTCCTTCGAGACCACGCTCACCGCGTTCAAGCCGAAGTGGCCTGTGGGCTGCGTGCTTGGAGGGAAGACGCAAGAAGAACGGCAGTACTTCTTCAACGCTGTGTACTCGCGTACTGCCCTCCTCTGCCTCCCGTTCAAGGAGCCCCGGTTGGATTGGTTCAGGGACCTCGCGGACACGTTCTACTCCTACCGCTGGCCCCGGATACACCTACTCGGCGTGAACGAGCTCCAGGAGCTGGCCGACTTCCGCCAGACCTTCCTGGCGAACGGGGTGAATCATGACTACTTCGTCTCCGTGGACACCGGCAAGCCGATGAAGTGGGCGATACAGGGGACACGCCTGACCCTTTCCAAGAGTCTCCGGGGCTCTACGACCACAAGGCTTGCCAAGCAGGACAAGCTGACACCGACACAGAAAGCAGACTTTCTCTACAACACTGCGTTTCTACGCAAATACGTATAGGAGCTCTGATGGCAAAGCTTCCACTGAGCCAGCAGATTCACATTCTGCTGAAAGCTCTGGAAACGTTGCCGGAAGATAAGGCTACGCCCGAGAAACTGGAGGAGATCCTGAAATGGGTTGCCGACCTTCCTCCAGCCACTCGGCCACCAGAGCTCATTCGGTTGATCGTGTCCGTGTTTCATGTTGAGGAGGAGGCCTTGAGAAAGCGCCTCATGCCTCCAAGGGACCGTGATGATTTCGATACGTACGTGCCGAGTGGCGGCTGGCTCCACTCGTACGTGGAATACACGAGGCAGACGGAGCCGCCGACCGTCTTCCACTTCTTCGCAGGGCTAGTGGCCCTAGGGGCAGCTGTGGCACGGAACGTGTCTTTCAACAAGGGAGCATACCACGTCTTTCCTAACCTCTGTGTGGTCATTGTTGCTCCTAGCGGTAAGTGCCGTAAAACTTCTGCTTGCAATGTGTCCGTCGGGCTTCTGCGAGCTATTGGTGGCACAATTGTTGCTGACAAAGTTACCCCAGAGGCTCTTATCGAGGCGTTCAAGGACAAAGCGGCCGCGACGGGTCTTCTCTACGCCCCGGAGCTTGCTGTCTTCCTCGGCAAGCAGAAGTATCAGGAGGGGATGGTTCCGATGCTCACCTCCCTGTTCGACTGTCCTTCAGAATGGTCCTCGGCAACTGTCATGCGAGGAGAGGCGAAGCTTACGAACGTGGCACTGAGCTTCCTCGGCTGTAGCACCATGGACTGGATTCAGACTGCGATTCCGAGAGACGCGTTCGGCGGTGGGTTCATGTCTCGTCTCTTGTTCGTCGTACAGGAGGACACGCCTCGGCAGTTCGCAATCCCCCCACCCCTAGAGCTAGAGAAGAAGTCGGCCCTGATCAAGAGGCTCATAGAGCTCACGCGGCTGCGCGGGGAGTTCAAGATGGACGAGGCTGCGGTCTCGTGGTACAAGGAGTGGTATCGGACACGAAGCGGCAACGGAGCAGACCAGAAGCAATTCGCAGGGTACTACGAACGGAAGCCGGATCATCTCCTGCGTATCGCCATGACGCTGTCCCTGTCCGAAGGGGACAACCTCGTCCTCGACATCCGTCTTCTGAAAAAGGCTCTCCTCATCCTCAACTGGGTGGAGTCTTACCTGCCTGCCACGTTCGAACAAATGTCCATGACGATCGTCGGGGAGGATTCGTCCCGCCTCCTAGGCCAACTACGCAAGAACAACGGAGCCCTTCCATTCGCAAAGTTCCTGCGCATGAACAGTCACAAGATGGACTCTGACAAGTTCCGGAAGAGCCTGGAGACCCTGAAGCAAGCAGGGATGGTAGAGTACGATACTTCCACCCGACAGTACTACCTAACCCCCGATGGGTGGAAAGGAGATAGGGTATGAGTGCAATTGATTGGTCGGAGATATCCCAGGCCCTTGGCTTTGCCGGGCCAAAGGAGATGTGGAGGGACTTCTATATCAAGAGGGAGATGTCCATCGGGCAGCTGGCGAAACGCTTCGCCGTGAGCCCGAATGTGGTCCGGGACGCCCTGATCAAGTGGGAAGTGGTACCGCGGGGTCGAGGAGGAGCGAATAATGTCAAGATCCTCGACCTCGTCCGCTTGCAGAAGGACGTGGATACGAGGGGCATAACGTCCGTCGCACGGGAGCTGGACGTAGACCCTACCACCCTGTATAAGAGACTGTACTACAAGCGCGGGTTGAAAAAGCAGCCGCCAAAGCCTGTAGAAGCCGAAACTGCCACACCGGATCCAGTACAAGAGCCAGATCCCGATGAGAATCGATAAACCCGGCCTCCAGCAGACAGGCTGGGGCTTGGGTGTTCTTCAGTACATACAGGTGTTTCGACTCCCGCACGCCACGCCATGTGGAGAAGAGATCCTTGACGCTCTTCTCCACTGGCTTCGAAAAGGGGTTATGTGTCAAATCGAAGACCCAGAGCTCACCGCCTTCAGCTTCGGGATCCCCATACCCATCCGGGTCGGTGTCCGCGTTCAGATGCAGGGAGAGGAATACGTCGGCATGGTAGCTATTCGAAATGCGACAGCGTTCCGCGAGGGAGACGTATCGATCTTCATCTCGTGTCAGGGTGACTTCGTGTTCTGCCTGGAGCAAGAGCTGGAGCTGTTTTACCATCCCGAGCACAAGGTCTTTTTCCCGGTACCCTTGTGAGGTGGCACCGGGGTCGATTCCTCCGTGCCCAGGGTCAAGGCAGATACGCATGTTACTCGTTCACGGGCCTGAAGCCCAGGATGTGTTTGATCGCGGTCTTGACGTCCGCATTACCCAGGTCGTCAGCGGCCCGTGCGATGCCCCGTACCGCACTCCAGGGGACGGGAGTGAACTGCGTGTAGTCCTGTTTCAATCGGGCCGCCTGGATCGCCTGCACCGTGTCCGGAGCTCCGGGGGTCACCAAGTCCTGCACAGCTGCCATGCCGTGTAGGCCGATCTGGAGAAGCGGCCCGCCCTGATAGCCCAACGGGCTGAAGAAGGTCCACTTCCCCGTATCCACCCCGAACACCTCCGTCCCCGCCTCATATATCGCCGCGTTAATCGCCACGAACCGGCTCAACGTCTTCACCCTGTTCATGGGACTCCCACGGAGCATCGTCCCTCGCATATGCTCCGTGAACCATGCTGGCCACGTGCCGTACTGACCTAGCAGCCTGCCAGTCGTACTCTGCATCATGTAGGGTACGTTGCCTCTCGAGTACATGAATTGCGTGCTGTACATCAACTCCATGCCGGCACGATGGGCCGCGTCGCCCAGTCTTCCCTGATCCAACTGCTCCCTTAGCATCTTGAGAAAGGGACCATCCTTCGCGTCCCGCATGTCCACCTTGCTCTTCTCGATGAAGTCAGCCCAGGAAATCTTCCCGTCGATATACTGCTGCCCGAAGCGCTCGGCTCGCCCGCGGCCCATCTCGTAGGACGCGACACGGTTGAAGTTCTCGGACGTCTTGAACCACGACTGCCCGTGCTCCCGCATCCAGGAGAAGAACTTGCCCGTGGGCCCGGAGAACTGCAAGTCGGAGAGGCCGTCGAGTTGCTCTCGGGCCACCTGAGAACCGATGTCTCGGGTGATGATACCGTTCTCGATGTAGTGCTCTTGTAGCGCCTTGTCCCGGAGAAACTTCATCCCTATCTTCAATCCCCGGGCCCCGTCCTCGAACCCGACCGTCGCCACGGGGAGGAGAGACTGGAGATAGTTCCGCATGACGAACCCGGGATTCCACGCCATGTTCGCGAAGTAGTTCACGGCAGCGAAACGCTGGGCGATGTCGAGATTCTCGTGTAAGTTGAGTCTCTGCTTGAGCCCAAAGGGCAGCTTGTCGATGGCCCGTCCCCACACACGCGCGAGGCCAATTTGCAACGCGTCCGGTGTGTGCTTTACTTGCGACAGGTACTGGTTGAAGGAGATGCCCAGGAGGGGCGGAAAGCTCACGCCTGCCTCCTTCTCCAGATTCTTAATCTGGTCTCCGACCATCTTCATGATCGGGGCTAGGTGCTTCTCATTCGCAATCGCAATGGACAAGCGATCCACGACCTTCAGCGGATCCCACTCCCTCTGGTCGTACGTGATAGACCCATTCTCCAACATCAACTGGCTGTGCCGCATGGGAGCACTGATGCCTCGCCTCGTCGTGAAGAACTTCTTCACATCGCCCTGATGGGTGCGAAGGTCTGGCAGCTCGGCGAAGTACTTCTCCACTTCTTCCGGCGTGTACTTTGCCTCTTCCACAAGCCACTTCCCGTATCTCGTGAAGATCATGTCTGCCAAGTCCGCCTGGCCCTGGGTCACAACATCCTTCATCTCGGCGCCCAAGTTACTCCCCTGCTTACTGGCCTCCCAGTGCATGAAGCCGCGTTGGCGATCCTTGTAGTTGGTCCGGTATCCGATGTCCCTGAGATCCGCGATGAGATGCGCGCGCATCTTCTCCATCTCGACACGGGCGTCTTCCACTGCAAGGTAGAAGTTGTAGACCGGGATCCCGGTGTCCTTCTGGACATCCTTGTAGAATTCTCGGGGAATGCGGTAGAACATCCCCATCTCCCCGTACTTCCCTTGCTTCAGGGCATCCAGGGCCACCTGGTGTACAGCGGTCTCCCTCGCCGCCTCCGGGTCTACAAGATGATCCACAGGGGGTCCGCCCCTAGGCTTCGCTGCGTCTTCTGGCGTGAACGTGTGCCCTTCGGGCCACTGGACGATCTCCGACACGTCCCTGTTAATGTGCGTCCCATCAGGAGCACAGTTTGGTAGTGAAGGCATTCTTCTGCTCCTTGTCGAATACGCGGTACACGCCGGAGTCGTCGGCGACCTTCTTCCCCATCTGCCACGCTTCCTTGTCGCCCTTCTTCCTGTACCAGGCGTACATGATAGCGGACTCGGGGTCTCGTTGGCCGCCCATCTTTAGGATGTCCAACCCGCCTTCCATCGTGCCCAGTTGGTCGATGATACGTTCTGCGGGGAGGAGGACGGTGCCCGTTCTCGTGGTTACCCCGAGCTCGTTCAACTGAGACTCGTACTTGGCGATGATGTTGTCGACTTGCAACCGGTCAAATGCGACCACGTGCTGCTTGGGGGAGGAGAGACGCTCACCCGCGGCTGCCACGTCTTCCGTCGGCAAGGTACGCAGCTCCCCGATCGGCTTCGCTTTGACTACCGGAGTCCCCAGATCCCGGACCGTATGCGTGGTGATCTTGCGCGCCAGCGGGTTCCACTCTTCCAGGGCCGCCATCGCCTTGTCGAACTGGGGGCGATCACCTGTTACCATTTCTACCAGACTAGCCTCACCCTTCCAGAGCTTCGCGTTCGACGCATCCATCATATTGACCGAGCGGAAGCGGCTGGAGTCTACATCTGCGTCGAACCCACGCCTCCGGCCCATGTTCCACCACTTGTTTAGGTCTTCCTCGATGCTGTTGTCGACGGGGAAGTATGCCTCCCCTCGTAGCTTGTTCAGGGCGTCGAGGTGTTCGAGTGGAGGCCAGACGTTCCCGTCCGGCGCGCGGAGTACCACACTCTTCCCCATGTGTTCGATGGAGTACCCCCGCATCTCTGCCTCGTCCAGCAACTCTGCCCACGGAGGCATAGGGAGCTTGATATCCGCAGCCTGGCCCAGGGTCATGATAGGGGTACTTGGGACCGCGGCGTGCAAGTCCTTGGCTAGCATAGCCGAGATGGGCGTATTCTCATCCACTCCGTTCTTGATGAGGATCCGGGCAGTCTGCCGGAGTGTAGCGAACTCCGGATGAGGATTCTCTCCCTGCAGCTCATCCGGATACAAGAAGCGGCTTTGTGGGTACTCTATCGGTCCAGCCTCGGGTTCTACGGTCGTGAGGCCCTCGACGGATTTAAGCGGACGACGTGTACGGAGACGCTTCGTCCCTTTGCGGAGATTGGCCCGTATCTCGTCCAGCGCACCCCGGTTCCCTGGAATAAGACCGATCTTCGTCGGGTCGAGCGGGTCCCTCATGAGCCCGTGAACCGAGAGAGCCTCGTCCGTGGCTATCGCGGGCTCGACCCCCATCTTTCGGACTTCGTCCATGGTGAGAAGACGGTCCTCCGGGATAGCTCTGTCAGCGCGGGGCACAACGTCCTCGGTTAAGAATGCCTCCGTACCCTCCGGGAACCTCGTCCTCCTCGGATTGAAGCCGGCGGGGAAAGGCTTCCCTTCCCCGTAGAGGAACGGACGCTCACCCGGGGTCTTCGCTGTCGTCGGTTCTACTCGGTTGACCACACGCTTGCCGATCTGCGGACGAGGCTCGTTCATCAACGCCCGCATTGCCTCGACTCTCGTGCCACCCGTCGCATCCCTGTACTGTTGTATCAACACCTCTGCCTTGGCTCTCGGGATACGTCTCGACCCTCCATGCGTCTCCTGGTCCCAGGCGAAGAGAACTTTCTCTCTCGGGGTGATGTCCCTTGCCAGGGCCGTAGACACTACCTCTGGGCCCCCGACCTGCCCAGGGACATGCGGGAGCGGGGAGAGCAACTCCCCTACCCCTTGCTGCTCCTGGCGGCCGTACAAGCCCCGTTTCACCCTCGCCGCCTCGACCAGGTCCAGTGCTCCACTATTCGCCTGGCCCCCGTACACGGGCTCCACACGTACCCGACGCGTCGGCACGATGGACACTTGCAACGTCCCATCCGCATGCGCGAAGATCATCGGGTTGTTAGAGTACGACTTCCCTGCCGTGAACTCCTTCATCGCCTCGATCGCAGGGTCCGTTGCGTCCATGGCGGCGATGCGGAAGCTGTTGTCCTGAGGGAAGACCATCCCACTCCGCGGACTCCCGTCCGAGTTCGCCTTCAGCTCGAGCCTTGGCGCTACCTCTCCAGGAGTCACACGCATCTGCACGGTGAACTCGGTAGAGTTCGCAGGGACTCGTGTTATCCGGCCCGTCTTCGGGTCCTTGACATCCAGCCAATACTGATACGAGTTTAGCCGTTTGGCCTCGGGGACGAGGAGCGTATGCCCAGCTTTCAACTGGGCTCGTAGCCCCCGCGCGGCCGTAAGCCACATTGACGGGTGCTCGTTGCCCAGGAGGCTATCGTACAGCTTCGGATTCTGCTCCTGGATAAAGCGCTTCGCAGCCGCTATCTCATTCTCCCCTTGCTGCGTTGCGAAAGCGGCGTCTATCTCCCGGTCTATCTCCTCTGACGAGGTAACGTGCAACGCCTCCGGCTCAGGGGCCCCGGGGACCACCGCATTCATGCGGTCTTCGAGGACCTGGATCCGATTCCGAAGGTCCTTGGCATGCGAAGCAGCGACTCTCTGCTCAGTCGACCAACCCTTCTTCAACGGGCTCATTTCCTCTACTGCAGGAGTAGCAGAGCCGAGAGCCTTCGAAGTGGGAGGCTTGCCTCCTGCCTCTGGGTACCTCTGCGTCAGATCCGCGAGTTCTGCTTCGAGCTTCGTCTTCTCTGCCAGAAGGGCAGGATCTGCGGTTCGCGCCTTCTCCGTGAAGCCTACTGCGGGAACCTCGGGCTCCGGTGCCGCTTCAAGCTTCGCCTTGGCCTCTGCGGTGACGAACCGAGTGACGCGTGGGGCTGGCTGCACAGGCTCGCCATTCGGCCCCGTCACAGGCCTGGCCATGGCTTCGGCTTCGGTTAGCCTCCGGGGCTCTCCCGGCACCTGGGCCACTGTGCCTTCGGCAATGGTGCCGTCCGGGGTCTTATAGTACACCTTGTCATCGACCGCGACCGCCTGCCCCGTCTCCGCGACGGACGTCTTCGGTGCGCCAGCTGTCACAGGGCCCGTGGCCTTCGGTAGGTCCTTAGAGTAGAGCTTCGTCCTCCACTTGTTCGTATAGTAGTCACTCGCAGAGACAAAGTTCGTCAGCTCGATGTTCGCTCCGTTCTGCATCAAGGGAATATGGATCTGATCCCTGAACTTGTCGAAGAGATCGTCTATCGCCTCTGGAGGAGAGTCCTTGGGCAAGGTGAAGCGGACGAGTCCCCCATTCGAATTCACGGGCTTCCCGTCCACAGACATATTGAACTGGAGGACGGTATCATCCCCGATCAGATGGTCTGTGACTGGGGGCGTCTTGTGCCCAGCTGCCTCATGGGCCTCGATCGTCCTCCCGGCCATCGTCGCGGCAGGAGTGCCCTGTACTCCAGGAGTCTCGATCGTCGTCTCCGCCCCGTCCAGGTCCCTTGCCCCTTGACCCGATCTCTGCTCCGTGATCTTCTGTACGAGCTCTTCGGCCGTCATCCCCCTGGACTCTGCAAACGCCTTCAACGCATTCGCGTCGGCCAGGGCGGTCTTCCGGGCGGAGACGTCCCTCATCTCGGCGAGCACTGCCTTCGGCCAGAGGGCCGCTGCCGTCTCGATCGCTCCGAACGCAGCTGCAGACTCGGCCACCTGGGCCAGCTTGCTCTCCCCGGGCTCCAGCTTGGCGAAGGTGGAGAAGACGCCTCCGGCTACTGCGGCCGCTTCGACTTTCTTTAGGATCCTACCCCCGACCCCAAGTGTCTTCATTGCCGTAGGCGTCAAGCCCACAGCGGTCCGCCCCACGGTCATCGAGGCGGACAGGGGGAGAATGGCCCCTGCCTGCTCTGTGACGAACTCTGGGGCCTTAGACCAGAAGTCTCTCTGCTCCGGAGTCATGCCAGGGGCAACATCCGGCCTGTTGAGGAAGTTCCTCTGCGCAGCTACTCCCTCCTCGACCGTATCCGAGATTCTCTTATACGTAGTCGGGATCAAGGCGGATACGGGCCAGAGGATTCCCTTGAAGAGCGACGCGCTCACCCCCCGGATCATGGAAGAGGAGAACTCCCCCGCGGACATGGGCTTGTACGGGGCGTTCTGCGCGGGAGCTTCGGCCGGGGTATTAAACGCCTGCTGTCTCGCTACATCCGGGCCGACGAGAGACCGCAGCTTCTCCATGTACGCATGCATGCCGGGAGAAGGACCCAGGGTCGAAGCGGCATTAAACTCCTCCGGAGTCGTCGCCCTGGCCTCGGCGTCCTTTCTCTCCGAGATGGACGGCATGACATTCCCGTGCTCGTCGACGACCTGCTTCTTCTTCCTATCGATCGTCAACCAACCCTGGTCGTCTGCCATCGTCTGTTGGATGTCGTCCCAAGCACTCATTGTGTCATACTCCTAAGTACGTTCAGGAGGCGCATGACTTCCCTGGTGTCCCCCTTCTCCCCGGCAGAG